>SXGU01554890.1_pt1 | contig 13779 bp, 13 predicted proteins | sample 3174531 | NCBI WGS metagenome assembly SXGU01 (sample SAMN11356863, study PRJNA531348) | freshwater metagenome | isolation source: freshwater sample F1-140 | place: China: Fuxian Lake, Yuxi | collected 2017-12-25 | reverse complement strand
GTGATACCCATGGCCGCAGCAAGCACCGCTACGAACGCGACGGTTAAAATCTGGTTACCCACACTCAAGAAGCACGCCCAAAAGAAAAGTTTGGGATGCTGACGAAAGCCATGCACGACATCATAGATTTTGCGTAGTTTGTCGCCGCCAGGAAGTTTGACGAAAATCAACTCACCCAACCAGGCATCGAAAAGACGTTTCCCGAGACGCCGCGATAGAGCCAGGGTGAAAAGGCGATAAAGGCCGTAAAGAGCAGCAGAACGCCGACCGCGACTGATTGCAGCTCAGGGCTATGCGAAACTGATCCCCAGTTGAAAAACACCGCCAAAAAAGCCGTGCCGATCATGACGAAAAATCCAACCATACGATCCATGAAAATACTGATCGCCGCCGCGACCTTCTTTTGCGGCATATCTTGCAGCAAATAGTAGCCTTTGATCACATCACCGCCGACTCCACCGGGCATGAAGAAATTGAAAAACATGCCGATGAACGAGAGCGGCAAGGTATGCCCTATCGTGCTGTCAAGACCTTGCGCCCTCATCAATAAGAGCCAGCGATAATTGTTGATAAAGATCTGCGTCATCACACAGAACAAGCAAAAGGCCACCATTGTCGGCGTGGCCAAGCTCATCACGGCTCCAACGTTGAGAACGCCCTTGTTAATCATCCAGTAGATGAGCGCCACAGCTACACCGACTTTGATCACCGTTTGTACAGCGGTCTTTAGCGGATGTGCCTTGGCTGATGCCACCGCCAAATCTGGATCTTCGGCAACCGTGCTGACGTCATGCCCTGCCTTCATCTTCGCTCTCTCATCACTTGTCATATTGGTGTTCACTCCTCCAGAGACGAAGCAAATATAGGCGAGTTCGAGGAGCTTTGCCAACTAACTGCTTACATCGCTGCAAATTAGAGGCACTTTTATTGGCCAATCCCAACAAACGATGCCTAGTTTTTAAGCTATCCCCACGGCCTTTTCTAGGGCATCTTGAGTGGTGTTTTTTGAGGTATTTTCTGCCCTGTGAAGAATGCCCTGTGATATGACGGCAGAAGTGGATTTTCTTAAGCGGAGGCTTTGACGTGAAGGTCACGGTTATCGGTACGGGTTATGTGGGTTTGGTTGCTGGAGTTTGCTTTGCGGACGCAGGGCATAACGTCACATGCGTTGATCTTCCGGCAAAGATTGAACTGCTCAATAAAGGGCAGATTCCGATTTATGAGCCAGGCCTTGAGGATCTGCTTGAGCAAGCAAAGGCCCGCTTGGTCTTTACGACCGATTTGCCGGCGGCCGTACGCTCGGCACAGGTGGTTTTTATCGCCGTCGGCACTCCCGAAAAAGCCGATGGTAGCGCCGATCTCGGGCCGACCCTGAGCGTGATCGACGGCATTTGCCAGGCTGCGAATGAAAAGAAATTTGTCGTTCTCAAGAGCACCGTTCCCGTAGGGACCGCGAAAAAGTTGCGTGCGCATTGCGCTGAACGCTGCAAGTTTCCTCTCGAAATCGTCAGTAACCCGGAGTTTTTAAAAGAAGGTGCGGCGATCGAGGACTTCCTGCGCCCGGACCGCGTGGTCATCGGCTGCTCCTCGACGGAAGCCGAAACGGTGATGCGCGAACTTTATGATCCGTTCGTGAAAAATGGTAATCCGATTTTATTTATGGATAACACCTCGGCTGAAATGACCAAGTATGCCGCCAATGCGTTTTTATCGGTAAAGATCAGCTTCATCAATGAGCTCGCGCTCCTGGCGGATGAACTCGGCGCCGATATCAATCAGGTGCGCAAAGGATTTACCAGCGATCGCCGAATCAACCCGGCCTTCTTTCATCCAGGAGTCGGTTTTGGCGGAAGCTGCTTTCCTAAAGACGTCAAGGCGTTGGTGCACACGGGGCGCGCCGCGGGCGTTGCCATGGATGTGGTGCAAGCCGCCGATGAAGTCAACGACCGCCAGAAACTGGTTCTCTATGAGCGCATGAAGAAACACTTCGGTGATCTCTCGGGTAAAACCATCGCCATGTGGGGCTTGGCCTTTAAACCTCGTACCGATGATGTTCGCGAAGCTCCGGCTCTTTATTTAATTGAGAAACTCGTTGCCGCCGGCGCCCGTGTGCGCGCCTATGATCCAGTAGCCGCCGAGACAGCCCGTGCCGCGACCAAGACACCTTTTGAGATTACATCGACGGCGCTTGAAGCCCTTAAAGGCGCTGATGCGTTGGCCATCGTCACCGAGTGGAACGAGTTCCGCACTCCTGACCTTGAACAGATTAAGGCGCTTCTTAAGAGCCCGGTGGTTTTCGACGGCCGCAATGTGCTTGATCCCGAAAAAGCGAAACGCGCCGGACTCGCATATTATTGCATCGGTCGGCAATCGCTGACTATCGGCAAGAGTTAATTGAGAAAGGTTTGAGATGTCTGGAGTGAAGACGCAGCAAAAATCAGTCTTGGTAGCCGGTGGCGCCGGTTTCATCGGCAGTCACCTCTGTGACCTTTTGCTGGCTCAGGGCTTTCGCGTCACCGTTGTCGACAATCTCATTACCGGAAGAAAGCAGAATCTTCAGACAGCGCTTTCGCAAGGTGCGGAGTTTCTTGAGCGCGATATCAACGATCCGCAAGCGCTTCAAGGTCTAGAGTTTGATCAGATTTATAACCTCGCCTCACCGGCGTCTCCGGTCGACTTTTCGCGACTACCAGTGTTCATTATGAACACCGCCTCACAGGGCCATGCTCACCTTCTCGAGCTTGCACGCGCCACCAAAGCACGTATTCTTTTCGCGTCAACTAGCGAGGTTTATGGCGACCCCGCAGTTCATCCGCAACGCGAGGATTATTTCGGAAACGTTAATCCCATCGGACCACGCAGTTGCTACGACGAAGCGAAACGCTATGGCGAGGCTTTGAGTTTCTCTTATCACCGCGCCTATGGAGTGGATATTCGTGTGGCGCGGATCTTTAATACCTACGGCCCCCGCATGCGCCCTGACGACGGACGAATCATTCCGAATTTCTTCATGCAGGCACTCCAAGGCCAGGCATTATCGGTTTATGGAAATGGTTCGCAGACGCGCAGCTTTTGTTACGTGTCTGATTTGGCTCTTGGCCTCATGAAGCTGATGCAGGGTTCGATTACTGGACCAGTGAATATCGGTAATCCACGCGAAAATACCGTTTTGGAAATAGCCTTGATCGTGAACCAACTGATCGGCAACAAAACGCCGGTTCGCCATCTGCCGCTTCCTGAAAATGATCCCAAACAGCGGCGGCCTGATATCTCTCGCGCTGAGGAGTCACTTGCTTGGCGACCGAGTGTGTCGCTTGAAGAAGGCCTGCAGCAGACTTTGGCTTTTTTCCGTCAAGAGCTTGCCTCTCGCCCAGAGGGTGTGATCACGCCGACGTTGGGTTAAGAGCCGGAAAACAGGGCCCGGCAAGAAAGGCGACGCACCACTGGCATTTCATTCTGAAAGTACTCGCTGACATATTGTTTGAGACTAGCGAGCCCAGTGCCATCGACGCGGAAACTGTGATTTTTTCCTTGAATCACGGTGAACCTGCCGCCAAATGGAGGAAACGAAATCCCTACTACCGTGCGGCTGATGCCCAACGAACTCGGTGAAGATGTCAAGGCCGTGCCGCTGAAAGAAATGAAGCGCGAGTGCGCGCCATCACTCACGCCGCCTCTGGGAATCAGAATCTCTGTTGAAACCGAGATCGAAGTATTCACCGACAGCAGCGCACCGTAGATTTTCTCGCTTCGGCGGAAATCTGCGAATGGTTCAAGGCGAAGTCGCGGTCGGCCATCCTCCATCGAGTGGACGATCGCGAGCCCGACTGAAAAACCGATAAAGAAACCCGCCTTTTCAGGCACACGGGCGAGCAGAGGTACTTTGCGAAGTTGCTTTAGAAACCAATCCGGCAAACCCGCACCTATTCCGATATTGAAGCTGATCGCCGTGGCATTGGTATTGGCCCGACTAACGACTTCGGCGTGTTTGTAGAACTGATCATTTAACAGCGTAACAACGCGATTCACGGCCTCGGCCGGTAGACGAAGGCTGCTAAGAACCGTGGCCACCTTCTCGAGATACGACGTCTTACGCCCGAGGAAGAGTTGCAGATCTTGCCGTGAAAAAGACTTCAGAGGCCTGAGGTCTTCGTTGTTTGCCGTCGAAAGCGGAACGACAACTTCTTCTTTCAACTTGTCCCGATAGGCCGCCGAGCGCATCAGACGCGAGTTCATACGCAAATCATGGAGCGTAGCTAAGGCTTCACGCTGGTCAATCAGCAATGAAGGATCGTAAATGAACTCCACGTCGCCGAGGCGGCCACCGATTTGCACAGCACTGCCATCGCTGAAGTACGAGCTTTCCGTCGGCGCTACCAACAATTGGCGAAGTTCGCCACCCGAGGATGGAGCCGTGAAAATACCGCTCAACGTATCATAGACACGCACTTCCATTGGTTTCTGCAAAGAACCTGTCATCTGTTCGGCGCGCACCGTGGGAAGCGCACAAAGCAAATAGGCACAAAGTGCCGTCATGACAAATTTATTTAAACCGCGCATCTTGGCTCTGCCATTCTAGTTCGAGGACAATCGGAGATCATTGGTTTCACTTGCTCTGCAAGCGTTTAGCAACGTCTGTGCCTCGTCGGAATAGGATATAGGCGTAGTTGGAGCGGCGAAGGCCGTCGATAAGATGTACACCCTGGAAGGTGTTGCAAAACTGGATTTTTCTATTGCCTTGGCCTTAGCGACGGGCCACTTTTCGCGCCAGCAATTTGTCGATGCGACCACTAAGTGCCTGGGCATCGCGCAGATAGCTGCGCTCGACGCTGCAGATCTGGACTAAATCATCTGTCGCCGGCACGACGACTAAGGCTGCGGTTTTTTGGCAGGAACCCCGAATTTGTTTCGCGAGTTTGGCCTGGTATTCGATTTTCCAAGCCAAATTGACAACATCACTTCGAATGGCACGGGCAAGGCTGTCACCAATGGGCTCTCGACGCCCTTTCGTCGCAAACAGATATCCTTGAGTTTGCATGTCTCGGTAGAGCGCATAGTTACGACCTTGAACATTGAGGCGCGCAAGAAGCATTGGTCCCGCATTCACAAGCGCGGGAGTGGATACGGGCTTCCAGCGGCTGGCGGCAACTGCCGGTCCTGATGCAGCAACCAAAATCACGGCCACCATCAGATTCAGCCGAAGCTTGGAAATTTGAACGTCCATTCTACACCTCGATCGCAGAGATGCAGCAAGCACCATGCCCATGGCATCTACAGCTCGATAGGGGCACTAATGTGGGTATCGCCGAGCTCACGATGACGAGTTTAGCGGGAGTGAAAATAGACTGGAAATTTTTTCCAATTGTGGGCGCTAAATGGCGCTCGCCTGCGACGTCCGCACCAGCGCGTCGCTCTGATTGGAGTTTGTGAGAACAGGCACTGACCGAGCTCGTCTTGCCGCTACACGGGAGCTCGCGTCTTCGCGCAAAGATTGTCGAAATTAGCACGACTCCGAAAATTTCAGACGCTCAGTTTAGGTGATCATGGAAGTAGATGGCGCGCGGACTCCTAGCCGGAACGATACTCACAAGGATCAGGTTGATTTGATAGAAAAAGGACGACGATCTGGTTGAACTACGCGCGGGTATCACCGAAAAAACCATGAGCGAGCTTGAGCGTATTCGCGATCTGTTTTCGCAGCGGTTCGGACGCCTGGTTACATTAGCCGAGTGTCTATCGCAGATGACTGAGATCACTCTCGAAAAAATTGATCCCGTCAAAAAAGCTGAGCGCGCATTGAAAAGAAATATCGCGAAGCGAGAGAAAAGCGGCACGTGCCAAATCCGCAAGGTCACAGCGGCAGGTACGAAGTGCACGGCCACACGCCCGAAACGCACGACCTTACGCCCGAAGCGACCGGCTCGGGTTGATCATGCCGTTACGCTCCGCGACCAGGGGCGGTGCACACACCAAGATGCAAATGGCAGACGTTGCGCGAATCGACGGTGGCTACATTCACATCACCTAGTGCATGTTTCCGATGGCGGTAGCGATCGTGTCGAGAATCTCATGACGTTGTGCTCGGGGCACCATAGGCTCTTACACTTTCAGAAAGATCGCGTCTGGCACTGAGGCCTGGCGAGCGAGAAGGAGAACTCGCGTGCCGCCGGTTCTCATCCCTAACCTTGAAGCGAGCGTAGGTTTTGCGCTGCCAAATTTAGAGTCGCGCTCAATCCGGGAGAGATGAGCGACGGGTCAACAACGAATAATCCGCGCACGACCTCTTCGGATTCACCACGCTTGAGCAGCCAATCGGTAATGCGAGGCTCATTCCAACGACAAGGACTCGTGGTCTCAAGCTTGTCATCGCCACCCGGAAATTCATGGAGTTTGAGAGCCATAACTCTCGCTAACTCATCAATCACCGCGAAGCCGTCTAGATGATCCGCGACAATGACCGCGCGATCAAACAATCTTTGTTGGTCTGAGCTTGCGAAATAGGGACGAAACCCTTGCGGCAAAGCCGATTCAAAATCGACGATTGTCTTTCTTTGCGCCTGATAGCGATCATCTGGCAAAACCGCCAGACGATCAGAAACGGCGACTGGCGCATGCCAGGGAAGTCGCGGTGCCAGCGTCGGCAAAACCTTGAAGCGTTCGCCGGCCACCAATAACGCACGTTCAGGCGACAGCGACAAAATACGGACTTCAAACGGTGCCGGTTGGCACACGCCCAGACCGAAGCCATGTGCCGCGTGGGACAAGTGAATACGAAAGATGCGCTGATCCTTGATCTCGCTTAACAGACGCGAATGATCGTAAAGGCGCCCTGTCACCGGATCGTCGACCGTCAACACCACAAAAGCCAAATCACTGGCATCAAGCAATAGTGGTTCGGTGGCAGCTGCCTCGACGCGAGCGGTATCTACAGGTAAGTGACGAATGTGGTAGGCATCGGCTGCAAATGCAGTTTCCACCATCGCCACGGCGGGTTCCGTGGGTTCGACCGTTGCAATCGAGCGCTTATGTGAAAAAAGGCGTGCAATACCTGAAGTCGCCTCTTGCAGGGCATGTTGGTAGCCCGCATAGACCTGAACCTGGGTGGTGGCGCTCAAACTCGGCAAGACGGCGCGATACTGCTCGGAAACGGCGCTCCAGGTTTCTTTCAGCGGGAGATCAATACGCACCGTCACCTCATCAGGGTAAGATTAAATCCCGGCCTCATGCCGTTCTTTTTCATCCACCACAGAAGCTATTCCACCCTTCAACTGCGGGCGATAAGCCAACTGCATGATGTCGTAGTTAAAGGAGGCACCATTGAGTCCGGGCGTCTGCCATTCGGGGCCCATACGAATCGCATCAACGGGACAGGCTTCCTCACAAAAACCGCAGAAGACACAGCGAAGAACATCGATCTGATAAGAGATCGGGTATTTTTCCACTGTGGGATCATTATGTTCAGCGGCCACTATCGTTATGCAGTCTGCAGGACAATTGGTCGCGCATAACATACATGCCGTGCACCGAAGCGAGCCGTCTTTCTTGACAGTAAGAACATGATTACCCTTGAAGCGAGGCGAGTACTCATATTTTTCCTCAGGATAATTCAGCGTGGGGATACGGCGATTGCCACCGACATAGGTGACAAGATTCCAAAAAAGTTTGGAAAAGGTCAGGCCCATGCCAGAGAGAATTCCCGGCAAAAACCAGTTCGCAATCGGTTTTGGACGCTGAACCAAACTCATAACGAACCTCTCACAGTTGTAGCTTCATTTTGAACTCGACCCACACCGATAGAGGAACAGCTCTCGGCGGCCTCAATTTCGCGACCCGCAAAAAGTTCAGCCACTTCAGTCAGTGAAAGCGCATTGGGAACGATCGTCAGACCCTTAGCGATTTTTTGACGAAGCCCCGCATGATTCACAAAAGTACCGGACTTCTCAAGGTAACTTTTCAGCGGAATCAAGGTCACATCGCCCGTCAAATTATCAAGATCGAGGTTCTTTCCGGCCGTGAGCCAAATCAATCTTGGCGCCTTAGAAAGTTCAACCACTTTGGCCTTGAAGTCAGGAAAGAACGTCTGATTCTCAGGACCGGCGACCACCACCGTAGTGATCGCTCCGCTCGCCAAGCCTTCGAGCAGTTCTTTCCATTGTGTCTTTATACCAAATTTCTGCAGGCTCTCTTTAAGGCCAGCGGTATTGGGGTTGCGATCGCCGCGTAAAAGCAGACCATCGAACGCCTCGAGACTCTCGGGGCCACCACCAACCGTGTTAACCCAATGGAAAACACGATCGCTGCCGAGATCATTCTTAAAGAAACCGAGAAGCGCATCGTACTCTTCAACGGTGTGTTGCCCTGTTAATACGAGCGCAACACCTTTACCTTTATTGGCACGCAGAGTTTCGCCCACCTTCAGAGCCGCGCGTTTCGGCAGAATCCACTCAGCGCCAAGACCATTACCAGCGCCAGTCCCCTTACCAGAGACCTTGGCATCAAAAAGGCGAGCCTCTTTGTTTACGAACTTATAGACGTCGCGACCGATGTCGCACATCCAATGTCCGTTGACCTGCTCGTTATAAACCGGCTTCACCCGGAACAAGCCCTCTTTATTGAAAAACACTTTTGTGGAGCAGCCGGTGGAACAACCGGTGCAAACTGTCTGATGCTCCTTCAGCAACCAAGCGCGCTGCCGAAAACGAAAATCCTTAGACGTGAGGGCACCCACCGGGCAAATATCCACGGTGTTCATGGAATAGTTATTGTCGAGCGGTTTACCGGGGAAGGTGCTGATGTCAGCGCGATCGCCGCGATTAAAAATACCGAGCTCATTGGTTTTTGAAACTTCATCAGTAAAGCGCACGCAGCGCGAACAGAGGATGCAACGTTCACTATCGAGAACGACCCGCGGTCCAAGATCAACTACCTTATGTTTCTTAACCTTCGCCTCGGCCATTTCAGGCTCATACTTGCCGTAGTGCATGTACTGATCCTGCAAACCGCACTCACCGGCTTGATCGCAAATCGGGCAATCGAGCGGGTGATTGATCAAATGGAAATCGAGGGTCCACTTGACGGCGTCTTTCACCTTATCGCTGGTATTGTTGATCTTCATGCCCTTAACAACTTGGGTGTTGCAGGCGATTTGCAGACGCGGGTTACCTTCGATTTCAACCATGCACATGCGGCAAACACCGGCGACGGACAGTCCCGGATGCCAGCAGTAATGAGCGATCTCGACACCGTTGGCCTTCATCGCCTCGATGATGGTTGAACCTTCTTTAACCTCGACGTCTTTGCCATTGATAGTGCAAGGGATGGTATTAGTGGACATGCGCGTCTCCAAGATTAGCGCCATTGGGCTTAACCATTGATTTCCTGTTGGCGACAAAATACTCAAACTCGCCGCGGAACTTTGTTACGAAGCTGGTCACTGGCAACGCCGCCGCATCGGCAAGAGCGCAAATCGTTCGACCCTTCATATTGTCGGCGACCTTGATCAACAAATCGACATCCCCCGCTTTGCCGTGCCCGTGGACGATTGAATGAATGATTTTCTCCACCCAACCCGTACCTTCACGACAAGGAGTGCACTGGCCGCAAGACTCGTGATGATAGAAGTGCGAGATAGTACTCAGGACATCGACCATGCAGTTTGAATCATCAATAACGATGACGGCACCGGAACCGAGCATCGAGCCGAGGCTGGCGATGCACTCGTAATCCATGGAGGCATTTTCACATTCTTTGGCGGTCAGAACGGGCGCACTCGAACCACCCGGGATCACCGCCTTAAGGCTACGTCCCGGTTTCATGCCACCGCACTCATTATTGATCAAATCCATCAATTTGTAGCCAAGCGGAACTTCATAAGTACCCGGCTTATTGACGTTGCCGCTGATCGAGAACAGTTTTGTACCCGGCGACTTCTCAGTGCCATACTTGCGATACGCCTGGGCGCCGTCGCGAATGATATTCACCACCGACGCCAGGGTTTCGACGTTGTTCACGATCGTGGGTTTACGGAGATAACCTTGAACCGCCGGAAAGGGCGGCTTAAGTTTCGGCTGTCCCTTGTAGCCCTCGAGTGAGGAAATCAAACCGGTCTCTTCACCGCAGATATAGGCACCAGCGCCGATGAAGAGGTCAATGTCGCAATCAAACCCCGAGCCGAGAATATTTTTGCCGATATAGCCAGCCGCTTTCGCTTCAGCCAAAGCCTGCTTCAAGATCATCGCCGGTCCGGTGTACTCGCCACGGATATAGATGTAGGCCTTGTGCGATTTAACAGCGAAGGCCGCGATCAGCATCCCTTCGATCAACTGATGAGGAGCACGCTCCATCATCACTCGGTCTTTAAAGGTACCGGGCTCTGATTCGTCAGCGTTGCAAAGAAGATAGCGAGGCTCGCCGTTATTCGGGAGAAAACCCCATTTCATGCCGCACGGAAAGCCCGCGCCGCCGCGACCACGGAGCCCTGCTGCTTTGACTTCGTCGATAATTTTCGCCGCTTCCATCTTTAAAGCTTTGGGAAGTTGCTCGTAACCGCCGTGCTTCTTGTAACCCTCGAGGCTGCGGTACTCTTTTTTGTCGTAATGTTCTGAGAGGTATTTTACTTCGGCCATGAGATCACAGCTCCTTCGAGATCTGACTTTCGAGTTTGCCACCCTTCGTACGCAGGTCTTGCACGAGCTTGAGGCCTTTTTCGAAGGTGAGATTCTCGGTGTAGGGTTCACGGTTGATCTGTAACATCGGCGCGGTATCGCAAGATCCGAGACATTCCACCTTGCTAAAGGTGAACAAGCCGTCTTTGGAGACCTCGCCCATTTCTTTGACTCCCGCTTCTTTCATCATCAGCGCGAGGAGCTCGCGGCCGCCCATCATTCCACAGGTGAGCGTGCAACAGACCTGGATGTGATATTTACCGACAGGCTTACGATTGAACATCGTATAGAAGGTCGCGACTTCTTCGATTTGCGGCGCCGGAATAGCCATGGCTTCACTCAACGCATTGATCACATCGTTGCTCACCCAGCCGCCGTTTTCGTCCTGCGCGCGATACAAACAACGAATGATCGCCGACTGTTTTGTCTCATAGCGAGTCAACTCGGACTGCACGTAATTCAAACCTTCTGCGGACAACTTAAACATCTCTCTCTAACCTTTCTCTAGCGGTCCAATTCGCCGGCAATCAGATTCATTGAACCGAGAACAGATACAACGTCGGCCACAAGGCCGCCGGTGATCGATGGCGCAAATGATTGATAAATCGCGAAACAAGGCGGACGCACTCGCAGGCGATACGGGCGCCCCGAACCGTCGCTCACCAAATAAAAGCCAAGTTCACCGTTAGCAGCCTCGGTAAAATCATAAATCTCGCCTACGGGCGGACGTAAGCCTTTGATCACCAGCATGAAGTGGTTCATCAGGCCTTCGATATTACCGTAAACATCTTTCTTCTCAGGCAGTACGATCGCCTTGTCGCGAATCGTGTAATCACCCGACGGAATATTCTTACACACCTGATTGATGATCTTCAGAGACTTACGCATCTCCGCGACGCGCACGAGATAACGATCATAAACATCACCTGACGAACCGACCGGCACATCAAAGTCGAGCTGATCATACATATAGTAGGGATTCGCCTTGCGATGATCGAGATTCACGCCGGCCGCGCGTAAGCACGGACCTGTGTAACCCCATTTGATCGCATCTTCGGCCGAAATCGCGCCCACACCCTGAGTACGCTGGATCCAAATCTTGTTTCCGGAAAGCAAGCGTTCAAGCTCATCGACACCAACACTGATCTTGGCACAGGTGTCGAGTACGTCACGATACCAACCCTCGGGAGCATCCTGCGCCATACCGCCTACGCGGGTCATCGATACCGTCAGACGGGCACCGCAGAGTTTTTCAAAGAGCGAGTAAACCATTTCGCGGTAAGTGAACAAATGAAAGAATGTCGTCAGCGCGCCGAGGTCAACCGCGTTGGCGCCGATACAGACAATGTGATCGATGATGCGCGAAAGCTCGCACAGAATCACACGCATTGCCTGTGCCTTAGGCGGAATCTCCACTCCCAACAAGCGCTCGACCGCTTTACAATAGCCGACGTTGTTCATCGGCGCCGAACAGTAATTCAAGCGATCGGTATATGGAATCACCTGATTGTAGGGATGAGTTTCACACATTTTTTCGAAGCAACGGTGCAAGAACCCGAGCTCGACATTGGCTCGAACCACGGTCTCACCTTCGAGTTCAACCATGACTCGCAAAGTCCCGTGCGTGGCCGGATGCGAAGGCCCGATATTGAGCGGCACCAGGAACTTGCCGTTAGAAGAATAATTCGGATCGGGATCGAAAAAAAGCGGCAGCGCACTCGAGCAGTGTTGTTGTTTGTCAGCATCGTAATCCTTGCGCAGCGGATGCCCCACAAACTCATGGTGAGTCAAAATCCGCGTCAGATTAGGATGCCCTTGAAAACGAATGCCGTACATATCGTAAACTTCACGCTCGAACCAATTAGCGCTCGGCCAAACACCGACGACACTCTCAATCGCCTCGCCCTCGCCGACAGCAGCGCTGAGGCGCAGACGATTCTGCGTACGTGAACTGTACAGGTGATAAATAACCGAGAAGCGCTTCTGCCGCCCCGCCATCAAAGTGAGGTAATCGACGGCGGTCAAATCCATCAGAAAATCAAACTTGCCGGTTTCGCGCAAAAACCTCAGGACCGGTACGATGTCATCTTTGGGAAGATCAAGAACATCGTCACCCACGGGAGTCGTGAAAAATTTGAAAGCGGCAAAACGGTCACCGAAAAGGGAACGATCCGCCAACGGTGCCAATTCAGATTTGAGGGTTTCAAGCTGAGCCATTACTAGTTCCTCGTCAATTCAATCGAATGCCAATATCGAACATCAATTAGAAGATTGGTTTGATCCATGTGGGGCGCTGCCACTGTTTGGTCCAAGGTCGCGGATGGCCATCGGCAATCATCTTCTGCAGACTCATGACCCCATCCAGCACCGCTTCGGGCGTCGGTGGGCAACCGGGAACGAAGACATCAACCGGAATCACCTGCTCGATGCCTTGAAGAACATGATAGGCACGGTAGAAACCGCCTGAGCTCGCACAGGCCCCCATCGACAGAACATATTTGGGTTCGAGCATCTGCTCATAAATGTGAACCAGGACTGGCGCCATTTTTTCGGTAATTGTACCGGCAACAACCAGCAGATCCGCTTGGCGTGGTGAAAACCGTACGACCTCCGCACCAAAGCGCGCCAAATCATACTTCGGCCCCACGACCGACATCAGTTCGATACCACAGCAAGCCGTTCCATAGGGCATCGGCCAAAGAGAGTTTTTTCGGCCCCACGCGACCAACGCGTCAAGGCGACTGGTGAATGCAAATGAGCGCGATGCGTCCTCAAGTTGCTTAGATCTCACATCCTCCGCGGTCTGCGGAAGAGATGATGGGTTTGCTTGCTGCGCCAAAGGAGCACTCGCCATGTCGAATCCTTTAACAGAGATTTAAATTTTGTCTTCAAAGTCTCGTAACATGGGCCTTTGGTCTTGTCACTTTAAGACCTCCATATATTTATGCCCTTTTCCGCTTGCAACCATGACTTCAAGCTGCCTAGACTTTTCCCCCAAGGGGCCGAGGGAATCCGTAACTGGACTCTTTCGGAAGAAAATCATAACGAGGGGGAATTCATGAAACGAATAGGCATCATTATCTTTGCGGTAGCTATTGTGTTCAGCATTTGGACC
>SXGU01006519.1_pt1 | contig 13780 bp, 11 predicted proteins | sample 3174531 | NCBI WGS metagenome assembly SXGU01 (sample SAMN11356863, study PRJNA531348) | freshwater metagenome | isolation source: freshwater sample F1-140 | place: China: Fuxian Lake, Yuxi | collected 2017-12-25 | reverse complement strand
GGTCGGCAATCTTTACCCGGAAGGCAGCCCGCTCAAAGACCGCGCATACAATATTTTTTATATGGGCATCAACGTCGGCGCGTGGATTGCTCCGATTGTAATGGAAATCGTCAAGGCATATTTCGGTTTTCACGCCGCATTCGCCGTCGCCGCATTTGGAATGTTGATTTCGGTCGGAATTTTGTGGTTTTTCAAAAACGCGGTCGAAGGAACCGATAAAAAGAATCCGCTCGCATCGCCGAATCAGGCGGCTGACACGGCGGCGACCGCTGTTGACGCGCCGCCGCACGGCATCAGCGATCAGAATGAAGGCAGCGCGAGCGCCGCTGCAAAAGCCCGCGAAGATTTGATGAATTCGGTGCCCGACTCGAAACGCGTGATGGCACTCGTCGTTATTTTCGCCATCGTCATCGTTTTCTGGATGGTTTTCCATCAAAACGGCTCGACCTTAACTTATTGGGCGGACGACAACACGGCGTGGAACGTTTCGGGAACGATTTCCAATTCAATCAATCCGTTCTGGATCATCGTTCTGACGTTTCCGCTCGTCTGGTTTTGGGGACAGCTCGCCAAACGCGGCAAAGAACCTTCGACGCCGACGAAAATGGCAATCGGAATGCTGCTCACCGGGCTTTCGTTTTTCGTGCTTTACGGCGCGGCGAAAGTCGGCGAAAACCAGCCGGTCACGCCCGAACAGTACGCCGTCGGTTCGTTCCGCATCAACGAACGCGTCGCCGGAAACTTAAAAGCCGACGGCGTTCCGGCGGACGTGGTTGACAAAATGATGGCGGCGAAAGACGCCGACGGAAAAAATCTGATTAACGACGTTAAGTTTTCCGCTAAAGAAGATGAGACGACCAAAGTGAAAATCTCCGGCGAACAAAGTTACATCAACACGATCAACCAAGTCGCGCCCGGCGTCGGAACGCAGTATCGCGAACAATTTCTGCGGCGCAGTTACCTGTTTCAAGTGTCTTGGTTCTGGCTGATTCTGGCTTACGCGATTATTTCGCTCGGCGAATTGATGTTGTCGCCGATGGGTTTGTCCTTGGTTTCAAAAGTCGCGCCGATCAGAATGCGCGGGCTTTTGATGGGCGGATGGTTCGTCGCGACGGCAATCGGCAACAAGCTGACAATGATCGGAATTTACTGGAGCATCTGGTATCAATCGTCGTTTTTTATCGTGCTCGGTGCGATGGCGGTCTTTATGTCAATCGTGCTTTTTCTGCTGCTCAAACCGCTGAAAAGAGCGATGCCGGGAGTTTAAGGACAATTGCGAATTAACGATTACGAATTAACAATTACGAATTAACGATTACGAATTACGAATTAAAAAGCTTTTCTTTACCTTTAATTCGTAATTCGTAATTTTTTTATTGTTAAATTACGCAATTTCACGATTCGTAATTGATTTAACGTAATTCGTAATTCGTAATTGTTTCTTAATTGTCTTGGTTGCGAGTTTTATACGCCATCACCGCTTCCGCCGCGCCGGCGTGCATGATTTCGGGTTTGTGATATTTCCAGTGTTTTTCAAATTCTTCGTCCGACATTTCCAGTTTTTCGTGTCGCTCTTTTTCCTTTAAGAAAAGCTCGCACCATTCGCGCATTTCCATATTTTGATTCAACGCGGTGCGCGCTCCGTGCATCATATTGTCTCGTTCCATAAATTTTGATCTCCTGATATTTGGCAGATTAAAAAACATTAATTGCGAAATCGGCGTAAAAACTAGCGCTGACATTTTATTTTTGGAGTTTCCAAGGTGAATAAATTTTTTCTCGGTTCATTGTTAATTTTTTCAGCTTTTTTCAACTTAAATTTTGCACAAAGCCCGAAACCAAAGCAAGCAACAAACAATAATCAGGCAATCAGCGCCGCGCCGAAAACGCAGGACGACGTAAAAATTCCGTATGTCACGAAAACTCTGGCGAACGGTTTGGAAGTCATCGTTCTGCCGGATGCGGCGGTTCCGCTCGTGACGGTTGAAATGGCGGTGCGCAACGGCTCGTTTACCGAACCGCCGGAATTAAACGGTTTGTCGCATTTGTACGAACATATGTTTTTCAAATCGAACCAAGCGGTGTCGGTTTTTCGCTGCGATCTGGCGAAATCCTACGGCAATTTGAATTATTATATGGGGCAAAACTGCGCCGAGCAGATCAAGCTCAAAGCGCAGATCGGCGAAGTCAGTTATTTGAACGACGTGGACAAACTCGGCTATGTGCGCAACGGCACAACGCAGGAAGAATACGTTAATTACTATTTTTCGACGACCAGCCCGAATCTCGCGACGATGATGCGTTTTATGCGCGACGCGATGCTTTATCCGTCGTTTGAAGAAGGCGAATTCAAGCAGGAAATTCAGGTTGTTTTGGGCGAACTCGACCGCCAGTTGTCCGAGCCGTTTTATTACCTTGACCGCACGCTGATGGACAAACTTTTTTACAAATATCCATCGCGTAAAAGTCCGGGCGGAACGCGCGAAACTGTCGCCGCCGCCACGACCGAAAAAATGCGGCTGATTCAATCGCGCTACTACGTTCCAAATAACGCCGCGCTGATCATTACCGGCGACGTGCAGCCGGAACGCGCTTTCAAACTCGCCGAAGATTTATTCAGCATCTGGAAGAAAGGCGAAGATCCGTTTGTTAAATTTCCGATTGTCGAACATCCGCCGCTGCAAAAAAGCGAGGGCGTAATTGTGACGCAGGACGTCGAAAACGCGATGATGCAGATCGGCTGGCACGGTCCGTCAATCGGCAAAGACGACGCTTCGACTTATGCGGCGGACGTTTTTTCGTACATTATTCAGCAGCCGAATTCGCGTTTTCAGCGCGCGCTGATTGATTCGGGTTTGGCGGTCGGCGTGCAGTTTCATTATTATACGCAGCGCAACACCGGACCGATTCGCGCGACATTGGTCACTGCGCCGGACAAAGCGAAAGCCGCGCTCGACGCTTTTTACAAAGAAGTGGCGCAGTTTAACAATCCGAATTATTTCACGGACGAAGAATTGAACAACGCGAAAACTCTGCTCGAAGCCGAAGACTTATATCGCCGCGAAAAACTCAGCGAATATACGCATTCTCTGGGTTTCTGGTGGAGTTCGACCGGAATGGATTATTATCGCGGCTATTATAAAAATCTGCGCGCCGTTTCGCGCGACGACATTAAAAAATACGTTTCCACATATATTCAGGGCAAACCGCACGTCGGCGTCGCGCTGATTTCGCCCGCGTCGCAGGCGACCGCAAAATTAACCGAACAGGATTTAATCGGCAAATAAGTTTGGCAGCAAAAGCGCGGCGCTTTCGTTTGAGCTTGGAAAAACGCCGCGCTGCAATATTTATTATGAAATTTATTTTTTCCGCATTTCTGCTTTTAGCAATCGCTTGCGCCGGTTACGCGCAAACTTCCGCCGCCGGAGCGTCCGACAAACTCGTTACCGAATTCGACGTGAACGGCTTAAAAGTGATTTTCAAGCGGCGTCCGAGTTCGCCGACGGTTTCCGCCGGACTTTTCACGCGCGGCGGAGTGAAAAATCAAACGCTCGCCAACGCGGGAATTGAAAACTTGACGCTCTCAACCGCGACCGAAGCGAGTCAGAAATTTCCGCGCGAATTGCTGCGCAAAGAACTGGCGCGTACGGGAAGCACGATCAGCGGCGGCTCCGGCTACGATTTCGGCGTCGTTTCGCTTTCTTCAACGCGTCAAAATTTTGATCGCACGTGGGATATTTTCACTGATCTATTTTTGAATCCCGCTTTTACGAATGAAGATTTCAATCTCGTGCGCGAACGAATTTTAACCGGCTTGCGCAATCAGACGGTCAGCCCGGACAGCTCGCTCGGCGTTTTGGAAGACAAAATTATTTACGCCGATCATCCGTATGCGGTCGAAGCGAGCGGCACGATTGAAACCATCGGCAAATTAAAAATCGAAGATTTGCGTGCTTACCACAAAAATCTGCTGCAAACTTCCCGACTTTTGCTTGTTATTGTCGGCGATCTCGATCCGCAAACCGTGCAAAAACAAGTCGCCGCTTCGTTCGGCAAACTGCCGCGCGGCGATTATAAAGAATCGCCGACGCCGAAAATCAATTTCGCCGCGCCAACTCTCGATGTTACGTCGCGCGCGCTGCCGACCAATTACGTCAAAGGCGTTTTCGCCGCGCCTTCGATGAGCGATCCGGATTATTACGCGATGCGCGTCGCAATGACGATTCTGCAAAGCCGCGTTTACCAGGAAGTGCGCACGAAACGCAATCTGTCGTACGCGCCGAACGCGGAAATGGGCGATAACGCAGCGAACACGGCGAACATTTACGTAACGGCGGTTGACGCCAATCAAGCCGTCAGCGTGATGCTGCGCGAAGTTGAAGCGATGCGCAATGCGACCGTTGAAGAAGAAGGATTCACCGGCGTTCCCGGTTATTTTCTGACGACTTATTACATCAATCAGGAAACGAACGCGGCGCAGGTCGCCGAACTCGCGCGCTACGAATTAATCGGCGGCGGATGGCGCAATTCGCTGGTTTTTCTCGATAAAATTCGGCAGGTGAAACCCGAAGACATCAAAGCCGTTGCGGATAAATATATGAAAAATATCCGTTTCGTCGTCGTCGGCAATCCCGAAGCGATTAACAGAAACACGTTTTTGCAAAAATAATTTTGCGATTTTGTGAATAAAATGTGAATAAGAGCGGAAAGAAATTCGAGTAATTTTTTTCCGCTTTTTTCTTTGGCGCAATTTCGCTTGCCAAAAGAAGTGCGGACGATTGAAAAAATCGCGGGAAAACCTCAGCCGATATTGTTGCAACTAAGATTTTTCGATTATAAAATTCTCCCGTAAAAATATTTGTCAAAAAAAAGGAATTATAAAAATGAAGAAATTTGCCGTATTAGGATTCGTATTATTAATTTTTTGCGTTTCAGCTTTCGCCCAGAAAACAAAAACGACGGCGAAAGCCGACCCAAGCAAAGCGGTGCGCGAAACTTTTGATCGGCTCATCGAAGGAATCGAACAATCGGACGCGGACAAAGTGATGAGCGTTTACGAAAAGAGCGATAAAATTCTGTTTTTCAATAACAACGGCTCGGCGACCATCGGCTGGGACAATATGAAAAAAACGCGCGATTCGCTTTACGCCAAAACGAAAAACGTGGATTTGGAAATCACCGGTTTGCGCGTCGAAATGCTCGGCGCGGGCAATGCGTATTTGACCTGTAAATGGAAACAATCGCAGGAATATGACGGAAAACTCGAAACGGCTTCGGGTCGAATGACAGTCGTTTTCAAACAGATCGGCAAAGACTGGAAAGCCGTTCATTTGCACACTTCGCCGGACAATCCGCCGCCCGCGCGTCCCGTTGTTCCGTCGGAACGCGACAGCGGAGTTAACGTCAATTAGAAACTCAAGCCGAAAATTTTTCGGCGACTTTGAAAAAGAAATGTCATCAAATAGAAAAAGCGTTCGGAGTTAAACCCGAACGCTTTTCTTTCATCAAAAATCGTTTGCTCTACACGCTCGATCCCGGATAATTTCCGCCGAGTTTTCGTTCTTCGCCTTCGGCGAGATTGTTAACCAATTCGTAGTGAAAATAATCGAATTTTGCGGCAACCGGCGTTTGCACGCGTTTTTCGTACATTTCGCGTGAACGGTCAATCGCTTCGCGCAGACGATCATACAAATCATTTTCGTCGCGTCCTTCTTTAACTTTCTGCTCGTTGTAAAGTTTGATTTCCGACACGAGAAGCCGGGCGAAACGACGCGCGTCGTTGTGCAAACGACGTTCTTCTTCGCCGACCTCAATCGGTAAATCCACGTTTCTTTCGCTCAGACGCGACTTGACCGGCGGCGTTGAAACTGTTGCCGCGCCGATATTTTCCACCGGTTCGGACGCGAAATCTCCGTTCGGCGCGAACGATTCTTTTTCAAACGACGATTCAGCCGCCTGACTGCTCGGCTCGAATCTCGAATTATCGTAAACCGGCGGCTGCTCGAAACTCGATTTCTGCCACGAATCATAACCGTTTGGCTCAAACGATTGGGCGTTTGTTTCAGCGGATGAATCGCTGAAATTACTCGGCGGCGCTTCAGCGGTTTGATTTGGCGTAAAAGCAAAATCGCTCGCCGAAGCGGATGAAAAGTTTTGTTCCGGGCGGTCGTTCGGCGATGAATAATCAAACGCGGTCGGCTCGTTTTCAACATTTTCCGTGCTTTCGCCGAAATTGCCGGAAAAATCCGTCGGCTGATTCCATGAAAAAGACGAATCAGTGCTCACCGGCTGTTCAGTTTGAAATTGCGGCGACTGAAATTCCTGTTGTTGAAAATTCTGCTGCCATTCTGACTGCGGTTCCGGCTGCGGTTCCGGTTGCTGCCAGCCGGATTGCGGTTCATAGCTTTCCGGCTGTGAATAACTCGGTTGAGAATACTCGTTGTTTGAACTTTGGTAACTGAAATCCGCGCCGGTCGTTGCTTCGTTATGCTGTTCGTCTACCGGCGGCGCAAAACTTTCTTCGCGCGTTGATGTTGCGGAATAATCGTTTGCCGCGGCGTAAGAATTGTAATTTCCGGCGGGCGACGTAGTTTCTTCGCTGACCGGCGATTGGTAAACCTGCGCCTCCGAAGACGCGCTTTCGACCGGCTCACTCGCGTACGAAGCCGGAGAATTTGCCTGAACTGTTGAAGCGCCCGAATCCGCCGCGGCATTTGATTTCGTGCCGTGCGAAGCGGCGAGCAGTTCCACTGTCATTCCGGCGATTTTCACCAGAGTTTCCAGCACATCAATGTTGACTTGATTATTTTCCGCCGCATTATCGGCGTATAAAACAGCAACGCCGCGACCGCGCGCGATCAGCGGAATAGCATACATTTTCTCCGGCTGACCGAAGCCGAGTTTTTCTAAATAAACCGCGTCGCCGGGGTAAGTTCCGTAACTGCTTTCAACCGCGCTCAGCGAACGAATTGATTCGCTCATTACGGTTTCATCGGAAAGCGGAAAGAAAATTTCGCGAACTTTCTGTTCATCAACATTTCCCTCTTCGCCGAAAACTCGCCAGCCGACAAAATGTTCGTTCTTGACGATGAAAAATGCGCCGCGCGGCGTAAATTGAGCCGCATGATTGACCAAAGATTTTAAGATCGCCGACTGCGAATCCTGCGAGCTGATTTCGCTGATCGCATTGCGGATTTCGCTGTAATCGGCGGGAGCCGCCGCTGCTTCCGCGCTTTCTTTCTCCAATTTTTCGGCTTCGGCAATTGCCGCCGCCGTAATTCTCGCGCCTTCGTCCTTTGCTAATCGCAGATGCTCGACTACTGATTCTTTAAAGGCTTCGTCCATTCGCTTCTCGTTTTCAAGGCGCGACGAAAAATCCTGAAAAATCGTATCGAGCTGAGATTTGTGTTTTTCAAACTCGGCTTGAAATTTCTCTTGAAGTTCGGAAACTTCCTGCCGCATTTCAGCAAAAACATTGTTCAGATAACTCTCAAATTCAGTTCTCAGACTGTTTTCGAGTTCTTCGCTATTCACTTTAATTTTTCCTCCATTTGTTGAAAACACAGTACGCACAAGAAGCGCAAAGGCTGGCGGTTTGTCGTAGATTTGGAAATTGAGATGACGGCAATTCGCGCAAATCGCCAGACGGATAAGATTATGAACAATTTAATGGTTTGCTGTCAAGAAATATCTCCCGAAACGAAAATAAGCGCCTTTATTTTCAGCGCTTATTTTCGATTTTTTAGATTTTGTGAAACTTATTCGGCGATGACTTCTATTTCCGGATCAATTTCTTCTTTAATCATATTTTCAATCGCCATCAAAGTTCCCGTCAAGCTCGAAGGACAACTGCCGCACGCGCCTTGATAACGAATTTTCAGAACACTGTTTTCCAAACTTAGAAGCTCGACCCAGCCGCCGTCGCTCGCTAAAAACGGTCTTATTCGCTCGTCAAGCAATTCGTTGATCTGCGCGATTTTCGGATCATCACTGAGCGCCGCGCCGATTGCGCCGCCGACTTTGAGCGCCGCGTCGTTCCCATTACCGTTGCCGTTTGCCGCCTGCACGCTTTCGGCGGCGCGGATCGGCACGGCGAGATTCGGAAGAATTTCATCCCAATCGGCATCGTCGGCTTTTTCGACGGTGATCATTTTGTCCATATAAAACACCGAAACAACTTCGCCGACATCGAACAAAGATTTAGCGAGCGTGTCGCCCACAGCTTTTTCCGGCGCATCAAACGAATGCGACGTGCCGTGCGAAACCGCTTCTTTCAAAATAAATTTCACCGCGTTTGGGTTTGGCGTTTCCTGTATATCTGCAATTTTTGGCATTTCTCTAAAAACCTTTTCTTATTTAATCTTTTGTCAAAACCGAAATTATCAAGTTTATGAATCTTTACATTTTTGTCAACATTATAACTTATTGAGATGTAAAATTCATTCTTCGAGATGTTCGCTGCGGCTTCAAATTGATGAATCGAGCAATTCAACCGAGTAAAATAAATTCGGACAGTTGAATTTAGACACAATTCAACTGTCCGAATTTATAATTCTAGATGTAAGAGCAGCAATCGAACGACAAAACACGTCAACGATTGCGCGCTGTTTAAACACAACAAAATCAGATTACTCGGTAATATGTATATCTTCTGTTTTGTTCACTCTGCCGGACAAAAATAATCCGCCGAAAACAATCGTCAATATTACGCAAATGATTGCAATCACAATATTTATCGTGTTTTCACTGCTCGCAGTATATCTATAAAAGAAAAACGCCGCGATCAAAGCAGTGACCAGAGCTAATACGGCATACAGCATATCCTTCACAAAAATCACCTCCGTTGTTGAAAAAAAGGTTGGAACTTCCGAAGTTTTACCGGCTCTTTCGCACGCCCTTAAAATGCAGAAAACAGGCGCATAAACTTGCCCGCAAACTATACTTACCGCTTGTCTTTAAATTGCAAGACGATGTTAACTCTATTCGCCGCCAAAAAGCAAGATTTTTGATTGAGAATTTATCCTGTCATCCAAAATATTTATCGCGCCGCAACATCACCGGGCGCCGAGTAAATCTGCGCGCGCACCATTCGCGGAATATTCTGCAAATCCGGCAAAATCTCGACGGCGCGCCAGATTTTCGCGTCGAACATTTCGATGACGTGCGCCGCCTGATTAAAACCGATTTCGATCAGCAGAAAACCGTCCGATTCGAGAAAACGCGGCGCTTCTTCGATCAATTGTTCGATAATCGAAAACCCGTCATTTTCGTCGGTGAGTGCGACGTGCGGCTCGTAATCTCGCACTTCGGGCTGCAATTCATCAATTTCTTCCCGAGCAATATACGGCGGATTGGAAACGATCACATCGAATTTTTCCTGAGTGAGCGCGGCGAAAACATCTGAAATTTTCAAATCGAGTCTTTCCGCAACTCGATGAATTTCCGCGTTGCGGCTGGTGATTTCGAGCGCTTTTTCCGAAATTTCCAACCCGATTGCCGACGCGTTTTTCAGTTCGTGCAGAATCGAAACGGAAATGCAGCCCGAACCGGTGCCGACTTCGCAAAAACGCGGCGATTCCAGTTCGCGCAAAATGTTGATCGCGTGTTCGACGATCAATTCGGTTTCGGGACGCGGAATCAAAACATCTTTTGTAACGATAAAATCGAGTCCAAAAAATTCCTGTCGTCCGGCGATTTGCTGAAACGGCTCGCGGCTGGCGCGCCGCTGCAAAAGCGCCTGAAAATACGTTTCTTCCGCCGCTAAAAGTTCGTATTCCGAATGCGCGATGAGGTAAATTTTATCTTTATCGAGCGCGAAAGCGAGCAGCGTGGCGGCTTCGCGGCGCGGTTCGGCGATTTCGCTGCGGCGCAAAGTCTCCGCGGCTTTTTCGAGTGTTTCGGTGATATTCGCCATTTTTAACGCGCTCCGTCGCCGCGCAGAACGGCGGGCAAAGTCAGCAGAATTATTTTCAAATCGAGCCAGAGCGACCAATTTTCGATGTAATATAAATCAATCCGCACCATTTCTTCAAACGCGAGCCGACTTCTGCCGGAAACTTGCCACAATCCGGTAATTCCCGGCTTCATATCGAGGCGTTTGCGGTGCCGCAAATCGTATTCTTCAACTTCGTACGGAATCGGCGGGCGCGCGCCGACGACGCTCATATCGCCTTTTAAGACGTTCAAAAACTGCGGCAGCTCATCCAAACTTGTGCGGCGCAGAAACTTTCCGATTTTCGTGATGCGCGGATCGTTTTTCACTTTGCCGAAAACCGGTTTGTCGTCGTCGCCGGCATTCGCTTCGGTGGCGCCTTCGATATTTTTGCGATACGCTTCGCGGTGAATTTGATCGTCGGCATCGGAAAACATCGTGCGAAATTTGTAGCAGAGAAAAATGCGTCCGTCCATTCCGACGCGTTCCTGCCGAAACAAAATTGCGCCGCGCGAATCGAATTTAATCAGCACGGCGACGATCAGCAAAATCGGCGAAAGCAGAATGATCGCGGCGGCGGAAATGATAATGTCGAAAGCGCGTTTGACGAATTTTTCGGCATCGGAAAGCGGCTCGCGAAAAAGTCTGACCATCGGCAAAACGCCGATTTGCTCGACGCTCGTTTTCTGCGGCAGAACGTTGAAAAGCGTCGGCGCGAAACGAAACTCGACGCGCTGCCGTCGCCCGATTTCGAGCATCGTTTCAAAAAATCGCTCGCTCGGAATTCGGTCGTCGGTAATAATAACTTCCTGAATTTCGAGTTCGCGAATCAGACGCGGTAAATCGTCGAGATTGCCGACAATCAGATTTTGAATTTTGGATTTTGGATTTTGGATTGAAGAAAGAACTTTATATTGTTCGGGCGCGTCGTCATTCGTTATTCGTAATTCGTCATTCGTTTTCTGTGATTCGTTTTCCACCGCGCCGATCACGCGATAACCTAAATCCGGGCGCATTTTCAGCTCGTTGATCGTCTGTTCGGCTTCGCGGTTCGTGCCGACGATCAAAGTCGGAATTAAATTAATATCGCGCCGCCGAAAAAACGCTTGCGCGTAACGAACGAGCAGATGAAACGCCGGAAAAACCGCGAGCGCGAGCGCGTAATCGAACAGAAAAACCGCTCGCGAATACGAAAATTCGCGAAAAGCGAAACCGCCGCGAAACAGAAAAGCCCACGCGACGATCAGCAGCGAGCTAACCGAAACGGCTTTGAAAATCTTGATCGCTTCGTTCGTGTAAGAAAACGCGCCCTGAAAACGGTAAACGCGCTGATAAAAGAGCATCGCGAGACGACACGGCACGGCAAACAGCAGAATTCCGACATACGGCACGAAATCTTTTGACGAAGCCCACGCCGTATTCGACAAAATCGCTTCGCCTTCGCGCCATTTGAAAGCGATGAGAAAACACGCCATCGTTAAAACCGCATCAGCCGCGAAAATCGCCGTTTTAACGAGCGGCAGCACAAAAGACGGCACGCGTTTTTCGGCTTTGGCGGCGTTTGTTTTTGGCTTGACGGCGATTTCGGGATTCATCAAAAATTCTTTTTACCGGCGTTTTAACGAAATGAGACGACTTAAAAATCCGTTCGGTGCGACATATTTTTCGTTGTTTCGATTGTCGTTTCGCGGCTAATTATCTTACCATTTTCACGGACGAAAAAAGAAAATGAGAATTTTGATCACCGCGCCGAGCCTCGATGAAACCGTGAACGTCAGCGGAATTTCGACGGTCGTGCGGCAGATTATCGAAAACGGAACGCACCGCTACGAGCATTTTACGGCGGGCAGAACCGACGGCGAACCGGCGAATGCAAGCTGGATTGCAAAACAAATTCGTTTGCCGTTTCACTTTTACCGCCGCCTCAAAAACGGAAAATTTGCGGTCGCGCACATTAACACGGCGCTTAATCCGCTTTCGATTGCGCGCGATTACGCGTTCGTGAAAGCGGCGAAATTCGCTCGCACACCGATTTTACTGCACGTTCACGGCGGAAAATTTCTGGCGCGCGAATTTGAAAACAAAACGCTCGCGCGGCTTGCCGAAAAAATGCTCGATGCGGCAAACGCGATTCTGGTTTTGAGCGAACTCGAAAAAGAAATCGTCGAAAAACGCTGGCAAAAATTAAAGTCGAAAGCAAAAGTAAAAGTTTTGGAAAACGCCGTCGCGATTGATGAAACGAATGAAATCAAACGAAGCGGCGAAAAAAAAACGATAATTTTTCTCGGACGCTTTCACGAATCAAAAGGCTTGCACGAAATCGTCGAAGCGTGCCGCAGATTAAAAAACGAAAATTTACAGTTTCGCTTTAAAGCGTTCGGCGCGGGCGATTTGCAAAATTTTTTCGTCGGCGAGATGACGAAAATTCTTGGCGACGATTTTTATTTCGGCGGCGTGATTGCCGGAAAAGAAAAACAAAAGGAATTGGCGGCGAGCGACGTTTTTCTATTGCCGTCGCGCTACGGCGAAGGTTTGCCGATGGCGATGCTCGAAGCGATGGCGGCGAAATGCGTGGTCGTCGCATCGAAAATGGCTTCAATCGGCGCGGTCGTGGAAAATAACGTCAACGGTTTGACCGTCGAACCGCAAAACGTCGCGCAGATTATCGAAAAGCTGAAATTGATTTTAAGCGGCGAAATTGACGCGAAAATGATCGGCGAGAACGCGCGCCGAACAATCGCCGAAAAATACAATCTCCCAGGTTACATCGTTAAGCTCGAAAAAATTTACGCGGAAATCGAGCGCGAAAATTATTGATGAAAGAAAATACTTCAACTGAAAACACTGCCGAAAATCAAACGAGAGTGCGCGTCGTCAGTTTGACGCCGAACGTCGTGACGCACGATGCGGCAATCGAAAGCATCGCGCAACTGGTCGAAAACGGCGGCGGTTACGTTTGTTTTTCCACGGTTCATATGATTATGGAATCGTATGACAACCCGGAATATGCGGCGAAAGTAAACGGCGCGGATTACATCGTGACCGACGGAATGCCGCTCGTCTGGATGCAGAAATTGCAGGGCGCAAGTCGCGCGTCGCGCGTGCGGGCGAACGATTTAATGATCGCGCTGATGGAATACGCCGCGAAAAATGATTTGTCCGTCGGGTTTTACGGCGGACGGCAGGAAGTGATTGACCGGATTCTGGCGCGCGCGAAACGAGAGCTGCCCGACCTGAAAATTCCATACGCGTTTTCGCCGCCGTTTCGCCCGCTGTCTGACGAGGAAGATAAACAAATTACAGCGGAAATCAATCGCGCCGCGCCGGATTTGTTGTTTATGGGTTTGGGCTGTCCGAAACAGGAAAACTGGATGGCGGCACACAAAGGAAAAGTGCGCGCCGTGATGCTCGGCGTCGGCGCGTCGTTCGATTTTTACGCCGGAAACGTCAAAGAATCGCCCGAATGGATGGGCAAACTCGGACTCGAATGGCTGTTTCGGCTGACGCAGGAACCGAAGCGCTTGTGGCGCAGGTAGTTGATTTTGAATCCGCGATTTATGCGACTGGCGGCGATGCAACTTTTGGGTTTGAAGAAGTTTGAAGGAAGAGAAAATGGGACGCAGATGAACGCGGATTAAGCGGAGCGGCGCGGATAAATACAAAAAATAATTCAATAAAATTGCCGCTGAACTTTTTATTTTTATCTTACTTTTTTATTTCTTAATCCGCTTCGATCCGCTTAATACCGCGTTCATCCGTGTCCCATTTCTTAAAACTAAAGCCGCGGCAATGTAAAGCTGAATTTCGAGCCGTTTCCCGCTTCGCTTTCGACGCCGACTTCGCCGCCGT
>SXGU01295285.1_pt1 | contig 13783 bp, 15 predicted proteins | sample 3174531 | NCBI WGS metagenome assembly SXGU01 (sample SAMN11356863, study PRJNA531348) | freshwater metagenome | isolation source: freshwater sample F1-140 | place: China: Fuxian Lake, Yuxi | collected 2017-12-25 | reverse complement strand
GTCCCTGATTGAACCAGATCGCATCCACGACGCCTTCGACCACGGAGTCGAGATCGGCATCATCGAAAACAATGAACGGACTCTTGCCACCGAGTTCGAGCGACAGTTTCTTGCCGCTCCCGGCGGTTGCTTTTCGGATGATGCGTCCGACGTCGGTGCTTCCCGTGAACGCGAGCTTGTCCACGCCAGGGTGAGCCACCAGCGCGGCACCGGTGGCGCCGTCACCCGTGAGAATGTTGATCACGCCTTTTGGCAGTCCAGCCTGCGTCGCGATTTCTGCGAAGGCCAGCGCCGACAGCGGAGTGAACTCCGCGGGCTTGAGTACCACTGTGCATCCCGCCGCGAGCGCGGGAGCAATCTTCCACGAAAGCATCAGGAGCGGAAAGTTCCACGGACTGATCTGCCCGACGACGCCGACACCGCTGTAGCCGGCAAACTCCGAGTCGAGGAGCTGCGCCCAACCGGCGTGATGGTAGAAATGCCGGGCGACGAGCGGGATGTCGAGGTCGCGCGTTTCACGAATGCTCTTGCCGTTGTCCATCGACTCGAGCACAGCGAGCAGGCGCGCGTTGCGCTGCACAGCGCGAGCGAGTGCGTACAGATGCTTTGCCCGCCCGTGTGGCCCGAGTTTCTGCCAGCCGGCGAGGGCCTTCCGCGCCGCCTTCACGGCGGCGTCAACGTCGCCGACCGATCCCTGCGCCACCGTCGCGAGCTTGGCGCTTGTGGCCGGGTTGATCACGTCGAAGCGGGCGCCTTTTACCGCAGTGAACGCGCCGTCGATCAGGTGGCCGAATGCGCGCTTGTGGGCGTCGAGCCACTCCACGGCCGGCTTGTCGCTCTCCGGCGCCGGTCCGTAGTCCATCGTGCGGAAAATTTCAGGTATGGTGGCAGTCATGTCAGACCATGGGTTGGCGATAGGCGGCGGCGTAACGCCCATGCGCAAAGTGGTCGAGCTGGCGTTCGATATCAGTGAGCAGTCCCGACGCGCCGAAGCGGAAGAGGTCAGGGCGCATCCAGCGCTCGCCGAGCTCCTCCTTCATCAGGTAGAGGTACTCGAGCGCGTTTTTCGCGGAGCGAATGCCGCCCGCAGGTTTGTAACCCACGGGGTGGCCGGTCCGTTCGAAGTACTCGCGTATCATCCGCACCATCACAAGAGAAATGGGCAGCGTCGCGTTTACGCCCTCCTTCCCAGTGCTCGTCTTGATGAAGTCGGAGCCGGCCATCATGGCAACCATCGAGGCACGCGCGACATTGGTGAGCGTGGCGAGATCGCCGGTGCCGAGGATGGTCTTCATGTGCGCGTCGCCGCAGGCCTCGCGAAACGTCTGCACCTCGTCGTAGAGCGCGCCCCAGTCGCCGGTCAGCACATGGGCGCGCGTGATCACGATATCAATCTCTCTCGCGCCAGCCGCAACGCTCTCGCGTACTTCGGCGACCCGCGTGGACAGCGGCGAGAGGCCGGCCGGGAAACCCGTGCTCACTGCCGCGACCGGAATCTTGCTTCCATGCAGCACAGCAACGGCCGTCTCGACCAACCCGTGATACACGCAGACGGCACCGGTCGTGATGCCGAGCGAGTCAACGCCGAGTGCGCGCGCCAGATCGCGCCGCAGCGGGTGCATCGCCTTGGCGCAGAGCCGCTGCACATTCCCGGGCGTGTCGTCGCCAGAGAGGGTCGTCAGGTCGATCAGCGTGACCGCGCGGAGGAGCCAAGCGGCCTGCCACTGCTTCTTGACGGTGCGACGCGTCGGGATCGTGGCGGCGCGGCGCTCGACTGCGCTGCGATTGATCCGGAGGGCGAGCACCTGGTCGAGGTCGAGTGGCATACCGGGATTCCGGGCGAATGCGTCGCCCGGGGCAGGACGTGGGCCGGCGGGCACCGGGGCCGTCCCGGCATCCGGTCGAGCCAGCTTCAGTCCCTGCGGTCTGGAGGCAGCCATAAGTCCAATCATTATACAGTATCCGCGTTCATCCCGACTAATCCGCGTATATCCACGTCCTTGCCGTAGTAGCCAGCCTGCCGCGCACGGGGTAGAGTATGGGCATGAAACGCCTCGCCATCATCGTCGCCCTCGCAGCCTCCACTGCAGGCGCCCAGGTCCGTCCGGGCATAGAAGTCCTGGTGACCGATTCGCTTCACCTCATCAAGGGCAAGCGCGTCGGGCTCATCACGAACCACTCGGGCCGCGCACGCGACGGCACGAGCAGCATCGACATTCTGTACAAGACGCCCGGTGTCAGAGTGACAGCGCTTTTTGGGCCGGAGCACGGACTTCGCGGCATGGCGCAGGCGGGCGAAAAAGTCGCGTCGAGTGTGGACTCAGCCACCGGCGTGCCCATCTACTCGCTGTATGGCACTGGCACGAGCGTGCCCGTGGATTCGATGCTGCGCAATGTTGACGTGCTGCTTTTCGACATTCAGGACGTCGGCGCTCGGGTCTACACCTACCAGTGGACCATGGCGCAGTCCGCCGCCGCGGTGAAGAAGCCGTTCTACATTCTCGACCGCCCCGATCCAATTCGCGCCGACATCGTGGAGGGAAACATCCTCGAAGTCCCGTTCGCCTCGGGAGTGGGACGTTTTCCGACAGCGCTGCGATACGGCCTCACCACGGGCGAACTGTTGCGGTACCTCATCGGGGAGAAACTCATCGTATCCGATGCGAAGGTCATTCCGATGTCTGGCTACCGCCGCGACATGTGGTACGACCAAACCGGCCTGCCGTGGATCAACCCGTCGCCAAACCTGCGCTCGCTCGACGCCTCGCTGCTCTATCCAGGAACCGTGTTTTTTGAGGGAACGAATCTGAGTGAAGGGCGGGGCACCGATGAACCGTTCACGCTGATCGGAGCGCCATGGCTCGCCAACATTCGCGAAATCGTCACCGAACTCAACGGCATGCGAATGCCAGGCGTGGTCTTTGAGGCCACGGAACGGATGATCGAGGCAGGACAAAAGCTCGGTGGCACAGCGCGACCCGTCCCGATGATCAAGGTGCGGGTCACGGACCGCAACGCGATCAAGCCGGTGGTGGTGGGTGCGCGCATGCTGCGGGCCATCTATGCGCGCCACTCCACGGAGTTCACCTGGCGTGAATCGGCCATCGACCGCCTCGCCGGCACCCGCGCCCTGCGCGAAGCCGTACAAAACGGCACGGTGGATGACCTGCTCGCACGCTGGGACGCCGATGCTGAACGGTTCAAGCAGCAGAGCCGCAAGTACTGGCTCTACCAGTGAATCTGAGGATCGTCAGCGCTGGGCTGCTGGTCACGGCACTCGCCTCGGCGAGGTCCGACGCGCAGGTCACGCAGCCTGCACAGATCTCGCCCGGGGTCACGCACAGCCGCATCGTTGATCCGACCGGGCCCTGGGTGATCAACGTGGTGAAAGTGGACCTGCGTGGCGGTCGCTATGAACTGCGCCATGTGCGGGCGCGCGATTCCATCGCGGGCCGCGAAAAGACGTCTGCGATGGCGTCGCGCCAGCCCGAAGGGGCCGACGCCGTCGTCGCGGCGATCAACGCCGACTTCTTCAACACACGCACTGGCGAGGTAGAGAACAGCCAGGTAATCGGCGGCGAGTGGTGGAAGGGAGTGCGTGGTCCCGATTCGCAGTTCGATGCGTTCGGAATTGCGCGCAGCCAGTTCGCCGTGAGTGCCGCGGGCAAGCCGCTGCTCGACCGCTTTCGCTTCGAGGGCACGGTGGTATACGGGCGTACTGTCTTTCCGCTGCATACGGTGAACTTTCGTCCGCGGGCTGGAACGGAAGTAGTCACGCTCTATACCGAGCGATACGGCGTTACGCCCCGCGATACCGTTCGCACGGCCACCGAAGCGCCGCTTCGCCGGGTGGGCGCTCGTGGGGATACCACGCTGTTTGTTCGCATCAGCCCAGTCTCCAAGGGCGGCGGGCTTCCCATCCCCAAGGGCACAGCAGTCCTCTCAGCGCTCGGCCCACGGCTCAACACGGTCGCCACTTTCGCTGAGGGCGATACCGTCAAGGTGATTCTCCACGCCGTGGGTCAGATCACGCCCACGCCGTTCGCACCGCGGGTTCTGATCGGCGGGTGGCCGCGTATCGTCGCGGGTGGGCGCAACGTCGCTGCGCGCGCACCGTGGGACGAGACCACGATTTCCTCGAATGCCGAAGCGCGCCATCCGCGCAGCGTGGTCGGATTTTCGCGGGATAGTACGCAGCTCATCCTTATGACCGTGGACGGGCGCCAGGCCGCGAGCGTGGGCGTGACCCTCGTGGAACTCGCCGACCTCGTGTTGAAGCAGGGGGGATGGGATGCCCTCAACTTCGACGGCGGTGGTTCCACGGCGCTCGTGATTAAGGGATCGGTGGCGAACTCGCCCTCTGATCCGACTGGCGAGCGCGAAGTAGGCAATGCGCTGCTCGTCGTTCGAAAGACCCCATAACTCCTCGCTCTCACACCATGCGCTTCATCCACCTGATCATTGCCGGCTCGGTTTGCGTTTCTGGCGTTTCTGCTCAGTCGGCGTCGCGCAGGCCCGCGGTTCCGGTACTCGATTCTGCACAGCTCGTTCGTGATCTCTACGTGCTTGCGGCAGACTCGATGGAAGGGCGACGCATCGGGACGCCAGGCGGGGCGAAAGCACGCGCGTACCTGCTGCGCCGCCTGAACACGCTCGGCATCGCGCCGCTCAAGGACTCGCTGCAGTCGCACTTCGCCTCTGCGGGCCGCGGAGGAGATTCCACGCGCGGCGTAAATCTCGTCGGTATCGTGAAGGGGACCAAAACTCCCGATCGCTACATCGTGCTCACCGCGCATTACGACCACGTCGGCGTGCGAGAAGGCACGATCTATCCCGGCGCTGATGACAATGCCTCGGGAACGTCGGCAGTCTTGTCCATCGCAGGCTGGCTCAGGAAGAACCCCCCGGCACACTCCGTGATCGTTGCGCTCTTCGATGGCGAAGAAGGCGGTCTCCGCGGCGCACGCGCGTTCGTCGCCAACCCGCCGGTGCCGCTCGCGCAGATAATCGCCAACGTGAACCTGGATATGGTGGGCCGCAACGAGAAGGGCGAACTCTACGCGGCGGGCGCCACCCCAAACCCGCAGTTTCGCCCACTGCTCGAGGCGCTGGCCGGCGTCGCTCCAGTGACCCTCAAGCTCGGGCACGATTCGGGTACGGGCAGCGACAACTGGACCAGCCAGTCTGACCACGGCGCCTTCCATGCGCAGAAGGTGCCGTGGGTGTATTTCGGGGTTGAGGATCACCCCGACTACCACAAGCCGACCGATTTCCCCAACCGCATCGAGCCCGGATTCTTCTACCGGGCTGCTCAAACTGTTGCCGAGTTCGTGAAGCGCCTCGACGCCGCACCCCCCGTGAGGACCACACCGTGAAACGTCTCTGGACTCTCGCCGCCTGCGCGGCGTGTGTTGTATTCGCCTCGACTGCAACTGCGCAGATGCGCCCGCTCAAGGTTCTGCTCCTGTACGATATGGAGGGAATCTCCGAGGCCGTGGAGCCGCGACATACCTCGTTCTCGTATCCCGAGCAGTACGCCTTCGGCCGCCGCGCACTTACCGCCGATGTGAACGCCGCCATCGCCGGCCTCAAGGCGGCAGGGGCCACCGAGATCGTTGTCGTCGACGGTCACGGTTCTGGGAATGGCAACGGGCCGGATGTGCACGAGGAGCAACTCCTCGCTCCCGCCAAGATGCATTACCGCGACACGCCCTTCGACATCTACATGGACAGCTACGATCACTCGTTCGATGCGATCGTGGCGGTTGCGATGCACGCCGGCGCAGGCAACCGGTCGGGCTTTCTCGCGCATACCTACACCTTCGAGGACATCGAGTACAAAGTGAACGGCGTGCCGTTCAATGAAACGATGATCCTCGCGGCCGGCGCGGCGCGCTACAGGATCCCTGTGATCATGGTGAGCGGCGACGACCAGCTCGGCCGCGAGCTTTCGCGATCCATGCCTTGGGTGAAATACGCCACGACCAAACGCGCGATTGACATGGGCCGCGCGGAAACGGTTGGGCGCGAGGAAGCCTCGCGGCGCATTGAGGCGTCAGCACGCGAGGCGCTCTCCCAGCTCGCTGCAGCAAAGATCCCGGACTGGGCCGGCCCCTACCGCTTCGGCCTCACCTTCCAGGACGCGGCGCAGGCCAACAACGCCGGACTCCTGCCGGGCGCAGAAGTGAGCGGCACGGCGGTGCAGATCCGCGCCGGCGATTTTGAGGAAGGGTACCGGCTCAGCACACGGCTGATCAGCCTGGCCAGCGCGATTGGTCGCACGAGCGCGCTGAACTCGGTGATCAACGCACAGCCCAACGCCCCAGAGATTCGCGTGAGCATTACCGATTGGGTCTACGGCCGCTTCCTCGGGACGCTACCACAGCCGGCGCCGGTCGCCACCACTGCAGCGCGTCCTCGATTCTGGGGTGCTCGCTAGTCCCAGCCGCTAGCCGGTGGCGGTCAGACCACTCGCCCTGACCGCCGCCAGCGCGGCTTCGAGACGCGCCGGACCGAAACCCCACACGTCGGCGGTTCGCGCATTGAACTCGGCGAGCACGCGGCGAAAATGCTCAAGCATCGCCTCACGGCCGGTGGGGCGATCGCGGATGCCGTCGGGCACCCACAGAAGGTCTGTGTCGCAAAGAAGGTAGAGGTCGCCGCGCCGTGCCCGTGCTTCAGACTCGAGCCACGCGCTTGAGTTCCCGTAGTAGTGCCGCCCGTAGGCCACGGTGCTCATGAGATCCGTGTCAAGCACGATGAGCGGCGGATCCGCGGCGAGCAGCCGGTCTTCGGCCACGGCGTGCCGTTCTGCGATCCGATCCACATCGGCGGCGCCGAGTGTACCACCCATCAGCACCGCGGCCATCGCATACTCGCGCGCTTGTTCGGGCATCCACGGCGTGCCGAGTTGCTCGGCGAGCGCAGCGGCGAGTGTGGTCTTGCCCGTGCACTCCGGCCCTGTGATCACAACGCGCTGAGTCATGCGGCCTGTGCTGTCGGCGCCGAAAACTGCGCTGCGGCATACGCGCGCTTCCACTGGTAGTAGCCCAGGATTGCCAGCAGCAGAAAGACGAGGTACTGCACCGCGCTGACGGGAAGTCCGCGGGCAATCAGCATCGGCACATAGACCAGGTCCGCGACGATCCACACGAGCCAGTTTTCCAGAATCTTTCGCGTGATCATCCACTGCGCGAGCAGGCTCGTGGACGTGAGCAGGGAGTCGATGTAGGGAACAGGCGAGTCGGTGTATCGGTCGAGGATGGCGCCGAGGATCGTGCCGCCGACGAGCGCAGCCGGCACGCCCATGAACCAGAGCCGCCGCGTTGCGCGCGAGATCTTCAGCGTGGAGCGCTGCGCGCCCCCGTAGAGCCAAGCCCACCACCCGTAGACCGAAAATGCGAGGTACACGAGCTGGAGCACCGCGTCGGCGTAGAGCTTCGACTGCCAGAAGATGTAGAAAAAGAGCCCGACATTAACGATCGCAGCCGGCCAGCTGGTGATATGCTCCCGCGTCTGCAGCCAGACGGCGAGCAGGCCGAATGCGACCGCGGCGACTTCAATCCAGTTCAAGGGGTGCGACCGGCGTTTGCTCGTTGGTTCAGGAAATCGGTCGCGAGCGCCACGTAGGCGTTCACGCCCACGGGCAAGGCGGCTTCGTTGACGAAGAACTTCGGCGAGTGGTTTGGTGCCGCGTCGTACGCACTTACTCCCGCGGCGTTGATACCGAGGAAGATGTAGAGGCCGGGGATCTCCTTCGTGAACGCCGGGAAGTCTTCCGAGGGCATCCAGAGCCCACTGGCGTTGATCTTGCCCTTTGCCGCTCGCTCAAGTGAGGGCGCCATGCGGGCCGTCAGGTCGGGATCGTTGTACACAACGTCGGTGGGCCCCGCAAACGTCACGACTGCCGTCGCGCCCGACGCCTCGGCGATATTCTCAGCCGTGCGCTTCACGCGCATCAGGACGTCTCTGCGCATTTCGTTATCGAACGTGCGGATCGTCCCCTGCATGATCACGCTGTCCGGGATGATGTTGCGTCGGACCCCGCCGCTCACCATGCCGATGGTCACCACGGCCGGGGCCACAGTGATGTCGGTCTGGCGTGCGGTAATGGTCTGCAGAGCGCTGATGATCTGTGCGGAGACGACAATGGGATCGACGCCGCGCCAGGCCTGCGCGCCGTGCGTTTGTTTGCCCCGCACGACGATGTCGAGCTGGTCGCTCGCCGACATCGCGCCTTTGGGGCGATAGGTGATTTTGCCGGCTTCGTCGGTCCAGACGTGGAGGCCGAAGATCGCATCCGGCTTGGGGTTTGAAATCGCGCCTTCCGCAACCATCAGCGGCGCCCCACCTGTTTCGCCGGCGGGCGGTCCCTCTTCGGCGGGCTGGAAGATGAAGACCACGGTGCCCGGCAGAGTCGCTTTTTGCCTGGCAAGCAAGTCAGCCGCGCCCAGGAGCATCGCGACGTGCGAATCGTGGCCGCAGGCGTGCATCACGCCAACCGGCTGCCCATTGAATGTGGACTTCGCAGTGGATTTGAACGGTAGATCCACTTCTTCCGTGACTGGCAACGCGTCCATGTCTGCGCGGAGTGCCACGACTCCGCCGGGGCGGCCGCCCTTGAGGATGCCGACTACGCCCGTCTTGCCGACCTTTTCGCGCACTTCCATGCCAAGCGACCGAAGGTGATCGGCCACGAGCTTGGCCGTGCGGAATTCCGCGTTGCCAAGTTCCGGGTTTTGATGGATGTCGCGTCGCCAGGCGATGACCTGCTCCATCACCTTGGCGACCTCCGACTCGGGGAGCGCGGCCTGCGCGCCGCGTCCCTGTGCGGCAGCGAGGGCAGGGGCGAGGGCAACTGCGAGAGTAAGAATTCGCATTTTGGGTGCCTTTTTGGAGGCTTTTACAAGCCGGTCGGCTGGTTGGGCGGCTGGGAGGGTACTACAATTAGTATGTCGGGCGGCGCTCTGCGCGCTGCTGGCATCCACCAACCTGGAATCCATGGCGAAAGAAGAGGCGATCGAACTCGAAGGCACCGTTAGCGAAGTGCTCCCCAGCGCGACTTTTCGGGTGCATCTGACGAATGGTCACGATGTGCTGGCCACGATGGCCGGCAAGATGCGGCGGTTCCGCATCCGTGTGCTGCAGGGGGACCGGGTGTCGGTCGAGGTCTCGCCGTACGACTTGAGCCGGGGACGGATCACGTTCAGGCATAAGACCTGAGCGGGCGCGGGTTGGAGGCAAAAAAAGGGCGACCCGCGAGGGTCGCCCTTTCAGTTTCTGGATACCGAGCAGCTAGTGCGCCGCCGCCTCAGCCTTCGGCTTGTCCGGCTTGAGGTAGGTCGCCTTGTGAATCGAATACGCCGTCACGTTCGCAGCGATCGCCAGCGCGATAATGAACAGGGCGACACCCCAGCCCTTGTTGTTCGGATTGTAGCGTTCGTTTGACATCGAGTCCCGTGGTTTGGTGGCGGGGTGACTGCCTCCAATTATACTCAAGAATGGCTACCGCCACCCAGCCCTCCGGCCGCGAAGCCCGGGAGCCCGCCACTCGCCACCAGATCGGCGACTTCGCCGTGGGCCCGCAGTATGTGGTCGACGTCCGCGATCAGGCCCCCGACATGTTCGAGGACCATTCGACCCGTAACTGGTCCAAGCTCAACTGGCGTGAGGTTGGTCGGCCCTACCGCGTGGAGAAGTGGTCGCGGGAAAAGCGTGACTACGAGCGCGCGCACGGAGAGCCGCTCCCCATTCTTGACGGCTGGAAGAAGTTCAACGCCAACTTCCACAAGTACTTCACCACCAACGTCCCAGACGCGGCCGCCAACGCGCGCACCGAACTGAAGAACGCGCTCGCCGGCTTTGACGCTCACGGCGCGAAGGAAGCGATCGAGGAGATGCTCCACCTCCTCATCTGGAACAAGATTCACCGGGTCGAGGACGCCGTCTGGGACCCGCGCGGAAAGCGAGCGCTCTTCGAGGGGCTAAACGTCCAGAACCCGCGCATCCTCTTCCTTGGCGCGGCCGACGGTTACGAGGCGATGCAACTCGCGGCCATGTATCCGGGTGGCCACACCGTGCTCGTGGATTACGACGAGTTCTGCAAGACGGAACGTTTCGGGAACTTTCCCGAGGCCTATCCCTTCCTCGGTGTTGACCCCGCGACCGGACACAAGCGCGTCTGGTACCGCGAGGAGATGAACATCGATTTCGAAGTCGAGGACATTCGCAACCTCAAGTACGGCCGCGAATTCGATATCGTCGTCTCAATCGGACTCGTCGAGCATTTCCCCGATGAACACAAGGCGCTGGCCTTCGAGTTCCACCGTCGGTTTGTGAAGCCGGGCGGCTATGTGATCGTCACCACGCCGCGTGACCAGATTCGCAGTCGAGCCTGGTACTACGTGATGAGCGATCTGCTCAACTACGGGTATCGCGAGCTGATGGATGTGAAACAGCTCGGGCTCTACTCGTACGAGAACGGCCTCGATGTCCTCCGCGCCGGAGTCATCAAGGCGCACAATGGCCTCATCCTGAAAGTGCGTGATTCGCACTGAACATCTGGAGGTCCGGCGCACGGCGCTCATCGCCTCGCTGGGTCCTGAGCCCGGGCCTGCAGTCCGCGAGCTCTGGTATCTGCTCCACGGCCAGGCCATGCGGGCCACCCACATCCTCGAACTGGCCGCTGTGCTGAACGACGGCACCCGCCTGCTTGTCGCACCTGAAGCGCTCAATCGGCACTATGTGGGCCCGGCCGTCAGCAAGGACGCGCCGATTGGCGCCACCTGGATGACCCGCGCCGAGCGCGAGGCCGACATCCACGACAACGTTGCGTATCTCGAGAGCGTCCACGCGCACGTCAGGCGTCAGTTCGGCGGGATCACGCCGCCGGTGACGGTCCTGGGTTTCTCCCAGGGCGGCGCCGCCGCCGTGCGTTGGGCTGCGCAGGGCAGCATCACACCGGCGCGCCTTATTGTGTGGGAATCGTCGCTACCACCCGAGGTGGACTATCGGCTGCTTGTCGCGCGTCAGCCTGCCATGCGTATCAGCTACGTCTGCGGAACGCGCGACAAGTTCATCACGCCCAAGGTGCTGGAGGCCCAGCACGCGATGCTCAGACAGGCGAACGTCCCGTTCAACGAAGTGTCATTCGACGGTGGGCATCGACTCGACGATGCGACGTTACGCGGCCTTGTCTCCGGCTGATCCGGCCAAATCCGCCCGGTCCGATGCAGCAGTCAGCGACCGCGCATCTTCTCCAGATCGCGCCGATCACGCTTCGTGGGTCGCCCCTCGCCGGGGTCCATCACCGGCGCTGCGTGCTTGAGCGTCCACGCGAGCTTCTCACGCGCCGCGCGTGACTCTTCGGTTTCCTCATACAGCAACCGTGCCTCTGACGCGGGACCGCGTCGCTCACTCAGACCGCGAACAATCACGCTGTGCAGGTACGGCCCGAGCCGCACCTGCACCGTCTCGCCAATGCGCACAAGCCGGGCCGGCTTCACGTGGTCGCCGGCGATCTCCACCTTGCCACCTCCGATCGCTTCCGCGGCTTGTGCACGAGTCTTGAAGAACCGTGCCGCCCACAACCATTTGTCGATGCGCACCGGCACCGCCCGTGCCGGTGGTGCATTTTGGGGGGTATCAATGCGTGCCATGCACCGAAACCTACTCGCCTCGGTCGTGCTCCTCACTGCCTGCGAAGACCCCTCCGTCCGCAAAGCGCGCGAGGCCGAGGCGGCACGCTCGCGGATAACCGCGGAATCGGCCCGCGCCGCGGCCACGCCCGATGGGGTGACTGCGACAACGGCCGGCACGTGGACCGACGGGCTTATTGCGAAACGGCTCGTCGATGCCGGACTCGCCCCCCAGCGCCGTGATTCCATTTCCGCGCAGCCGTGGATGGGCGCGCCGGTTCATGCCTTTACGCTGGGACAGGCCACAGTCCACGCGTACATCTATGCGGACAGCGCCGCGCGGCGCACTGCGGTGGCAGCTCTGGACCCGGCCACCCTCGCGCCGCCAGGCCAGGCCACACCGTGGAGCACGTTTCGTTCGATCATCGAAAACGGCAATCTCGCCGCCATCATTGATGGCGGTACCGACCGGCAGCGTGATCGGATCGTCACAGCGCTCGCCGCAGGGATAGGTGCACCCTAGATTCCCCGGAATCCCCAACCAGCGGGTTCCGTGACGTTTGCCTCCACGCAGATTCGCGCCGCGCTCTTCGCGGCGCTTCTTGTTCCCTCCGTTGCCGCCGCGCAGGCGCTCCCCGACGCCAAGTCGTTGATGGAAAAGCACAACGCCGCCGTCGGCGGGCGTGCTGCACTCGACGGCCACACGTCGGTGAAGATGTCGGGAACAATGGAAATCGCGGCAATGGGCCTCTCGGCTTCGGTCGAAGTCTTCCGCGCCAAGCCAAACAAGTACCTCCAGCGCATCACTATCTCCCAGATGGGCGAGGTGCTCAGTGGCTACGACGGCAAGACGGGGTGGGGAATCAACCCGGGTGCACCACCGCAGCTCATCGAGGGTGAGGCGCTCGAAAGTCACAAGGCAAATGCCGACTTCTTCGCGGGCCTGCAGGACCCTGCGTCCTATTCCAAAGCCGAAACAGTCGAGCTTGCTGATTGGCAGGGGAAGAAGTGTTACAAGGTGAGTGCCACGCGCGGCACGCGGGTGGGTACGCAGTACTTCGATGCCGCCACCGGGTTGCTCGCAGGATTCGTCGTCATCGTGCCCACGCCGCAAGGCCCGGCGGAGACGTCGACCATCTTCGTCGAATACGCGGATTTTGGCGGCACCAAGATGGCGAAGCGCATTGAACAGCGGACGCCGCAGTTCATCTCGGTCATCACGTTCTCGTCGGTCGAATACGACAAGGTCGATCCGGCGACATTCGACCTGCCGGCCGCTGTGAAAGTGATGGTCAAGCCCTAGGCCGCACGCGCCGCACCAAGGCAGCCCCGGCGGAAACTTTAGCGCCGGGTTTGCGGTAGAGACATCACCTCCGCACGACAGACCGAAAAATGCCCAGCCCCCGACATGTCCGACCTCGCAGCGCCGTGACGACAGTCGCCGCGCTCGCACTCCTCATTTCATCCAACGCCGCTGCCCAGCGCGTCACGGGTCCTGCGGCGTCGACAGACGAATCCCCGCCGCGCGTCAACGCCGGCGGCTCCCTCGTCTTCGCTGCGCCGCAGGCCGAGTTCAAGGACTATGTGCACGGCGCCTTCGGCGTGAACGGCAACCTGGGGATCGGACTCGACCCGCAAGGCATCGTGCAGCTGCGGATGGAGGTTGGATACCTCGTTTACGGATCAAAGACCTATCGGCAGTCGCTCGGTGGTGGTGCACTTGGCTTGATCGCGGTGGATGTGACCACGTCCAACAACATTGCGCACGGCGGGTTGGGGCTGCAGCTCACTGCGCCCTCTGGCCCAATCCGGCCGTACGGAACAGCGAGCGTCGGATTCTCGTACTTCTTTACGGAATCGCAGGTCGAGGGCACGAGTAATACGCAGGAGCCCTTCGCCAGCACCAAGAATTTCGGCGACGGGGCTTTCGCAGCCCAGTACGGTGGCGGCGTATACATCCCGCTGCGCCGCGGCGCCAAGCCGATCTCACTCGATCTGGGTGCCCAGTACCATAAGAACGGCGACATGGAGTACCTGACGAAGAACTCCATCACAGTCACGAGTCCAACTCAGCCGCCGACGATCACGCCCGTGCGCAGCAGCGCAAACTTTGTGTCGTTCAGGCTGGGACTGACATTCGGGGTTCG
>SXGU01155502.1_pt1 | contig 13786 bp, 3 predicted proteins | sample 3174531 | NCBI WGS metagenome assembly SXGU01 (sample SAMN11356863, study PRJNA531348) | freshwater metagenome | isolation source: freshwater sample F1-140 | place: China: Fuxian Lake, Yuxi | collected 2017-12-25 | reverse complement strand
AACTCGGTGCGGTTCTCGATCTGCGGCAACGACACACCGCCGGCTCCCAAGTCTGGCAAACGGAACGAGGCGTCGCGGCAACTGGAATTGTCCCACCAGGCTTTCGGGCCTTTGCCGGCGGCGCGTTCGGGATCGTTTGGGTCGTCGTGGCTGAAACAATTCGGACACGAACCGGCGGTGTCAGGCGACTTACACACCGGGGCGAGATCGACTTTCCAGCGTTCGTACTTCGGGCCGAGCAACCCCGCACCTCGGCCGGGGTAATTCATCAAGTTGACTCGCGGGAGTTCGATGCCTGCCGGCAAGCCGACGCGCGCATCCGGCGGCGCGGCAAACGAGATCATCGAGCCGATCGACGGCCACTCGATGCGTCCGTCGCGTGGCTGCGCGATCGAGGCGTTTGTGTCTCCTGGCGGCATCTCGGTCGAGCCGGTGTGGAGCAGGTACATGCAACTGAGATGCTCGTTGCGGAACTGCGGATGCGCGACATGGTGCATCGTCCGCACGATCGAGAACTTGTCGTTCCGCGCCGCCAGCTTCGGCAGGTGTTCGCAGAAGTTGATTCCGGCGAGCTTGGTCTGCGTGATGCCGTACTCGCCGCGGATCATGTCGGGGGCTTCGGGTTTTGGATCAAACGTCTCATGCGTCGAAGGACCACCGGATTGGAAAATGAACACCACCGACTTCGCACGGGCTTTCGTGCGAGTCGGTTCCGCGTGCGCTTCCAGCCGCAACAGGTCGGCGAGCCCTGTCCCCAGCAAGCTCAGCGAGCCGACCTGCAACAGTTCACGCCGTCCAACGGCCGGATGATCGGTTCGGCAACACCCCAGACGATGCGGCGAGTGGTGACTCATGGCGGAGCAGGATAACCTCGTGATGCTGAAGCGGCTACTCGTTTTTTTAGGATGGGCACTCTTGCCCGTCCTGTTCCAGCACACAAAACACTGGTCGGGCAAGAGTGTCCAACCTACGGGAGATGATCATGTCGATTCGCGTTCTCATTCCCTCGGCCATCGTCTTGTTGTCGCTCGTGTGGTTTGGCGTCGCGTCCGATTCCACGCAGACTCAACCCTCGAAGGCAATGCTCCCCGGCGCTCGCGCGGAGATTGAGGCGGCGAAGTTCCCGTCATTGCAGGCGGCTCTGAATGCTTTGCCGAAGGAAGGCGGAGTTGTGCGGATTCCACCCGGCACATTTGAGATTTCTCAGCCGCTGGTTCTGAAGCGTGGGGACGTGCTGATTCAAGGCTCAGGAGCGGCGACGCACATCAAGAACGTGAATACCGACGGGCAACCGGCGTTGGTCGTGAAGCATCCCGATGGCGAGAATGTCAAAGCGGACGACAAGCTGTGGCGTGTGATGCTCAGCAACTTTCGCATCACCGGAAACGAGAAGAGCGGGCACGGCATCGAGGCGTTGTTGGTCAATGAGATCTTCATCCATGGGGTGACCGTCGGCTATCACGGCGGCGATGGGATCAAGCTGGATCGCTGCTACGAAGATCCGCGAGTCAGCGATTGCCTCATCACTTACAACAAGCAGACGGGGGTGAATCTGGCGGGTTGCCATGACATCGTGGTCTCTGCCAATCAGTTCGAGGAGAACCGCGACGCGCTGCGTTGCTTCGATGGCTTCAACCTGTGCTTCACGGGTAATTGCGTGGACGACCACGTCGGCGACGGCGTGGTGATCGAGAACACGTATGGCTCGGTGGTGTCCGGCAACATGATCGAAGAATGCGACGGCCGAGGCATCGTGCTGGCTCGCGATTGCTACGGCATCACGCTGTCGGCGAACGTGATCGCTCACAACGGCGGCGGTATTGACCTGGTGGATGCTCACGGCTGCGCGGTCTCGGCCAACACGTTCGTGCTGCTGAAGATGCCGCCCAAAGCGAAGGACGGCACGCAACCGGCACAGCTCGACACGCGCTGTCTGCGAATCGCGAAAGACAGCAGCCGCATCACCGTCACCGGCAACAGCTTTTGCGACAGCTACATCGGCGAGGGCGCAGTCAAGCGAAAGGTCAACGACCAACTGGCGGGCGGCATCGTGTTGGAGGGGACTCGCGACGTGACGATCGCCGGCAACACGTTTTCGAGTTTGCCCAAGGCGGTTGAAATGCGGCAGCCAAAGAGCGAAAACGTGCTGTTCTCAAATAATCTGTTGATCGAAGCTCCAAGCGAACTTGCCCCATAGTCGGCCCACAAACACAACTCTCTCCGAGGAATATCGCGATGAATGACACGATGAGTTTCCGGATTTCGAGGACGTTTCGCAGTGCCTCCGTTCGAGCGGCCATGTGCCTGTTGGCAACGTCGCTGTCACTGCCTGCCGTCGGTGCCGAGCCGGACTGGGCGGGTTTTCGCGGGCCGAGCGGTATGGGAATCAGTGCGGCGAAAGGGTTGCCGGTCACATGGAGCGCATCGGAGAACATCGCTTGGAAAACTCCGTTGCCGGGGCCGGGGGCTTCGAGTCCGATCGTGTTTGGCGATCGTATTTATCTGACGAGCTACACCGGCTTCTTCATTCCCGGAGAGAAAGGGGGGAGCCAGGAGGATTTGAAGCGGCATCTGCTGGCGCTCAATCGAAAAGACGGGACACTCGTCTGGGACACGGCGGTCGCGGCGAAGTTGCCGGAAGAGGATCGGATTCGCGATCACGGCTTCGCGGCGAACACTCCGGCGGCGGATGCCGAGCGGCTGTACGTCTTCTTCGGCAAGTCAGGCGTTTTCGCGTTCGATCACAGCGGCAAGGAACTTTGGCAGACGGACGTCGGCTCAAAGACACATGGCTGGGGCACGTCGGCGTCGCCGGTGCTCTACAAGGATTTGGTCTTCATCAACGCCAGCGTCGAGAGCGGCACTCTGTACGCGCTCGATCGCAAAACCGGGAAAGAAAAGTGGCAGGCCAAGGGGATTCGCGATTCGTGGAACACGCCGGTCTTAATGACGGCCAAGTCGGGGCGGCAGGAGTTGATCGTGGCTCGGCAAGGGGACGTGTTGGCGTTCAATCCCGACACGGGTGAGCAACTCTGGTCATGCAAGACCGACATCGGCTGGTACATGGTCCCCAGCATCGTCGCACAAGACGGCATCGTGTATTGCTTGGGAGGCCGATCGGGCACGGCGGGACTCGCGGTGCGCGCCGGCGGCAGCGGCGATGTCACGAAGACGCATCGGCTGTGGACGAGCATCAAAGGCTCGAACGTGACATCGCCGGTGTTTCTCGACGGGCATCTGTATTGGATGAACGACAATCGCGGCGTCGCGTACTGTGCCAAAGCGGAGACCGGCGACGTCGTCTATGAAGAGCGGCTCAATCGCGCTGGCGAAGTTTATGCCTCCGCGCTGCTCGCCGAAGGTCGTGTCTATTACCTCACGCGCGACGGCCGCGCGTTCGTCCTGGCGGCCAACCCCGGCTTTGAACAACTCGCCGTCAACGATCTGCGCGACGGCAGCATCTTCAACGGCTCACCCGCCGTGGATGGCAACCGGCTCCTGATTCGGTCGGACAAGTTCTTGTACTGCATCGGGAAGTAGCTCGATCGCGCTCGTAGTGCCCCGATTCATCAGGTCGAGAGTGAGAGCGAAACCGGGGATCGCGAGTTCGACCCCATCAATGGGGTCACTACGAGCGTGTGATTGCCACGTTGCGTTCTGGCATCATCCCGTTTTGTTCGAGCCGATCGCTTCTGCCTGCGGAAATTCTTCGCGAAGTCCGGCTGCTGAGTTTCCATCGCCCGAACCGCAGCTAAGATTGGCAACCTATGGCGATTGTGCTGGTCGGGCAATTTGACGGTCTCGCCGTCGATCCGAACGGACATAGCCGAGTCGGCACGCTCCGGGATGTCCCCGGAGAGGTGGTTCGCAAAGTCCCCCAAGTCTGTGCGAGAAGGTGAGCTTATGAAATCCTTTGAATGGCGACGCGGTTGGATCGGCCTGGCTGGCATACTGCTGGCAATGACGGTGGCCGTCGGTGATGTGCGAGCTCAAGCTCCTCCGGATTTTCCTCCGGCGGCGGATGTGCTCAAAGACTTCAAGAAGGTCTCGCCTCCAGAGGGCGAGCAGGCTCTTTACAACCTGTATGTTCGCGCGAAGGACGGGCACGTCCTGGCCGAGTTGCCGCGCGACTATCTGCAACAGAAGTATTTCATGGCGATGACGATCGCCAGCGGTGCTCAGTTCGCCGGTCTGCAAGCGGGAGACCGAGTCGTCTACTGGCGTCGCTACGACAAGCGGCTGGCGCTGATGGACCCCAACATCGACATTCGATCGGGGGGCGATCCGGAATCGAAGAGTTCGGTCAATCGGCTCTTCACCGACAAGCTGCTGACCGAAGTGCCGATCATCACGATGAGTCCTGAAGGCTCGCCGATCATCGACCTCAATCAACTGCTGATCGGCCAATCGGGATTGTTCTTCGGGGGCGGACGAAGCGGTGCCTCGGGCATTCGCAATCCAAACATCGTCACGATTAAGAAGGCCAAGGTCTTCAACAAGAATGTGGAGGTCGCCTTCGAAGTTCCCAGCGGCAGCGGCCAATTGCAAACGCTGCATTACTCGATCAGCGAGATCACGCCGAACACCGCCTATCAGCCGCGCAAAGCCGATGAGCGGATCGGTTACTTCACCACCGGCTACAGCGACTACGGCAAGTACATCACCGACGATACTCGCATCCGCTACATCAATCGCTGGCACCTGGAGAAGCGCGATCCCTCGCTGAAGCTCAGCCCGCCGGTCAAGCCGATCACCTTCGTCATCGAGCACACGACCCCGGTTCGCTATCGCCGTTGGGTCCGCGAAGGAACGCTGTATTGGAATAAGGCCTACGAGAAGGTGGGCATCGTCGGCGCTATCGAAGTGCTGCAACAAGACGCTCAGACCGGAGCCTACATGGATAAAGACCCGGAAGACGTCCGTTGGAATTTCATTCGCTGGCTGAACAACAACGTCGGTACCGCAATCGGCCCCAGCCGCGTCAATCCGTGGACGGGCGAGATTCTCGATGCGGACATCGTCCTCACTGACGGTTGGATCCGGCACTTCAACCGACAGTTCAATGACGTGCTGCCGACGCTCGCGATGGAAGGCTTCGATCCTGACACATACGCCTGGCTGGCCAAGCATCCGAATTGGGATCCGCGAGTTCGTCTCGCCGCGCCGTCGCAACGCAATCATGTGGCTCAGCAGATTCAACGGGATGCGGCCACACCGTTCGCGGGGCACCCGTTCGCGTCCAATCGCACGCTGATGTTCGGCGACGATCCGTTTGATGGATTGCTCGGCCGTACCAGTCAGGTCAACGGCATGTGCAACGCCGGCCAAGCCAAGATGCTTGACCTCGCGATGGCACGTATGTCGTTCGAGATGGCTGTCTTGAACATCGACGAGCAACAACCGGCCGCGCCCGGTGGTGCTCCGGCTGCTCCCGAAGAGCCGAAGCTCGACGGAATGCCGGAGTCGTTCATCGGCCCGCTGCTGGCGGAGTTGGTGGCTCACGAAGTCGGGCACACGCTCGGACTGCGGCACAACTTCAAGGCGTCGAGCGCCTACACGCTCACGCAGATCAACAGCGACGAGATCAAGGGCAAGAAGCCGCTGGCCGGCTCGGTCATGGATTACCTGCCGATCAATATGCACGTCCCGGCCGATCCCGCCAACAAGGCTCAGGGAGATTGGTCGATGACCGGCGTCGGCCCCTACGACATGTGGGCCATCGAATACGGCTACACATTCGCGGCTGATCTCAAGCCGATCCTCGACCGCGTGGCGGAACCCGAACTGACCTACGCCACCGACGAAGACACGATGGGCCCGGACCCGCTCGCTCGCCGGTACGACTTCAGCAAGAACCCGCTCGATTACGCGCAGAATCAGATTCGGCTGATCAAGCGGAACCGCGAGAAGATCCTTGACAAGTTCGTCAAAGACGGACAGTCGTGGGCCAAGTCGCGACAAGGGTACGAGCTGACCTTCAACATGCAGATGTCAACGGTCGGCATGATGGCCAACTGGCTGGGTGGAGCGTTCGTCAATCGCGACAAGAAGGGGGATAAGAACGGCCGCGCGCCGATCGAACCGGTCCCCGCCGCGATGCAGCGTGAGGCTCTGAAGTTCACGATCGAGAACACCTTCGAGGACGCGGCGTTCGGTCTGACTCCAGCGTTGCTGGCTCGAATGACCAAGGACAAGTGGATCGACGGCGACAGCTTCGACACGTCCGACGCGACGTGGCCGATCAACGATCGGATCGCCGGCTTTCAAGCCTCGATCATGTCATCGCTGTTGCGGCCTTCAACGCTGCGTCGGATCTACGACAACGAGCTGACCGTCCCCGCCGATCAAGACGCGGTCACGATCCCGGAAGTTCTGCCGGGCCTCACCGCCAATGTCTGGCGCGAGACCGACAAGAACCCAGACAAGCCGCACACGCCGCGCGTGCCGATGATCAGCAGCCTGCGCCGCAACTTGCAGCAAGAGCATCTCGATCGCCTGATCGAACTGACTCTGCCTCCAAAGTTCGTTGACACCGAGGCCAGCAAGGCGATCTCCAACATCGCGTTGGTTGAGGTGAAGAAGATCCTCGCCAGCACCGAACGGATTCTGAAGGAGGCCCCCGGCAACCTCGATCCGTACACGTCGGCTCACCTGCAGAAGGTGCAGACGCAGATCACCAAGGCGCTCAACGCCGAGTACATCTACAACGCCAACGCCATCAGCGGAGGCGGTGGCGGCGGATTCTTCCTGCTGTTCCAACCGACAACGGAGACTCGTGAATTGCCGGCACCGGCAATTGACCCGGCCTACGTCCCGGTTCCGGCCAAGCCGGAAGGTGCAGAGAAGAAGTAACAGAGAGCAACTCAGTTGACCTCATCCAGAGCCGGACGAGATCTCGTCCGGCTCTGGATGAGGTCAACTGAGTTGCTCTCTGTTACTTCTTCTCTGCACCTTCCGGCTTGGCCGGAACCGGGACGTAGGCCGGGTCAATTGCCGGTGCCGGCAATTCACGAGTCTCCGTTGTCGGTTGGAACAGCAGGAAGAATCCGCCGCCACCGCCTCCGCTGATGGCGTTGGCGTTGTAGATGTACTCGGCGTTGAGCGCCTTGGTGATCTGCGTCTGCACCTTCTGCAGGTGAGCCGACGTGTACGGATCGAGGTTGCCGGGGGCCTCCTTCAGAATCCGTTCGGTGCTGGCGAGGATCTTCTTCACCTCAACCAACGCGATGTTGGAGATCGCCTTGCTGGCCTCGGTGTCAACGAACTTTGGAGGCAGAGTCAGTTCGATCAGGCGATCGAGATGCTCTTGCTGCAAGTTGCGGCGCAGGCTGCTGATCATCGGCACGCGCGGCGTGTGCGGCTTGTCTGGGTTCTTGTCGGTCTCGCGCCAGACATTGGCGGTGAGGCCCGGCAGAACTTCCGGGATCGTGACCGCGTCTTGATCGGCGGGGACGGTCAGCTCGTTGTCGTAGATCCGACGCAGCGTTGAAGGCCGCAACAGCGATGACATGATCGAGGCTTGAAAGCCGGCGATCCGATCGTTGATCGGCCACGTCGCGTCGGACGTGTCGAAGCTGTCGCCGTCGATCCACTTGTCCTTGGTCATTCGAGCCAGCAACGCTGGAGTCAGACCGAACGCCGCGTCCTCGAAGGTGTTCTCGATCGTGAACTTCAGAGCCTCACGCTGCATCGCGGCGGGGACCGGTTCGATCGGCGCGCGGCCGTTCTTATCCCCCTTCTTGTCGCGATTGACGAACGCTCCACCCAGCCAGTTGGCCATCATGCCGACCGTTGACATCTGCATGTTGAAGGTCAGCTCGTACCCTTGTCGCGACTTGGCCCACGACTGTCCGTCTTTGACGAACTTGTCAAGGATCTTCTCGCGGTTCCGCTTGATCAGCCGAATCTGATTCTGCGCGTAATCGAGCGGGTTCTTGCTGAAGTCGTACCGGCGAGCGAGCGGGTCCGGGCCCATCGTGTCTTCGTCGGTGGCGTAGGTCAGTTCGGGTTCCGCCACGCGGTCGAGGATCGGCTTGAGATCAGCCGCGAATGTGTAGCCGTATTCGATGGCCCACATGTCGTAGGGGCCGACGCCGGTCATCGACCAATCTCCCTGAGCCTTGTTGGCGGGATCGGCCGGGACGTGCATATTGATCGGCAGGTAATCCATGACCGAGCCGGCCAGCGGCTTCTTGCCCTTGATCTCGTCGCTGTTGATCTGCGTGAGCGTGTAGGCGCTCGACGCCTTGAAGTTGTGCCGCAGTCCGAGCGTGTGCCCGACTTCGTGAGCCACCAACTCCGCCAGCAGCGGGCCGATGAACGACTCCGGCATTCCGTCGAGCTTCGGCTCTTCGGGAGCAGCCGGAGCACCACCGGGCGCGGCCGGTTGTTGCTCGTCGATGTTCAAGACAGCCATCTCGAACGACATACGTGCCATCGCGAGGTCAAGCATCTTGGCTTGGCCGGCGTTGCACATGCCGTTGACCTGACTGGTACGGCCGAGCAATCCATCAAACGGATCGTCGCCGAACATCAGCGTGCGATTGGACGCGAACGGGTGCCCCGCGAACGGTGTGGCCGCATCCCGTTGAATCTGCTGAGCCACATGATTGCGTTGCGACGGCGCGGCGAGACGAACTCGCGGATCCCAATTCGGATGCTTGGCCAGCCAGGCGTATGTGTCAGGATCGAAGCCTTCCATCGCGAGCGTCGGCAGCACGTCATTGAACTGTCGGTTGAAGTGCCGGATCCAACCGTCAGTGAGGACGATGTCCGCATCGAGAATCTCGCCCGTCCACGGATTGACGCGGCTGGGGCCGATTGCGGTACCGACGTTGTTGTTCAGCCAGCGAATGAAATTCCAACGGACGTCTTCCGGGTCTTTATCCATGTAGGCTCCGGTCTGAGCGTCTTGTTGCAGCACTTCGATAGCGCCGACGATGCCCACCTTCTCGTAGGCCTTATTCCAATACAGCGTTCCTTCGCGGACCCAACGGCGATAGCGAACCGGGGTCGTGTGCTCGATGACGAAGGTGATCGGCTTGACCGGCGGGCTGAGCTTCAGCGAGGGATCGCGCTTCTCCAGGTGCCAGCGATTGATGTAGCGGATGCGAGTATCGTCGGTGATGTACTTGCCGTAGTCGCTGTAGCCGGTGGTGAAGTAACCGATCCGCTCATCGGCTTTGCGCGGCTGATAGGCGGTGTTCGGCGTGATCTCGCTGATCGAGTAATGCAGCGTTTGCAATTGGCCGCTGCCGCTGGGAACTTCGAAGGCGACCTCCACATTCTTGTTGAAGACCTTGGCCTTCTTAATCGTGACGATGTTTGGATTGCGAATGCCCGAGGCACCGCTTCGTCCGCCCCCGAAGAACAATCCCGATTGGCCGATCAGCAGTTGATTGAGGTCGATGATCGGCGAGCCTTCAGGACTCATCGTGATGATCGGCACTTCGGTCAGCAGCTTGTCGGTGAAGAGCCGATTGACCGAACTCTTCGATTCCGGATCGCCCCCCGATCGAATGTCGATGTTGGGGTCCATCAGCGCCAGCCGCTTGTCGTAGCGACGCCAGTAGACGACTCGGTCTCCCGCTTGCAGACCGGCGAACTGAGCACCGCTGGCGATCGTCATCGCCATGAAATACTTCTGTTGCAGATAGTCGCGCGGCAACTCGGCCAGGACGTGCCCGTCCTTCGCGCGAACATACAGGTTGTAAAGAGCCTGCTCGCCCTCTGGAGGCGAGACCTTCTTGAAGTCTTTGAGCACATCCGCCGCCGGAGGAAAATCCGGAGGAGCTTGAGCTCGCACATCACCGACGGCCACCGTCATTGCCAGCAGTATGCCAGCCAGGCCGATCCAACCGCGTCGCCATTCAAAGGATTTCATAAGCTCACCTTCTCGCACAGACTTGGGGGACTTTGCGAACCACCTCTCCGGGGACATCCCGGAGCGTGCCGACTCGGCTATGTCCGTTCGGATCGACGGCGAGACCGTCAAATTGCCCGACCAGCACAATCGCCATAGGTTGCCAATCTTAGCTGCGGTTCGGGCGATGGAAACTCAGCAGCCGGACTTCGCGAAGAATTTCCGCAGGCAGAAGCGATCGGCTCGAACAAAACGGGATGATGCCAGAACGCAACGTGGCAATCACACGCTCGTAGTGACCCCATTGATGGGGTCGAACTCGCGATCCCCGGTTTCGCTCTCACTCTCGACCTGATGAATCGGGGCACTACGAGCGCGATCGAGCTACTTCCCGATGCAGTACAAGAACTTGTCCGACCGAATCAGGAGCCGGTTGCCATCCACGGCGGGTGAGCCGTTGAAGATGCTGCCGTCGCGCAGATCGTTGACGGCGAGTTGTTCAAAGCCGGGGTTGGCCGCCAGGACGAACGCGCGGCCGTCGCGCGTGAGGTAATAGACACGACCTTCGGCGAGCAGCGCGGAGGCATAAACTTCGCCAGCGCGATTGAGCCGCTCTTCATAGACGACGTCGCCGGTCTCCGCTTTGGCACAGTACGCGACGCCGCGATTGTCGTTCATCCAATACAGATGCCCGTCGAGAAACACCGGCGATGTCACGTTCGAGCCTTTGATGCTCGTCCACAGCCGATGCGTCTTCGTGACATCGCCGCTGCCGCCGGCGCGCACCGCGAGTCCCGCCGTGCCCGATCGGCCTCCCAAGCAATACACGATGCCGTCTTGTGCGACGATGCTGGGGACCATGTACCAGCCGATGTCGGTCTTGCATGACCAGAGTTGCTCACCCGTGTCGGGATTGAACGCCAACACGTCCCCTTGCCGAGCCACGATCAACTCCTGCCGCCCCGACTTGGCCGTCATTAAGACCGGCGTGTTCCACGAATCGCGAATCCCCTTGGCCTGCCACTTTTCTTTCCCGGTTTTGCGATCGAGCGCGTACAGAGTGCCGCTCTCGACGCTGGCGTTGATGAAGACCAAATCCTTGTAGAGCACCGGCGACGCCGACGTGCCCCAGCCATGTGTCTTTGAGCCGACGTCCGTCTGCCAAAGTTCCTTGCCGCTGTGATCGAACGCGAAAACGCCTGACTTGCCGAAGAAGACGTACAGCCGCTCGGCATCCGCCGCCGGAGTGTTCGCCGCGAAGCCGTGATCGCGAATCCGATCCTCTTCCGGCAACTTCGCCGCGACCGCCGTGTCCCAGACGAGTGTCCCGTCTTTTCGATTGAGCGCCAGCAGATGCCGCTTCAAATCCTCCTGGCTCCCCCCTTTCTCTCCGGGAATGAAGAAGCCGGTGTAGCTCGTCAGATAAATACGATCGCCAAACACGATCGGACTCGAAGCCCCCGGCCCCGGCAACGGAGTTTTCCAAGCGATGTTCTCCGATGCGCTCCATGTGACCGGCAACCCTTTCGCCGCACTGATTCCCATACCGCTCGGCCCGCGAAAACCCGCCCAGTCCGGCTCGGCACCGACGGCAGGCAGTGACAGCGACGTTGCCAACAGGCACATGGCCGCTCGAACGGAGGCACTGCGAAACGTCCTCGAAATCCGGAAACTCATCGTGTCATTCATCGCGATATTCCTCGGAGAGAGTTGTGTTTGTGGGCCGACTATGGGGCAAGTTCGCTTGGAGCTTCGATCAACAGATTATTTGAGAACAGCACGTTTTCGCTCTTTGGCTGCCGCATTTCAACCGCCTTGGGCAAACTCGAAAACGTGTTGCCGGCGATCGTCACGTCGCGAGTCCCCTCCAACACGATGCCGCCCGCCAGTTGGTCGTTGACCTTTCGCTTGACTGCGCCCTCGCCGATGTAGCTGTCGCAAAAGCTGTTGCCGGTGACGGTGATGCGGCTGCTGTCTTTCGCGATTCGCAGACAGCGCGTGTCGAGCTGTGCCGGTTGCGTGCCGTCCTTCGCTTTGGGCGGCATCTTCAGCAGCACGAACGTGTTGGCCGAGACCGCGCAGCCGTGAGCATCCACCAGGTCAATACCGCCGCCGTTGTGAGCGATCACGTTCGCCGACAGCGTGATGCCGTAGCAATCGCGAGCCAGCACGATGCCTCGGCCGTCGCATTCTTCGATCATGTTGCCGGACACCACCGAGCCATACGTGTTCTCGATCACCACGCCGTCGCCGACGTGGTCGTCCACGCAATTACCCGTGAAGCACAGGTTGAAGCCATCGAAGCAACGCAGCGCGTCGCGGTTCTCCTCGAACTGATTGGCAGAGACCACGATGTCATGGCAACCCGCCAGATTCACCCCCGTCTGCTTGTTGTAAGTGATGAGGCAATCGCTGACTCGCGGATCTTCGTAGCAGCGATCCAGCTTGATCCCATCGCCGCCGTGATAGCCGACGGTCACCCCATGGATGAAGATCTCATTGACCAACAACGCCTCGATGCCGTGCCCGCTCTTCTCGTTTCCGGTGATGCGAAAGTTGCTGAGCATCACACGCCACAGCTTGTCGTCCGCTTTGACATTCTCGCCATCGGGATGCTTCACGACCAACGCCGGTTGCCCGTCGGTATTCACGTTCTTGATGTGCGTCGCCGCTCCTGAGCCTTGAATCAGCACGTCCCCACGCTTCAGAACCAGCGGCTGAGAAATCTCAAATGTGCCGGGTGGAATCCGCACAACTCCGCCTTCCTTCGGCAAAGCATTCAGAGCCGCCTGCAATGACGGGAACTTCGCCGCCTCAATCTCCGCGCGAGCGCCGGGGAGCATTGCCTTCGAGGGTTGAGTCTGCGTGGAATCGGACGCGACGCCAAACCACACGAGCGACAACAAGACGATGGCCGAGGGAATGAGAACGCGAATCGACATGATCATCTCCCGTAGGTTGGACACTCTTGCCCGACCAGTGTTTTGTGTGCTGGAACAGGACGGGCAAGAGTGCCCATCCTAAAAAAACGAGTAGCCGCTTCAGCATCACGAGGTTATCCTGCTCCGCCATGAGTCACCACTCGCCGCATCGTCTGGGGTGTTGCCGAACCGATCATCCGGCCGTTGGACGGCGTGAACTGTTGCAGGTCGGCTCGCTGAGCTTGCTGGGGACAGGGCTCGCCGACCTGTTGCGGCTGGAAGCGCACGCGGAACCGACTCGCACGAAAGCCCGTGCGAAGTCGGTGGTGTTCATTTTCCAATCCGGTGGTCCTTCGACGCATGAGACGTTTGATCCAAAACCCGAAGCCCCCGACATGATCCGCGGCGAGTACGGCATCACGCAGACCAAGCTCGCCGGAATCAACTTCTGCGAACACCTGCCGAAGCTGGCGGCGCGGAACGACAAGTTCTCGATCGTGCGGACGATGCACCATGTCGCGCATCCGCAGTTCCGCAACGAGCATCTCAGTTGCATGTACCTGCTCCACACCGGCTCGACCGAGATGCCGCCAGGAGACACAAACGCCTCGATCGCGCAGCCACGCGACGGACGCATCGAGTGGCCGTCGATCGGCTCGATGATCTCGTTTGCCGCGCCGCCGGATGCGCGCGTCGGCTTGCCGGCAGGCATCGAACTCCCGCGAGTCAACTTGATGAATTACCCCGGCCGAGGTGCGGGGTTGCTCGGCCCGAAGTACGAACGCTGGAAAGTCGATCTCGCCCCGGTGTGTAAGTCGCCTGACACCGCCGGTTCGTGTCCGAATTGTTTCAGCCACGACGACCCAAACGATCCCGAACGCGCCGCCGGCAAAGGCCCGAAAGCCTGGTGGGACAATTCCAGTTGCCGCGACGCCTCGTTCCGTTTGCCAGACTTGGGAGCCGGCGGTGTGTCGTTGCCGCAGATCGAGAACCGCACCGAGTT
>SXGU01472416.1_pt1 | contig 13787 bp, 16 predicted proteins | sample 3174531 | NCBI WGS metagenome assembly SXGU01 (sample SAMN11356863, study PRJNA531348) | freshwater metagenome | isolation source: freshwater sample F1-140 | place: China: Fuxian Lake, Yuxi | collected 2017-12-25 | reverse complement strand
GGATTGATAGCCACGTCGGTCTGGATGAACGGAACATACTCGCCTGTGTCCCGCCCCTTGGCGCTGACGATCCCAGCTGTCACCGTGTTCTCGAGCTCGAACGGTGAACCGATCGCGATCACCCATTCGCCAACTTTTAACCGGTTGGAATCCCCGGTCGTAACAGCCGGCAGACCACTGGCCTCGATCTTGATGAGAGCCACATCGGTTCGCTGATCCAAACCTACAAGCTTTGCCTTGAACTCGCGCTTGTCAGTCAGTTTCACGTAAATATCGTCCGCGCCTCGCACCACATGCGCATTGGTCAGAATGAATCCATCCGGGGAAAGAAGAAAACCCGATCCCACGCCCGAAGGCATCTCTTCGCCGCGCTCCCGTTCCGGAGAAGGACGCTCCTGCTCGCCACGCCGAGGGGTATTGCGATCGCCGCGCTGGCCTGGCGGGCACATCCAGGGGAAGATTTCACAAAAAGGGTTTTCCTGATCCGCCCCGCCCAAACCCCGTCCACCGCCCGGGCGACCACCCGCCACGGTTTGTGTGGTCCTAATGTTCACCACGGCCGGCCCGACCTTGTCGACCAAGTCGGTAAAGTCGGGCAGCATGCGTCCTTGCGCACTTGCCGTAGAGGACAAAGTGATCCACAAGACTGAGAGAAACAAGGCACGAACAAATTGCTGCATGGAACGCCTCAAGGACAGGAGTTAAGGGGTGGGCTTGACCGACGCGGTAGCCGGCTTGAATTCGACTGCTTTGGCAATTCGGGTAACACAAGCTGCTGGTGCCTCACCAAGCACCGTTACCAAATGGTCTGCCACTTTCCGGCGGTACACATTGACTGCGCCATGGGTGCTGTTTCCCTCTCGCAACCTCGCAACGTCCCGCGAAGGTTCGACGAAAACAGATACGGAAGTCAAGCCATCAGAGAACACAACCTGGCCAACCTCGCTTCCGTCCCCTCTGTTTCTCCGCATTTCCGACACCTTGTGGAAACCGGGAATCCCCGACTCAATCTTCCATCCGCTCTCGGCCAGACTGGCGTCCCAGACTTGCGCCTGAGCCACCTTCCAATCACGGCCACCGTCTCTTTTCGCCAGATGAGCTTGATACCTTTCGGCCGGGCCACCGATCTCTACTTGCGTAAACGCGATCTGCTCGACGACGTCGCCCTTCTCATTGAAAGCCTGCGCTTTGAGCAGCAGCCCGCTCGCGGCATCTGCCCAAAGCTTGTGGGTATAACGCATCCCGTCTTTCGGCTCCAAGAGCAGCACCTGACAATCCAGACCGGCAATTCGCTGGGTGTCCCATTTTCGAACCGTGTAGTGATCTGCAAAGCCGGGAGGCGAACGCGAATCTGCACTGGACCCCGTCATTCTGGGCGCCGCTCCCAAAAAGGGAAATGTGGCGCGCGCCGGCCGCTTCTCGACCATCACCGTCTTGGCATCGGGCAGGTAGGTCTTGACCTCTTCGTTCACCCGCACCACGACTACCGGTGGCCCCTCAAGCATCTCGAGGCGCTCCCGCTCAAAGCCGCCGTCGTAAACGTGAGTGATTTTCGACGTTTGTGCCTGCCCACCTTGCTGCAGATACACGAAAGTGCCGGAATAATTAAGCCGTTGCGCAGCCTGCTGGATCTTCTGGATCCATTGGATCGGCTCAAGTCCGGGATTCGCCACGGACACTGCCGAGACAGCAGCCATCACGAGCCAAACCCACTTGAGCTTACTTGCCGTCATAACCTGCGGTACGAACGTGCGACACAACACCGCGCATGGCGATTCCAGAAGAGTACTGCCGGTGCGCCACCAGATACTCCGCTGAAAGAGGTGGGACGGGTTCAGAGGAAACTACTGCATTTGCCGGCAGGGCGTCGCGTGCGGCCAACGTCAATGGTGTAGTTGCCTGCTTGGCCATCTGATCTCCCTGCGAAGGGGGCCACTGAGGAAACATGACAGCACCAAACACCAGCAGTGCTGCAACGCCCGCTGCCACCAGCCCTATCAGGCGCTTGCGGGGGGCCTGGATGGACTCGGTCGGTTCCAGTGCTCGCGCCGCAGCAGGCGCAAACAAGTGAGGCTCATCTTCCAAACGCGAGAAAACACGCCCGGTAATCGCCGCAGAATGGCACGCCATGTCGTCGCTGCGCAGCACATCGCCAATGCAGTGATAGAGCGCCCACTCCGAGCAGGTCTCAGGATCATGCTTGGCCGTCAACATCAGGCTCTCGCACTCAGCCATTCCCAGCTCCCCGTCCATGAAAGCGGAGATGCTTTCCAGATGTGGCGAAGATTGCGAATCCCGGTCTTCGTTGCGCATGCTCAAGTCCGTTCTCTTTACCAACGTTGGTCTTTGGTTGTACCCAAAAGCGGCCGCAACTCAGTTGCAATCGACTCACGCGCCCTGAAGATTCTGGAACGCACGGTACCGATCGGACAATTCATCAACTCGGCGATTTCATCGTAACTCAAACCTTCAATCTCCCGTAAGGTAATCGCTGTCCTCAACTCCTCCGGCAAGCGGACCATGGCAGCATTGACAGTCGCCGCTACCTGACGCGACATCAGGACCGACTCCGGAGTATTGATATCCCTTAGTTGTTCAGCATCGTCAAAAGTTTCAGCTTCCTCTGCATCTTTTTCGGTGGTGGTGGGGGCTCGTCGACCCTGTGACATCAGGAAATTCTTGGCAGTATTGACGCCAATCCGATACAACCAAGTGTAAAAAGCCGCTTCACCGCGGAACTGAGGTAACGCCCTGTAAGCCTTGATAAAGGCCTCCTGCGTGACATCCTCGACTTCCGCTGGGTCACGTACCAGACGCGAAATCAGCCGCGCAAGTTTGCGCTGGTACTTGGTAACCAGCAGATTGAACGCATGCTTTTCTCCGCGTTGCGCACGCACCACCAGCTGCTGATCTATGTCGCGATCCGACAAACATCCACCCTGTGTTCTTTTAGTTGATGCAGCATTCGCAGTCGATCGCCGTTCGGGCCGCGATTCATGTAGGACACCCGCCGACCTCCGGAGGTTCCCGGGGCGAATGGGCGACAGGCAGCGACCTGTCTCAAATGCGCCGGAAGACGAGCGTGCTGTTAGTCCCGCCAAAGCCGAATGAATTCGAGACGGCTGAGCGAATGGTCATATTTCGTGCTGTATTGGCGCAATAATCAAGATCACACTCGGGATCCTGATTGAAAATATTGATCGTGGGCGGAGATACCTGATGCTTGACGGCGAGCGCCGTAAAGACCGTTTCGATGCCCCCCGCTGCGCCCAGAAGATGCCCGGTCATCGACTTGGTGGAGTTGACCACCAGCTTGCGTGCCTGATCGCCAAAGGCAACTTTGACAGCCTCGGTTTCGTTCTTGTCCCCCAATGGTGTCGAAGTCCCGTGGGCGTTGATGTAGTCAACTTCTTCTGGATTCGTCTGCGCGTTTTGAAGGGCATTACGCATGGAGCGGCGCGGACCGCTTTGGTCGGGTGCGGTAATGTGGTGCGCATCGCCGGTCAGGCCATATCCGGTGAGCTCACAGTAAATTTGTGCTCCACGTGCACGTGCGTGTTCATACTCCTCGAGTACGACGACACCAGCTCCCTCGCCGAGCACAAAACCATCTCGGCCCTTGTCCCAGGGGCGGCTGGCCGTTCCTGGATCATCGTTGCGCATCGACAGCGCGCGCGCCGAGGCGAAACCACCAATCGCAAGCGGGGTGATTGTTGATTCGGCACCGCCCGCGATCATGACGTCCGCATCACCATACTCGATCAGCCGCGCGGACTCCCCCACACAGTGGTTACCCGTCGCGCACGCGCTGACGCAAGCCAGGTTGGGCCCCTTCAAGCCGTACTTGATGGACAAATGGCCAGAAATCAGGTTGATGATCGAAGCCGGAATGAAGAACGGAGAAATGCGGCGTGTCCCCCGCTCCAGCATGGTCGAATGCATCTCTTCGATCATCGGCAAGCCGCCAATCCCGGATCCGACGTTGACGCCCATGCGCTCGGCGTTCTGCTCGGTAACGACCAACCCCGAATCGATGAACGCCTGTATGCCCGCTGCAACGCCGTAATGGATAAACGTATCCATATGGCGCGCCTCTTTCGCCGGGATGTACTTTTCGAGATCGAAGCCTTTCACCTCGCCCGCAATGTGACAGGACAAAGGCAATTTCTCGCTGGCAGGATCAAATCGTGAAATCCTGGCGATACCAGACTTACCGGCCAGGGCGTTTGCCCACGCCTCGTCGCGGGTGTTTCCGATGGGGCATAGGATACCAACCCCGGTGACGACGACTCGGCGCCTGCCTGATGCGAATGCCACGTGCTGCCTCGTGCTCTCAGGCTTTTTTGTTGGACGTGACGTAGTCGATCGCTTGTTGTACCGTAGTGATCTTTTCTGCTTCCTCGTCCGGAATTTCAGTCTCGAACTCGTCCTCAAGGGCCATCACTAGCTCCACCGTGTCAAGTGAGTCGGCGCCCAGATCGTCGACAAATGAAGACTCGTTCTTGATCTCGGCCTCGTTGACGCCAAGTTGTTCTGCTACGATTTTCTTGACGCGTTGCTCAATGCTGTCCATAAAGGATCCCTTCCCGTTATAAGTATCAAAAGCGGGGCAGATTGTAGCAGTTTCATACTGCAACCCGACGCTGCACCAGAGTGAAGTTAGACGTACATGCCGCCGTTGACATGCAACGTAGTTCCAGTGACATAAGCCGCTCCAGGCGCGGCAAGATACACCACCGCAGCAGCCACATCATCGACCGACCCCAATCTTCCCAGCGGGATCTCTGCCAGGAGCGCTGCCGATTGCGCTTCGGATAACCCCCGCGTCATGTCAGTATCAATAAAACCCGGTGCAACGCAGTTGACGGTAATGTTGCGGCTCCCGATTTCACGCGCGAGCGCACGCGTCATGCCGGCCACTCCCGCCTTGGCTGCCGCGTAGTTGATCTGGCCTGGATTGCCAGCGTGCCCGACCACAGAGGTAATGTTGATGATACGCCCTGCCTTGGCCTTCATCATGCCGCGCAAGACCGCCCGCGATGTGCGAAAAACTGCATTCAGATTGGTCTGGATCACGGCATCCCAGTCCTGGTCCTTCATACGCATGGCCAGCGTATCCTGAGTGATACCCGCGTTATTGACCAAGATCGAGACTGCACCAAATTCCTTGGAGATCTGATCGATGAGTGCATCGATGCCAGCTGCATCATTGACGTTCAGGAGGGCACCCCGACCCACTGCCCCGGCTGCATTCAAATACTCGGTAATTGTGGCCGCGCCAGATTCAGTTGTCGCGGTGCCGATCACGGCGGCTCCAGCCTTGACCAAGGAATGCGCAATCGCGCGGCCAATGCCACGCGAAGCCCCTGTGACAAGAGCAATCTGACCTGACAAGTCGCTCATGCCAGCACCTCCAGCGCTTTGTTCATGGATTCGGGATCGAATACAGCCATGGATTGCACATCCGGCGCAATTCGCTTGACCAAGCCTTGCAGCACTTTGCCCGGGCCGATTTCCACAACATGGGTGACGCCATCCTGAGCCATTTTGCGCACCGTCTCTACCCAGCGCACCGGTCGCGCAGCCTGCTGCGCAAGGGCGCCACGCACTGAGTCTGCATCGGTGTGGCAATGCACATCCACATTGTGAATCACAGGGACAAGCAAGGCATTGACTTTCAAGCCCACCAGTCGCTCCTTGAGTCGATCTGCTGCAGGCTGCAGCAACGACGAATGGAACGGTGCCGACACCGGCAGTGGCAAAGCGCGTTTGGCACCATTTGCTTTGGCGACGATGCACGCACGCTCGACGGCGGTTTTGTGGCCGGCGATTACCACCTGGGAAGGTGCGTTGAAATTGACGGGCTCGACGATTTCTCCTTGGCCTGCCTCCGCACACACCGCCAGCACCGCGTCATCATCCAGACCGAGGATGGCGGCCATGCCTCCCATGCCGACGGGAACCGCCTCTTGCATGGCTTGGGCGCGAAAGCGCACCAGTGGAACGGCATCAGCAAACTCCAACGCACCTGCTGCGACCAGTGCCGTGTATTCACCCAGGCTATGTCCGGCCATCACCGCAGCGGCAGGACCGCCTGCAACGCGCCACGCTTCGAACATGGCGTAGGCAGCCGTCAACATGACCGGCTGAGTGTTGACGGTAAGGTTGAGTTCTTCTGCGGGCCCATTCTCGACCATGCCCCAGAGATCCTGGCCGCCCAAAGACTGGGCCGCCGCCTCAAACACCCGGCGCACTTCCGGCGTTTGCGCGAACCCTTGCATCATGCCGACGGACTGCGACCCCTGTCCGGGAAAAACAATTGCCAGTTTCATCAATGCCATCCACTTACAAGTTGAGCAATATGGCGCCCCAGGTAAATCCGCCCCCGACGCCCTCCAATACCAATCTCTGCCCTTGGCACACCTTGCCGGCGCGAACCGCCTCATCCAGTGCCAACGGGATCGAGGCGGCAGAGGTGTTGCCATGCCGGTCAACCGACATCACCACGCGGTCAGCTGAAATTCCGAGCTTCCTGGCTGTTGCAGTGAGAATCCGCACGTTGGCCTGGTGCGGAATCCACCAATCGATACCCGCGAGCGAAACGCCCGCTGCGGTTGCCACCTCACGCCCCACTTCATCGAGGACACGCACAGCAAACTTGAACACGGCTTGACCGTCCATCCTGAGCATCGGATCACCGGTAATGCCACCAGCCTTCACATTGCCCGGCACGCACAGGATGCCGGCCTGACTGCCATCTGCATGAAGGGCCGTTGCCAAGATGCCAGGGGTGTCCGATGCCTGCAGTACGACCGCACCGGCACCGTCACCAAACAGGATGCAGGTGGCCCGGTCGTTCCAGTCGAGAATGCGCGAAAACACCTCTGCTCCCACCACCAGCGCACACCGGTATTGGCCGCTCCGAATGTAGAGGTCCGCCGTGGCAAGCGCATAGACAAACCCGGTGCAAACAGCCTGAATGTCAAAGGCCGCACACCCCTTGGCGCCCAACTTCGCCTGCAGAAGGCACGCCGTACTCGGAAAAACAAAGTCGGGGGTGGAGGTCGCCACAATGATCAGATCGAGCTCTGAAGGCGAAACGCCGGCTGCTGCCAACGCGGCTTGCGCCGCCGGCAACGCCATGTCGCTGCTCGCCTGATCCGATTCGGCAAGATAACGCTGGCGAATCCCGGTGCGCTCAACTATCCAGGCATCTGAAGTGTCAATACCACGCCCAACCAGGTCGGCGTTGGTCACCGCGCTGCCCGGAAGGTAACTCCCCGTACCTGTAACTCTGGAATAAATCATGCGCCGCCGGATGCGCTCAAGCTGCGGCTTCCAACCCGGCTGTCGGGTGTGCAAGCCGCCCTGATATGCCGGCGACTACCCCGGTGCGAACGGCCTCGTAGGCCCGATCCAGGGCGAATCCGTAGGAGAACGCGTCGGCCGAACCGTGGCTCTTCACCACAATGCCGTTGAGCCCAAGGAAGATGGCACCGTTGTAGCGCCGATGGTCAAATCGATGGCGAAAAGCGTTGAGTGCCGGTAGCGAAAACAAGGCTCCGACCTTGGTCAGCCAGTTGCGCTCAAACTCTGACTTCAGAGTACGGCCCAGCATCTGACTGATGCCTTCCGCCGTCTTCAACGCAACGTTGCCCACAAACCCGTCGCAGACGACCACATCGACCGTGCCTTTGAAGATATCGTTGCCTTCCACATTGCCGATGAAATTGATGTCGCCAAGGATCTGAGCGGCACGCAGCAACTCGCCCGCTTCCTTGACCATTTCGTTGCCCTTCATTTCTTCCGAACCAATGTTGAGCAGGCCAACCGAAGGACGATCCTCGCGCTCCACCGCGGACACCAGCGCCGCCCCCATCATGGCGAATTGATACAGGTGCTGGGCTTTGCAATCCACATTAGCGCCAAGGTCAAGCATGTAGGTCAGGCCACCCCTCTGGTTTGGCAGCAGCGAGCACAAGGCCGGCCGATCCACGCCTTCAAGCGTGCGCAGCAACATGGAAGAGATGGCCATCCAGGCGCCAGTATTGCCGGCCGATATGGCAGCGTCGGCACGCCCGTCTTTTACCAGGCCGATGGCCAGATGCATCGAGGATTCACGCTTGCGACGCATCGCCTGAACCGGTGGATCATCCATGGCCACCACCTCGGCCGCGTGCTGCACGTCGAGCCTCGCTCCGAAGGTGGTTCGCGAACGCCCAAGGCGGGTCAATTCGTCGTCGATTTCCGATTGCTGGCCGACCAACACCACGGCGGCGTCGGCATGCCGTTCGAGAAAGTCAAATGCAGCAGGAACGGTGACGCGAGGCCCTAAATCGCCTCCCATCACATCGATTGCCACAGTTACCGGCACGCGCCAGCCCCGCAAAAGTTATGGCCGGGCAAATAATCCTGGCCAGAGGACAATTATTCGCCCTTGCCTTTGGTGACTTTCTTGCCTCGGTAGTAGCCATTCGGGCTGATGTGGTGGCGCAGGTGCACCTCCCCGGTGGTCGGCTCAACGGCCAGCGGGGGATTGGTCAAAAAATCGTGCGCACGATGCATGCCACGCTTTGAGGGGGACTTCTTGTTCTGTTGGACTGCCATGTTGAACTCCTTCTATCAATAATCAAAACGTCAAACTCTTCATCCGCCTGTCTTGAGCCGCGCCAGCATCGCGAATGGCGACGGCTTGTCGCCCGCTTCGCTCGGCCCCGCCGGAACACAAGAGGCGTGCATCGGCGCGTAGGGAATCGCCAGCAGCAACTCGTCCTCAACCAGAGGGAGCAAATCAACCATGTCAGTCAGCAGCATGGCATCCCACTCGTCCTCCTGGTCCGCAGCATCCAACTCGGCATCGCTGCGAACCCATTCAACCGCACACTTCACATCCAGCTTCACGTCCACGCCTTGCAGGCAGCGCTGGCAAACCCGTTCTACCGTTCCCTGCATCGCCATTCTGCTGCCAAACCTGCCCCGCGGAGTCTGCACACCGGTGACCTTAACTGCCACCGGCACCAATGGAGACCCGGATTCCTTCTGCAAGCGCGGCAATTCGGCAGCGCCAAGACTTCTTTGAATTGTCTCGCGCCGCTCGCTCAAGCGCGCCACGTCCGTCAGCCACGACAGTTCGGCATTCCCAGAAGCATTATCCGGGGGAAGTTTCTCGGCAATCAGCGAATACCTCTACAACACCAGGTAAAAAACAACAAACGCCCAGTTGGGCGTCGAGACGAATTATATCCCAAATAGTCTTTAATCGTCAAAAGCTTACGGTGTTTTCGCGGGTGGGTGCGCGCACCGCCCGCATGGTCTTGCAACAAGTTCGGGTAACATCCTCCCAAATACTGCCCAAAATCGCTCTTCCCCGCCTTGAATGGCAGTTTCCCGCCTTATTAAGGCATGTTTTCACGACGTCAATCAGTGCTTTCCCTCATTCTTGCCTCCACCTCGCGTTATCGACGCGAACTACTTTCACGCCTCAGGTTGCCGTTTGAGGTGTGCGCGCCAGAAGTTGACGAGACCCCGCTGACCGGCGAGGCACCGCGAGCGCTGGCACTGCGTCTGGCAATTGCCAAGGCCCGCACGATCGCACAAATGCACCGACAGGCGCTGGTGATCGGATCGGATCAGGTTGCCCACTGCGATGGCCGCATCCTGGACAAGCCGGGCACGCACGAAAATGCCGTCAAGCAACTCCAGTTCATGCGTGGGCGCACCACCCTCTTCGACACCGCCCTGGCCTTGGTCAATGGTGAGAGCGGCCGGGTGCAATCGGAAATCGTCTCGATCAGCGTGCGACTGCGTGACCTGAGCGACCAACAAATCGAGCAGTATCTGCGGCTGGAGCAACCCTATGATTGCGCCGGCTCCGCCAAATCGGAAGGGCTCGGGATCGCACTCATGGATCAGCTGAGCGGTGATGATCCCACAGCGTTGGTGGGATTACCGCTGATCGCCCTGTGCCGCATGCTGCGCACCGAGGGACTGGACCCGCTTGCTCATCGGGTATGAAACCGGCCGGCCGACTGATCCTCATACCCACCACGCTGGCAGACCTGAAAGCATCCGGCGGCGCAGAAGTGTCGGCTGCCGGGATGATTGCCGCCAGCTTGCCGCCCGGGTGCGTGGCGTTGGCCGCAGGCCTGTCCTGTTTCGCAGCCGAGAACGCCAAAACGGCGCGCGCGTTCTTGAAGCAGATTGGCACCACCTTGCCACTCCAGCAAATCGAAACCTTCGAAATCGGCCACGCGCCCGACGAGAAACTGCTGAAACCGTTGGTGGACAAGCTTCTTGGCGGCATGGACGTTGGTGTGCTGGCGGAGGCGGGATGCCCCGGCGTTGCCGATCCTGGCGCAACATTGGTACGTCAGGCGCACCGCCACGGCATTACGGTGCTGCCGCTGGTGGGCCCCTCCTCGCTGCTGCTGGCGCTGATGGCCTCCGGCCTCGACGGGCAACGGTTCGCATTTTCCGGCTATGCGCCGGTCAAGTCACCGGCCCGTGAGGCGCACCTGCGCAAGCTGGAGTTGCGCTCGGCGCGCGAGCGGGAAACGCAAATCCTAATTGAAACGCCCTACCGCAATGCTGCGCTGCTTGATGCAATGTGCGCCACCCTGCGCACGGATACGCTTCTGTGCGTGGCGGCCGACCTCACCCTGCCGGGGCAATCGATTGCCACGAAACCGGTAGAAGCCTGGCGCAAATCGCGCGACGCGGCCGAACAATTGGCCAAACGGCCCGCGGTGTTCCTGTTCCTGGCCGCCTGATCGTCAGAGCGGGGCGCGCTTACGCCTCGCGGTAGGCCTGATACGCGGCATCGACGCCGGCACCGCGCGTGAATCGATAGCCTTCAGCAGCCAGTACGACTTCCAGCGCTCCGAGCGTCGTCAAGACGCAATCCTTGCGGGCGTTGTAGCCCATCGCACCAATGCGCCATATCTTGCCGTGCAGGGGACCAAAGGAAGTGCCGATTTCAATGTTGAAGTCGTTCAGCAGTGCCATGCGGGCCCGGTCGCCATTCACCCCTTCCGGGATGAAGACCCCGGTCACGTTCGGCATCTTGTTGGCGATGTCGCCAAACACCTTCAGGCCCATGCCTTGCAATCCCGCGACGACCGCGCGCGACGCGTCTGCGTGGCGCTTGAACACGCTGGCATGCCCCTCTTTGACAAAAATGCGACCACATTCACGCGATCCATAGAGCATGGTGGTCGCTTCAGTATGGTGGTTCAACGCCAGATCACTCCAGTAGTCCATCACCATGGCGAGATCAAAGTAATTGGTGCCGATCATGCGCCCCTCGCCCGGAACATAGTTGGCTGGCCGCACTCCTTCTTCGATATGGCGCCGGCGGTAGATCACCTTGGCCATGTCATCGCCAATGGTCACCGGCGACGCGCCGGAGGGACCGGCGAGACACTTCTGCAAACCAGCGGTGACGCAATCGATTTCCCACGCATCAACCGGGAGCGCGGCACCGCCAATCGATGCCGTCGCATCCACCTGCAACAACGCCCCATAGCGGTGGCAAATCTTGCCAATCTCGGCTAGAGGCTGCAGCATGGTGGTCGAGGTATCACCTTGGCAAACCGTCACCAGTTTGGGGGAGAAGGCTTTCACTGCGGCTTCAATTTGCTCGGGCGCAAACACCGTGCCCCATTCAGTCTCGATCACCTTCACATCCGCACCAACGCGACGTGCGATCTCGGTCTTGAGCTGGCCGAACCGGCCGAACGAGCACACCAGCACCCGATCGCCCGGCTCGACCACGGAAGTCATCACCGTCTCAATCCCGCTTCGTGCGGTACCGTCGACGATGAAAGTCCAGTCGTTCTTGGTCTCGAAGACGGAGCGGTAGAGCGCCATGGTCTCGCGCATCATCTGCCGGAACTGGGGATCGAACTGTCCCAGAAGCTGTGAAGACATCGCCCGCAAGACCCGGGGATCGGCGTTGATCGGTCCTGACCCCATCAGCAAGCGCGGCAACGGATTCAAATCCTCAAGACACGAATCCGGATCGGCAAGAGGAGAAAGAGGAGGAAGTTGAATGGACATTGACATAGACAATAAACGGTGTGTATACAACAAAGAGGGCGAAAGTATACAGTGGGTTCCCCTCCCGTTCCGCAGCCAGCCCGGCCCGTCGCCCCTCCCCATGCGCGGCTGGCATAATCCCCGCTCCTACAAGCTAACTAACCACACATCATCATGGGTTTTCTGGCAGGCAAACGAATCTTGATCACCGGCGTGTTGTCCAACCGCTCCATCGCTTATGGCATTGCCAAGGCATGCCACCGGGAGGGTGCCGAACTGGCCTTCACGTACCAGGGCGAACGCTTCGAAGAGCGCATCAAGGGCTTCGCGGCCGACTTCGGCTCGACGTTCGTGTTTCCCTGTGACGTCGGCAGCGATGCGGAGATCGCGGCTGTGTTTGAAGGCCTGCGCAAAAGCTGGGATGGCCTCGACGGCCTGGTACACGCCATCGGCTTTGCGCCGCGCGAAGCGATCGAAGGCAACTTCATGGACGGCATTTCGCGCGAAGGTTTCAGGATCGCGCACGACATTTCCAGCTACAGCTTTGCCGCGCTCGGCAAGGCGGCACAACCAATGATGCAGGGGCGCAATGCCGCACTACTGACACTCACGTACCTCGGCGCCGAACGTGTCGTTCCCAACTATAACACCATGGGCCTGGCCAAAGCCAGCCTCGAGGCCGCGGTCCGCTACATGGCTGCAGGCATGGGCCCGCAGGGAATTCGCGTGAACGGCATCTCGGCCGGGCCGTTCAAAACCCTGGCGGCCATGGGGATCGGCGGCTTCGGCAAGATCCTCAAGTTCGTTGCAGAGAACGCACCGCTGCGGCGCAATGTGAGCATCGACGATGTCGGCAACGTCGCCGCGTTTCTGCTCTCTGACCTTGCAAACGGCGTGACCGGCGAAATCACCTATGTGGACAACGGCTTCAACACTGTTGTGGGTGGAATGCCGCTGGATGCCTAGCGACCATCGACAGTCGGGCCGCTCGCTGCGGCAGGCACTCTCTTCGGAAACCGTTGTGGGACAACGGTCTTCGCGCAGTTCGTATGAATCGCGGGTGAAGCTCGTGTGGCGACGGCCGAATTCGAATAAGGCGCCGATCTCAAGTTCAATCCGCTAGAATCTACCCTGTATACAAAACCCCTTTTTTGTGTGCGATTTCGCTCCTCGCCGATGATAGCCACCCGAATCAAACCCAACCTGTATAAAGACTCGGTTGCGCTGATGCGCATTGCCGAGAAGCTGCTCGCCGAACCCGGCGTCACCCGCGCCACCCTGGTCATGGGCACGCCGGCCAACAAGGAAATTCTGGAGGAAGCCGGCTTGCTGGCCGCGAACGCTGCGGCCACCGCCCCAAGCGATCTCATCGTCGTCATTGAAGCACACGGTGGGGCGGCTGCCGAAGCGGCCCTTGGCCTGGTGGACGGCGCGCTGAGCGGTGGTTCGCTGGCCGGCACCGTCGGCGAAAGCCGCGAGATCGCCCCAAAAACCATTCACATGGGGCATGCGCGCCTGGCGGAGGCAAACCTGGTTCAGGTGTCGGTGCCGGGTGCCTACGCCGGTGCGGAGGCGCTCAAGGCGGTCAAGGCTGGCCTCAACGTGTTCCTGTTCAGCGACAACGTACCGATCGATGTGGCGGCTCCGCTGCGTACCGGCGCAGCATGCTGGAGGAAACCGGCCTGCTGGACGAGCGCTTCTTTTTCTCTTGCGAAGATGTGGATCTTGGCTGGCGGGCGCAGCTGCGCGGC
>SXGU01167356.1_pt1 | contig 13789 bp, 13 predicted proteins | sample 3174531 | NCBI WGS metagenome assembly SXGU01 (sample SAMN11356863, study PRJNA531348) | freshwater metagenome | isolation source: freshwater sample F1-140 | place: China: Fuxian Lake, Yuxi | collected 2017-12-25 | reverse complement strand
TCGCCGCGTGGCGTTGAAGGTGGCTGGGATGTAAAAGAGCAACCGCCCGAATTTTGGGATCAATATAAAACCGAATTCGCACCCAATACCAGCATCCGCATCCACCCGCTGCTACACTGGACAGAGCTTGATATTTGGCTATATATTCAGCGCGAAAATATACCAATCGTTCCGCTTTATTACGCGAAAAAATATAATGAATTTGAGGGCAGAGATTTTGGTGGAAAGATGATGCGTTTCCGCAGCCTCGGCGAAAAAGGCATAACTTGGCCAGTGGAAAGTAGCGCGGATACAATAGAAAAAATCATCGCCGAGCTAAAAACCACCAAAACCAGCGAACGCTCTGGCAGACCGATGGGCGCGGATGAGGATGAGAGCAGCTTTGAAAGGCTTCGGGCGGATGGGTATATGTGAACGATGTGTAGTTTGTATTTAGTAATTTGTAAATTGTAAGTATTTATTATAAATAAAATTAAGATGGTTGTAAAAATGCAAAATAAATTAAAATTTGATGAAAAATCACAAGATACAAGCTACAAATTACAAACTACTAAAAGCCGCGCCCAACTCAAAATCGTAATCGTTGGGCATGTGGATCATGGGAAATCAACCCTCGTTGGACGGTTGTTATATGACACAAATTCGCTGCCTGATGGCAAGTTTGAAGCCATAACCGCGAGTTGTAAAAAACGCGGAATGCCCTTTGAGTGGTCGTTCCTTATGGATGCGCTCCAAACTGAGCGCGACCAAGGAATAACCATAGACACTACACAGATATGGCTTAAAACCCCGAGCCGTGATGTGGTGATTATTGATGCTCCCGGCCATAAGGAATTTCTAAAAAACATGATAACTGGCGCGGCGCAGGCCGATGCAGCTCTTGTACTTATTGATGCGAAGGAAGGCATCCGCGAGCAAAGCAAACGCCATGGTTATTTGCTGCATTTGCTGGGCGTGCGCCAGATTGCGGTGCTGGTCAATAAAATGGATATGGTGGGGTATGACGAAGAAATTTTCCGCAAAATTGAGGCGGAGTACCGCGAATATTTGGCGAGCCTTGGCGTTACGCCGACTTGTTTTATCCCAATTTCCGCGAGGGATGGCGATGGTATAAAAACCGCGTCCGAAAATATTAGCTGGTACAAGGGCGACAGCGTAACTGCGATGTTGGATAAATTTGAGGTGGCGAGCGCGGATGAGTCCCTGCCCCTTCGTTTCCCGATTCAAGATATTTACAAGTTTGACGAACGGCGCATCCTCGTTGGGCGCATTGAAAGTGGCAGCCTTAAAGTTGGTGATGAATTGCTGTTTTCACCATCTAACACCATTGCCAAAGTGGCGAGCATTGAGGAATGGGGGGCGAATGTGTTGCCGACCAGCGTTTCCGCTGGGCAAAGCGTGGGGATTACGCTTACTGACCAGATATTTGTGGAGCGCGGGCATATCGCCAGCCACAAAGAAAATGCACCCGCACTCACCAACCTTTTCCGTGCGCGGATTTTTTGGCTGGGCAAGAAACCTTTGGAGCTGGGCAAACGCTATAAAATAAAACTCGGCACAAGCGAGATGATGGCAGAGGTTAAAACCATTGAGCATGTGATAGACGCCGACACCCTCGCTCACGCACCCGCCAACCGCGTGGAACGCAGCAATGTGGCGGAGATTATCCTGCGCGTGCGCGGCCTCGCGGTGGTGGATGATTTTAATAATAATCAGAAAACTGGTCGCTTTGTAATTTTGCAGGATTACGATGTGGCAGGTGGCGGCATCATAAATATGGATGGTTTTTTTGACCAGCGGGTTGCCACGCCAAAAACTGTTAAATCCGAGAATATTTTTGATGTGGATTTTGGGGTAACGCCCGAACAACGCTCAATCGCTAATGGGCATTTGGGCGGAATTTTGTGGTTTTCTGGCTTGTCTGGCTCAGGCAAATCCACAGTCGCAAAGCTATTGCAAAAACGCTTGTTTGACAAGGGTTATCAGGTGTTTGTGCTTGACGGCGACAACATCCGCAAAGGGTTAAATAGCGACCTTGGCTTTTCCGCAACCGACCGCACCGAGAATTTACGCCGTGTGGGCGAAGTGGCGGCACTTTTCGCCAAGGCGGGGGTGATTGTCATTAGCGCGTTTATCTCGCCCATGCGTGAGGACAGGCGGGCGGTTCGCGCCATTGCACCTAATTATTTCCATAATATCCATATCAAAGCCTCGCTGGAAACTTGCGAAAAGCGCGATGTAAAAGGCTTATATGCCAAAGCGCGAGCGGGCGAAATCCCTGATTTTACAGGCATTTCCGCGCCATTTGAAGAACCAAACAACCCAGATGTCGCGCTGGACACCGAAAATCTTTCGGTGCAAGCTTGCGTGGAGCAGCTACTAAAATATATTGACGCACAGCTGGTTGAACCAGTGCGCAACATGGCGATGGAAGGCAGCGCAGATTATTCAGGTGGTGGGATTTAAGGGGACAACTTATGGTTACTATGCGCGATGCTATAGAGGCTTATAATAAGCGATATTATGATGGCAAAGGTGAAGCTATGTTAGAAGACAAAGGATACAATGGAGAAAAACGACCATTTCATGATATGTGTCATGTTATAGCCTCTGGCATTGCCAATTTTAACATTGGCGATTGCAACTTAATAGATAGTTTCAAATTTTTAGATAAAACTGGACTAGTTGCTAGAAACGCTGGAATGAAAGCAGAAATGTTAGAATATATATATAACAATGCATTAGCAAAAAAGACTGTAAGTAAAGATGATATACAATGGTATTTTAGTAGCATAATCGTCAAAGTAGTTGGTAAATTCACAGTTCCACATCAAGAGCAATCTAAATCACACATAGCAGAATTACACGATATAATTTCTGATAAAGAAATTATATTTCATACAGATAAAGCAAGAGAATTGGCTGAAAAATTAGAGCGTAATCATCCAGAATGTTGTAATAATTCTGGCAGTTTAGATTTTGATAAACTCCTTGATTTAGATTTGAATGAATTTGCGATTAATAATTTTACGATAGAAGATAAAAAGAAATTCTCCATAGCTGATAAAATAAGATTTAGAGATATAGATTTGGATAGTTCTACGGAAAGAGGAATATAAAAAATGAATTTCGGACATGGAATAAAATTTGCAGAACTTTACAGCCGTGATGGGCTAGTTGCGATTGATAATGCGTTTGTTGAGCAGTTAAAGGCGAGTGATGTTGCGTTGCATAATCGCCTTATGGCCGCAAGGTTAAGTCATGGGTCACGGGTCATGGGTCATGAAGAAAAATCACCCATGACTCATGACTCTGGACTCATGACCAATTTATCACCAAAAGACCACTCCCAACTCCTCCTTGACCTCGCGCCACATATTGAAGATTTTATTGGTGAGCTTTTTGGCATTAAAAAAGAAATCGCAGAACTTGCAGAGGCGCACCACGCGCTTGCGCCACTTTACGCTTGCAAACGGTTATTTGTGCAGCGCAGAGCTGCCAAGGCATTAACGCCCGATGCTGCAAGCCAAGTTAGTGGTGATGCGCTACTGGGGATGCTGCCGATTTTGCATCATGATGATGAATTTTTCGAGCTAGTTTTCGCCAAAACCGTGATGAGCTGGTTGGAAAAAGAGGAAGAAAATAAATCGCTGATAGAAATCGCTGCCCGCTATGCTGCGTGGGCGTTATATAGCGAGGCGGGACAAGCGCGACACAAGGCAGGCGTGCTATTTAAGCAGCCGAAAAAATTTGATTTTAACAATCTGGTGGCTTGTGAAACCGAACTTCGCGATGGTGTGCAGATTTTGCGTTTTGGCAAAGAGCATTTGCGGGCGCGGGATGGTTTTAAGCTAACCGATGATGGTGGGGCGCGGGTGCAAGCCCTCGACAGCGCGAATTATTGCATTTTCTGCCATAATCAGGGCAAGGATTCCTGCTCCAAAGGCTTAAAAGAAAAAACTGGCGAGGTGAAAATCAATCCGCTGGAAATTCCGCAGGCTGGCTGTCCGCTGGAAGAAAAAATTTCGGAAATGAATTTGCTGAAATCGCAAGGGGTGGCGGTGGGCGCGTTGGCGGTTGTGACGCTCGATAACCCGATGTGCGCGGGAACTGGGCATCGCATTTGCAATGATTGTATGAAATCCTGCATTTACCAAAAACAAGAACCTGTGAATATTCCTCTTGTGGAAACTCACACGCTGCGCGATGTTTTGAACCTGCCTTATGGCTTTGAGATTTACTCGCTGCTTACGCGCTGGAATCCGCTTAATCTTTCGCGCCCTGTGCCAAAGCCTGATAGCGGGTATAAAGTGCTAGTGGCGGGGCTTGGGCCTGCGGGCTATACTCTTGCTCATCATCTGATGAATGATGGTCATATTGTGGTTGGCATTGACGGGCTTAAAATTGAGCCTTTGCCTGTTGGGCTGGTGGGGGAGAATTTCGCGCCAATTAAAGATATAAAAACCATTTATGAAGCCCTTGACGAGCGCAGTTTGGCTGGTTTTGGCGGGGTGGCGGAATATGGTATTACGGTTCGCTGGGATAAAAATTATCTGAAAATAATTCGTTTATTACTTGAGCGACGCGAACAATTTGCCATGTTTGGCGGTGTGCGTTTTGGCTCATCTCTCACTTATGAAACAGCTTTTGAGCTTGGCTTTGATCATATCGCATTATGTATGGGCGCGGGTAAGCCAACGGTTCTGGATATACCAAATGCGCTGGCTCGCGGGGTGCGTACGGCATCTGACTTCCTGATGGCACTTCAGCTTACTGGTGCGGGGAAGAAAGATTCTATCGCTAATCTGCAAATCCGCCTGCCGATCGTGGTGATTGGTGGCGGCTTGACTGCGGTGGATACCGCCACGGAATCTCTGGCTTATTATCCGATACAAGTGGAAAAATTCCTCGCTCGCTATGAAGCGTTAGTTGCCAAATCTGGCGAAGCGGAAGTTCGGAGTAGCTGGAGCGCGGAAGATACTATAATCGCTGAAGAATTCATTTCACATGCGAAACAAATTCGCGCTGAAAAATTAAAAGAAAAGCCTGATGTGTGGTCGCTTCTTGACGCTTGGGGCGGGGTGAAATTGGTTTATCGCAAACGCCTTATTGACGCGCCGAGCTATCGCCTCAACCATGAAGAAGTTGAAAAAGCCTTTGAAGAAGGAATTTTTATCGCCGAGCAATATGAACCAACCAATATTGAAGTTGATGAGTTCGGGGCGGCTTGCGCCATTAGGCTACAGGCTCTAGGCTCTAGGCTTCAAGATGCAACAGAAGCCCAAAGCCTGAAGCCCGAAGCCTATCTTCCCGCCCGAACCATCCTCGTTGCAGCTGGCACAAGCCCGAACACGGTTTTACAGCGCGAAGATCCAGAGAATTTTCAGCTAGACGGTAAATATTTCCGCGCCATTGACGAAGAAGGTAATCCAGTGAAACCAGAGCGGGTTTCTAAGCCTAAAGCCGTGCGTGTGCTGATGAATATTGATGATCAAGGTAGAGCGGTTAGCTTCTTTGGCGACTTGCACCCATCATTTGCGGGAAATGTGGTAAAAGCTATGGGCAGCGCGAAGCAGGGGTACTCTGTGGTGACTCGGATTTTGGAGAAAATGTCGTCGCGTCGTCATCCTGTGGAACGCGAAGCGTTAGCACAGGATCCTGCGCTGTCGCTGCGCTCCCCGCAGGATGACGGTTTCTTACACAAAATAAACGCCGAACTCCGCGCTACCATCCACGCGATAAATCGCCTAACGCCGAACATTATTGAGATTGTGGTGAAAGCACCACTCGCAGCTCGCCAATTCAAAGCTGGGCAGTTTTATCGGTTGCAAAATTATGAGGCACTCGCATTGCGAGTGCCGAGTGTAGAGTGTAGAGTTTTGAGTGTAGAAAATAAATCACACTCCACACTCCACACTCAACACTCAACAACCCTAGCCATGGAAGGACTCGCTCTAACAGGCGCGTGGGTGGATAAAGAGGCGGGTTTGCTTGCCACAATTGTTTTGGAAATGGGCGGTTCGTCTAGCCTTTGCGCTCACTTAAAAGTTGGTGAGCCTGTGGTGCTGATGGGGCCGACGGGTGCGCCAACCGAGATTCCGAAGAATGAAACCGTCATGCTGGTGGGCGGTGGTTTGGGTAATGCGGTGCTGTTTTCTATCGGCAAAGCCATGCGTGAAAATGGCTGCAAAGTGCTGTATTTTGCGGGTTATAAAAAAGCCGTGGATAGATATAAGGTTGCGGAGATTGAAGAAGCTTCCGACATCATAGTTTGGTGCTGCGATGAACAGGCGGATTTTGTGCCAAACCGCCCGCAAGACAGCGTTTTCCATGGCAATATTGTGGATGCGATTAAAGCATATGGTAAAAACACTCTACCACTTACCACTTGCCACTTACCACTATCCACTATCTCCCACATCATCGCCATCGGCTCAGACCGCATGATGGCTGCCGTTGCTGCTGCGCGATATGGGGTGTTAAAAGATTATCTAAACCCAAAACATATCGCCATTGGCAGCATCAACTCGCCGATGCAGTGTATGATGAAGGAAATCTGCGCTCAATGTTTGCAGAAGCATATTGACCCAGTAACGGGCAAAGAATATTTTGTTTATTCCTGCTTTAATCAGGATCAGAATATGGATACCATCTCTTGGCAACATCTAAACGACCGCCTAAAGCAAAACAGCCTTCAGGAAAAATTGACGGCGCGGTGGATTGAGCATTGTTTGGAGAAAATATAGATAAAACAAGTATTTCAACGCCTTATCCGCAGTCGTCATCCCGTGCTTGACACTGGATCTAGAGCTGCAAATTCAGTCAGTGCTTTTATCCCTAGATGCCCAGCCTTCGCTGGTATGACGACAACTATATTACTTGTATAAATTCAAACTTCTTATAAAATTATCCTATCAAAAAAATCTCTAAAAACTATGAAAGTCGCGAAATGCTAGAGAGGGAGTGCACTGCTGCAAAATCAGCGAGCAGCAGGAATATGCTAAATTTTTTTGCGATTCTAAGAAATGTGCGCGCACGCAAAAAATATAGCAACTCGCGCATTGCAAAAGCTGGCTTCACTCTTGTAGAACTCGCACTTGTCCTAGTTATTATCGGGTTAGTTGTTGGCGGAGTTTTGGTTGGCAAAGAATTGATCCACTCGGCAGAAATTCGCTCAACAATGAAACAGGCTGAAGAATTCACATCCGCCAGCAAAACTTATACTTTAAAGTATAATTGCCTTGCTGGTGATTGCACAAATGCAACTACTTTATTCACTGGAACAGGAAACGGTGATGGTAATGGACAAATTGGTGGAGGTGCTAATCCGATGTCTAGCACCGAAGATATATATTTCTGGCAACACCTTGCTTTAGCAAACCTGATTTCTGGCTCTTACACTCTTGTCGCATCTGGTAGCACTTACCTACCTGATATAAATTACCCATCATCAAAAATGGGTGGAGCGTTTGGGGTGTGGAATTTGCAAATTTATTCTGCTGGTGGTGCATTTTTCAGTGGCAAATTATTTGTTGCTCAATATGGCAATAATTTGCTGCTTGGCACTCCATGGGGAACAACAGCTTCAAAAGTCCCACTTAATCCACTACTTTCTGGCTATGATGCATTTGCAATTGATAGTAAGTTTGATGATGGGTTGCCAGCCTATGGTAAAATTATGACATGGCAAAGCAGCTCTGGGTATTCTACTGGTTGCGCAACAACTGATGTTTCCAGCACTGCCGCTTACTCTCAAACTACAAGCATAAACTGTGGATTGTTTTTTACTAATGCCTTTTAACCAGCAAAAACCGCTTGCAAGAAAAACTAACCGCACGGTGGATTGAGCATTGTTTATCTTCGGTAATATCGTGAATTTTCAGGCGTTTGTGGCGCGAGTTTTCGCCGCCAGTGATTTCGAACATTGATTTGGGAATTCCCCACTCTTTGCTCAAAAAGCTGATAAGTTCCGCGTTTGCCTTGCCATCTTCTGGCGGTGCGGCAATTTTGATTTTAAGCTCGCGCTTACCGCTGCCAAGTTCAACCCAGCCGATTATCTGATTTTTCGTTGATTTCGGAGTAATATGGACTGGAATAATCATATATTCCAGCCAGTTATGCCGACAGAACTAAGCAGCTGAAGAAGTATCAGCTTTTTTGTCAGCGTTCTTTTTGCTAGCAACACCAAAATTGGCAAAACGATTTTGGAATTTCTCCATCTGACCAGTTTTACGCAAATTAACGCCGCCAACCCAAGCTGGATGGGTAAGTGGGTCAACATCAAGCTGAAGAACATCGCCCTCTTTACCCCAAGTAGAGTAAGTTTCATATTTTGCACCATCGGTCATAACAACGGTGATTTTGTGATATTCTGGGTGAATGCCTTGTTTCATAACGATTTTTCCTAAGTTAAAGCACGGAAATATCCGCGCAAATAATAATTTTGAGGCACGACTTATAGCTAATAAAAATCAATATTGCAAGCAAAACATTGACTAAAATTACCAAATCATATCCCCTGCGGTTTTGCGCTGAATCCTATCAGTGATTCCATAGCATAGGCAGTGTTCAGAACGGTTTGTTCATCAAAAGCTTTGCCGATGATTTGTAAGCCCAGCGGCAGACCGTCTTTGTTCACGCCAGCGGGAATGGAAATAGCGGGTAGCCCTGCCAGCGAGGTGGGAACAGTGAACACATCGTTCAGATACATCTCAACAGGGTTTTCAGGTTTATAATCAAAGCCAAAGGCGGCGGTTGGCGCGGTTGGGGTGAGGATGGCATCCACTTTTTCAAAAGCCTTGCGGAAATCCTCCGCAATCAACCAGCGCACGCGCTGCGCTTTTTTGTAATAAGCATCATAATAACCAGCGGAAAGAACATAAGTGCCGATCATGATGCGGCGTTTAACCTCCGCGCCAAAGCCAGCGGCGCGGGTTTGCTCATACATCTCGGTCAGGCTTTTATCGCCGCCCACGCGCAGGCCGTAACGCACACCATCATAACGCGCGAGGTTGGAAGAACATTCCGCAGGTGCAACGATATAATAAGTAGCGAGGGCGTATTTGGTGTGTGGTAGCGTTATATCCACGATTTCCGCACCCGCTTCTTTTAGCAGTTTGATGCCATTATCCCAAACGCGCAGAACATCGGCGTCTATACCGTCTGGGCGATATTCTTTGGGAATGCCGATTTTTTTACCCTTAACATCCGCGCTCAGCAAGGCTTCAAAATCAGGCACAGGCATGTTCACCGAGGTGGAATCCTTCGCATCATGCCCACACATAACCGAAAGCATAATCGCGCTGTCACGAACCGTGCGGGTGATTGGCCCTGCTTGGTCTAGCGAGCTAGCAAACGCAATCGTGCCCCAGCGCGAGCAACGCCCATAAGTTGGCTTGATGCCGACAATACCGCAGAATGACGCTGGCTGGCGGATTGAGCCGCCCGTGTCCGTACCCAGCGCCATTGGCGCGAGGTTGGCGGCAACGGCAGCCGCCGAACCACCCGATGAACCACCCGGCACAAGTGCCTGAGTTTGGAGTGTGGAGTTTGGAGTGTGGCTGTCTTTTTCTACACTCAACACTCCACACTCAACACTCGCCTTGCGCCAAGGATTCAGCACATTGCCATAATAGCTGGTGATATTCGCGCTGCCCATGGCGAATTCGTCGAGGTTTAGCTTGCCGAGCATAACACCGCCTGCGTTCCAGATATTTTGCGTAATCGTGGATTCGTATTGCGGCTTAAACCCATCCAGAATATGCGAGGCGGCGGTGGTGAGCGTGCCTTTGGTGCAGAATAAATCCTTCACGCCAACAGGTATGCCTTCAATCGCGCCCGCATTTCCGCTTGCGATTTTTGCGTCAGAGTTTTTTGCCATGTCCAACGCGATGTCGCGGGTGATGGTGATAAACGCGTTATAATGCGAATTTGTGCGCTCAATTTCGGCGAGGTGCGCCGTCGTCAATTCCACAGCGGAAAATTTTTTGTCTTTCAGCCCATCGCGCATTTGCGCGAGAGTTAGGGTGCGTAGTTCACTAGTCATTGTTTTGTTTCTTCCTTATATATGCTTACAGTTATATTTGGTTCTATTAAGTGCACGATGTCAATTATATCTTGCTGCATTTTTTCGAGGTCGTAATCAAGTATTGGCTCGTAATGCGCTATTCGGTTGCGTAATTTTAGGATTGGATGCAGTCTTTTGCTGAGTTGCTTGCGTTCAAGCGAGCCTGTTTTTGGCTTGAAGGCTTGGCGCAAGCAATGCCGCCATAATGTATCATAATATAGATTGAACAAATTTACCCAAAAGCCAAAATTGACAGCAGAGACCAAACTCCCATTAGTTACTGATTTTCCTTCTTTTTCTAGGTTTTTCTTGGCTTTTTGAATTTGCGACTTATCTTTTTCGTTCAAGCCAATATTTGCATTATCAAACCACGCATCCCCATATTTTTTTGAAAGTTGAAAATTTATGGCATTACGCAGACCAATTTCTAGCCAGTGTAGCTGGGCATAAAAAATTTGGCATTGCTTTAGGTTTTCTTGATATAAAACAATAGCTTTTTCTTTGTTGCTGTTTGCTAAACGCAAATAAGTAGCCATCCTATCCACGGATAGAAAATTCTCTAGTGCCTCATAATTAATCTCTTCTAGCATTGACAGGCTGCCTGTTTTCACTTATCATCTGCTGTGTAGGGCTGAGAAGTGGCGTCTGTGCCTCGTAAAGAGTGTCATATCCACCTCAGCCATTTTTTTATCAGACGACACCCCCACCAGCAAAACGCATCTGCGCCAGCGTTAATTCTCTAAGTGCATCAGTCATTGTTTGGTTTCTTCCTTATTTTCATCATCATCTAAATTCACGGAAATATGCGATAACGCACTTTGCAGGCGGGCGAGTGTGGTTTCAATGTCGCCGATAACGCTAGCCCGCAGCTCTTCGCTTGGCGGTGTGTCGCTGGCGAGCATCTCCTTCAGGCGGTTATTTATCCGCACCGTTTCATTCGCCACATATTCGGCTATGAAGGTTTTGTCGTCCATGCTCGTTATGCTTACTCCATCACCTTAGGCACGACGAAACAACCATAATCGCTTTCGGGTGCATTGGCGAGGACGGAGGCTTGCTGGTTACCATCAGTCACCGCATCTTCGCGTAGCGGCAAAGTGACAGAGGAAACCGAGGTCATCAGCGGTACGCCGTCGGTATTCACCTCCGAAAGCTGCTCCACCCATTGCAAAATGCCCGAAATCTCGCTGGCGTAATGGTTTTTTTCTTCTTCGCTTACGGCAATCCGCGCCAAACGCGCAATTTTGCCAACAGCTTGACTGTCTATGGACATTTTTTCTCCAAATTTTCTTAGTGCTAGTGCTAGTGATTAGTGCTAGTGATTAAGGCTAAATTTCACTAGCCACTAACACTGACCACTAGCACTATGCTCATAAAAAACCAAGAAGATTTTTCTGCACTATTGCCGAGTGATGCTCGCCTGCTGGGCTTGGATGTCGGGGAAACCACCATTGGGCTGGCACTAAGCGACCACAGACGCAGCATCTCCACCCCCCACCACACCATCGAACGCAAGAAATTTAGCAAGGATATTGAACAACTTAAAGCCGTAATTGAAAACCATAAAGTCGGCGGCTTAGTGGTGGGCAACCCGCTGAATATGGACGGCAGCGAAGGGCGGCGCACGCAATCCATCCGCACTTTTGTAAGCAATATCAGCAAACAAATAGAATTGCCGATTTTGCTGTGGGACGAGCGCATGTCCACGCAAGCGGTGGAGCGCATGATGCTCACCGCTGATTTATCGCGCAAACGCCGCGCCGAATTGGTTGATAAACTCGCCGCCAGCTATATATTGCAAGGATATTTGGATAATAATAGGTTCGGATCATAAATTCTACTATAGCTTGCTGCGAATGGTGGTTTCTTGAGCTTCCGTTGCTCATGTACTTAGTGTACACTCCGCTACGGTTCTTAAGAAACCACCATTCTCGCTACGCTCTAGCGAATTTCTGAGTAGAACCTATGTTCATCTTTGTACCTCACCCAATTACCGTCATGCCCGCCCTGCGCGGGCATCTATGGCGAAAACCGCTGTTCGAATTTGTTGCCCTAGATCCCGTGGCAAGCACGGGATGACGACCAATTGATGTGTAAAAATAATCTTCTTGAACTTATTTAATAGTTAGTTGTAGAGTGTTCGCAGTTTTTTTGTAAATGTTCGGTAGGAGAAGAATTATGGCTGGCAGCGTGAATAAAGTAATACTCATTGGAAATCTTGGGCGCGACCCTGAAATTCGCTCGACACAGGACGGGCGCGAGATTGCCAACCTTGCCATTGCCACTTCTGAAAGCTGGAAAGACAAAAGCACGGGCGAGCGCAAGGAAAAAACCGAGTGGCACCGTGTGGTAATTTTTAATGACGGCTTGGTGAATGTTGTTAAAAGCTACCTGAAAAAAGGCGCGAAAGTTTATATTGAGGGCGCGTTGCAAACCCGCAAATGGACTGACAAGGACGGGCATGAAAAATATTCAACCGAGGTGGTGTTGCAAGGTTTTGGCGGTGTGCTGACTATGCTTGACGGCAAGTCTTCGTCTGGTGATAATTCTGGCGGTGGCTATAACCAAGGCTATTCGCAACCGATGGGTGGCTCGCAGCAAAAAGCTCCTGCTGATTTAGTGGATGATGAAATACCTTTCTAGTAGAAAAAAAGGAATAAAAAAATGAGTTATAAAATCGCCGTCGTTGGGGCGACGGGAAATGTTGGGCGGGCGATGCTCGCAATCCTCGCCGAGCGCAGGTTTCCTGCTAGCGAAGTGGTAGCACTCGCCTCAAAACGCTCTCTAGGCAAAGAAGTTAGCTACGGCGAAACCGATATTCTCAAAGTGCAAGCTTTGGAAGACTATGATTTCGCGGATACGGACATCGCACTGTTTTCTCCGGGTTCGGCAGTGTCTAAAATTTACGCGCCGATTGCGGCGGCGGCTGGCTGCGTGGTGATTGATAATACTTCCTGTTTCCGTATGGATGATAATATTGCGCTAGTTATTCCCGAGGTGAACGCGCACGCGCTCGCGGACTACCGCAAAACCAATATTATCGCTAATCCGAATTGCTCAACCATGCAGATGTTGGTCGCGCTAAAACCGCTGCACGACGCGGCGAAAATCAAGCGCATCGTGGTTGCCACCTATCAATCGGTTAGCGGAGCGGGAAAACCAGCGATGGACGAGCTGTATGACCAGACCAAATCCATCTATATGAATGAGCGCAAGGACGCTAAAATCTTCACCAAACCGATAGCCTTCAACCTCATTCCGCATATTGACTCGTTCACCGATAGCGGAGCGACCAAAGAAGAGCTAAAAATGGTGAATGAAACCAAAAAAATTCTTGACCCGAATATTGAGGTGATTGCCACCTGCGTTCGTGTTCCTGTGTTTGTTGGGCATTCCGAAGCGGTGGTGGTGGAGTTTGAAAACCATATCAGCGTTGAGGAAGCTCGGATTTTGCTTGAGGAATCCGACGGAGTTTCCGTATATGACGAAGCCCGCGATGGTGGCTATTGCTCGCCGCTGGAATGTGCGGGTGAGGACGCGGTGTTTGTTTCGCGCCTGCGGATTGACCCAACGGTGAAACACGGGCTGGCGATGTGGATTGTTTCTGATAATCTGCGCAAAGGCGCGGCTCTAAACACCGTGCAAATCGCCGAGGAGTTGATTAACAACTATGGTCTCGCCCCCAAAAAATCGCATTAGCCATAATCCTATTCCTGTGGACGG
>SXGU01546486.1_pt1 | contig 13795 bp, 14 predicted proteins | sample 3174531 | NCBI WGS metagenome assembly SXGU01 (sample SAMN11356863, study PRJNA531348) | freshwater metagenome | isolation source: freshwater sample F1-140 | place: China: Fuxian Lake, Yuxi | collected 2017-12-25 | reverse complement strand
GATTAAATTTCTTGCCGATTATTGTGGCGAAAAGGACTTCGTTCTTCAGATATGTGGACGAAGCCTTGATTCGCCAGGTGAGGAATGCAGGTTCTTTGATGAGTTGATTGCGGACAGGGAGTGGGAGTTTCTGCCGAGGGTGGACGGCTGTGGAAGTTATAGGGTCATTGATCGCGCAGAGTTTGTTGTTGGCATTGACTCAACTCTTATTTATGAATCTCTTGCTCGTGGAAAAAGAACGGGTGTTTTTGCAGTCAGGTCAGATTTATTAAGTGATGCTGGCGCGAAATTCGGGTGGCCTAAAAAAATGCCAGATAGTGGGCCATTTTGGACTAATCGTGACGATGAGGGCGAATTCGAAAGAGTTTTAGACTATGTAGCCTGTGCAAGCGATGTTGGTTGGGAAAAGATTCGCAAGGAGTATGTTTCGGATCTGGTGGAATATGATCCTGGCAATACACGTATCAGGGCACTTTTCAGGAAGCTCGATGTTCGATGAATTCGATTGGTATGGCTGTCAGGCTTTAAGGCCAAGTTCGTTTACTGTCCAGCAATATAGTTGGAGTTATCAGGCGGATGCGCCGAGTGTTTATGTGTTTGAATCCTGGGTGAAGGTGCGCGATATCAGTGCGAAATGGGTGCGAAGTCGCAACGAGAAATGGACTTGTGGCGCATTGGCCGGCCTTTTCTCCGCCGCATATCGAGCGTATCGTTCTTCATTTAAGGAACGGGGGCATTCTGCCAGGGCGAATGGGGCTACATTTAATTGATGGGTATGGGAAGTATAAAGCTAATTCAAGCGCACTATATTGTCACGCAATGTCGGTTTCTTTCTTTGCGTGCAGCTGTCTTTCTTGCTGGCTATTACGTTGCGACTTTGTTTAATGCGTGTTTGGACGGAGTAAGTCTCATCCTGTTGGCTGATCTTTTAACATCAGGGGCGGTTCCCAATGGCTCGGATGGGCCAACTGAGTTGGCTAATAATGTTTTGATAATTTTTGGATACGCGCCAGAGCGCGGTGACCTGCTGTTTATGGTGACAGGCTTGCTTCTTACGCGAATGGTTATTTATTCGATGATAATTTCTATGGATGGTCGTATCCTCGCGCATGTGCGAAGAGGTATTCAGGAAACGGCATTCAAGCGACTCATGCTCGGCGATTGGGAATCATTGCGCAACATGAGGGTTGGCCAGCAACTGGGGGCATTAACTGAGGAGGCGGGAACCGTCACCAAGTGGATGGCCTCCGGGGTCAGGTTCATTTACTATGCACTCACGACAGGGGTTCTGGCCTTTATGGCATTTGCTCTCAGTGCCAGTTTGACGATTGCCATGCTGGTGGTGGGGATACCAATGATGTTCTTGTTGCAGACAGTATTTGTGGCCCAGTCTCGTCTGTCGCAGCGACAAACGGTGGCACGCCAAGGGTTCTCAGCAGATGTGAGCGAGCGGCTGTCTGGCCTATTTCAAATCAAAGTCGGAGGCCAGATGCAGCGACATCTGCAGGAGGGCCTGCAGCGGCAACATGAGCTGTCCTCGAATGAGATTGCCATGGGGCGTTGCCAAGCCGCAGTATCCGCCATTGACCTTGCCTTGCCGGCTCTTGCCTTGGTGGCATTTTATGTTTGGTCTTGGCTGGCGGGGCAGCCTCTTGGTGATTCGCTGCATCTTCTTGCTAGTGTTGGAGTGGTTGGGATTCGCGCAGCAACCCAACTGAATGGGCTTATGGCATGTTGGGGGAACCTGACAAGACTGTGTGGGAGTTTGGGTCCGGTAGCGGATATTTTGAAGACCCCTGAGGCGCGGCTAAAACTGCAGATAAGAGAGAAGGTCGTAGCCTCGCGGTTCAGAAGCGTGAGCTATCAATATAATGGAAAGACGGCTATCCAAGGAGTTACTTTTGATGTGGGACTAGGAAGCCCGTTGGTGGTTCGAGGGCCATCCGGGACTGGTAAGACCACACTCGCGAACTTGCTAGCTGGGCTCTATCTCCCCTCGCATGGTTCCATCTCTTATATCGGTGAAACAGGAAGAGAGTATGAGAGTCAACAGTATAAGGCGAAAATCGGGTATGTTACTCAGGATATTCATCTCGTGCACGGAACCATTCGCCAAAATCTCGTCGGTGACGTAGCGGTTCCTGATGAGATGGCGTGGGGGTGTCTGGGGAAGGTTGGAGCTTTGAGGTTTGTCAAAACGATGGGCGGATTGGACGCAATGATCATGGAGGCTGGACGGTCGCTATCGGGAGGGGAGAGGCGACGGCTTGGCATCGCACAAGCGCTTATGGCGAGGCCAGATGTTCTGATCCTTGATGAGATCATGGCCGGTCTTGATCTGCAGAGCAAAGCCGATCTTTCCAGCGTTATTGAAGATCTTTCCACTATGCTGGTGATTCTTGCGATCACACATGATCCTCACGAGTTTGCCACCTGGCGCCAGTTTGAATTTCAGTCTACTGGTTCTCCTTCCGTGGGTGCGAGCTGTTTCAGCTAGTGCGCCACTTGATGCTTGACGCTTCGAGTCCTCTGGGCTTGGCTTCTCACCTGTAGTTACGAAGCGGAGCGGATGTCATGCTGACGTTAGGTCTCGACTTGCAGGTTACGCGAGTGCCACTCTCTTGGAAGTATCAATAGCAATAAATTGTGAGGAGGGGTAGTTGGATCAGCAACTGAAAGTGCTCGACCTTGGGTGCGGAAATAAAAAACGGCCAGGGGCAATTGGTGTCGATTGTAACGATCGTACAGCGGCCGATGTTATTCATAACTTAAACAGCTTTCCTTGTCCATTTGATGATTCTTCATTTGATGAAATTTACCTTGATAACGCATTGGAGCATCTCGACGATGTGGTGCATGTGATGGAGGAGGTGTATCGCATTTGTAGGCCCGGGGGGAGGGTTAAAGTTATTGTTCCCTATTTTAGGTCTTCCTGGGCCTATATTGACCCAACTCATAAGCACTTTTTTACCGTCGGCTCGTTTGCGTACTTTGACCCTAACCATATAATTTGCACACGCTATGATTATTCATTGGCGAGATTCAGACTGGATAAAATCGTGTTTAATGAAACTTTGATGAATCGCTGGACGAAGAAAATCATTCTACTGTTTGCTAATCGTTGGCCGTGGCGATACGAGTACTACTTTAGTCACTTTTATCCACTCGATGATATATCGTACTATCTGCGTAAGCCATGATGTATTTTGATCCGCGCTCGTTACTGCTTCCTGGTGGCGGTGGTTGTTGATGCAGCTATCAGTTTGCATACCTACGTATAATCGCGCATCTCATTTGGCTAACTGTTTGCAGTCTCTGATCTCTAATCAGGCGAGGTCTGGCGTAAGGTTTCAGGTGTGCGTTTCTGACAATTGCTCGACTGACGGAACTGAGCATGTCGTCCGTCTGGCGCAGGCAAGCATTGACATTAAGTATCATAGAAATCCTGGGAACCTTGGCATACCAAGAAATTTTCTTAATGCCGTCGAAATGGCTGACGGAGAATTCGTATGGCTTATTGGTGACGATGACCTTTTGCTTCCGTCCGCGATCGAAGAGTTGTCCCAGTTGATTGAGAGGTATCCAGACGTTGACTATTTCTATATAAATTCATTTCATTTGACGACGCAGTATGTGTTTTCCTTTCCGCAGCCGTTCGACACCTCCAATCTTCCCGTAACTATGAAGCCATTTTCATCCTGGTCTCAAAGCGGGGAAATGAAATTTATTGATTTGATTGACCCGAAGATCTCTTTTGATTTCTTGGGGGGGATGTACCTTTCCGTGTTTAGGCGGAAAAGCTGGATCGCGAACGCTCATATTATCGATAGGGTGGCGCTTTTTGATGGCCGTATCTTCTCTCACTTCGATAATACCTTTCCTCATGTGAAAATATTTGCGAGGGCGTTCGCGAATTCAAAGGCATATTTTCATGGAAAGCCACTGAGTGTTTGTTTGTCCGGTGCTCGCGAGTGGGTGCCAATGTATTCCCTGGTGAGAAGTGTGCGTTTGGTGGAGGCCTTGGATGAATACAGAAGGAACGGTTTGTCGTACGTCAAGTATCTGCGATGTAAGAATTATGCCCTGAGTAGTTTTATTCCTGATTTTGTGAATATATGTGTCAATGGAACTAGTTCCGGCCTTGCCTACATACGGCCAGTGAGGCTACTTATTAGTAATTGTTTATATCCAAATTTATACTTATCGGTGTTTTTCTGCTTGGCTAGAACGGTGAAGGGGTTTCTTGGGAGATGTGTTGCGATTTGATCGGGCGCTGTGATTCGTGTGTGCCTAGTCATGGATTGAGACTGAGGGAGTGTAATTCCTGCAGGCCCGCAATGAGAGGGGTGTGGGTGGTGGGAGAAAGCGCTATCGCGATAGAGGTGTGCACTGAGGGGTGCGGAATTTATGGAAAATAAGCTTCGGCAAATCACTGCTTGCGAAGTGTGCAGCGGTAAGCGTCTTGTCTCCGTATTGGATTTGGGTCTGCATCCAATGTGCGATGACCTCATTCGCGTTGGCGATCCTAGGACATGTAGAGAGTATCCTATTGAGATTTTGTTTTGCGAGAATTGTTGTACGGCACATCAGCGCTTTCAAGTTTCCAAAAATGACTTGTTCCCGGTCTCGTATCACTACAGGTCGCGATTTACAGCTGACGTACTTAATGGCATGGTTGGATTGGTCGAGTCATGCGAGCGCCGATTCGGTGCTCTTGCAGGTAAAAAAGTTCTCGATATTGGATGCAACGACGGCAGCTTGCTGGATATTTTCCGGCAAAAGGGTATGGCCACGATTGGTATTGAGCCAACGGGCGCGTGCTTAGATGCCGAGGAGAAGGGGCATAGTGTTTTTAATAATTTTCTTTCTGTGGATGTAGCCAATGCTGTGGTCAAGTCACATGGGAAGCCTGACTTTATTGCCTTTACGAATGTATTTGCGCACATTGAAGATCTTGGCGGGGTTCTTGGCGCGCTCAAGCAGTTAATGGCTCCGCATACTGTAATTGTGATAGAGAACCATTATCTTGGGGCTGTGCTTAAGGGTAATCAGTTTGACACATTTTATCATGAGCACCCCCGGACATACAGTTATACTTCGTTTCTTTATATGGCGCGTTCCTTAGGTGTTCGATTGATGGACGCGGAGTTCCCATCTCGTTATGGGGGTAATATTCGTGTGTTCTTAGGGGGTGCTGATATTATTAGCGGGGGTGATGTTGTCGATGGTGAGCAAGTAAGCGCTCGTGAGAGGCAGTTTTTGGAATGCTTTGCGTTGCTACGGAAGAATGTTGAGCTATGGCGTGAAGCGAAAAAGTGTTTTCTGACTGGTCAAGTTCGGGAACATGGGAAATTCTCGGGCAAGGCCTTCCCGGGACGCGCCGCCATTTTAGTCAAGTTGCTTGGGCTGAATGAAGAGTCGATTTCGGTGGTGTATGAAAAGCCAGGTTCGCTTAAAATTGGACACTATTTGCCTGGCACACGTATACCGATCTGCTCGGACGATGAGCTCTTTAATTTATCAGACAAGACCAAGCCCCTCTTGAATCTGGCTTGGCATATTCCGCGTGAGATCCGTAGTTATTTGGTTGAGCATGGCTATGTCGGGCCGGTCATTGACATTCTCAGTGCCGAAGATTTCGTTTGAGGCATAACAATATATTTGCCATGTTTGATTTGGCTGTGACCGCTTGGATATTTAGACGTTTTGACTCGTGGTGCCCATGGCTTATGGCTTAGGTCTGCAATAGGATATTGCTGGTGGTGACAATTAATGGCAGGGAAGGCCGCAATCGGTGCCCGGATACCATTGCTATAATTGGAGGTGGACGCTGGGCGCGTGTACTTACCGAGGTTCTTTGCGGTCTTGTGCCTCCATCTGTCGAAATATTCGTTCACTCACGTAACAATGCAGAGTTGATGTCAACGTGGGTTTCGGAGCGAAAGTTTCGTCAGCAAGTTCATGTATCGTCGGATTGGCCTGAATCTCTTCCTGCAGAGTCAAGTGCTGTGCTTGTGGTAAATGCTGCGCGAGATCATGAACGGGCCGTCGAGATGGCCCTTTCCATTGGTGCCCCTGTGTTGGTCGAGAAGCCAATTACGCTTTCTGCTGCTGCGACGCAGCGTCTGGCAGATTTGGCCCATAGCCGAAATGTGCACTTTGCCGCAGCGCACATATTTCTCTTCGCGAGATATCTTGACCGCTTTTCGAGGCTTGTTGCAGATGCAGGGGGTGCCCGCTGCATGCGGATAGAGTGGACCGATCCGAAAAATGAAAGCCGATACGGTGAGCGTAAGCAATATGACGCGAGTCTGCCCGTTTATTTGGATTGGTTGCCGCATGTTTTGTCTATAGCTGGCACTCTGGCGCCAAGCGCTACTCAGAAGTGTGAGAAGTTAGAGCTCCTAAAGGGGGGGGCACACCTAGTGCTTGAGCTAGTGCTTGGTGATGTTCCGTGCAGCGTCAAGCTGATACGAAATGCTGATCGACGGCAACGGCGCATAGAAGTTGTTACCAGGGGAAAGACACTTCAGCTCGATTTTTCGAGTGAGCCTGGAACCATTACGGTTGATTCCAAAACGATAAATGGTGATCCAGACTGGGATGTTAAGAAGCGCCCGGCTGCGCGAATGCTTGGGGCATTTCTTCAGTGGGCTGCCGGTGGGGCCTTTGATAGCCGGCTTGATGTTGAGGTCGGATTGAAGGCTAACCAAGTTATTGATCAAGTAGCGTGTATGTATCGCGAGGCCATAATGCCATGGTTGATTGCAAGGCTTGCTTCTCAAGGGCCGATGGACGACGATCTTCACTACGCGCTGAGCGAGATACTTCAGTCTGAAGCTTCTTTCTCGGAGGTCGCAGTTGATCGACAGATAGAGCGAGTATTGCAGCAGTTTTCAGGGAGAATCGCTGCCTTTTGGCTGAGGGAGCTGACTGAAGCTCATGATCCATCAATGTTTTTCAGGTCCCTTGCCCTGTAAGGCGCATACTCGTGTGACTGCTATGATTGGCCATATTTCTGTTCGAAGTTTTAGCCTAATTGGATTTGCTTGCACTTGATGCAATGATGGCGTGTTTCCAAGAGAAATAATTCTATTGCGATCATTGATTCCGGGAAGTTTGGAGGCAGGCTCTTGAAGGTTGTTATTCTCTGCGGTGGTTATGGCACCCGTATTCGTGACGTGGCAGATGATATTCCTAAGCCAATGATCCTGATCGGGCGTTATCCGATTCTCTGGCATATCATGAAGTACTATGCAAATTATGGTCACCAGGAGTTCATTCTATGTCTCGGCTACAAAAGTCAGGTGATCAAGGATTTTTTTCTCAATTATGAAGCTCATACCAAGGACTTTACTATTATGCTAGGGCGTGGCGGGGATGTGAGATTTCATACTGACCATGATGAGGCCAATTGGCAGGTGACTTTGGCTGATACTGGTCTTGACGCGATGACGGGCGCTCGAATACGCAAGATCAGAAGTTACATCGGTGGCGATGAACACTTCATGCTTACTTATGGCGACGGCGTGGGCGATATTGATATTGCCAGCCTGCTGGCCTTCCACGTGGCACATGGAAAAATACTTACTGTAACGGGGGTGCGGCCGCCCGGACGTTTTGGCGAGCTGGTAGCAGACAGAGTCGGCCGTGTCTCAGAGTTTAATGAGAAGCCTCAGGCGACGGCTGGGCGTATATCTGGGGGATTTTTCATATGCCGCCGCGAAATATTCGACTATCTTGATGAACGTGAGGAGCTGGTATTCGAGCAGGAACCTATGAATCGATTGGTGGCTGATGGCCAGTTAATGTTGTACCCGCATGATGGCTTCTGGCAGCCAATGGATACACACCGAGAATATATCTTGCTGAACCGTCTGTTCGATAGCGGTAAGGCGCCGTGGGTTGCGTGGGGAAAATGAGCAATCATCTTCAGGTCTTTCGAGGGAAGCGAGTTCTTGTTACCGGGCACACTGGGTTTAAGGGTTCGTGGCTTGCGTTGTGGTTGAGCCAATTAGGTGCAGAAGTTATGGGGTACGCTCTGCCGCCGAAGCGCCACGACGACCATTTTAATCTTCTAGGCCTGGATAAGCGTATCCACCATGTTGAGGGAGACATCCGGGACGGAGAGCATTTTTCTCGTGTCTGCTTAGATTTTAAGCCTGAATTTATCTTTCACCTTGCTGCTCAAGCGCTTGTGCGTCTTTCATATGAAAACCCCAAGGCCACGTTTGAGACCAACGTTCTTGGTTCAGTAAATGTTCTTGAATCGAGTCGTACCCTTCCATTTTTGAAGGCGTTAGTTTTCATCACTTCCGATAAGTGCTATCGAAATATGGAGTGGGTATGGGGTTACCGGGAAAATGATGAGCTGGGCGGTCGGGATCCTTATAGTGCCTCTAAGGCGTCCGCCGAGCTAGTATTTGCGGCCTATCAGGACTCATTTTTCGATAAACAAACTGGCTTGGGCGCAGCGACTACTCGGGCGGGCAATGTCATCGGCGGGGGAGATTGGGCTTTGGATCGCATCGTGCCTGACTGCATTCAGGCGTTGCGTGAGAATAAGCCTATTCTCATCCGTAGCCCCAATGCCACTCGTCCTTGGCAGCATGTGCTAGAGCCGCTATCCGGCTATTTGCTGTTGGCTGTCAAGCTTGCGCAAGAGCCGAAACGCTATGGCGGATCGTGGAACTTTGGTCCTAGCAGTAACGCTACCCGTACTGTCGAGGATCTTGTCCGAGGCATTATTCAACGGTGGGGAAGTGGAAGATTGGTTATTGATGCGCCATCTGATTTGCCGCATGAGGCGTGTCTGTTGCAATTGTCCATCGATAAGGCGATGCATCACCTTGGTTGGTACCCACGATGGAATTTCGATCAGACCCTGACCCATACTGTGAGTTGGTACAGGGCTGTGCTGGAGGGGCAATCTGCGTATGATATAAGTTGCGCCCAGATCCTACAGTACATGGAGGGCTAGAATGATCGAAGGTGTCACAATTACACCGCTTAGGCAGTTCGTCGATGAGCGCGGCAAAGTTATGCTGATGTTGAGGTCTACCGATCCCCATTTTAAGCAATTTGGCGAAATTTATTTTTCGTGTATTTATCCTGGCGCAATCAAGGCGTGGCACATTCATAAGCTTACTACTCTCAATTATGCTGTGCCGCATGGTCACATCAAGTTTGTGCTTTACGATGATCGACCCGATAGCTCCACCAAAGGTGAAGTGCAGGAGATGTATCTGGGGCCAGATAACTATTGTCTAGTGACAGTTCCGCCAATGGTATGGAATGGGTTTAAGGGCTTCGGTGCTGAGATGGCATTACTTGCTAATTGTGCATCGATTCCTCATGATCCAAGTCAAATATCTCGTCGTGACCCTTTTGATCCCTCTATTCCTTATGACTGGTCGCTGAAGCACGGATGATGCGGCGTGTTCTCATCACCGGGGGATTTGGTTATCTTGGCGGACGCATCGCAACCGGGGTTGCGCGTGATGGCTGGCAGGTGCGCCTCGCGAGTCGTCGGCATTATGGTTCTCCGGAATGGCTTCCCCAGGCAGAGACTGTTTCGTTGGATGTGTTGCAGCCTGACACCCTCGATGCCGCATTGAGCGGTGTGGAGGCTGTAGTGCATTTAGCGGCGCTGAATGAGATCGAAAGTAGCGCTAATCCTGGCGCGGCGCTACAGGTCAATACCCTTGGCAGTCTGCATTTATTAGAGGCGGCCATCCGAGCCGGCGTCGAAAGGTTTATTTTTTTCTCTACTGCGCACATTTATGGCGCGCCATTGGTTGGCCATATTACCGAATCTTCACTCCCGCGACCGGTGCACCCCTATGCCATAACGCACCGTGCGGTCGAGGACTTTGTTCTGGCTGCACACGATAGAATGGAAGTCACTGGTGTCGTGGTGCGCCTTTCAAATGGATTTGGTGTGCCGATGCATCCTGGCGTGGATCGCTGGACGCTCCTGGTCAATGACCTCTGCCTCCAGGCAGTCAAAAATAAGAAGCTCACATTGCGCTCAAGTGGCTTGCAACAACGTGACTTTATCACTTTACATGATGTCAGCCGGGCCGTGAGTCACTTTTTGGAACTGTCCCGATTGGACTGCGACGATGGTTTATTCAATCTGGGCGGTGAATGTGCGATGACGGTGTGGGGAATGGCACAGCGAATTGCTCAATGTTGCAGTAAGACGCTGGGATATCTGCCGGAGATTGTCAGGCTAAAGCCTGAATTTCAGGAGAAGTCTGTCGTGTTGCAGTATGACATCAGCAAGCTGAAGCGCTCAAGATTTTTCATCAATGGCAGTATGGATGATGAGATTATGCGAACACTAAAAATGTGCATGGCAATGCAGTCGGGCCGCAATGTATGACTGTTGATATGCAAACATCAGGTGGGCCTCGGGTGTCGGTGCTGATGACTATCTATAACGCGGCACCGTTTTTGCGGGAAAGCATCGATAGCCTGTTAGCGCAAAGTTTCTCGGACTGGGAGTTAGTCGCAGTCGAAAATGGCTCAACGGATGGATCGGCGTCAATTCTTGCGGGATATGTGGATCCAAGGTTGCGGGTATTTCCGTTCGGGGAGAATATTGGGCGTACCCAAGCGCTTCGCTACGCGTTCGAGCAGGCTCGTGGGGAGTATGTTGCAATTCTGGATGCCGATGACGTCGCACATCCGCATCGCATTGCACGTCAAGTTGAGTTCATGATTCAAAATGCTGAAGTGGCCTTGCTCGGTTCATGGGCCATACAAATCAATAGACACGGGGAGAAAATTTCCGAGCTGAGACCGCCAACTGACCAGAGCGAACTTCGCGAGTTGTTGGGTTGGGTAAACCCCATCGTACACTCTTCATCGATGTATCGCCGTGAGCTTGCGCGGCAGGTTGGGGGATATCCCTGCCAGTTCGCCTATGCACAAGATTACGGACTGTCGTTAGAGCTTGCGCAGCATTACCCGGTTGCAGTTTTAGGTGAATTTCTTTGTTTTAATAGGGTGATGCCAACTCAAATGTCGAAGTCTAGAAAGTATCAGCGGGTGATTGCTGAGGAGCAAATTCACTTGGCTCAATATGCTCTGGCAACGTTGAGCTTAAGCAAGCAATCTCAACGGCTTAATCGGCGTAGTTTGGCGTTAGCTAAAATTCGGCGAGGCATGGCAAGTTTCTTCGATGGTAGGTATTTGGTTGGCTTGATGGAAATATTTATCGCTGTTGCTAAAAATCCCTCCGTGCTTTGGGGCAACGGGCCAGTGAGAAGGTTTTTCGGTGGAAGAATCTGAATGGCCTGCACGGATTTTGAGCGAATACAGTTAGGATGCAGGCTGCTGCTGGTGTTAGCTAGCCATCAGGATCACAGCCTAAGGGAGTTCAATTGGCAGGTTAATGCAATTGCGTTGAGCAAAGGTGCATGCGAAAAGTTGTGATTTCTTTTTTTCATCGCGTTGTCGGCCACTATGGGCAGGTAGTGCGTCAGCATAGGTCAGCTCTTGTGGTTTGCATACAACTCGGGTTGATTGCTGCGGCGAATGTAACTGCCTTTGCGCTTCGATTCGAAGGGGACATTCCGCCGGATCAGGCACGATTGGTTTTGCGGGGCCTTCCCCTGGTATTGGCAATCTATGCGGTTGGTCTTGTTGCATTTGGCATTCAGCGAGGGCTGTGGCGTTATGTGGGCCTCCATGATTTGGGTCGTATTTTCTGGGCTTCTGTCATCAGTTCAGCGGTCTTGTATGGTGCGTTGCATGGCCTCCTAGGGTGGGTTTCTTACCCCCGTTCGGTCATTATTCTCACTGGTGTATTCAGTGGGTTGTTTCTTGCCGGTATTCGACTAGCCGTTCGTTGGTTTCGTGAGTGGCTTCGCGTTTTGAGCCCGACGGCTCGCAGGGTCTTGGTAGTTGGAGCGGGTAATGCGGGTGAGTTGCTGATCAGGGATATGTTGAGCAGTGAAGGCTCTCATTACAGGCCGATTGGGTTGGTGGACGACGATCCGATTAAGCGGAGGGTGAAGATTCATGGGGTGCCGGTTGTCGGAGCGATTGTGGATATTCCTGTCTTGGCACACAGTCTTGTCGCTCATGAGATCATTGTAGCGATTCCATCGGCTTCGACTGGGCTGAAGCAGCGAATTCTTGCCGCGTCAGAGGGGTGCAAGGTTCCCATCAAGATTTTGCCGAGCATGAAACAGTTATTAGCGAACCCTGAGGCGCTGAGGCAGGTTAGGCCGATGAGTCTGGAGGATCTCCTGCAACGTGAGCCCATTCAGATGGATCGGCAGGAGTTGCATCCGTTGCTCGAAGGGAAGCGAGTGCTTGTCACTGGCGCCGGAGGGTCGATCGGCTCTGAGCTCTGCCGTCAGATTGCCCGATATCAACCGGCCTCGTTGATCCTTTTTGAGCGCTATGAAAATGGACTTTATGCGTTGGATCTTGAGTTGCGGAACCAGTTTCCGAAAGTCAAGATTGTTCCGGCGGTGGGAGATGTCACGGTCCATGATCGGGTGGTTGAGGTGTTGAGGCAGACGGGTCCTGAGATTATTTTTCATGCTGCGGCGCATAAACATGTGCCTTTGATGGAGCTGAATCCAAAGGAGGCTGTGCGGAATAATGTGTTTGGAACAAAGACCGTGGCTGAGGCGGCATTGGCCTGTGGGGTTGACCGTTTCGTGCTCATTTCCACTGATAAGGCGGTAAGTCCGACAAGTGTCATGGGTGCCACGAAACGGGTGGCCGAAGATTTGCTCCAGAGCCTGAGCCTCAGAGGGCAGACCAGGTTTACGGTGGTCAGATTTGGAAACGTGTTGGGCAGTAATGGGAGTGTCGTGCCTCTCTTCACTGACCAGATTCGAAGGGGCGGCCCAGTTACAGTGACGCACCCTGAGATCAAGCGGTTTTTCATGACGATTCCTGAGGCAGTGCAATTAGTGCTGCAAGCCAGCCATTTGGGGCTGGGTGGTGAGGTGTTTGTCTTGGATATGGGGGAGCAAGTTAAGGTGGCCGACTTGGCCAGGAATATGATCGTCCTATCCGGTCTTGTGCCTGACCTGGATATTCAGATTGTGTATAGCGGTCTACGCCCAGGAGAAAAATTGTACGAAGAGCTCTTTGATGAGGCGGAGCAAGCTGAACCTACGTCGCATATAAAGATTCGGCGAGTCATCAATTCTTCTGCGATGCAGTCGGATCGCCTTGATCGGGCGATCGCTCAACTTGCGACTGCGGTGAGTCAGGGCGATGACGATGAACTGATTCGCCGACTCAAGGAAGCTGTTCCGACCTACACTCCAACATCGTCTTGCAGCACTGAGCTTATTCATTAATTGTCAAGGCCTTAGGCCTATTGCCTGTCTTGTTCCCTGAATTGTTTTTCCTGTCTGCTCGGATGCGATCTTGGTACAATCCTCAGAAGCTATAAGCCATTGCGCAGCAACCCAGTGCGGGAGGAGTGTGTAGAGGATGAGAGGCGTTGTTCTGGCTGGCGGGTTAGGGAGCAGGCTGCTTCCACTTACTAAAGTCACCAATAAACATTTGCTGCCGGTCTACGATCGGCCCATGATTTACTATCCCATTCAGGCGTTGGCCAATGCCGGGATCGATGAAATCATGTTGGTCACGGGCGGCAACAGCGCGGGAGATTTCTTCCGGCTCCTGGGCAATGGGAAGGACTTCGGCCTGAAGCGGCTCAACTAGACCTATCAAGAGGGTGAGGGCGGCATTGCCGATGCCCTGCGATTGGCTGAACACTTTGCGGATGGTGAGTCAATCTGCGTGATCTTGGGCG
>SXGU01218042.1_pt1 | contig 13796 bp, 13 predicted proteins | sample 3174531 | NCBI WGS metagenome assembly SXGU01 (sample SAMN11356863, study PRJNA531348) | freshwater metagenome | isolation source: freshwater sample F1-140 | place: China: Fuxian Lake, Yuxi | collected 2017-12-25 | reverse complement strand
TGTGTGGCGATTGCGCGATTTCACCGCGCACCAGTTGCTCGGCCAAATGCACGGTTAATTTTTTGACAGGTTCGAACAAGGCATCGGCATCAAAGCTGAGTTTTTGCAGTGCTTCCTGCAGTGTTTTGAGTTGGGTGATCTGTGCGTCATGTTCTTTTTGTAGTTCTGCTCTGGCCTGTGCTTTACCGGCTTCAAGGCCTTCGTTGTAAGTGGTCTCGCGGGTTTCGGCTCTCGCCTCTTCCCGTGCTGCCTCTACCAGCGCGGATACAGCTTCACCGGACAGGTCGGGTGTTGATGCTGCGCCCGGTACTGGCGTTGATTCGGATTCTTGCTCGGGTGCAGACGCCTTTAATTCGTTGTCGTCGACGCTGCCGGCAACCGTTACCTCTGTATCTGCTGCAGATACGTCGTTGAGCTCGACCGAAGCCGCAAGCATCTCGGTCTCCGTCTGCGAAACTGCAGCTGTGTCCGCGCCGTCGGCATCACTACCCGCCGTCATCAGATCATCAGCAGGCGGTAGAGTAGCGATGGTCTCATCCGGCTCGGTCTGCTCAGTGAAACCACTGGCATCCTGGGCTGTCATCGCCGCATCAGCGGTGAACGTGTTTTGCTGCGCCGCCACCGCGGCATCTGAATCAGCCATTGCGGTTTTCGACACGAAAGCATCGCTGACCTTGGTTTCAGCAGGAAAGGCCGCAGCACCCGTCAGATCAGCCAGCTCAAGCACTTCATCCAGTGCAAACGCACCCATGTCTTGACCGCTGATCAGCGGATCGGATTCGAAGCGGAATTCGGAACGCTCGCCGGGTGCCACAGTGAATGGCTGACTTTCCTCGACCAGCAAGTTTTGCACCGCGAATGGGTTGGTAACCGGATCGAACATCCGGTTAGGCATGTATTCGTGGCGCCGGCGCGCTGTGTGCGAAGACTCAGACAAAGTCGGCTCCACCTGAAGCGAGGATCAACTCGCCCTTCTCGGATAGTTTTCGGGCCTGACGCATGACTTTCTTTTGTGCGTCTTCGACTTCGGTCATCCGCAGAGGACCTTTGGATTCCATGTCGTCGACGAACATGCTGCGTGCACGACTGGACATATTGTCGAGGAACTTGTTCTTGACTTCGTCAGTTGCCCCCTTGAGTGCCACCATGAGCATATCCGGTTCGACTGCGCGCATGAGCGCCTGGATGCCACGATTGTCCACCCCGGCCAGATTCTCGAAGCTGAACATATTGTCCTGAATGCGCAGCGCAAGCTCTTCATCAATCTGACCCACGCCTTGCATGATGGCGGATTCGAGCTCGACCTTGGTAAAGTTCATGATCTTCGCCGCAGCCTTGACGCCACCGAAACTCGACGAGGAAGAAGACGCATTATTGGAGAACTGCGCTTTCATGATGGTTTCAAGTTCCTCCATCGCCGATGGCTGAACAGTATCGAGGCTGGCGACGCGGTGCACGACCTCCGGACGGGATTCTTCAGGCAGGAAGGCGAGGACATCAGCCGCGACTTCGGACTCGAGTACCGACAGAATGATGGCAGTGACCTGCGGATGTTCGCCGCGAATCATCTCGGCGATCGCACGCGCATCCATCCACTGCAAAATTTCCAGACCACGGCTGGCACGATTGGGCATGATGCGCGACAGCACGGATGCAGCCTTGTCAGGACCCAGCGCGCGCTTGAGGACGGTCTCGACGTAATCGGTCGTTCCAAGCGACAGGCTGGTTTGTTTTTTCAGCATATCGACAAACTGGTCCAGCACGGCATTGACCGCCTCTTGGGACAAGTCCGCCACCGACACCATGGCCGCACCGAGTTCCTGCACCTCTTTGGGATCAAGATAGCTGATGATGTTCGACGCAAGGTCTTCACCAAGCAATAGCATGAGCACGGCTGCTCGCTGCGTGCTGGTGAGCTCAGCCAGTTCGCGCTTGAGTTCTTCGGACATCGGCGGAGGACCGCCATCCGGCTTGGGAGCTTCTGCGTTGGTTTGTGAATCTGCCATAAATAACCTCTGTCGCTACACTTTATTTTTTCTTTTCTGCGCCTGTTGAACGCAGCATGTTCTTGATCATCAAGACAACCCGATTCTGTTCTTTTTCGGTGAGAATTTTTACTAGAATCAGTTTGTCATCATAACTTTTTGCATCGCCCAGTAGCTCGGCCGGTACTGACACACTTTTTTTCGCAGGTTTGAATTTATCTCTCATTTCAGCAAAATTTTGAGAGTCACCTTCCGCTGCTGCGGTATCGTCGACAGCGGGCTTGTCGTTTTTGCCCGCAGCTTTGTTATCCATGGTTGCCGTTGCGGTGGTCATTGACTTGGCCGGATCTTTGGTGGCTGAGTCAGTGGCGCCTGCTACGGCGGGCTTGGCTGCTGGTTTTGTGGCTTCCGCAGCGGCTTTTGCCGGAACTAGTGCGCTGCCTGTTGCTGTCTTGGCTGCAACTGCAGCGGTCTTGGCAGGCACTGCAGCGGTCTTTGCTGGAACGCCCGTTGTCTTTGCCGGCACTGTAGAGACCTTTGCAGGAATGCCTGTTGTCTTCGCAGGCACGCCACCCACACGCGCTGGCACTGCGGCGGTCTTGGCAGGAACCGCACCAACCCGGGCAGGTACTGCCGCTGTCTTCCCAACGACAGCGACCGCTCTCGAGGGGACCACTGCGGCCTTGGCGGGCACTGCCGTGGCGGTTTTTACCACCGGGGCTGCTGGCCGGGGAGCCTCAGATTTTTTTGTTTCTGCCATGATGTTTCCGTTTCATTTTCCGGTGAGTGTCGATCAAGACCTGACCATATTTTTCAATACGAGTGCCACACGACCGGATTCCTGCGAGACCAGCATGCGAATCAGCGCAACCTTGTCATCATAGCTGTTGGCGGTGTCGAGCATGTCAGCGGTGAAGGTTGGCTTCTTGGGCTTCATCGCCTGCATGCGCGCCTTGAGTTCATCCAAGGTCTCGCCCTCTTGCATCTCGATCTCGCCCTCCGCCAGCTCGGCCTCGGCTTCTGCCTCGGCCGCTGCGAGTCCAGCAGCCTCTTCCTCAGCCGCCAGCACCGCCGCTTCTTCTTCGGCGATACGTGCTTCCTCGGCGGCGAGCTCTTCTGCGGCGGCTTGCTCTTCTGCAGCGATCTTGGCTTCTTCGGCGGCCTTGGCTTCTTCCAGTGCCTTGACCTCTTCGGCTGTCGGTGTGACGACCGGCGGCATGATCTGGTTAATGGTCGGCCCTTTGACCAGTGGGCGTACCACCGCCAGCATGAAGACAATGATCACGAGTGCAGCCAGACCAATTTTAATGAAATTCTGTATGTCGCCATTTTCATACCAGGGCTTGGGTGGCTCCGGTGCCAGCGTCTCAAAGCGCGCTGGTGCCACCGTCACGACGTCGCCCCGCGCTTCACTGTAGCCTACAGCACTGCGAACCAGATTGAGCATGCGATCGAGTTCCTGCGCCGTGTACGGAATTGTTGTGGGCGCACCCGGTGGCAGAGGCTTGCCATCGGCCGGTGGTGGTGCAGGACGCTCAGCGACAACCACAGCCACCGTCACACGCGAGATATTACCCAGCGAATTCTTCACGTGACGTACCGAGCGATCCATTTCAAAGTTACGGGTGGATTTGGTCGTCACGATTTCATTCGTGGCAGGCTTTTGCTCATCCGTATTGGTGTTTTTCGTCAGGTCGGCATCGGGCGGCGGCGAGTTACTCATCGCACCTGGAATACCCTCTGGATCCAGCTTGAATTTACGCTCGGTAGTCAACGCTTCGGAACGCGGCTTGACACCCTTGTCTTTGTCATCAAAATCTTCTGTCGTCGTTTCGACCTGGGTGTAATCCAGCGTCAGATTGACCTGCGCCTGAACCGCAGCCTCGCCAACCACCGGCCCCAGCAATTCCGTCACGCGATTGCGATAGGTTTCTTCGGTCCGCTGCTTGTGTGCCATTTGGGCCATGGTCAGCCCCATGGCGGCATCGACCTGATTTTCTTCGGTCATCAGGTTACCCTGGTCATCCACCACTGAGACGTTCTGTGGTGCCAGATACGGCACGCTGGAGGAAACCAGATGCACGATGGCTTTCACCTGCGGTGTTGATACGCCACGGCCGCTGTGCGGTGTCACTACCACCGAGGCTTTCGGGGTGGCGCGTTCGCGTACGAAAACACTCTGCTTGGGCAAAGCAAGGTGAACGCGGGCCGCTTTGATGGTGGAGATTTGCATAATGCTGCGCGCGAGCTCTTGCTCAATCGCGGTGTTGTACTGCACTTGTTCCATGAATTGACTCGTCGTCATGGAAGATTTGTCTTTCAGTGATTCCATGCCGATGGGCTGTGCTTCTTTCGGGATGCCCTGACCTGCCAGAAAAATACGTGCTTCGTGATAGCGCGACTCGGGAACCGTGATTTGTCCGCTGCTGGTGTCGACTTTGGGTTTGAAGTCACCTGCCTTGAGCGCTTCAATCGCGGCCTGTTTATCGTTTTCAGTCATGCCGGGCATGATCGGACGATAGGGTGTGGTCTGGGAAAACTGAAACGACACGGCAGCAATCACCAACACCAGCAGAATCATGAGCGGTATCAGCGCACGACGCACACTGGGCTGTTTTAGTACGCCATCCATCCAGTCGCGGAAGACGGAAACGCCGCTGCTCACGCCACGCAAAGCCTCGGGCAATTGGGTACCGGGTGCCGGCATGCCAGAGGTCGCGATGGGCATTGCCGTGGCAGCGCCATCACCGGCGCCATTCGGTGTCGCTGGAGGCAGTTGCGGCGGCATACCGCCCGGGTTCATTGTCGCTTCAGCCATGATTTACTCTCTGTTCAGTCATCTGCTTGTTTGTCTGCTCGGTCATTTGCTGCATCACACCGGCATGTTCAAGATATCTTCGTAAGCCTTGAGCACTTTGTTTCGTATTTGCATCGTTGCTTCGAAGGCCAACGAGGATTTCTGCATCGCGAGAACAACATCGGTCAGAGGTACATCCTCGCCGCGGTCATAGGCTTGTCTCAAGCTGCTCGCGTGCTGCTGGATGTCATTTGTCTTGACGACAGCCGCTTCAATCGCTTCACCAAAGGTCGGCTTGCCGACTTCCGGTGCCGGTACGGTAAGCACGGGCGGCGTAGTCTTGCCCGATGAATCAATCTGATACTGACGCAATGTGGCCAACATGGAATCGATGTTGGCCTGGCTGTTGATTTTGTTGATCATGTGCTTGGCCCCCTGCTTAGGCGGCTACGGCCATGGGTACGCCACGTTCGCGGAATTGCGCCATCTTGTAGCGCAGTGAACGAGGACTGATACCGAGTTTTTTTGCCGCTTCGTCACGGTTACGCGTTGACTGAATCGCGGCCATGATGGCCTGGTATTCGCTATTCTTGACCGCTGTCGACAAATCGACAGCCTCGGGATTGTGCGCATCGGCGACTTCACGCTGACCGTATTTCATCAATTGCGAGTGCGTCGTTGCAGAAAGAGGTTGCGATACCGGCGAGGCGATTGGCTTTTCATCGGTCTCATCGAACATGAGTTCGGCCTCGGTGATGATGTCGCTATTGCACAGCACCAACGCGCGCTGAACCACGTTTTGCAGTTCACGCACATTGCCCGGCCAGCGGTAGTGCTGCAGCAGTTCAATCGCACGGGGCGAGAGTTCAATCTGACGATCTACCGGACCATAGGTACGCAGGAATTGCATGACCAGCGGAAGAATATCGCCCGGCCGCTCGCGCAGCGGCAGCACGGATAATTTGAAAGCGCTGATACGGAAATAGAGATCTTCACGGAACTCGCGCTCGGCAATCGCTTCGCGCAAATCTTTGTTGGTGGCAGCGACCAGACGCACGTCCAGCTCAATCGGTGCGTGTCCACCAAGACGCGTAATTTTTCGTTCCTGCAGCACGCGCAGGAGTTTGGTTTGCAAGTGATACGGCATCTCAGCAATCTCATCGAGGAAGATGGTGCCACCATGCGCTTGCTCGAACAGACCACGATGCTCTTTCAAAGCACCGGTGAAAGCGCCCTTCTCATGACCAAACAATAAATCTTCAATCAGATTTTCAGGCAGTGCGGCGCAATTCATGGCGACGAAAGGCCCATTGCGGCGTGGCGAGGCATCATGCAGTACGCGTGCGAGTACTTCTTTACCGGCCCCCGTGGGACCCGTGACCATGGCCGAGACCTGGGTCTGCGCGACACGACGTGCGAGTTCGAGCAGATGCTGACTATTCGGATCAACAAAGACAAAGGTCTGAGGACCACTGCGCTGCGACTCGGGACGGCGAGGCGCAAGTGTGAGCGAGTCACGCCAGACGCCCACTGACCATTCATCAGCCGCCAGCACCTGATAAGCACCACAGCGCATCGCCTCGACAGCCAGCTCAAAACGATGACGATCGATGCGACAGAGCACCGGTACGGCATGACCAAAGGATTGAGTGAGTTTCTTGACCTCATGCAGCAGGCCGACATCATTCATCAGACGAATGACCACCAGCCGCGCACGGGCCAGGCCTTGCTTCAAGTCGTCGAGTGTGGCGACCGGCAACAACTGCAGTCCGGCAGCGGCAAGCTGTTCACGCTCATTCGGGCCAACCGCGGACTTCGGGTCCAGCCACAACGCGGGATGCGAGATTTCGGTAGGTGCTGTCACTTTGATTGCCTCTGAAAACATGGAGTGCTTTCCTCTTAGCAATCCGTGTGCCAGACAATTTAGCGAGGCAATATGCGGGTTTTCAGGGGATCTGTCGGATCGGCAGGGGTTTGCCGGGGGAGGAAGAAGCCGTCCGCTTTGCGGGGGACGGAAAGTCGACAGTCCGATAGCCCTGCACCCGCAAGGTAGGGGTGTGCAACATGGGTGCCCGTTGACCGGTTGGCTCAACTACCAAAATTAGCTAATATTAGCTAACAATAATTTCAGGAGCCGAGGCAGCGATGGATCCGATCAATATTCATTCAGCGAAAACACAATTGTACAAACTCATTGAAGCCGCCGAACGCGGCGAAGAAGTCATCATCGCCCGGGCCGGTAAGCCGGTCGCGAAACTGGTGGCATTAGAAAATCAGAGGCCGTCTCGCAAAGCAGGCAGCATGAAGGGCCTTTTCGAAGTGCCGGACAGCTTTTTTGAGCCCCTGCCTGAGGGCCTGCTCGATGCCTTCGAGGGCAAAGCGTGAACCTATTGCTCGATACGCACATTTACCTTTGGTGGCTGGTCGACTCCCCTGCTCTGCCACAACGAGCGCATCAGATGATCGAAGAGGCTGATAAGGTCTTTGTGAGCGTGGTGTCCATCTGGGAAGCTGGCATCAAATGGCGCGCTGGCAAATTGCCCGTGGCGCCTCAGGCGCTGGTTGAGGGCATGAGCATGAATGGCCTGAGTGCTCTGCCCGTGAACATGGCGCATACACTGCAATTGACGCAGCTGCCTGATCATCACCGCGATCCGTTTGACCGGATGCTAGTGGCACAGGCGATGGCGGAGCCGATGTTTTTGCTGACCTCAGATCGGGCGCTGGCGGACTATGGCGATCTGGTGCGGTTGATCTGAGGGCTATGTAAGAAAGTGGCGCGGCGGGACTTCATTCCGGATTAAACGGGCTTCGATTCCGTAATTTACGGTACGGGATTCCGGAATTTACGGCGTAGCTTACAAAGAATCCGGACCAACTCACCAACCAATATCGTTGGGCACCCAGTTGCAAACCACTTCGCGCTTAACTGATGTATTGCTTTAACAGATAAGCCACCATGTCCTGCGAAATATTTGCCTGTGCGAGCATGGCCATCGCACCGTTCTGCCTGATCTGTGCTGATGCCAGCGCGGTGGTCTCGGCAGCCAGATCGTAATCCATGATGTTGCCGTAAGCGGTTGTGGCGGCTACGGTCGTGGTGTCAACATAATCACTTTGATAACCTAGGACGTTTTCCTGAGCGCCAACCAGAGCCTGATAAGAAGACACCATATCAATGGCGTCCTCAAGCACGGTCAAGGCATTACTGCCACCTGTCTGTGTGGAGATATCAAGCTCTGAGACGCGCGTGTCATCCGATGAGCCACCGTAGGTGCCAGCCACAAAACCCAGCGTTGTGAAATCACTGTATCCCTCGGTACCGCCACCCACGGTAAATGTCGCATCCGAGTAGAGCTTGACGGTCGCGATGTAGGTCGCAGCATTCGCAGCAGTCGTCGCTGATATCCCAGAAACACCGACAGCAGCGCCGTTGCCGGTATCTGTGGCAATCGAAATATTTCTGCCGTCTGATGCGGTCAGAGTGACGCCGCTGCCGTTGTTCGCCGCTGTCACGCCGGTGTTTCCAGTGTAGGTGTTCAAGAGCGTCACCACGCTATCGATGGTGGAGGCGGCCGTCAAGCCGGCAGTAATCGTTTTGCCGTTCAAGTAAATCGTGCTGACCGCTGCTGCCGAAAATCCCGTACCCACCACGACATTCGGATTGGCTGCAGCAGTTACCCCTGTCAGGGATGTCTGGCGATTGATCGCTGCCGCCATCGCGATTGCGCTGGCTGCTTTCGTGGAAGAAGTTGCCGTTGCATCCGAGGCGGTATCGTCCGACGTTAACGTGGCACCGATAGCGTAGCCGTTGATCGTCAGATCACCCGCCGAAAGTGCCGTGGGTGCCAAGGTGGAAACTGCACGCTTTTTTGTAGAGAATTGCGCGACGTTACTATTGTAGGTCCCAATGTTGAAACCTGCATTGGCAATCGTGCCGCCCACATTACTGCTGAGGACAATATCGGTCTGATCGAGGCTCCTGAGGGTAAAGGTACCTGCGTAAGTACCTGCGGCCCCCACGCCGGTGTTGGAAGCAGTTAGGTTCGTGCCATCAAACGCCACCGTAATGTTGCGCCCATCGTCCGCAGTCAGGGTGACTCCCAGCGTGGAACTGTAGGTGTCTGTGGCGGTAATGCCTGTCTGACCGCTGTTGAGATTGATTGCCGACACAACAGCGGCGCGATTGGTCGCGTAATCATTGCTTGCGGCCAAGGTAAGCGAAATCGCTGTGCCATTGATCGTGATCGTTCCAGCGGTACCCGTTCCATTGGCGGTCATCGCACTACCTGAAAGCGTCGTTTCACCCACATCTGCCTCTACATTGGTGTAATCAGTCATCAGATTGATCGCCGCTGCTTTTGCGATGGCGCTGCCCGAATTCGATGCATAGGAATAGCTGTCATAGGATGACAGCGATGCACCTATCGTATAGCCGTTGATCAGCAGATCTCCTGAGGCCAGTGCCGTGGTCGAACCGCCCAGCGAAGTAAGCGCCAAAGGACTGCCAGTACCCAATGCAGACGAAAGTACCGAAGAAAAATTCAAGGTCGTTGTGTCGCCTGCATTGATCCCGGTTTGTACTTTGATGTAGGGCGTATCCCCATTAAGCAACGATGTGCCGTTGTACTCAGCGCTAGCCGCAATCGAATCAATCTGATCCATGTAAGTCTCTAGCAGCGCCTGGTTGCTGGTGCGGGTAGCGCTGCTGGTGGCTCCACTGGCCGACGACGTCGCCAGTGTTTTCATGGTGGTGAGAATGGTTGCAATTTCCGACAAAGCGGAATCGGCAATTTGTACCGCTGAAATGCCGGCGTTGATATTGTCAGTCGCCTTTGCGTAGGAGGCGATCTGCGCCTTCCAGCGGTTGGCGATCGCCAAACCTACCGGGTCGTCTTTCGCGCTGTTGATGGCCAGCGTCGTGCTGATGCGCTGACTTGCTTGGGCATAGGCCGTTGACGCGTTCGAATACGCATTAGCGGCCATCATGGCGTTGATATTTGTATTTAGAGACAACATGGGCGCTATCCCCCGAAAAATACAAAAGTCGAAACAACAAAGGGATGGTCATCTGCCACGCGAACTGCGGCCAACGCCCAGAACCCCTTGGCCAAGGCCAACTCGGGTGGGGATGCTGCGTGACTGATTTTCGTCATTGGGGTCCTCGCCATTGGCCATATTTGAGGCGAGGTTAGCAAGAAAAAACAGCAACTCGAAAAACTTTAGCGAAAATTACGCGTATTACGGTGATTTACACAAATTACGCTTGCTGGCGCTAAAGTTTTCAAATCTTCGGAAACGCACCGGGAAAAATTTTCAGAATGCTATGACTCGGGCATAAAAAAACCCATCGACATCAAAAAAACCGGCCCAGGCCCTCAAGAAAAATCGGCGGCAACCGATTAGGTAAGATAGGACTGCGTCAGGCGAAATGATTGGTAATGATTTAACCCATGCTCACGATTGAAAAACCAAGACCCGAGTTTGAGCTGGCGCTGCGCAGCCGGTATCCTTTTGCCGAGATGCTGGTTGGAGATAGTTTTTTAATAACGGATCATCGCAAAGCAGAGAGTGCGCGTATTTCTGCCATCCACTTCGCGAAGCGGCAGCAGACCGAGTGGAAATTCACGATGAGGAAGATGAGAGACGGCTGGCGCCTGTTTCGTATCGCTTAATTTTTCCGAAGGGCGCAGCTCGCGAAATACCACTCGTACCTTTCGACAGACCATGCCAAATTTGATACCCGTCAGGGTTCTGGCACGTCTGGCAGTCGACGTCCGCGCGCAAGGAATGAAACTTGGGGCGGCATTGCTACACGACGAGATGAGTCGCTACGTTCGAGTATCTTCAAACACAGGGGTCAGAGCAATGCTGGTGCATGCGCTGAACCACCGTGCGAGAGAGTTCTATGAGTACTACGGATTCAAGGCATCACCGGTGAACCCGATGACCTTGATACTTCGGATCGATCCCGTGTAAGGAGCAGACAAATCACTCCGGACAATCCTGGTAAGCACTTCGCAAACAAAGCGCAGCCAATTCCAGCGCCTCGGATATTCTTTCCTGCCCAAGACCCTTGCCGGCTTTATCCAGCAGCGCAGTGGCCTGAGGTTCGGCATTGACACGTGCAATCTCAGCCCAGACCAATGCTTTGACAGGCTCTTTGCGCCAGCCCTCGCCTGACAAATAGAGCGATGCGGCCATCAGCTGGGCGGCAGGGTGACCTTTGCGAGCGGCTTTCAAGTACCAGGACAGCGCAAGAGCGCCATCTTTTTTCACGCCCAAACCGGATCGGTAGGATTCGCCCAGCATGTATTCGGCCTCGGTATACCCCGCAGCCGCCGCAGAAGAAAACCGTTGGTACGCCACATCATGATTGCGCGAGATTCCTCTGCCGTGATGATGGAGCGTTCCCAGGTTGTACTGGGCCTCAGGCAGTCCCGCTTGAGCAGCGCGGTCATACCAGACAAGCGCGTCCGAGTAACTCTGCGCGACGCCAAGACCATGCTCGTACAGATAACCCAAATTATTCTGCGCACGGACGTCACCCTTATGGGCGGCCTTGCGCAATGCGCGCTCAGCGGTCGCGTAGTGGCCGCGCTCGATCGCTTTCATTGCAACGCCCATATCCGCCTGTGCAGCGCTGCAGATTAGCAGCACGATCAAGGCAGATAGCCTGGCGATGGCGTTCATGCGAGCTTGCGTATGGTCGTCGGTGCGGGGGATTCGCTGCAGCCCGTGGCGGCTGCAGGTTTGCGCATGAAACCCTGACAGCGTTGGCCATCAGCGCGCAGTACTTCGATGGCGGGGAGAATACGGCTTTTGAAACCCATCAGCCGGCAAGAGTAAGGCAGCTTGGGATCCCAGCTTACGGCAAAGTGGCCGCACTGCCAGCAGTTGGGCGCCTCTTCCTGTTCAGTGAGCTTGGGCGTGTTCATTTCTTGTTGCGTCGTTTGTTCTGATAATCATTCCAGGCGCGAAAGCTCGCGGCAGCGAATACCCCTGCCAAAATCACAACACCAAGCAAAGCCTGAAAAAACTCACCCAGCGTCATGTCCGGTGGCAGGAAGCGCTCGGGGTGCAGCACCGCCATCACCAGAAACAGCCCAATCGAAATCAGTGAAATTCGAAGCAGCCGAAATGCGATGCGGCTGCGCTTGTCATGGTTATCCATACCAACCTCGGCGCAAACTACCCTACCCCCCGTATTTTGTCACAGGCGAAGAGGACACGGCGGCCGGACTTGTGGTCCGGCCTGTGTCACTCCAGACGGGATCAGCCGCCGAGGAGTTTGAGTACGGTTTGCTGACTGGTGTTCGCCTGCGCGAGCACTGCCGTTGCTGCCTGCTGCATGATCTGCGTCTTGGCGAGATCGGTACTGGCTTTTGCGTAGTCTGCATCTTCGATCTGGCTACGCGATGCCGACAAGTTGGTCGATACATTCGACAGATTATTGATAACATGCTCCATACGATTCATCACCGCACCCATGGTGGCGCGGGTCGCATTGACCTTGTCCATTGCATCATCAAGCAATGACAGCACTGCCGATGCGCCATCGCGCGTGTTGATGCGAACCCGTCGATCTTCTACATTCAGATCAACGTCACCTGTGATCTCGCCGGTAATGGTCCCCGCCTTGCCGAAATCGGCAAGATCAATAGTGATGTAATGGTTTGCAGAGGGACCCACCTGAAAAGCCAGGCGACCCACCTTGGGTGGATCCATGTCTTCACTGGAGCGGCCACCGAAGGTACCCTCTTGGAAGCCCAGTGCTGCAAAATTAGCGTCAATACCATAGCCCTTGTCGCCCACTGATATCGAGAAAGGCTTGCCGGTCGCTTTGAGTTCATCCAGCAGATCGGATGGTGGCGCACCGGCCGGTGCAGGCAAGCCAGGCAGAAGTGCAGGATCAGAAATCAGGCGCACTGTGCTGTAGAGCGTGCGTGCAGAGGTTGATGTTGCAGCACCGTCGATGATACCGGTGACATCATTGTTGCCGAAACTGTTCGCAGTTACCGTGCCCAGAGACAAAGTCGCAGACGCAGTTGCCACCGGCGTAACGGCCGCACCGGTCAGGGTGAATAGCGAACCTGCTACGGTCGATGTTACCTCGAGATTATCGCCAACGACCGCAACAGAAATGTTTTTCAGGTCGCCGCTGGTGATCTTGGCATCAATAGCCGTTTTCAGGGCAGTCGCAAGATCAGCCGCAAGCGTACTGCCGGCCGCCGCGCTCGTGACGGTGACACCATTGATGACCACCGTAGCCTCATCAGTTGCTGCTACCGTACCACTGATCGCCACACGAGACACCTGAGCAACCGAACCACCTTTGTCGAGACCAAAGCTGGCAGCTGACACGTTTTTGTCGTTCGAGTCGAACCATACTGAAAAATTACGGCCATCAGACTCAAGCGTTACACCACTACCGTTGTCGGAAGCGGTGACACCATGTTGGCCAGTGCGGGCGTTGATAGCCTCCACCACCTTCTCGCGACGAGCTGTACCGGTTTCATCCTGCAGAAAAACGACGGGTACTGTTGTGCCGTTGATGTAGAGATTGTAGGTTTCACCACTCGCCGCTGTGGTTGGTACCGAAGTAACTGTCGAAAGACCTTTGCTGACTATGGGATTAGCAAGCGCACGAACACCAGTTTCGCTGCTGTGTGAATTAATTGCCGCAGCGATCGCAATAGCACTTGCGCTGGGATTACTACTGCCAGCAACGGAGCTTGACTTAGTGTCATCTGCGGTCGTGGTTGCGCGTATCTTGATTCCGTTGATAACCAGGTCATCAACATTGAGTGGTTTAGCTTGAGAGGGTCCGTTCTCAACCACCGACGAAGTCGTAATGGTACCGGTGGCGGTGCTACCTTCGTCCGCTGAAAGCGTAAACGGCGTACCCGGCTCCGATGCAGTAAGGAGGATTTCGTTTTTTGTTCGCCCAGCAGCTGCCGTAACACCTAGTGTGGTGTTGGCATTGATCAGGCCGATAAGATCATCTCGCTCTG
>SXGU01071554.1_pt1 | contig 13797 bp, 13 predicted proteins | sample 3174531 | NCBI WGS metagenome assembly SXGU01 (sample SAMN11356863, study PRJNA531348) | freshwater metagenome | isolation source: freshwater sample F1-140 | place: China: Fuxian Lake, Yuxi | collected 2017-12-25 | reverse complement strand
TTAGATTCAGATACAATAAAGTTAGTTAAATTAGACTCTAATAATAAAAATTTTACTATTGCTACTGTAGAAGGTGAATATAGAATAAATGTGTTAGATTTAGAACTTAATGATAGTTTAAGTTTAAGTGTTAAAATAGATAAACAATAGGCGGATAAAATGGGTTTTTTAGATCATTCTACTAATAATATAATTGTTGACGCAGTCCTTACAGATGAAGGAAGAAAAAGATTGGCGTCAAATAATGGTTCTTTTTCTATAGATATGTTTGCTTTTGGAGACGATGAAATTGATTATGGTCTTATTAAAAAATATGGTAGAGCAGTAGGAAAAGAAAAAATAGAAAAAAACACCCCTATATTTGAAGGTCTAACATTAGGAAACCTTGAACAAAAATATAAACTAATTGGAATAAGCAATCCCTATCTTACAAAATTACCTAAATTAACTTTAACAACAACTGAAGTTCAAAATTTTGGGTCAAAAATTAACGTTATTAAATTTACAGTTAAACAAAAATTAGGTGTAGAGACAGTTATTGATAAAGAGTTAATTGATAAATCATATACAATAGAAATGAATGATATGTTACTTTTTATGCAAGATATGACTCCAAGTGTTTCATATAATAAAATCGCAACATATACCAATATATCACAAAATGTGATAACAAATTCAGATAATAATGGTACATCAATAACATTATCTTTAACTAGAAAAAATATATCAAGCTCATCATTCGATATATACAGAGATCCTGGTAATGCAAATAAAATAACGACTGTTGTAAAAATTACTGGTGATAATACCGGTGCAACAATATTTGTTCCAGTTTCAGTAGAGAGATCCTAAACAAAAGAATAATAAAAAATGATTTTTCAATCTTTAACATCTCAAGACATAGTCACAGCCAGAAGCTTTTTAAATCAGTTAATTGATATCTTACAACAAGATATTAGTAATGCTTCAAATAGAAAAAAATATCAAGTTTTCGTTACCGGAGGAGTAGGTCCTGGCGTAACATCATCTTTATTTCAAACAATATATGATCAAGATCATACTTATGTTTCATCAAATCCAATTTTTGATATGACTGTTGGATTGTTTGGTGATAAAGATTTAAATTTAACTGTTGCTTCCACAAATCCAACTTTAGATTCAAATGGTAAACTTTTATTTCCATCTCAATCACTTATGATGAGAGAAAAAATTGATATTTATCGTCAATTTGCACAGCAACTTTTAGGTGATGCTTCATATCCATTTTATTTGCCGTGGGATTCAACGAATGCTGTTAACAGAATAGATAATGCATTATTCTTAAGTTTTAAAAGACTTTTTAGCAGAGACGGCATTCAAAGAGATACTTTCGCTATGAGATTTTCAAAATTAGCGTATGTACCAACAGGATCATCTGAGGAAAATATACACACAACACCTGGAACTGGAAGTTTATTAACTTATGTTGATATGGGATCATCAACTAGTCAAGGTACTATGTTTGGTGGAAATGTTGGTGCAATATATCAAAATGGTGTTACAGGTTCAGCCGGTATTGTTGGAACATTATTTTATGATAGAGGCGTTGCTGTATTTGATTTAGCTAAAATTTGTTCATCAAGTCAAGCCATATCTGGTTCTATAAGCGCAATGAATGCTTCTAATTATGTATCGCCTTGGGATAATGATACAGATTATGATGGCCCTGGAAATACATCTATGGGAAACAATTTACTTGGTCCGAGCGGATCATATGTTGCTGAACCTTTTATTCCAAATTTTATAACATCAGCATCTATAGATAATATTTTAGATCATTTGTCATTAAGATTTTGTGAAAATCCTGAAACAGGACTTACTTTTCAAAATATAACTAATGTAAATTCAACACTATTCTTTTGCAGGGCAAGACCTGAAGATTTTAATTATTCTTCAAATCCAACTTTTGCAGATTCAAATCAAGAAATCACTGTTATTGAAAAGGGTCAAGAAAATACACAACAAAGTTTTACATTCATAACTAGTGTTGGTCTTTACGATAAAGATGGTACATTACTTGCAGTTGCTAAACTTTCACGTCCGGTTGAAAAAAATTCGCAGCGTGACCTAACCCTACGCGTCAGACTTGATTTTTGATTTTTTATGTCAATATTTAAACTTAATAAAGATTTTTTTGAATTAACTCAGTTAGAATTAAATCCAACTAGAACTTTTATTAGTTCTTCAAATGGAGTAACTGGGAATATAAATCTTTATTCTGAAAAATCTTCTAAAATAACGGATTTAAAGTTTGATAATAATTATAAAACTGCGTTAGATAACGCGCTACAATCAAAAAATATTAGTGAATATTTAAATAAAATTAAAAGTTTTTCAACTGGTTCAAAAACGTTTTCAAAATCAATAACATTAAATTCACCTGGAAAATTTATAAAGGGTGGATCTTATAACACTGTTCCTGATTATGAAAGTAAAAATTCTTATTTTAAGAAAACACTTGAAAATTTAAATGATTTTTATAAAGTAAAAAATCCTTATTTTTCTTATTCAACGTCAAATTATTTTTCTTTAAATTTTTTTTCAATTGACGATATTTCAGATCCTAATGATAGGGCACTAATCTATTTAACACCAACGTTGAATAGAAAGTATTCAGAGATATATGATTCTACACTTGTAGAAGAATCTATTAAAAACACAGAATTAACACCATTCACGTTAGATTTTTATATAAACCCAAGATATACAAACTCAAGTGGATCATACAATCCAGGCACAATATTTCACATACCTGGACTGGTAAGTTTAAGCTTAATTGATGGTAACATTTACGATAAAGATAATTTAATTACTGATTTTAAATTATTACTTCAACTCGGTGAAGATAGTACAAATCAACCAAATAACAATTTAACAGGATCACATACTGTTATTACAGATGCAATATTAAATAAAAATTATTGGCACAGAGTAACCGTAAGATGGGGAGGAAAATTTTTCAATAATTGCACTGGTTCTATTTATATAGATGATCAGCAAGTAAAAGAATTTTATTATCCTGGTAATATTATTAATTCTGGTTCATATTCTAGTCATGAAACAATGCCAATTATAATTGGAAATTATGCAAATTTTAATAATCCACAAAATTTCTTTAATAAGAATAATGAAGTATTTGGATTAACGGGATGGTTAAGTTGTTCAAATCCAACTCCTAATTTTACAAATCAATTAAACGCTGAACTTCATCATATTCTTTTTAGCAGAAAGTGTTATACTGATAATGAAGTTTTTGATTTTTCAAATAAATTGAAAACTATAAACAAAGATTTTGAAATTTTAGATACGACATTATTTGTATCTGGAAATTTATCATATTTAAACTCTAGATTAGATATTAATAATTCGTTTAATATTAAAGATAATGATATTCTATATGTCATACCTTCATTTTGGTATAAATGTAAAAAGTACGATGAATTTACAAATAATACATCAATATTGACTCATCCATACAATTTATATTCATCATTTAATCTAGGAATTCATTCTCTTAATATAGAGAATTTTTTATTCAACTTCGCGAGTAGATTAGTTGATAAATCGCTTCCTTATATAAATGGGTTAAATTTAACTGCTAAAAGTACTGAAAATGAATTTTTTAGTGATAAAAAAAATAAATTAAGAAATGTTTTTTTATTACCTTGTGATGATGGTAATTTTTTACACAATGCTAATTTTATAACAAATGAGATTAAATTTCAAACTCAAATTATAAATCCAATACTAAAAAACATTAGTATAAAAAACAGTGGTAGTTATAATTTAATTTATGATAAGTCATACACTGATACTATAAATTTATTGAAAGGAATTTATTCTAACGAAAATTTTGATTTTCAACCTGGTGTTTTAAATTTAAAGAATAATTTATTATTTGGCGCAGATATTAAAAAATTTGATATTAGTGGATCTTATTTAGATTTAACGAATGATTTAATAAATCAATTTCAAACTAATATATCAGATTCTAACAGACTTATTTCTGGATCAAGTTATGTTATTTATAAAAATACTTCATATGACATATATAATGATTTTTCATTTTTAAATATAAGTAATATATTCTATGGATCTTCAATTAAAGATAATTCATTTAAGTTATTTGAAGATCAATTTATGGGATTTTCAAAAATTAAAATAACTTTAAGAGATAATGGTGAAGGTTGTTTATACAGGGCAGATGCAAATTCAAAAAATGCTTTATGGTCAAAAGTAGGTAACATATATCAAAATGAAGGATTTGTAAGTATATTATCCCCTGCCCTTCACAGATTTGGTAAGAATAATTTTTCAATAATGTTTGATGGAACTCAAAATATTTTTATTTATAAAGTCACCACAGTTCTTCCAGGTGGAAAAGTTAATAAATCAGTTAATACTTCATGGACACCTGAAGTTGAAGAAAATAAAGAATATGTTTATATAACAGACATAAATTTACATGATAACAATTATAATGTTGTTATGAAAGCTAAATTAGCACAGCCTATTTATAAAGGTAAAAATGATAAATTTATGATCAGGCTTAAATATGATTTCTAAAAAAAAGAAACGTAAAAAAAAGAGTAGATATAAAAGATTAGATTATGCTTCTATAAAAGCAAATAAAACGTTAAAGTCTAGATCAGGATGGGAATATGCATATTTTCAATATCTTGATAATAATATAAACGTTAAATCATATGAATATGAATCATTAAAAATACCCTATTTAAGTAATAAAAAAACAGGCAAGATTAGAACGTATATCCCAGATTTTTTTATTACTTTTATTGATGATTCTAAATTAATAGTTGAAATAAAACCAAAAAGATTTTTAGAAAAATTACAAATTAAAAAAAAGATTAATGCAGCAAAAGAATATGCACAAAAAAATGGTATTCAGTTTATTGTTTTAACTGAAGATGGTTTAAAATTATTAAATCTAATTTAATATCAAATATATGAAAATACTTGGATTAGATATCAGCACTTCTATAACGGGTGTTTGTGTTTTAGAATATCAAAAAGATATTGTTGTTGATCCTAAAATAATTTTAATAGATAAAATAGAATTTAAAACTTGCAAAACATTTTGGGAAAAAGTAGATTATTCTAAAGAATATTTTTGTTCTAAAGAATTTATTGATGCAACAAAAAATTTAGATCATATCTTTATAGAAGAATCTCTTCAATCATTTAGAAGTGGAATGTCATCTGCATTAACTTTAACAACTTTAACAAAATTTAATAGTCTATTATCTTATTTAGTTAGAGAACAATTTAAAAAAGATCCTGAATATGTTAGTGCAACTTCTGCAAGAAAACAGTGTGGAATAAAAATTCAAAAAACTTCATTGATTGGTAAAAATGCAAAAGAACAATCATTTGAATGGGCAGCCGCAGGACCTTTAAAGGATTACCCTTGGCCTTTAAAGAAAAATGGTGTTCCAAAAGATTGGGCAAAAGATGCTACAGACGCATATATTGTTGCTAGATCCGGTATAAACAAATATAAGTGAACTTTTTCTTTAAATATTATAAACTACTATTTAATGTTTTCTATAGAAGAAAAAATTAAATTTATAGAAAAAAATTTTGGTATATCTACTGGATATAGAGGTAATGCAAAAGACATTGCAGTAAAATGTCCTATTTGTAATCCTTTAGGTGATAAAAAAAAATTATCTATAAGAATATCAGATGATTTAACCCATTGTTGGGTGTGTGGATTTTCTGCTCGATCTTTATTGTCTTTATTGGTGAAATATTCTGATAGGGAAAATGTTGAAGAATATAAAACAAAATTTTTAAAATACGCTGAAAAATATGTAGAAACAGAAAAATTTGAAGTCGTTAAATTACCTACAGATTTTAAACTGATTTCTTTAATTAAAGACTCATCAGATCCAGATATTAAAAAGTGTGTTTCTTATTTATTAAATAGAGGAATTACTGAAAAAGAAATGTGGAAATTTAAACTCGGTTATTCTGAAATTTCAGAATATAGAGGTAGGGTTATTGTTCCTTCTTTCGATATAAATGGTAAATTAAATTATTTAGTTGCAAGAAAAGTTTCAGAATCAGTTTTTGGACCTAAATACATAAATCCTAAAATTAAAAGTTCAGAAATTATTTTTAATGAACTTACAATTAATTGGAAAAAAGAATTAACTTTAGTTGAAGGCGCGTTTGATCTTATTAAAGTTAATGAAAATGCAACATGTTTATTAGGCTCAGAAATAAATGAATCAGGAAAATTATTTAATAAAATTCTTGAGAATAATACACAAATTTTATTGTGTTTAGATAATGATATGAAATTAAAATCTTTAGATATTATTAAAAAATTTGAAAGTTACGGGATCCAAATATCAGCTGTTGATCTTGGACAATATAAAGATCCAGGCGAATTACCAATTAATAAATTTGATGAAATTAAAACTCATAAAATTAATTCAAGCTGGGAAAATAGACTTTTTGAAAAAATTAATAATATTAAAAGTAGCTCTCTTGGTTTGTAGATAATAATTAATTTTGTAATGAAAAAAAGAATTTTAGAATCATCAATCATTGATGATAATCAATTTAATTCAGATGATAAAGATTATTTGTATAGTGAATACTCTGATGTTTATAAAGAAAAATATGGTATAAGACCTAGATGGGTTCACCCTAAAGATCTATCTGTTGAAGAATTAAAACAAATGTTAGATGAATTATATGATGAACCTGGTAATGGTTGGGCTGATGATTTTGAAGAATCAGATACACCAAGAGATTATAAAGGTAATGAAAATTATTATGATGATATGAAAGCAAAAGACGATGATAAAGTTGAAACAGACAAACTTGTAAATCTTGGTTCAGAAGAAGGCGAAGAATTTCATGGTTTTGTAGGTATGGGAAAAGGTCGTCACGGTAGAAATAGAATCCATGAAGAAAAATCCGTAGATGATCATGAATATGATTTTCCTCATTTATCAGATGAAACAATGAAAAAAATAAAAAAACTTCATAATAAAACTGATGAAGTTGCACCACCTGGTGGCGAAAAACTTGTTAAAGCATTAAAAAAGCAACCTGGTGTTAAAAACCCATGGGCAATTGCTTGGTCAAAATATAATAAGGGTGAATTGAAAGAAAATAATAAAGTTACAATTGGTCAATTAAGACAAATTATCAGAGAAGAACTTTTAAAATTTAAAAAATAATTTTTTTCTTAAAACTAATGGATTTGATTTAACCAACCAAAACTCCTCCTCTAATGGTGGGGTTTCTCCTTTTTTGAACCAAAATAATTTTCTACCCGCAGTTGTGAAATAAACACCAATAATTGTAATCTCTCCCGCATGAACAAGATCATGACATGTGTGACAGACAACTGACAAATTATAATTATCATTTGTACATCTTGGATCACAACGTGGAATTATATGATGTATATTAAGTGCAGCAGGATTACTATATTTGCATATTTCGCAATGATCTTTTTTTAATTTTTTCTGACCTGATTTTCTACGTTTCACAATAAAAATAATACATATAATTCATTTTCAATAAAACATTTATTATAATGATTTTATTATTGTGATTGCCTAACCTATAATTAGGTATGGGTTGTATTTATAGAATTTTAAATAAAAAAAATGGAAAATCTTATATTGGACAAACAAAACAATTAAAAAAACGTTGGTATGGTCATATTAGATCATCACAATTAGGTTTATCAAAAATAGGATTAGCAATTAAAAAACACGGAATAGAATCTTTTGATTTTTTAATATTGGAAGAAAATAAAAATCAAGAAGAATTAGATAAACTTGAAAAATACTATATTTTTTTATATAATACAAATATGACAAAAAATGGTCATGGTTATAATCTCACAGATGGTGGGAGTGGAATAAGACAAAAAAATACGTCTGAAGAAACTAGAAAATTAATGTCACTTAAAAAGAAAGAATTATATGAAAAAAATCCTGAATTAAAAACAAAATATTCAGATTTTTTAAAAATTCTTTGGAAAAATGAAGAATACATTAAAAAACAAACATTACAATGTAATCTTGATAAAGAAACATTGATTAAAGAATGTGAAAATCTTTCTTGGGATGATATGGCTGCAAAATTTTCTGTAAGTGTTTCTACTGTTAAAAAATGGTTTAAAACTTACAATATTGAAAAAACATGGTTAAAAAAATTAAACCCTAAAAAATGGTCAAAAGAAGAAGATGATATACTTTTAGAATTAAGAAATTCAGGATTATTAGTTAGAGATATATCAAAAACTTTAAATAGAAGTGAATTATCAATAAAAAAAAGATTACAAAAATTATCAAATATTTACAGCCTTAAAAGAAGTAGGTATGTGAGAAGGAAAAAAATATGAAAATTTGTCATTTATCTGATATTCACATTAGAGGACTTACAAGACACGTAGAATATAAGAATATTTTTGAAAAGCTTATTGTTGATTGTATTAATCAAAAACCTAATCATGTTTTTATAGGTGGTGACATTTGGCATACAAAAACATCTGGAATAACTGCAGAATATATTAATTTATTAACTTGGTGGTTGAATGAGTTATCGGCTATATCACCCATTCATATTATTTTAGGCAATCATGACGGAAATCTTCAAAATTTGAGTAGAGAAGATGCAATTTCACCAATAGTGTCTGCAATGAATAACCCTAATATACATCTCTATAAAAAAAGTGGTGTATATGAATTTCATCCTGGATGGAATTGGTGTGTATTTGGAATTTTTGATGAAGAAAATTGGCATCTAGTAAAGCCAGTAAAAGGCGCAGTTAACATAGCTTGTTATCATGGTTGTGTAGCAGGTGCTAGAACAGAAACCAGTTATGAACTTGATGGTGAAGTAACAGTTTCATTTTTTAAAGATTATGATTATGCATTTTTAGGTGATATTCACATGCTCCAATTTTTAGGTACAAAAGAGATTGAAGTAATAGTATCTGAGGAAGAATTAAAAATTTATTCTGATTATGAAATCATTGAAGAGGTTTCTGAATGAAATACTATAAAATAAGAATTAAAAAACCATGGATTGCATATAGTGGGTCGTTAATCCAACAAAATTATGGAGAAGAATTAGAACATGGTTATCTTTTATGGGATTTAAAAGATAAAGATAATTGTAATGTTAAATTTAGAACTTTAGAAAATGATTCTCCTTTTTATACAGTAAATTGGTATGGAAATATTGACAAATTTATTTCTGATTGTTCGCATATAAAACAAACATCAAGAGTGAGGATTCTATCTAATAAAAAGATTTCACAATCAGAATTAAAGGATATTAATAATTTTTTAAAAGGTAAATTAAATGTCTCTGAAGTGATTTTTAAAATTGATGAAACAATACAATCTACTCATATTGTAGGCGATGATTTCACTATTTTGAAAAATGATCTTAGAAATTTAGATGTTCAAATATCACTTCTTAAGAAATTTTATAAAAATGAAAATATTTTACCACATGAATGGGCAAAAATCTCTGAATATACTGGGAAATATTTAAATTCTTGTCTTACGCAAGATTCAACTTGTTATAAATGGTCTATTAAAGAAATTGGTTTTGATAATTTATATTCATATGGTGAAGGTAATCTAATTAATTTTGAAAAATTAAATGGTTTAATTGGTATTTTAGGACCAAATAGATCTGGTAAATCTTCAATAGTAGGTACGATACTTTACAGTTTATTTAATAGTAGTGATAGAGGTTTAACAAAAAATTTATCAATCATTAATAATAAAAAAGGTTATTGTCTTTCAAAAGCAAAAATTAACGTAAAAGGATATGATTATTTAATTGAAAGACAAACAGCGCGACAAGAAAATAAAAAAGGTGAACAAAATGGCGTCACTCATTTAAATTTTTATAGATATGAAAATGATGAATTGATTGATTTAAATGGTGAACAAAGAAGTGACACAGAGAAAGTTATTAAATCATTAATTGGTGATATTGATGATTTTTCATTATCAAGTATTTCAACACAAGGTAGTTTATTTAAGTTTATTGATGAAGGTTCATCACAGCGTAAAGCAGTTTTATCAAAATTTTTAGATCTTGATATTTTTGATAATCTTCATTCACTTGTAAAAGATGATTACGCAGAAATTAAAACAAAAGTAAAATTACTTGCATCAAAGAATTTTGAAAAAGAAGTTAAAGACTTTACCAATGAAAAACAATGTTTTATTGAGTTGTCAAACGCATTAGAAACAGAAGTAAATTATCATGATTCTGTTATTGAAAATTTAACATTATCTTTAGCATCATATTCCAACTCAAATGATGAAAATAAACTTCAAAATGAATACAAGATTTATTCACAGAAAATTAAAGATTTAAAAGAAAACATCATCAGAATTAAAGAAGATCTTTTAGATAGAGAAGAAAAATTATCAAAAATTTCTGCATATAAACTTAAACACAATCTTGAAGAATTAAAAAACACAAGAGATAAAATAAATCAGATTGAAAAAGATTTTTCAAAAGTTAAAACAGAATTAGATAAAGAAACACTTTTATTAAAAAATAAAGAAAAATCAGCACTAAAATTAATCGATGTACCTTGTGGTGATTCATTTCCAACTTGCAAATACATTAAAGATTCTCACTTAGATAAAGAAGAAATACCTTCAATTAAAGAAAGTGTATTTAATCTTGAAAGTTCTTTATTAAAATTGAAAACAATTTTAAATTCAGTTTTTGACAATGAAATTAATGAAAAAATAAATAAGTTTGAAAATATATTACAACTTGAACTTGTTTTAAAAGAACAAATAGCTTTATTAAAATCAGATAATTTAACAACACAAAATAATTTTGAATTTTATGAAGAAAAATTTAAAGAAGTTAGCGATAGACTTTCATTAAATAAAAATCACGTAAAAGAAGAAACATACAAACAAATAAATCTTGAAATTCAAGAAGAAAAAAGATTAAAAAAAATTGCATATGAAAAAAGAATGAATGTTTTATCAGAAATTGGCGCTCTTGATATTCAAATTAGAAATTCATTAGAGCAAAAAGAATTATCTGATAAAATATTTGCAGAATCAAGAATATATGAATTTCTTGTAAATGCATTTTCTAAAAAAGGAATTCCACATATGATTTTTTCTTCGCAACTTCCAATAATAAACCATGAATTAGAAAAAATACTTACCGGAATTACAGATTTTAATATTTCTATAGAGTGTCCTAAAGATTCAAATTTTATGGAAATTTTTATAGATTATGGTAATGGAAAACGTTTGATAGAATCATGTTCTGGAATGGAAAAAACAATATCGTCAATTGCGATTAGATCTGCACTTTCAAATATATCTGTTTTACCAAAATGTGATTTTTTAATTTTGGATGAAGGATTTGGTACTTTAGACTCTGTTCAAGTAGAAACTTGTAATAGATTATTACAGTCACTTAAAAAATATTATAAATGTATTTTTATTATAACACACGTTGATTCAATGAAAGAAATAATGGATCAAATGATAGAAATTGGAAGGGATGGGGATGATTCATATGTCAACGTATCATAAAAAACAATATAAAAATATTACAATTTATTCTTGCGATGATGAATCCACACAACCAACATTTTGTCCTATTTGTGGATTTGCGATGAGAAACATAGAAGATAGATTTTCATATTCTACATATAATTGTTGCAATTCTTGTGAAAATAAATGGGTTTATAGAGATTTAGAAGGTTGGAAAAACGGCGTAAAACCAACGCAGATTGAAATAGATTCATATATTAATGAAAAATTAGATATTGAATTAGACTCAAGGCTTAAAATTTAAGTTTTTCTTAATAGTTATTTTTACCTGTCGGAGATTATATGCAAAAAGAAATAGATTTCAACGCTTTAGGTAACGCTTTAAATACAACTTGGGGTAAATCATCTACGGGTTCTATATCTACAAGTTCTATTAAATCAAAATTACACGGTGATCATTTAACAATTTATTATGTAACTATTGTTAATATGACTTCAGATCGTGAAGCTAGCGTAATGAAAGAAAATTATACAAAATCTGCAGATTCAGAAATTGAACAATATATTAAAAAAGTTAAAGCAGAGTATAAAGAAGCATGTGATAAGACACTTAAGATGAAAGAATTACATAAAGATTCATCAATTGAAATCATAAGTATGAATTCTTTTAATGGAAGAAGAACAGCGTATTTTAGAAGACATGTTAAATTTGAGTTAACATGAAAAATAGCGCATTAGCTGAAGAAATTGTAAAATGTGGTAGAGACCCTGTCTACTTTATAAATACGTATGTTAAAATTCAAGAACCTTTACAAGGCTTAATACCTTTTAAAACTTTTGATTTTCAAGACAAATGTGTAAATGATTTTATTACACATCGTTTTAATGTTGTTGTTAAGTCAAGACAATTAGGTCTATCTACAGTTACTGCAGCATATGCCGTCTGGATGGCACTGTTTCATCCAGATAAAAATATTCTTGTTATTGCAACTAAGTTAGATACTGCTATTAACTTTATTAAAAAAGTTAAAGTAATGATTCAATCTATACCAAAATGGATGGTATTGGTAAAATGGGAAGGCAATAAACAAACAGTAACGTTTGAACATGGTTCTGTTATAAAAGCAGTTCCAACAAGTGAAGACGCAGGTCGTTCTGAAGCTTTATCATTATTAATAGTTGATGAAGCTGCATTTATTAGAGATTTTGATACAATTTGGGTAGGTTTGTATCCAACATTAAGCACTGGTGGTTCTGCTATTTTAATTTCAACGCCTAATGGTGTTGGTGGTCAATATCACAAAATTTATTCTGACGCCGTAGCAGGTTTAAATAATTTTAATTCAATAACTTTACCTTGGTATGTTCATCCACATCATGATGAAGCATGGTTTAAAGAAGAAACAAAGGGCTTAACTGGAAATAAAAAGAAAATAGCACAAGAATTTTTATGTGACTTTGCTTCATCTGGTGAAACATTCTTAGGCGTTGATGATATTGAATGGTTAAAATCTATCTCATCTGAGCCTATTGAAAAATCAAATTATGATAAGCATTTATGGATTTGGAAAAAACCAATCCCAAATAGAAAATACGTTATTTCAGCAGACGTTTCTAGGGGCGATTCAGGTGACTATTCTACGTTTCATATAATAGATACATCATCTTTAGAAATTTGTGGAGAGTATAAAGGTAAAATGCCCCCTGATAAACTTGCAGACTTACTAAAAGAAATTGGTATTAAATACAATAAAGCATTAATAGCTCCTGAAAATAACACTTTCGGTTATATGGTATGCGTAAGATTAAAAGACTTAAAATATCCTAAATTATACTATTCAAACGCTAGAAATCCTGATACATACATTCCAATGGAAGATGAATTGCCTGGGTTTAGTACCCAAGCAAAATCAAGGGTTCAAATATTAACTAAACTTGAAGAATTAATTCGTAACAAGCAAATTACATCTTATTCAAAAAGATTGATAGATGAATTAAGTACATTTGTTTGGAATGGTTCAAAAGCACAAGCATTAAAAGGAACAAATGACGACTTAGTTATGAGTTTAGCAATTGGTGTTTGGGTATGTGATTGTTATTATGGTGTAAACACAAATGACACTGCGTTTACTGAGGCAATGTTAAAATCTACGATGGTTGTTAGAAGTAATATGCAACCAATAAAAACAAATAATCAACAAGGTAT
>SXGU01378939.1_pt1 | contig 13798 bp, 9 predicted proteins | sample 3174531 | NCBI WGS metagenome assembly SXGU01 (sample SAMN11356863, study PRJNA531348) | freshwater metagenome | isolation source: freshwater sample F1-140 | place: China: Fuxian Lake, Yuxi | collected 2017-12-25 | reverse complement strand
GTCCATCAGACAGAAGGGGCTCGGCTTGGTCAGATAGATGCTGAAGAGCAGGGAAACCGCCACCAAGGTCCGTTCCCCGGAGCTCAGTAAGTGAATCCGCTGGGTCTTCTTGCCGCGGGGCGCGGCGTGGATCTCGATCTCCGCTTCGAGCGGGTCGTCGCTGTTCGAGAGCTTCAAGCTGCACTCCCCGCCTCCGAACAACGTATCGAATACCCGCTGGAAGTTTGCCTGCACCGCGGTGAAGGTTTCGAGGAACAGCGTCTTCGCGGTGCCATCGATTTCCCGGATGGCTTGGAGGAGCGATTGCCGGGCGGCGACCAGGTCGTCGCGCTGGGCCGTGAGGAATTCGAGTCGCTTGGTTTCCTCGGCATGCTCTTCTACCGCCAACGGGTTGACCGGCCCGATGGCTTCCAATCCCTGGACGATGCGCGAGAGCTCCGGCTCGAGGGAATCGCGGTCGAGGTCGAGCAGTTGAACCCGCGCCATCAACTCGTCGACCGGCGACCGCCACTCGGTTTCGATTCGATCGACAATCTTGCCCCGGGCTCCGGCGACTTCGGTCAGCTCGATCTCGAGTCGGTGGAACTCTTCGCTCGAGGCATCGACTTCGTCACGGAGCCCCTGGACGGTCTGTTGGGACAGCACCAGCGCCGCGGAGGCCGATGCCAAGGACCCTTCGGCATTGGCCGAATTGGCTTCGAGTTCAGTCAGGGCGGCCTGCCGCTCGTGTCGCTGCTCCTGCCATTCGGCGTGTTGGGACGCCAGCGCGCCGGCCTCCTCATCGAGTTGGGCGATCTCGTGTCGGAGGGATTCGGCCGCTTGTTCGGCTAACGCGATCGTCTGGTTGGCTCGGTCGAGCCGGTCGGTGGTGGCCCGGAGCCGCGCCGCAACGTGAGCCTCCTGGACCTGCCAATGGACCCGGCCTTCGCGGGCGGCCTCCTGCTCGGCTTCGAGGGTGGCCAGTATGGACCGGGCCGATCCGAGCGCATCATCCTGATGGGCCCGGGCGATCTCGCCCTCACGAAGCGCGCCGCCAACGTCGGTCTGGCGCTCGGCCGACTTTTGGATCCGGTCTTGAATCCGCCCGAGTTGGTTGTCGGCCTCCTGGCGCTCCCGGCCCAGGGTCATCAGGAGCCGCTGGGCGTCATCGCGGGCGACCACGGATAGTCGCTCGCGGTCGCGGGCCCGCTCGACGACCGCCTGGGACTCGGCCGCCATCCGTTCGAGTTCGACGAGTTGTTCGCGAGTGGCCGACAGCCGGGCCAGAACGTCGTGGAGACGGGCCTCTTGAGACCCGATGTCCTGGCCCAAGGCCACGAGGTCGGCCCGCCGCCGGATCGAGCCCGAGGGAGCCGCGGTGCCGGTGAGGAGGACGGCTCCGGAGGCTCGTTTGAGGACTCGGCCGGAGGGATGCAGGACCTCGGAACCTTTCAACAGCGCGTTGATCCACGCCGCGGCCGGCCCTTCGGCGGAGAGCCGGTCGCTCAAGGGGTGGGTTCCGCTCAGGTCGGTCTGAGGGCCGGGTTCAACCGGCAGGAGCACCAGCGCCCCCGGCTGGGCCTCCTCGTACCACGGGTGGATCTCGCTGATCGTGGCCCAGTCGCGGACCAACACCGCGTGCATCCACTCGCCGAGGAGGCGTTCGGCCAGCTCGGCATCCTCGCGATTGGTGTTGATGAAATCACTCAAAGGGCCGAGGACGCGGTCGCCGAACCGTTCCTTGGCGGCCAGCAGGGCCTGCGCGGCGGGGGCGAGTCCGACGCGGTCCCGCTCCAGTTCCTCGAGCGCTTGGCGGCGGGCGGTCAGTTGGGCCAGCGATTCCTCAGCCTGGCGCCGCTGGTCGCGTTCAGTGGCCTCCCGCTCTCGGGCCTCGGCCACGGCGTGCCGGGCCCGGTCGGCGGCGGCGGATGCCTGGAGGGTCTCCTGGGCTTGCGCGGCGGCGTCCTGGTCGGCCGCTGCTGCCCGGGTTTCGGCCGCGGAAAAGTCTTGGGCCAGGCCCGCGCAGTGAGCCTGTTGCTGGGCCAAGTTGTCTCGAAGCGTGGCCAGGTCGCGGTCGAGGGCGGTGCGTTCACCCTCCAGAGCGCGGAGCGCTTGGGCCCGGGCGTGGACCGCCTCTTCGAGGCGGCGGACGTCATCGCGCTGACTGAGAAGGCGCTGGCGGACTTCCTCCTCGACCTGGGCCCGGCTCAGGAGGTGTTCCTGGATCTGGCCATGCTCGGTTTCGGCCAAGGTGCGGTCTGCCGCGGCTTGGTCGCGTTCAACGGCGGCCTGCCGGGTCCGCACCTCGACCTGTTGCCGCTCTTCTTCGTCTCGGTCACGGCGGGCCCGGGCATGGGCGATCCGTTCCGCCGCCACGGCGAGGTCGCCGTCGAGCTTGCCTAACGCCAGTTGGACTTGGGCCAATTCGCGCGCGACGATGGTTCGGTGCTCTTCGGCGCCGTTCCGGTCCGCCGAGCAGGCGTCTTGATGCTGGGTGGCGACGGCCAGCCGTTCCTTCAGGTCGGGAAGGACGCTCTTGAGCAAGTCGTGGCGGGCTTCCATTCCGGCGGCGCGCTCGGACAACTCCTCCAGGAGGCGATGGGCCAAGGTCAACTGGACGGAGAACTTCTCCTCCATCAGCTTGCCATGGCGCTCGGCTTTCCCCTTCTGCCGGGCCAAGCTTCGAATCTGGGACTGAACCTCGGCCAGCAGATCCTCGAGGCGCTGGAGGTCCGTGGCCGTCTCTTCCAGACGGCGCTCCGTGCTGTGCTTCCGGTCGCGATAGAGTCCGATTCCGGCGGCCTCTTCGAACAGAGAACGCCGTTCATCCGCCCGGTCGGACAAGAGCAAGTCGATCATCTTGGCTTCCATGACCACGCCGGCATCGCTGCCGAGGCCGGTACCCCGGAGGAGGTCGTTGACGTCCCGGAGCCGGACGGAGCTCTTGTTGATGAAATATTCGCTGCCGCCCGACCGGGTCATTCGCCGCGTGATCACGACCTCGTTGTAGGCAATCGGAAGGTCGCCGGCGGTGTTGTCCAGGAAGAGCGAGACCTCCGTGACGTTGACCGGCCGGCGGTTGATCGAACCCTGGAAGATCACATCCTCCATTTTTCCGCCTCGGAGGAGCCGGGCGGACGTCTCGCCCAAGACCCAGCGGACCGCGTCCGAGACATTGGACGTGCCGCAGCCGTTCGGCCCGACGATGGCGGTGACGCCATGGTCGAAATCAAGCGTGACGGTGTCGGCGAACGACTTGACGCCGGAGAGTTCCAGCTTGAGCAGTTTCATGTGGGTTCCGAAGAGAGCGGTATCGAGAGGCGGCCGGGCCGCACCAGAGGCAAAAATAGCCGGGGTAGTAAGGGCGTGGCTACTGGCGAATTGGCGGGTTGGTCAGGACAAAATACGGCCGCCCGAGCTTTCGGCCGGTCTCTTCCGCCGCTTCGCGGGTGCCGTAGGGCCCAACGATGACGCGGTAGCCCTCATCGGGCGTCGTCGGGTCGATCACCTTGGCCGGAAAGCCGGCGTCGGACAACTGTTTGGCAAAGTCCCGGGACCAATCGGAGCTTTGGGAACTGCTCACTTGGAGGAAGAGCCGATCGGCGGCCACGGTGTCGGGGGCCGCAGCAACCAACAGGCTGTCTTGCGCGACGATCGCCGATTCGGCTGCCGCGGCGGCAACGGTCTGGCGGTCCCGCGGGAGCCACGTCGTGACCGCCCACCGGTCCACGGCCCCGCCCGAAACACGGCCGATTTCGCGGGCCGGCCCGACCAGCGAGACCGCCACCAGGTCGCCCTCGTTTCTGCCAAGGAATGTGGCGGCACCAGCCACCGTTGGCAGGTCGTCCTCCCAAGAAGCGGCCACCGTGCCGACGAGCCGGTTGGTGGCCAGGTCGACCACCCAGACACTGTCCCCGGACGTCGGCCGCCCTAAAAGCCAGCGACCGGAGGCGTCGGTGCGGATCGTTGCCGGTTGGCCCGGGAGGGCGATCGAAGCGAGACGATCGAGGGAGTAGCGGTCGAACACGTCGATGGTCGGGTCCTCGTGGGTCACGTAGAGCCGATGCGCCGAGGGGCTAAATGCGAGGTGTTGGGGTCGGGTCTTGACTGGCAGGGACCTGACGGCGAACGGCTCGTCGGTTTGATACAGGGCAACACCCTGGGCACCAGCGATAGCGATCAGGTCGCCCCAGTAGGTAGCGGCGACCTCTCCATCGGGGATATCCACCGCGTGGACCTGCCGTTCCTGCGACATCACGACAAGGCGCCGGGGCTTGGTGCCGAGCACCGCCAGGTATCGGTCGCCCAGGGTGCCGGTCTGGAAAAGTGGCATGACGGGCATGACGGTCTTGTAGAGGCTCGGGATGCCGGCCAAGTACCGGGCCAGCCGGCGGCCCGGCCCGAGGACGTACAGGTTGCCGTTCGGGACCATCGTGGCGGATTCAACACCCGTGGCGAGCGGCCGGGTTCCGCGGGACTCGAGGTCGACCGCAAACAGGTTCTTCGCGGTATCAACCGCCCAGAGGAGCCGAGCCTCAGGGTTGATCCCGACCAGCTCCCGGATGTTCGGGACGGACGCTCGGCTGCTCCAAATCGGAGCTCCGAGGCTATCGGGGTTGAACGCTTCGACCAGCCCGCCGCCATCCGGCAGCCGGATGACCGAAACCTGGCCGCCAATTGCCGGAAGGTCGGGTGGGGTTTCGACGTCGGCCGCCGGGCACCCTGCCATCAACAACAAGCCGGCGACCCGGGCAATACCCCGGATCGCCGGCCTCTTGATCGGTCGACTTGAGACTAGAACGTCGGTCCGAGGCTGATCGTCCACACCCCACCTAGGCCTGAGCGTTGGAGCGGCCGGGAATAGTCCAGCCGAAGGATGAGAAAGTTAAGGAGGTTCGCTCGCAGGGAAACCCCGTAGCTGGTCAAGGGGACTCGGGTGCAACTGCCCAAGAGGACCCCGGTCTGAGGATTGCGGGTGCAGGCGTTGGACTGGCCGGCGGGCCGGTTCAGCGCCACGGTCATACCCTTTTCCCAGAACACGCCGGCGTCATAGAACACCGCTGCTTCGATGGCCCCGGGAAACCCGCGAAGGGGAATGAACCCAAGACCGCCGGCAATCAACGGGAACCGGATTTCGGCGTTGAATACCGCGGCCCGGGTTCCGATCAATTCGTCGAACGATGAGCAGCCGGTGATCGATTGCTGATCATTGGCGTCCAAACACTCGTTCTTGCGGAACGACCCCGCCGTGTAGCCCCGGATCAATTCGGTATTTCCGCCGTAGAATCGGAACCGGCTCTCGTCGCGCCCCATTCGGCCGTAGAACATTCCCCGGGTGGCCAGGACGACGTTGCCGATCAGCCGGTCGTAGCGCCGCATGTCGGCGGTCAACGAGGTGAACTTCCATCCTTTGCCGATGACCTCGAGGTTTTGGCCAATCTCGAACCGGGCCCGGCGGCCGAGGAACGGGCCGACGTAGGCGGAAAGCGAGTTGTCGTAAACGTAGGCCATCGAGGGCTGGAGGTAGGTAATGCTCTCGAGCCCTTGGGTCTCCAGGGTCGGTTGTCGGCTTGGAACGCCGCTGGTGGCGAAGTACGGCTCTCTGATTTGCAGCAGGTCGTCGTGGATGTTGGCAAAGGAGAGGCTTCCCTCGACCCTGGCAAATCGGCTGAACGGGTAGAAGAGTTGGGCCGAGATGTCCCGGAGCACCAACCGCCGGATGCTGGTGACGAAGGTGTTCTCGTCGGCGGTGGGGCCCGGCTCGATCGAACTGTTGTCGTAGAAGAAGTACGGCTGCTGCTGGACCCCGAGCGCCCAATTGAGGCGCTTGCTCAGGTTGACGTACTGGGCCACGAACTGGGTTTCCGGGAGCCGGCCGTTCAGCGACGCCCCGAACACCAATTGCTGATTGGACAGCATGTCACCCAAGACGATCGTGGCGGAGCCGGTGACGCCCCGTCCGAAGTTGTCGCGGACGTAGCCGATGGTCGGGCGGGCGACGTACTCCGGTTCGAACTTGGCCTTATAGGGGCGGTTGATGAAGTCGGTCGTGTCGGGTGCCTTGATCTCGACTGAATCGAGCAGCTTGGCGATGGTGACCGGTGCCGGGGCCTGGAGCGAATCAGGAACTGGGGCCAGGGAATCGGTCCGGCGGAACCCCGTTGGTCCGCGGTACAGCGCGCTGGAGGCCAAAACCTGTGGTGGTTTTGGCGCATCGGGGGCTGCAGTGTCCGCCGCCGGGGCGAGGAAGCGAGGCACCGGTTGGGCTTGGACCAGCACCCGGGGCGTGGAAGCCTGGCTGGGCTGCCACGGGGCCTTCTTCAGCGAGCGGGGATTCGCAAGAGAGTAGACGTCGTACTTGCCCTGCTCGAAGTACACAAACGCCATTCGGTCGGCACCCTGCGCCCACGACAGCACCGGCGAGAGGGGCGTGATGCCCTGGACGCCGGTATAGAAATCGGTGATCTGATAGACCTGACGGTCCTGGAGATCAAAGATGAACAGATTGGCCACTTCGTCCCGGTCCGAGACGAATCCGATTGACTGCCCATCTGGGGCCCATTGCGGGCTCGAGTTCCTGCCTTGGTCCATTCCGGGGAGGACTTCGATCCGACCGCTTTCCAAATGGAGCAGCGCCAGGCGGAGATCGCCCCATTTCAGGGCCTCGAAATCGGTGTTGGGCCCCCGGTCGGTCGAAAAGGCGATGGTCTTCCCGTCCGGGGACCAAACCGGGTGAAGGTCGGCGTACTTGTCGTTGGTCAGACGCCGGAGGCCGGTACCGTCGATGTTGATGACATAGAGGTCGGAGATCCCGCCGTCGAGGCCGGTGAATACCAACTGCGTGCCGTCCGGGCTGAAGGTCGGCGTGGTGACGCCGGCCAACGGCACCGAAATCCGCCCGATCTGCTTGTTTCGGGACGGATCGACCACGACGATGTCGTCTTTGCCGCTTCGCTTGGCTGCGAAGACCAACATCGTGCCATCCGCCGACCAGGCGGATGACGAATTGAAATAGCGGAAGCTCTCATAGCTGCTCGAAAAGCTGGATTTGAGCAACCGCTTGATCGGCTTACCGGTCACGCCGTCAGCCATCCAGAGGTCAACGAAGAAGAAGTCCTTCTCGCTGAAATAGGCGACCCGGGATCCGTCCGGCGAGAGGGCCGGGGCAAGGTGCCAGGTACCTTCAGCGATCTTCTGAGTCAGCAGAGGCGTCGACATCGTCCGGGCCTTGACCCGCTTGCCGATCTCCGGCAAGTACTGCTTGGTGACGGCGTCCTGCCACTGGACGACCAATTGATCGAAAGTCATCCCAAGGACCCGCCGAAGCGCCACCTCGAGGCCGCCCCCGATAGCGTTCTTGGTGATGGCTCCGACCGCCTCGTCGCCCCAGCGCTGGCCGACATAGGTGATCAGGGCGTGCCCGAACTGGTAGGGAAATACCTGAAGAAAATCGTTGGCGGTCGGGAGCTTCCCTTCGATGGCGCCGTCACGGAGCCACATGGCCGTCTTGGTGTCGATCGGGCCGAGGGAGAAGTACTCCGCCATTCCCTCGCCGAACCAGAGCGGGGCATTGGCGCTCAGGATCCCCTGAATGCCGGCGCCGCCCCGGCCGCGAGTCCAAATGTCGAACTGGAACTGGTGGACCATTTCGTGCGCGAGGACGTGCTCGTTGTCGGCGTAGGAGCCGGAGAGGGGGAAGGTATTCCGGTGGCGGAGGAAGTCGGTGAAGCCGCCGGTGCCCTCGTCGACCTCGCCGCCGCCCAAGTTGGTTTGCTGGAAGTCGCTGTGCGACGCGTAGAGGATGATCGGCTTTCGTTCCTCGAACTCATGGTTGAGGACTTTCGAAAGCCGGGCGTACGACCGTTCGGCCATCCGGGCAATGTCGAGGGCGGCCGGCCGCTCACTCTCGTAGTAATAGACGTCGAAATGCTCGGTTTGAACGATCTTGAAATCGAACCGGCCGTACTGAACCCGGTTCCGGCCGAAGTACTGGGCTGACAAGAGCCCGGGCACGAAGATCAATCCAAAGAGCAACGAGGCGAGGCGACCCATGGTCAAACCTTTCGTTCGGGCGTCGGAGTGAAATTCACGACCGGCGCGTCGTTCCACAGCCGCTCGAGTTGATAGAACCCGCGAGCTTCGGGGTGGAATACATGCACGACGAAATCGAAGAAGTCGAGCAAAGCCCACCGTCCATGTTGCAACCCCTCGACATGGTGCGGCTCGAGTCCCAGGGCAGCCATCCGATCGAGAATCGAAGCGGCAACCCCCCGGACGTGGGCGTCGGAGGTTCCGCTTGCGACCACGAAGTAGTCGGTTGAGTCGGAAAGCCCGCGCAAATCGAGGGCAACGATATTCTGGGCCTTCCGGTCATCGGCGGCTTCGAGGGCGGCCTGAATAGCGGCGGGCAGTCGCTTGGATCGAACGTCAACCACGAGGTTGCTTGGTTTGGTGTTCGGGCGTCCCATCCTCAACCTGATAGCACACGGCCCATGCACCCGGGCCGGCGTGGGTGCCGAGCACGCCGGTTGCCAGGGAAACAAAGCAATCCCGGGGTTGGTACGCGGCCACCAGTGCCGTCCTGAGCCGTTCAGCCGTCTCGGGGCTTTCGGCGTGGGCGATTCCGAACCGAACGGTCTTCGGACGCGGGGTGAGAGCCCGGTCGATCCACTGGAGGACTCGGGCCACCAATTGGTCCCGTCCCCTGACCCGATCGACCGGCACCACCCGGCCGGCCTGATCGAGCGAGAGAATTGGTTTGACATCGAGCATGCCGGCCAGCCATGCCTTTCCTCTCGATACGCGGCCGGAGCGCAAAAGGTTTTCATAGCGATCCACCGTCAAGAACAGCCCCGACTGGGACCGTACCCTTTCCAATTCAGTGACAATCGCTTTTGCGTTCCACCCTGACTCCGCCAACTCGGCGGCCCGGAGGGCCAGCATCCCGAGGCCGAGGGAGGCAGACCGGCTGTCGACGATCTCAACGTGCTCCAGGGCGGCCGCCCGGACGGCCGCTTGACCCGCCTGCCACGTGCCGGACAGCGCGCCCGAAAGGAGGACGGCCACCACCTCTTCAGCTTCGGTGAGTGCCGACCGGAAGGCTTTGACGAACTCGCCCGGCGTGGGCTGAGAGGTCGTCGGCAGGGCCTTGGCGGCGCGGAGCTTCTGGTAGAAGTCCTCCGGCTTGAGCTCGACCCGGTCTCGAAAGCTGGTGTCACCGAAAGTCACCTGGAGCGGAATCAAGGCGATCCGGTGGCGGTCGAGTACGGAATCCGGTAGGTCGGCCGAGGAGTCGGCCACGATGGCCACCGGCCGGCGATCGGCATGGCTCAACGCCCGGTGCTGGGCCCGCATGTCGTCGGCCTTCCGGCTGGCGATCGTGCCCCATTTGCCGACGGCCGCGTAGACCGCCTCCGGCGTGTCCGTGTGGACATGGATCTTCAGGATGTCGCCGATCTGGGCCACCACCACCGACCCGCCGAACTGATGGAGCAGGGTCCGGACTTCGTTCGACGGCGGGAGCTGCTCGCCGCGGATGACGCATTCGGTGCAGAACTGGTAGTCGCGCTCGGACGAGACGGTAAACTCCGCAGCCGGGTTGAAGTCGGGCGGCGCCTCGCTGGCTGCGGCCGCGAGGATCGGGTCGCCCTCGATCAGGCGGACGACGCCCTCGAGCATCCGGACGAATCCTTTCCCGCCCGCGTCCACGACACCGGCCTCCCGCAATACCGCCAACAGAGAGGGCGTTCGGGCCAGCGCTTCCTGTCCTTCAGCCAACATCTGGCGCATGAACTCCGTCATGTCCACGCTGGTTTCGGCGGCTTTCTCGGCAGCCGACGCGGCATCTCTGGCCACGGTCAGAATGGTGCCTTCGCGGGGTTCGTCGAGCGACGAGTACAGGGTGTCGGCGGCCCTCCGAAGGGCCTTGGCCAAGTCGGGCGCCGTGGCGGTGGCTCGGGTGCCGATCGACTCGGAAAACCCCAAGAGGAAATGGGCCAGCATCATGCCCGAGTTACCCCGGGCGCCAAGGCCCGCGGCCCGGGCCGCGACTTGAGCGGTTTCGCCGAGCGAGGCGTCGCCTCGAGCTCGGAGCGCATCCGCGACGGCTCGGAGCGTGAGGCTGAAATTGGTTCCGGTGTCGCCGTCGGGCACCGGAAAGACGTTCAGCCGGTTGATTTCCTCCCGGCCGGCCTGGACCCAGTCGGCGGCCGCGTACATGGAGCGAGCCAGCCTCGGTCCGTCCACATACGCGATGCCGATGGGCATGGGTTACTCCGACTCCACCGTCACTTTGAACTCGGCCCGGACCTCAGTGTGGAGCCGAACCGCGACGGCGTGAACGCCGAGTTGCTTGAGCGGGTGCTCGAGTTCGATCTTCCGCTTGTCGATCGTGAATCCGGCCTTGGCGAGGGCATCCGCGAGATCGGCCGTCGTGATCGACCCGAAGAGTTTGTCACCCTCGCCGGCCTTAGCCCTGAGGGTCAGGTGGGCAGACCCGAGCTTAGCGGCCAACTCAGAGGCCTCCGCCTTCTCAGCGGAGTGCTTGGTCAGCCGCGCCCGCTGTTCCTGCTCAATCCGCTTTTTGTTTCCCTCGGTCGCCTCGAACGCGAGCCCCCGGGGCAACAGGAAATTCCGGCCGTAGCCGGGTTTAACCTTGACCAAGGCGCCGGCCCTGCCGAGGCCTTTGACGTCTTCACGAAGAATGACTTCCATCGGTATTACCTCCATCAGGAACCGGCCGGTTCCGGAAATCGAGCCAGGTATCAGCCAGCCCAAGGGTGACGAGCGTTCCCAAGGCAACAGGGAGCGCGAGGAATGCAAAGGCGAACATCAACAGCTTGCCCGGCAACGGCCAGTTCCGGGAGGCGTGCTGGGCGACTGCAAGCCCGCGGACTCCGTAGAGACCGACCCACACTACCAGCAGGTTCTCCGCGATCCGGCCCGCTGGTTCGCCGAGCGGTACCAGAGCCAACGCGAGGGTAAAGATAGCACCCCAGATGAGGTGATCGTCGAAGCGGAAAACCCGGAACGGGGCCGGCGGCGGGGGGAGCGGGCTGGTGGCGATCCGGTGGTACCATCGCCACGCCAAGCCGAGGCCGAGTAAGGCCTGGAGTGCCACCATCCCCGGGAAGAGCCGGGCGACCGAGGCAGCCGATTCCTTGGCCGCCGCCACCTGATCGCCGGCCGCTCCCTGGAGCCAAAGGTCGACCGATCGGCGGATCTGATCGGCAATGGCGGCGTCGACGGGGCTCAGGTCGATGCCGTACCAAAGCACCCACCCGGCGAGTCCAATGGCGCTGACCCCGACCACGATCAGGCCCCGGACCACCGTCGAAAGGGTTGGCAGCAGATTAGTCATCACGACGAACCCCGCCGCCGACAGCAGGCCGGCTGTTCCGATTAACCGGGAGGGCAAATCGGCGCCGCCCAAGTCGAGCACGAGCTTCAGGCTGCCGCCTCCGGACAACAGAATCCAGATCCACTCCCGCGCCGTCTTCGGCCCGGAAAAAACCAGCAGCAGGGCCAGGGGAGCCAATAGAAAAAGTGGTGGCGCCAAGAACAGAAACGCCACCACCAGAAATGCGGTCACGAACGCGGGGCGCTGCCCCGGCTCCGCCGGGGTGGTCAGCCCGCGTACCCCTTGATATAGGGGAGAATGGCCAGGTATCTGGCCCGCTTGATGGCCACGGCAAGCTGCCGTTGGTGCCGGGCGGTGACCCCGCTCAGCCGCCGGGGCAGGATCTTGCCCCGCTCGGTCAGAAACCGCGAGAGCAACTTCTCGTCCTTGTAATCGACAATCCGGATCCGCAGTTCGGCGAGCGGATCGCCCTTACGATGGCGGCTCATTCGTCATCCTCCTCTTCGGAATCGGCCGGTTTCACGGCCGCGTAGTTCGGGGGCGTCGGAGGCTCGTCGTTGACGACGACCAGATGGCGGATGACGGCGTCGTCGAGCTTGATCGCCCGCTCGAACTCCGGCAGCGCCTTCGAATCGGCGTCGAACGTGGCCACCACGTAGTAGCCGGTATCACGCTTCTTGATTTGGTAGGCGAGCGCTCGGCGGCCCCAGTGGTTAACCTGAGGCGCTTCGGCCCCCGGCGTGGCCACGAGGGCGTGAAAGGCTGCCAGCTTGGAATTGATGGTCTCTTCGTCCAGAGCAGGATCGAAAATGTAGACCACCTCGTACGGTCGGGCCATGCACACCTTCCTTTGGTCAAGTTGCCCCCGCCTTGGGTGCAGAAGGCGGAGGAGGAGATATTTTGACTACGGGGACAAAGATAGCGGCTTTGGGGGGCTCTGACAACCCGGTCACCGGGGCTGGTTACGCGGTGGAAACCCTTTGATTTGAAACGGTTAGCTTCCTGGTATGCGAGTAGAATCGATTCAAACCGGCCAACCGCGGACCTTGGGGAACCCGGCCTCCGACGACCCGCTCGACGCGGTGTGGACCAGTGCGATCTGGAAGGAGCCGGTCGAGGGGCGGGTGGCGGCCGGGTCGGAGGGACTGAGTGGAGACACCCAAGTCTACAAGAAGGGACACGGGGGCCCCGAGCGGGCGCTTTTGTTCTATCCCTTCGAGCACTACCAGCAATGGCGGGCCGAATGGGGCCAGCGGGACGTCGGCCCCGGTGGGTTCGGCGAGAACGTGACGGTGAGCGGTCTTCGGGAACAAACGGTCTGCGTCGGGGATCTGTTCCTGGTGGGGGAACTCCGGGTGGAAGTATCGGGGCCGAGGGAGCCCTGCATGAATCTGGTTCGGCGGTTCCGCCGGCCGGAGTTGATTGAGCGGGTGGTGGCTACCGATCGGAGCGGGTGGTACCTCCGCGTGCTCAACGAGGGATGGCTCGAGAAGGGCCTCCCGATCACGCTGCTCGACCGGCCCTATCCCCAGTGGACGATCGACCGCGCCGCCCGGGTCAAGCGGTCCCGAAACCCCGACGACGCGGCGCTGCTGGCGTCCTGCCCGGCCTTGCTTGCCGACTGGCGGGCCAAGCTCAATGCTAGACGTTGAAACGGAAGAGCAGGACGTCGCCGTCTTGCACCACGTACTCTTTGCCCTCTGAACGCACCAGACCCTGCTCTCGCGCGGGCTTCCATCCGCCAACCCGGACAAAATCGTCGAACGCCACCGTTTCCGCCCGAATGAACCCCCGTTCGAAGTCGGTATGGATCACCGCTGCGGCCTGCGGCGCCCGGTCGCCGTTGTGGATAGTCCAGGCCCGGACTTCTTTCTCGCCGGCGGTGAAGTAGCTCCGGAGGCCGAGCAGGTGATAGGCTCCCCGGGCCAACCGGTCGAGTCCGGACTCGGTCAATCCGAGGGAGTCCAGAAAGTCCTTTCGGTCTTCGGGGGCGAGTTCCGACAACTCCATTTCGACCTTGGCCGAGAACAACACGACCTCCGCCGTCTCGCCGGCTGCCTGAATCGCGGATCGGAGCGCCTCGACATGGGCGTTGCCGCTGTTGATCTCGGCCTCGCTGACGTTGGCCGCGTACAGGACCGGCTTGGCGGTCAGGAGATTGAACTGGCGGAAGGTGGCCGCCTCCTCTTGGGTCGGAATCACGGTCCGGGCGGCCTTGCCCTCGGCCAATGCGGCCTGGAGCGCGGTCAAGAGCTTGGCTTCGAGTTTGGCCTGCGGATCGCCGGATCGGGCGGCCCGGACGCTCTTGTCGAGACGTTTTTCGACCGCCGCGAGGTCCGCCAAGCCCAACTCGATGTTGATGATGTCGCGGTCACGAGCCGGATCGACGGGACCCATCACGTGCTGAATGTCATCGTCCTCGAAGCACCGAACGACGTGCACGATCGCATCGACCTCCCG
>SXGU01292571.1_pt1 | contig 13805 bp, 22 predicted proteins | sample 3174531 | NCBI WGS metagenome assembly SXGU01 (sample SAMN11356863, study PRJNA531348) | freshwater metagenome | isolation source: freshwater sample F1-140 | place: China: Fuxian Lake, Yuxi | collected 2017-12-25 | reverse complement strand
CGGCCTGATCGGCGTCCAGACCGAATTCATGACGACAACCTCCGGTTCCGGTCTGCTCTACCACGTATTCGACCATTACGGCCCGATGAAGAAAGGCGAAATCGGTGTGCGTAAGCGCGGCGTACTGGTGTCGATGGTGCAGGGAAAGGCTTTGGCTTATGCGCTGTTCGCCTTGCAGGAACGCGGCGAATTATTCCTGGTACATGCCGATGAAGTCTATGAAGGCATGCTGGTAGGCATACACTCCCGCTCCAATGATCTGGTGGTAAATCCTACCAAAGCCAAGCAATTGACCAACATCCGCGCTGCGGGCACCGATGAAAACCTGATCCTGACAGCGATTCAAAAAATGACGCTGGAACAGGCGCTGGAATTTATCGGTGAAGATGAACTGGTCGAAGTCACACCGAAATCCATCCGTTTGCGCAAGAAGTTGTTGACGGAAAATGAGCGGAAGAGGGCGGCTAAGGGCTAGATTTGGAAGGGGCAACCCCTAGTGGTTGCCCTTAATCAAATTAAGAGAGAAATGTGAACGAAATTATATTTTTAGTCGAAGATGCGCCCGAAGGTGGTTATATAGCGAGAGCTTTACAAACTGCTATATTTACCGAAGCAGATGATATAGAGGATTTGTACAATAAAGTACGCGATGCGCTTGACTGCCATTTCGAACCTGCAAATAAGCCTAAAATAATACGTTTGCATTTTGTCAGGGAAGAAGTGATTGCTGCATGAAATTGCCGCGCAGTTATTCAGGATTCGATATTAACTATGGGAGTAAGATTATGAGCAACGTTCAAGAGCTCGAAATAGCTGTTTCGCAACTGTCTATCAACGAGCTTCTACAATTTTCAGAATGGTTTGAAGAATTTTTGGCGGATCAGTGGGATAAAAAAATTGAGGCTGATATATTGGCCGGTCATCTGGATGCCGCAGGCAAGCGAGCGGATGATGACTTTCTCGCTGGTCGCGCAAGTCCACTTTGAATCATTTTGCCACGCCGGAGTTTTGGTTTCACTATCGCCAACTACCTGATGAAATTCGTGCTTTGGCTGACAAGAATTTTGAATTGCTACGTATCAATCCACGACATCCTTCCTTATGCTTGAAAAAGATCGGTATTTTTTGGTCAGCCCGTGTCGGATTACGTTACCGGGCGTTAGCAAAAGAACGGGAGGAAGGTCTCGTATGGTTCTGGATTGGTTCACATGATCGTTACGATCAGATGATTGTTTCATGAAGCCAAGCAGAGTCGATAGGGCAACAGTTTTATGTCCATTGTTTGTATTCGCCAATGAGGGGCAAGAAACATTGCCCACCCACACTATTTAAAAAAACCATGACCCAAAGAACCGCCGAAGTCGAGCGCAATACCCTCGAAACCCAAATTAAAATTAAAATCAACCTGGACGGAACCGGCAACGCCGTGTTTGTAACCGGTGTGCCTTTTCTCGATCACATGCTCGATCAAATCGCCCGGCATGGGTTAATAGATATGGACATTGAAGCGCACGGCGATTTGCATATCGATGCGCATCATACCGTGGAGGATATCGGTATTACTCTGGGTCAGGCGTTTGCCAAAGCCATCGGTGACAAAAAAGGTATTTATCGCTATGGGCATGCTTATGTTCCGCTGGATGAAGCGCTATCCAGGGTCGTGATCGATTTTTCCGGTCGCCCCGGCTTGTTCTATGACGTTAAATACCCGAAAGCGATGATCGGTAGTTTTGATGTCGATTTATTCAGGGAATTCTTTCAGGGCTTTGTCAATCATGCCGGCGTAACCTTGCATATCGATAACCTGAAGGGTGCGAACGCTCATCATGTTGCCGAAACCATTTTTAAAGCACTGGGCCGCGCCATACGCATGGCAATTACCGCCGATGTCCGAATGGCGGGTATAATGCCGTCCACCAAAGGCAGTCTGTAGCCTTGAATTTTGAACTTTGAACTTGTCTTATGTCTTCTGTCGCTGTTATTGATTACGGAATGGGTAATTTGCATTCCATTGCAAAAGCCCTGCAACATGCTGCCCCTGAGGTAGATGTGCAGATCGTTTCTGATGTCGATGCTATTTTGCAGGCGGATCGCGTGGTTTTTCCCGGTGTCGGGGCCATACGCGATTGCATGCAGGCGCTCAATCAGTCGGGATTGTCTGCGGTTATACATGCTGTTGCCAAAACCAAGCCGCTGCTAGGTATTTGTCTAGGGATGCAGGCCTTGCTGACCGATAGTGAAGAAAACGGCCATACCGAAAGCCTGGGCGTTATTTCGGGACATGTCGTTCATTTTCCCGATGCGTTAACCGATAGCGCGGGAAACAGCCTGAAAATTCCGCACATGGGTTGGAACCAGGTTCATCAACTGCCGCATCCGCTATGGGCTGATATCCCCCAGGATAGCCGCTTTTATTTTGTGCATAGTTATTATGCGCGCCCTGATGATGCATCTGTGGTGGCGGCGACCACGGAATATCCCGATGCCTTTGCCTGTGCCTTGGCTCAAGATAATGTTTTTGCCGTACAATTTCACCCGGAAAAAAGCCAAGCGGTTGGATTACAACTGCTAAAGAACTTTTTGCACTGGAATGGTAAAGTTTAAATTTTCGAGGTTTCATTATTCATGTTGTTAATACCCGCTATCGATTTAAAAGAAGGCAAATGTGTGCGTTTACGTCAGGGGCGCATGGAAGATGACACGGTTTTTTCCGATGATCCTGTTGCAGTCGCAGGCAAGTGGGTTGCCGCCGGTGCTAAACGCATACATCTGGTTGATCTGGATGGCGCGTTTGCCGGCAAACCGGTTAATGCCGATATCATTAAAGCCATCGTTACAGCTTTCCCTGATGTCCCGGTCCAGATAGGCGGCGGTATTCGTGATGAAGAGACTATTCAGGCCTACCTGAATGCAGGTGTCGAATACGTTATTATCGGCACCAAGGCGGTTAATGAACCGCATTTTGTCAGTAATATGGCTTTGGAATATCCCCGGCATATTATCGTCGGCCTGGATGCCAAAGACGGTAAAGTGGCGATTGACGGCTGGTCGAAACTGTCTAAGCATGATGTGATAGACTTGGCGCAACACTTTGAAGCCGACGGCGTAGAGGCGATTATTTATACGGATATTTCCCGCGACGGCATGATGCAGGGTGTCAATGTCGAAGCGACGGCGCGATTGGCGCGGGCGATTACCATTCCCGTGATAGCATCGGGCGGCATCACCAATATTGATGATATAAAAGCCCTGGGCGCTGTGGCGCATGAAGGCATCATGGGCGCAATTACCGGGCGTGCGATTTATGAGGGTACACTGGATTTTGCTGAAGCGCAGCAACTGGCGTCGCAGTTTTAAGTTTTATGAAAAACCCGCAGCAAATACGGATATTGGCTAATGAGCGTTTGAGTGAAGCCAAAATACTGTGTGAGAACGGCAAATATGATGGCGCATTTTATTTGGCGGGATATAGTAATGAGTTGATGCTCAAGGCTAAAATCTGCGGTCAACTGGATGTTGACGATTTATTTGATGAGGCTTGCAAGATGCCTGGTATTGGCGAAGTCAGAAAAGCCATCAAGACGCATGATATTTCTGTGTTACTTATTTTTAGCGGCTTAAGGAAAAAATTTGAAATCGCCAAAAGCGAAAGCTGGGTTTTGGCGCAAACCAATATAAGACTTTTCAATACAGCCGGACATTGTGTCTGGAGTGAACAAAGCCGATATCAATCGGTAGGTTCACAACATGTCGGCAACGTGCAAGAACTGATTGAATTATTGACTCATGAAGAAGGGTTGTTGCAATGGATAGACAAGAATTAATAGGTAAGCTGCAAGACTTCAAACAGGCTTGCCTCAACAGAGGCTATATTGAGGGCGATTTCTTTCTTACTGAAGCCTATCCAGGATTGATTCCTACCTCGTTTGTAGTCAACATGGTTGTCAAAAAAGCATGGCTGGATTCGGTTATTTCCAGGGGAGAGGCGCTAGATAAGTTGCTTGATGTGCTTTGGGAAACTACCACAGCCAAAACTCGTGAAGACATTTTTACCTTGGGTGTTTATGACGAAGATGAACGCCACCTATTTGAACAGCTAAAAACCAAAGAAGCAGCATGAGCCTAGCCAAACGCATTATTCCCTGTCTCGATGTCGATAATGGACGTGTCGTCAAGGGCGTGAAATTTGTTGATATTCGCGATGCCGGTGACCCTGTAGAAATCGCCCGAAGGTATGACCGCGAAGGCGCGGATGAGATTACTTTCCTGGATATTACCGCAACGCATGATAACCGCGATACGATTGTGCATGTTGTCGAGCAAGTGGCCAGCGAAGTCTTTATTCCGCTGACGGTAGGCGGCGGCATCAGGACGCTGGATGATATTCGCCGCATGCTCAATGCCGGCGCGGATAAAGTCGGTGTCAACAGCGCCGCGGTGTTTAATCCTGAATTCGTTCGTGAAGCCGCACAGCGTTTTGGATCTCAATGTATTGTTGTCGCCATCGACGCTAAAAAAGTCAGCCAACCGGGCAAGGCCAATCGCTGGGAAATTTTTACCCACGGCGGGCGTAAAGGCACTGGCATTGATGCGATTGCCTGGGCCGAAAAAATGGTTGATTACGGCGCCGGGGAAATTCTGCTGACCAGCATGGATAGGGACGGCACCCGCGAAGGTTTTGACTTGCCGTTGACTCGCGCCATCAGCGAAGCGGTCACGGTGCCGGTCATTGCGTCAGGCGGCGTCGGTAACCTGGATCATTTGGCCGACGGCGTGCTTGAAGGCAAAGCCGATGCGGTATTGGCGGCCAGTATTTTTCATTTTGCCGAATACACCATCCAGCAGGCTAAAGAACAGATGGCAAGGCGCGGTATCGAGGTGCGTTTATGAGTTCATCATGGCTGGATGACATACGCTGGACTGACGACGGCTTGATTCCGGTTATCGCTCAACAGGCCGACAGCGGAAAAATACTGATGTTTGCTTGGATGAATCGTGAATCGCTGGGCTTGACCGTCGCCGAAGGCTATGCGGTTTATTGGTCCAGATCACGCGGAAGATTATGGCGCAAAGGGGAAGAATCCGGGCATCGGCAGAAAGTGCTGGGCTTGTTCCTGGATTGTGATGAGGATGTGATCCTGCTCAAAATTGAACAGGAAGGCGGTATTGCCTGCCACACAGGGCGTGAAAGCTGTTTTTACCGGCAATTGCTTGATGGGCAATGGCAAAGTGTTGAGCCTGTGTTGAAAGGCCCCGAGGCCATTTATAGCAAATTGAAATAATCATTGGACGGTCACAGGTGCAATGCAATTTGAAATTGTTGGGGAAATTAAGGAAATAGAAACATTTGCTACGGGTAACGGAATTCGCGAGATTGATCGATTAAGAAAAACTTACGGTAATGGCCGATGGCGTAAATGCAAGGGTATCGCATGGATTAAACTGAATGATGAAAATCAGCTTTGTTCGGTTGAATTACATTGGTATGAAGCTTCGGGCATTGGTCGACGGGAATTCAAAATCAAATACTTCTTGGATTAAAACATGAATTTAAATACAAAGAATGCCGAACATTATTTTGTCGTCTGTATTGATAACTCGGATTACCCTGTTGCGCTGGAAAAACGTAAAATTTACGAATTGATACCGGATCCTGGTGCAGAAAAACATAATCAGGTCAGGATCATTGATGAATCTGGAGAAGATTATCTTTATCCGGCAAATTGTTTTATACCCATAAATCTGAGTAAAGGTGTAGAAAATGCAATTCTTAGAGTGGCATAGATGAGCAACGTATTACAACAATTAGCGCAAATCCTGGAACAGCGTAAACAGGAGTCCGCCGACAAATCCTATGTTGCCAGCCTGTATGCAAAAGGCCTGGACACTATTTTGAAAAAAATCGGCGAGGAAGCGACGGAAACCGTGATTGCGGCCAAAAACGGCGACAAACAACAAATTATTTATGAAACCGCCGACTTGTGGTTTCATTGCATGGTATTGCTTGCCGATCAGGGCCTGGGGCCGGATGATGTCTTGCAGGAATTGCAGCGTCGCTTCGGTTTGTCCGGCCTGGAAGAAAAAGCGCAACGTAGTAAATAACACACATCGATTAACCGGAGTTAAACCAATTGGAGTTAAAACATGGGCATAAGCGTCACTAAACTGTTAATTGTATTGGTCATTATTATTATTGTTTTCGGCACCAAACGCCTGCGTAATATAGGCACCGATTTGGGCGGCGCCATCAAGAGTTTCCGTGACGCCATTAAGGACGGCGAAGATGGGAAGCCCGCTGACGATAAAGATGCCGACGATAAGGATAACGTTATCGAAGGCGAAGTCACCACGAAAAAGCCTGATTAACAGGTTCGGAAGAGTCAGATGTTTGATATAGGATTTTCCGAGCTGGTCATGGTGGGCTTGATCGCCTTGCTGGTGATCGGTCCTGAGCGTTTGCCTAAAGTGGCCCGTATTGCCGGGTTCTGGATAGGTAAAACACGCAATATGATGGCTTCCGTGAAAGCGGAAATTGCCCAGGAACTGCAAGCCGAAGAAATGCGCCAGCTGTTTAAAGAACAGACCGGAATGCAGGAGTTTCAGGACATCATTGATGAAACCTCCGATTCTATCAACAATTCGATAAAGTCTTCGCTTGGACAAGTGCCGGAAGACACAGCACAAAAAATTAAGCGGCAGCATGAGCCAAAATAACAGCGACGAGTTAGAGCTACCCTTTATCAGCCACCTGATCGAACTGCGCGATCGCCTGTTAAAGGTGATTTTATGCGTGTTGCTGGTATTCCTGGCCTTGGCTTCTTATGCCAATGAAATCTATAGCTTCCTTGCCGGTCCGTTGATGAAGCACATGCCCAAAAATAGCACGATGATCGCTATTGATGTGGCTTCACCTTTTTTTACCCCGTTTAAGCTGGCGCTGGTCGTCGCTATTTTTATTTCCGTCCCGTTTATTCTTTACCAGTTTTGGGCCTTTGTTGCGCCGGGTTTGTACAAGCGCGAGAGACGGATGATTTTCCCGTTGCTGATTGCCAGCACCCTGCTGTTTTATCTGGGTGTGGTATTTGCCTATTTTGTGGTTTTTCCGCTGGTTTTTACCTTCTTGACCACCGCCGCTCCCGAAGGCGTGGCGGTAATGACCGATATTACCAAATACCTGGATTTTGTCTTGACGATGTTCTTTGCTTTCGGCGTGTGTTTTGAAGTGCCGATAGTGACTGTCGTTTTGGTCTGGACCGGGCTGGTCACCCCCGCCGACCTGAGCGCCAAGCGACCATATGTGTTTCTTGCTGCGTTCATTATAGCCATGCCGCTGACACCTCCCGATGTCTTGTCACAAACCCTGTTAGCGATACCCATGTGGCTGTTATTTGAGATTGGCTTGCTGTTTTCCCGCTTGTTTGTACGCAAGGATGACAGTGATTATAGTTATCCCGATACCATCGAAATGGATGATGAGTCTGACAGGTAAAACAATCAGGCTGATTACCAGCGCTTGACTCAAGCAGGGCGTCATACCGGCATACCCACCGTGGCATAAGTGGATTGCCGGTATTTAACCTGATATGAGGAGTTTGTGACGGCGGCTCTTGAATTGCAGGTTGGTCCCTGAATGCCCGCCTATGCAGTGATCCTATTGACTTTCTTTTTCCTTCGTCTTGCCGTCAGTTTCCGATATAACCGCTGTATAACATTCCATCAGGCTTTCCGTATAGTTATTGTGCGCGTCGCTCAGTTCTTTGGCTGAACCGAAGTCGGTACGTAGTTCCTCAAGCGTTTTTTTAGGATCTTTTGAAGAAGACAAGGTCAGCATTTTTGCATAGTTGCGATAAGCGGTCATGCGTTTGGTATCCAGCGCAAAAATACCGGGCATCTTTGACGAGGATGTATCCACGACACATTTGGCCATGTATTCCGGGTCGATTTTGTAGTCTTTGACATCCTGTTCTTTTTGCATTTCTGCCAATACAGCCTGTTCATACTGTTCTTTATCTGCACAAGCGGGAAGTAATAATGCGGATAAGATAATCAGCAGTAGTTTTTTCATGTAAGAGTACCGTTTTTAATGAATGTAGTGAAAAGTGGACGTTGCGTCATTATACGCGTAACCCGTCGGGACAAACCAAAAGCTTGAAAGTCTCAGGATTCCGGTTCCATCTCCTTCATGGCCTGCGCTATCCACTGGCTTGCTTCAAGATTAATATCCGCCGCTTTACGCCCCTTGGTTTCATGAGGCGGGCTAATCTTGACCTTAATGGTGCCCGGATATTTTAAAAAGCTGTAACGCGGCCAATAATGGCCTGCATTATGCGCGATGAAAATAACCGGATAGCCTGAGTTTTGCGCCAATAACGCGCCGCCGGCGCTGAATTTTCTGATCTCTCCCGGCGCTGTCCGCGTACCTTCAGGAAAAACAACCAGCCATAGACCTTCATTCAGGAATGCGGTTCCCTGGTCCAGTAATTTCCGTAACGCGGCGCGTTGATTCTCGCGGTCTATGGCAATCGGTTTTAATGTCGCCATCGCCCAACCCCAAACCGGCAGCCACAATAATGAGCGTTTCAACAAGACCGCCTGCATCGGCAATATATGCCTGAAGGCAATGGTTTCCCAGGCAGACTGATGCTTGCTGAGCACAATAGTGGCTTGATTGGGATTGATGTGCTCCAGGCCCTCGACTTCGTAGTCGAGTCCGCAGCAAGCTTTGGATAGCCATAGTACAAACCTTACCCATATCCCTGCGATTTTATAGCGCACTGAAAAAGATAAGGGTATGGCCAAAAGAATTAATGGGCTGACAATAAAAAGGGATAGAGTCATGCCCGTGAATAACAGCGCTGAGCCAAGGTAAAGCCTGATTTTATTGCCCTGATAGGAGGTGTTCTGCTGCGTCATAGAGATTTTCAAAAACAGGAATAGTAAGTTCGGGGTTATCTGTCTGGGTTTTTAGGCCTTTGCCGGTTTTGACCAATATCGGCTTTGCACCCGCGGCTTGTGCGGCCTGTATGTCACGTAGCGAGTCGCCGATAAAAGCAATCTCTTTTAGGTCAACATGGTTCTCGGCTGCAAAGGCCTGAAGTAAACCGGGCTTGGGTTTTCGACAAGTACAATCGCAGTCGGGGCCGTGCGGACAAACATAAATCGCATCGATTTTGCCGCCTTTTTCGCTGCACAATTGCTGCATTTTGGCATGAATGCTTTCCAGCATGGCCTCATCGAATAAGCCGCGCGCCAACCCGGACTGGTTGGTAATGACAGCAACCCGATAACCGGCACGGTTGAGTAAGGCAATCGCTTCAAGACTGCCTTCTATAGCTTGCCATTGTTCCGGGGTTTTAATGAATTCATCGGAATCGTGATTAATCACGCCGTCCCGATCCAGTAAAACATAGCGCTTTTCGCTCATATCAGTCGATTAAGCCGGTATTGTTGAGCACTCAGGATTGTAATCTGGAAATGTCGGCGCAGGTCAGGAACTGCTCGGATAACATATTCAGCAAGGCGAGGCGGCTCGCGCGCAACTCAAGATCATCGGTCATCACCATGACGTGATCAAAAAACGCGTCCACATCATTTCTCAATTGCGCCAAACGGTTAAGCGTCGCCTGGTAATCACGGCGCGCCAATAGCGGCTGGATGTCCTCGGCGGATTGCCGGGCGGCGATTAATAATTGCTGTTCCTGTGGCTCAAGCAATGCGCCAATGCTTTCGGCAGGCGCGGTGTCCGATTTTTTCAGGATGTTGCGAATGCGTTTATTGGCGGCGGCCAGGCTTTCCGCTTCGGGTAATTGACGGAAGGCTTTCACAGCGGCGATACGCTGCATAAAATCCAGCGGGTCGGGAGGGTTCAAAGTCATTACGGCATCGAACTCATCGGCGCTGTAGCCCTTGTCCAGGCAATAACCTTTCAGGCGATCAAAAATAAAATCGACCACGGCGCTGTGGGTAGCGTCTTTATCGAAACTGTGCGGGAATTGCGTCAGGGCAAATTCGCACAATTCGGGGATGTTCAGGCTCAAACCGTTTTCGATCATCGTACGGAGTGCGCCTAAAGCCGCGCGGCGCAGGGCATACGGGTCTTTATCGCCGGTCGGGATGAGGCCTGCGCTGAAAATGCCCGTTAACGTGTCCAGTTTTTCGGCAATCGCAAGGATTTGTCCGGTCGTACTGGGCGCGGTAGGGCTGCCGGATTGTTTGGGGAAATATTGTTCTTCCAAAGCCCAGGCGACTTCCGGCGCTTCGCCTTCCACCAGCGCATAATAGCGGCCCATAATGCCTTGCAAATTGCCGAATTCGCCGACCATATTGGTCATCAAATCGGTTTTTCCCAGTAAGGCGGCGCGTTTGGCGTGATCAACATTAGTGTTTAATTGGCCGGCGATGCGTTCCGCCAGTTTACCGACCCGCTCGGATTTTTCGTAGACCGTGCCGAGTTTTTCCTGGAAAACAATCGTTTTCAAGCTGTCAACGCGGTCTGCCAGCGTTTGTTTCCTATCCTGGTTCCAGAAAAATTCCGCATCGGCAAGACGTGGGGTGACCACGCGCTCGTTACCGTGCTGGATGGATTCCGGGCGGCTGCTTTCGATATTGCTGAAGGTGATAAAGTGCGGCAGCAAGCCACCGGCCGCATTTTCAACCGGAAAATATTTCTGGTTGGTCTGCATCGTGGTAATCAGCACTTCGGCAGGCAATTCCAGAAAGCGCGGGTCGAAATTACCGGTAACCGGCACGGGCCATTCGTTCAGCGCGGCGATTTCTTCCAGCAAGTCTTCTTCGATATGAGCGATGCCGCCGACTTTTGCAGCCGCTTGTTCGGCTTTTGCGCGGATGATGGTTTTGCGCTGTTCCACATCGGCAATGACCTTGCCTTGATTGAATAACGCCGCTTCATAATCAGTCGGCTTGCTCAGCGTAATGGCTTGCGGAGCATGGAAGCGGTGGCCCAGCGTGGTGTTGCCGGTGGTCAGGCCGAGAATTTCCGTGGCGATCACCTGATCGCCGAACAGCAACACCGCCCAATGCACGGGCCTGACGAATTCGGTGTTGAAACTGCCCCAGCGCATGCGCTTGGCTATCGGCAAATCGGCAATGCTTTGGCGGATGATGTCCGGGATAAGCTGCTCGGTGGCCTGACCTTTGATGGCCTGCGTATACGACAACCACTCGCCTTTGTCGGTCTTCAATCGCTCAAGCCGGTCAAACGTCGTGCCGCAACTGAGCGCAAAACCCAAAGCGGCTTTGCTGGGGCTGCCATCGGATGCAAATGCAGCCTGTATCGCCGGGCCGCGTTTTTCAACGGTTTTATCCGGCTGCGCCGTCGCCAGGTTTTCAATCAAAACAGCCAGACGACGCGGCGTAGCGTAAGCCTTGCTGCCGGTAAAGGTCAATTCAGCGGCGTTCAGGCCACTGACGATATTATTCAGCAAGGCATTGCTGAGTTTCAGCAGGGTTTTAGGCGGCAATTCTTCGGAGCCTAATTCGAAAAGTAAATGTTGTTGTTCTGACACAGGGCGACCTTTGTTAATTTATTTGATTACAGGTTTTGTAAGGTATTCATGTCGGCGTTACGCGCATGTTCTTTTAAGTACGCCGTCCATTTTTTTAATACGCCAATTCCCTCGGCATTTTGGTTTTTTAAATCCCGAAACAAGCGTTTAAAACGCTCAGCATCTTTTCTGTTGGGAACTTTGATTTTTCTCCAGCCTTTCAAATCTGTTGGAAGCTCATAATCGGTTAATGCCAAGTTGTGTTCTTTCGCTTGTTTTATCAGCCAGCTTTCGATGGGTGGATGCAGAATTAGGTAATGGTGTTTTTCTGTATGTTTGTAAAGTTGCACAAGATGCTTTTCGGTAACGAACCTGAATTCTTTTTTCAGATAATACGGTCTTCTTCTGTCTCCATCGTCATCCAAAATGCCCAGCGCGAAACTATCCTTTAATTCTTCCCGCATAACTTTGCATACCGTATTGCAACCTTTTTGATGGTTGTAAGCTTTCGTCGGAAAAATTAAGGTTTCAACCAACAGCGTATCAAGAAAACATTCGGGAATAATCAAGTCATCCATGCGCGGTAAACCGCTCATAATTGAAAAATACGTCTATGCCGTAGCTGTAAACCTCGTCCAATTCCTCGTCTGATAAGCGATAAACCACCGTTTGCCCATCTTGGAAATCTACCATATAAATGGCTAAATCTATTTTGGTATCTTCCAAAAAATCGTTCAGTACATACGGACTGTGCGTGGCGATAAAGAATTGATTCGTTTCAGCGTCGATAACATCTTGCGTGAAATGGGCGATGTAAGGCGGAAAGCAATGGGCTTCGGGTTCTTCGAAAAGTAAGATTGAATTTGTATTGGAAGCAATAGCTGCTTTAAAAAATATCAATCTCTGTAAAGTGTCGGCTATAGAACTAAAAGGAAATGAAGCTGCATTTTCCTTCAATGGCTTATCTATTCTTAATGTTTGGCTTGTCTTATCAAAAAGAAGCTTTAGTCCATATTCTTTAAACAATGCGGACAATTCATTTTCTAGTAATCTGTCGTGTTCAATAACTTCAAGCAAGTTAGCTCCACTAGGTGGTAGCAAATGATGAAGAAAGATGCTTGGTTTTTTGAATGCAAAAGTCTGAGGAAATTTATAGAAACTTACCTTAGGTGTACTTGAATATGATTGTCCTCGGCCACGATTTGTAAAAGTTAAATTGAGTCGATTATCCAAGTTTATTGACACTGGAAAAGACCAAATACCAGCATCTAACTTATCAAGTTCCGCTTTGATTTGATCTTCAATTTCTTGTGGATCGTCTAACCCAATAATAGAATCTTCAACCTTTTTCTTAATACCTTCAAGATAGGACTCACGCAACGCATTGTTAGACAGTTTTGAAAAGTCAATATTAAAAGACTCTTTCACCGTTTGGTCAGGAGCTTCAATGCTGATAGCTACATTGGCTAATTTTTCTCCGTCACTAAGGGGCGTTGCTTTGATTTTTATCCGCCCTAAGTTTGAAGCATGGCCGTATTGATTTCGTAAGTCTATTTGAAATTGTGCCAAACCTTTTTGTTTAAAATAGTCAACAGTGCAAGAGCTGTCGTCATCCGTATTTATTGTGATTTTTTCGTCAATATTTCCATCAAAAAACAACTCCGCAATATTCTCCACTCTGACGAACTGAGTTAATTTTTTACTTTTGTTGTATTTAAAATAAGGCAAACTAAATAACCCAATAGCCTCCAAAATATTAGACTTCCCCACATTCGGCTTACCAATCAGCAAATTAATCCGCTTGCAATCGCTTAAAGTGACGTCCTTAAGCGATTTGAAATTGGTAATCCGTACTGTGTTGAAAAAGTTTGCCATCTTACTCGGCGGGCGTATTGCACATCGGAAAACCCAACGACTCACGCCGTGCGTAATAAGCCTCTGCGACCGCACGCGACAAAGTTCTTACCCGCAAGATATAACGTTGCCGTTCGGTAACCGAAATCGCATGACGCGCATCCAGCAAGTTGAAGGTATGCGAGGCTTTCAAAACCATTTCATAAGCGGGCAAGGGCAAGCCCAACTCTATCAGTTTTTGGCATTCCTGTTCGTAAGTGTCGAAACAGGAGAACAGGAAGGGCACGTTGGCGTGGTCGAAGTTGAAAGCTGACATCTCCACTTCGTTTTGATGGAACACATCTCCGTAAGTGACTGTGCCGAAAGGGCCGTTGGTCCAGACCAGATCATAAACGCTTTTTACGCCCTGCAAATACATAGCCAGACGCTCCAGGCCGTAGGTGATTT
>SXGU01198829.1_pt1 | contig 13805 bp, 17 predicted proteins | sample 3174531 | NCBI WGS metagenome assembly SXGU01 (sample SAMN11356863, study PRJNA531348) | freshwater metagenome | isolation source: freshwater sample F1-140 | place: China: Fuxian Lake, Yuxi | collected 2017-12-25 | reverse complement strand
TGGAGGCAGTCGTTGCTGAACCGGGTCAGCTCGACCGAGCTGAGGTCGACACCGAGCTCCTCGCAGATGGCCTTGGCGAGCGGGCGGTGGGCACTGCCGCTGAAGACCACGATCTCGCGCATTCGGTGCCCGGCTCCCGCTAGTCGACGACTGTGTGTGCGACCGGGCGAGAGTAACCAGCGGGGGCGCCGTACGCCATGGCCCGTCCGGGCCCTGGAGTCCGGCTGGCCAGCTCGCGGGCCGTCGGCCACGGGTTGAACCGGCAGCCGGCGAGCCCCTTCGACTGCTGCATCATCACCGGCGCCGGCCGTCCGGGGCCGGGGCAGCCCGCGTGGCCGAGCCCCAGGAAGTGGCCGGACTCGTGGTTGACCACCATGTGCCGGTAGTCGCGCAGGGCGCCGTTGGCGGCGTTCCACGCAGGCGACGCGTGCTTCCACCGCTCCTGGTTGATGATCACGTAGCGCCCGACCCGGCAGCTCCACTCGCTGCTGCAGCCCGACGAGAAGCTCGGCACCAGGCTGGCCGCGCTGAGGACGAACGTCATCGAGCCGCCCCGGGCCACCCGCCGGAACTCGATGCCGGCGCCCCGCCAGCCTCGCGGGTCGTCGAAGGTCTGCTGGGCCTGGCGGACGAAGGTCTTGAGACTGGTCGTGAGCGCGCCGCGGGTCTCCACGTGGTAGCGGACCGTGCGCCGGGCGTCGACGCGGTGCCGGACCCGCTCGGTGCGGTCCGTGGTGACCGTCAGCGTCGTGTAGCCGGGTGCCTTGGCCGTGATCGCCACCCGCAGCCTGGTGCCGACGTCCTCGACGGCGACGGGGTGACGGCGCCCCGTCTCACCCTCGATCGGGCGGCCGAAGCGCAGCCACTGGTAGCTGATCCGGGTGGGCTCGGCCGACCAGCTGCCGCCCTTCGCGACGAGGGTCCGGGTGAACCGCGGCTCGCCCACGATCTTCTGGCCGCCCTTCGCCTTCAGGGTCGCGCGCGCGACCTTCTCGGTCTCGGGCGAGACGGCGGCCGCGGTGGTGCTCCCGTCGCTGGCGGTCACCTCGACCGACAGCCGGCGGCCCAGGTCGTCGAGCCCGGGCACGTAGGTCTGCTGGTCCGCTCCGGCGATGGGCTGGCCGTCGCGCAGCCAGCGGTAGGCGTACGACGTCGGCGCGGGCGTCCAGGTGCCGGGCTGGGCGGTCAGCGTGGCGGCGTACTCAGGGGTGCCGGTGATGCTCGGCGGGACGGTGTTGACGGGCGCGGCGGCGGCCGGTGACGTCCAGACCGAGACTCCGGCGACGGCGAGGACCAGGGCGAGCAGGGCGCGTCTCATCGAGAACAGCCTAGGCAGGCTAGGCCCAGAGCTGCCCCTCGAGCGCGTCCTCGGCCTCGTCGACGGTGCCCTCGTAGGCCCCCGTCGAGAGGTACTTCCAACCGCCGTCGCAGACGACGAACGCGATGTCGGCGGGCTCGCCCGCCTTGACCGCCTTGGCGGCCTGGCCCAGCGCGGCGTGCAGGATCGCCCCGGTCGAGATGCCGGCGAAGATGCCCTCGAGCTCCAGGAGCTCCCGCACCCGGCGTACGGCGTCGCGCGGGCCGACCGAGAACCGGGCGTCGATGAGCGTCTCGTCGTAGAGCTCGGGGACGAAGCCCTCGTCGAGGTTGCGCAGGCCGTAGACCAGCTCGCCGTAACGGGGCTCGGCGGCCACGATCCGCACCTCAGGCTTGGCCTGGCGGAAGAACCGGCTGACGCCCATCAGCGTCCCGGTGGTGCCGAGGCCGGCCACGAAGTGGGTGACGCTCGGGAGGTCGGCCAGGATCTCCGGCCCGATGCCTTCCTGGTGGGCGAGGGCGTTGGCCTCGTTGCCGTACTGGTAGAGCATCACCCAGTCCGGGTGCTCCTCGGCGACCTGCTTGGCCACCCGGACGGCCTCGTTGGAGCCGCCGGCCGCGGGCGAGGTGATGATCTCCGCGCCCCACATCCGCAGCAGCTGGCGGCGCTCCTCGGAGGTGTTCTCCGGCATCACGCAGACCAGCCGGTAGCCCTTGAGCTTGGCCGCCATGGCCAGCGAGATGCCGGTGTTGCCCGAGGTCGGCTCGAGGATCGTGCAGCCCGGGCGCAGCAGGCCGGCCTTCTCGGCCTCCTCGACCATGCGGAGCGCCGGACGGTCCTTGATCGACCCGGTCGGGTTGCGGTCCTCGAGCTTGGCCCACAGGCGGACGTCGGCGCTCGGCGACAGGGCGGGCAGCCCGATCAGCGGCGTACCGCCGACCGAGGCGAGGAGGTTGTCGTACCGGGTCATCCGGGGGTCAGCCGCCGGCGACGGCCGGCAGGACGACGACCTGGTCGCCGTCGCTCAGCTCGGCCTCGAGCCCACCGATGAACCGGACGTCCTCGTCGTTGATGTAGACGTTGACGAACCGGCGCAGGTCGCCGTTCTCGACGAGGCGCTCCTTGAGGCCGGGGTGGTGGGCCTCGAGGTCGTCGATGAGCGCGCTGAGGCTGCCACCCTGCGCGTCGACGGCCTTGGCGCCGTCGGTGTAGGTGCGCAGGATCGTGGGGATGCGGACCTCGATGGCCATCAGACTGAACTCTCCGTCATGGGGGTTGGGGCAGGTAGCTGGTCGACGACCGTGACCTCTTCCTCGGTCACCTCGCCGTCGACGATCCGATACGACCTGAACTCCACCGGACCCTCGTTATTCCCGTGCTCACGTGTGCTGACCAGCACGTAGTGGGCGTGGGGCTCGCTGGCCAGGCCGATGTCGGTGCGGCTCGGGTAGGCCTCGGTGGCGGTGTGGGAGTGGTAGACGACCACCGGCTCCTCGTCGTTGTCGTCCATCTCGCGGTAGAGCCGGAGCAGGTCGCCGGAGTCGAACTCGTAGAACGTCGGGCTGCCGGCGGCGTTGACCATCTCGATGAACCGCTCCGGCCGGTCACTGCCCTCGGGGCCCGCGACCACACCGCACGCCTCGTCGGGGTGGTCCCGCTTGGCGTGCGCCACGATGGCGTCGTACGTCGCCTGGTCGATCGTCAGCACGTGCTCACGGGTATGGCGTCACCCTGGGGGTCCTGACCGACGTCTCGCGCATGGTGGCCGCCGGCCCCGACGGGCTAACGGGCGCCCCAGGTCTCCCGCAGCACCGCGCGGTGGGTGGGCAGCGCCTGGTCATGGACCCGCTGGCCCTTGTCGGTCAGCCGGACGAAGACGCCCCGACGGTCGTCGTCGCAGATGCTCCGCTCGACCAGCCCGTCGCGCTCCAGCCGGGCGACCGCCCGGGACAGCGCACTCTGGCTCAGGTGGATGTCGCCCGACAGGTCGTTCATCCGGTACTTGCCGCAGTTGGCGTCCACCAGCCGGTCGAGTGTCTCGAACTCGCTCAGCCCGATGTGGTGCCGGTCCTCCAGTGCCTTCTCGAGCGCGGAGCTGACCGCGGCGTGGCGCTCGAGCAGGGCCCGCCACTCGTCCACCAGTCCCGCTCGACCCATGCGCGCAGGATAGTGCGCACCACCAATCGATGCAACCACATTATTTGCTCTTGCATTGAATGCACGCGCATGGAATTCTCAGGTGAGTGACCTCACCAACCACTACTCACCCAGCCACCTCCGCCGGCGCCACCACCTGGGGCCCGCGCACCTGGGCGATGCTGATCACCCTCTGCATCGTCCTGTTCCTCGACGGACTCGACGTCTCGATGATCGGCGTCGCACTCCCGTCGATCGGCGACGAGCTCGACCTGTCGACGTCCTCCCTGCAGTGGCTCGTCAGCGGCTACGTCCTCGGGTACGGCGGCCTGCTGCTGCTCGGTGGTCGCACCGCGGACCTGTTCGGACGCCGGAAGGTCTTCCTCATCGCGCTCGCCGTGTTCGCGCTGGCCTCACTGGCCGGCGGCCTGGTCAGCAGCGGGCCGCTGCTGATCCTCACCCGCTTCGTCAAGGGCCTGGCCGCGGCGTTCACCGCACCGACCGGGCTCTCCATCATCACCACCAACTTCGCCGAGGGCCCGGCCCGCAACAAGGCGCTGTCGATCTACACGGTCTTCGGTGCGGGCGGCTACTCCTGCGGGCTGCTGTTCGGCGGCCTGATGACCGGCGTCGGCTGGCGCTGGACCTTCCTGCTGCCGGTGCCGATCGCGCTCGCGGCACTGGCTGCGGCGTTCCTGCTGCTGCCGAAGGACCGGCCGGCCGAGGAAGGGGGCCACGACCTCCTGGGTGCCGCGCTCTCCACCGGCGCGATGCTGCTGCTCGTCTACACGGTCGTCACCGCACCGGAAGTCGGCTGGGCGTCGGCCCGCACCGTCGCCTCGTTCGTCCTGGTCGCCGCCCTCGTCGCTGGCTTCGTCGTCGCGGAGAGCCGGGTCAGGCACCCGCTGATCCGGCTCGGCATCCTGCGCAAGGCGACGCTGGTCCGCGCCAGCCTGGCCATCGTCGCGGTGGCCGGCTCCTACTTCAGCTGGCAGTTCATCGTGACGCTCTACCTGCAGGGCACCCTGGGCTGGTCGCCGTTGGAGCTCGCGCTCGCCCTGCTCCCGGTCGGCGTCATGGTGGCCGCGTCCGCCGTGTTCTCCGACAAGCTGGTCAACCGCTTCGGCACGTCCCGGATCATCGCGGTCACCATGGCCGTGATGGCGGTCGGCTACCTGCTCTTCCTGCGGGTGGACACCTCTCCGTCGTACCCGACCCTGCTGCTGCCCGCGCTGCTGCTCATCGGCGTCGGCTGGATCGGCTTCCCCGCGATCAACCTCCAGGCGACCACCGGGGTCGACGACGAGGAGCAGGGCCTCGCGGCCGGCGTGCTGCAGACGTCGATGCAGGTCGGCGCGGCCGTGGTCCTCGCCGTGACCACTGCCCTGATCGCGTCGGGCGCCGAAGGCGCGACCACGCAGCAGGCAGCGCTGGACAGCTTCCGGCCGGGGCTGGTCTTCGCGGCGATCGTCGCGATCGTCGGTGCGCTCGTCGCCGGCCTCGGGCTGCTGGTGCGCAGCCCGGCAGCCGAACCGGAGCCGCTCGCCGAGCCCGAGCCGGACTACGTCACTCCTGCCGCGTGACCTCGAACCTGGCGGCGGGGCTCTCGGCGAGCGCGTGCGCGATCCGCTCCCGCAGGAAGTCCCGCATCGGCGGGAGGGCGCCGACCGGCCACCAGCCGACGTCGAGGTTCTCGTCGTCGTTGACCCGCGCCTCACCGCCGACCCACGAGCAGGCGAAGGTGAGGTCGAGGTAGACGCCCAGGTCACCGTTGGCGTGGGTGACCTGGGGACTGGCACCGACCGAGGCGAGCCGGTCGACGCTGATGTGGACCGCGGCCTCCTCGTAGGCCTCGCGCGCGGCCCCGACCGCGGGCTCCTCCCCCGGGTCGAGGATCCCCGTGATCGGCGCCCACTGGCCGTTGTCGGCGCGCAGCGTCAGCAGGATCTCGCGGGAGTCCGCCTCACCTCGGCAGACCACGGCCGTCACGGCCGGCAGCCACAGCTGGCGGGTCCCGACGAGCTCCCGGAGCTCGGCCACGAAGGGAGGGATGGGCACGCCAGCGATTGTCCACGGGTGCCGGAGCGCACGGGGTGCGGGCCTGGCTCACTCGTCGCGTGCGGCGCCGGTCCGTCCGTCCGCGGTCTCTCCGGAGCGCACATCGGCGCCACTGGCGCCGGTGTCGCCGGTCTCGTCGCCGCCGGCGCGGCCCACGAACTCCCCACTCTCGGTGGTTCCGGTCGTGCTGTTGGCGTCCATGGTGGGCGCGTCGGTCCCGCCACCCGTCTCCCGGGCGCCGGCGTTGGCCGGGTCGGCGGGAGCGTCCTGCTCACCGCGGCGCCGCGCGGTCCCGTCGCGGGACAGGAGACCGGCCAGCCGTTCGAGGAAGCTCATACCCCCCGGTAACCCGTGAGGTCGGCTTTGTCACGGGAGGCGTCCTCACCCCTCGGGAGGCGGACGTTCTCGCCTCGGTGTCGGCACGAACCCGTGCCTCAGGCCCCAGAGCACGGCCTGGGAGCGGGTTCGCGCACCGATCTTCCGGTATCCCGTGCGAATGTAGGTCTTGACCGAGTTGATGCTCAGGTAGAGCTGCTGGGCGATCTCGTTGTTGCTCATGCCCCGGCAGATCAACGTGAGGATCTCGGCCTCACGCTCGCTCAAGCCGTTCCGGCGGCCTGGCCAGTCGCCCACTGCCTGCTCCGCGCTCTGGGCGGCGTCGACCTCCACCACGCGCTCGCCGGCCCGGACCCGCTCGAGCGCGGCCACCAACGTGGCACCGCTGACGCCCTTGTGCACGTAGCCGGCCACACCCTGGTCGAGCGCTGCCTCGACGACGTCGGGGTCGGCGGCGAAGGCGAAGACCACGACGGGAGATGACGTCGACTCCACGAACTCGCGCAGGTCGTCGACCATGCCGAAGGCGTCCTTGAGCACCACGTCCACGTCGTCGGGCGGGTCGCGCAGCGAGTCGAGCTCGACCACCTGCACCCGGTCGCGGTGGTCGGCGAGCATGGCTGCCAGACCCTGCACGACGATGGCGTGGTCGTCGACCAGGGCGACCCGCACGGGCGTGCCGGGGTCGCTCATGGCTCGCCACCGAAGAGCGTGATGACCCCGTGCGCGATCCGGGACGGCGCCACGCCGGCGCGCGCCGCCGACGCCTCCAGACGGGACCGGGCAGTGTCCGCGGACAGGCCGGCGTACGCGGCCAGCAGCCCGACGGCTGTGTCCATGCGGGCTCGGGCCCGCTGGTGGGCCGGGGCCTGCTCGGCCCGCAGCCGGGTCGAGAACGTCAGGTCGGCGTTCTCGATCGCTCCGGGAGCCCAGCCGCCGAGCATCTGGGCGAGCTGCTCGTGGTGACCGCTGAACGCGTGGCCGGAGGCGGCGTAGAGGTTCACGCTGCCGACCACCTCCTCCTCGCGCACGATCGGCAGCGTGAGGGTGCTCGCCACCACGCCGGACGCACCGGCCAGGGCGAAGATCCGCCACCGTTCCTCGTCGAGCAGGTCCTCGTCGTTGAGCTCCACCACCGCGCCTTCTCGCACCGCCTCCAGGCAGGGCCCGTCACCGAGGTACTGCAGGGCGTCGAGAACGGCGATCTCCGGTTCGGTGGCCACCAGCGTGAGCGCCAGCTCGTCCTCGAGGATGGCGATGCTCATGCCGATGCAGTCCGGCACGAGCTCCTGCACCTCGGTGCTGACCGCCCGGAGGCGGTCGAGCAGGTCGTCGTCCTCCATCACGGCGTCCCGCTCTCGCATCGCCTCGACGCTCTCGGGAATCGGTTCCATCCCACCCTCCTCAGGGCTCGCGGCGCCGGTGCACCGGGCCGTCCGTGGCCAGGTGCCGGACCGTGTCGACGAGGGAACGGCGGCGCAGCACCGGCGTGGGGGCGCTGTGCCGGTAGAGGAGTCCTTCCACGACCTCCGCCAGCAGGTCCACGGTGGACACCCGGGCGTTCCAGCCCAGCTCGAGCTCGGCCCGGTCGGTCGAGAGGAGAGGGACCGAGTAGGCAAGGTCGAGCCAGCCGGGGTCGAGCTGCGCGAGCCGGGCGTGCCACGCGCCAGCGAGGACGGCCCTCAGCACCCGAGCCGGCACCGGCACCAACCGCGCGGTCAGCGCCAGCGCCGCCATCTCTGCGGTCACCGGGCGGTCGGCCGCCAGGTTGAACGCGCCGCCCGGCGTGCGGTCCAGGACCCGGCTGACGGCGTCCACCACGTCGGTGACGTGGACGACCGGCACCTCGAGCCGCGGGTCGAGCGGGAGCACCGGCAGGTGCCCGATCAGCCTGGCGGGGACGTAACCCGGCACGCCGTAGCGGAGCAGTGAGCTGCCCGCCGCGCCCTGTCCGACGATGCCCGGCCGCAACCGGGTGACCACCAGCTCGGGATGGCGTCCCTCGAGATCGTCCAGCAGCCGCTCGGCCGCGGCCTTGTGCCTGCTGTACGGCGAGGTGGGCGCGCCTGCGGTGGGCCACGACTCGGGCACGGGTTGCGGCCCGGTGCGGGGCGAGTAGGCGCCCACCGACGACATGTGCACGAGGTGCGGGACGCCCATGGCCACCGCCGCCTCCGCGACCCGCCGGGTGCCCCCGACCCCCAGCTCCTCGAGGTGGTCGAGCCGGTGGGACGGCTGGAAGCCCCAGGCCAGGTGGACCACGGCGTCCGCACCGTCGAGGGCCTGCCGCAGCCGCGGCTCCGCCTCGGGGCGGGTCAGGTCCACCGGGAACCACGCGACATCCGGCCACACGCTCCCGACCGGGGGGCGACGGCAGACACCGCGGACCCGGTGACCGTCCTGCAGCAGGCGCGGCACGAGCCGGGATCCCACGTTGCCCGTGGCTCCCGTCACGACGATGGTCTGGGATGACATCCGCGTCCTCTCTCAGTCGCCGGCGATCGCGCCGACCGGTGCCTCACGTACCCAGTGCCCGTCGCGGAGAACCGCCAGTCCGCGTTCCTCGAAGGCGGTGAGCCAGCCCTGCATCGGCCACGTCCCCCAGCGACGGTGGAAGAGCGCAGCGTTGCGAAGGATGTCGTCCAGGTGCTCGACGGGAGGGTCCGACACCGGGTGCCACTGGTGGTAGGCGCGGGCCCCGCCCAGCGCGCCGTGCTCGAGACCGCGGGCAACGACCTGGTGGCCGAAGTCCGTGTCCTCGCCCCCGTAGCCGACGTACTCCTCGCAGAAGCCGCCTGAGTGCCGCCAGGCCGAGGCCGAGAGCGCGAAGCACAGGGACCAGAACAGGTCCGGGTCGGTGCGCAGGAGCGTTCGTCCCGGCCCCGGGTCCGGCCGCGCCGGGTGTGGGTCGTCCAGGTCCTCGATCCGGTCGAGCGGGTAGCCCGCTGCGGGCGGTTCCGGCAAGTAGGTGACCACTCCGCTCCACACGGTCGACGGGTGGCGCGTGCAGGCCTCGGCGGTCGCCGCCACGAGGTCACGGCCGGCCAGGCAGTCGACGTCGAGCAGCAGCACGACGTCTGCTCCCCGGGCCAGGGCGCGAGCGACTCCGACGTTGCGCGCGGCGGCCAGCGGGAGCCCGAGCGTCTCGCCGGGCACCCGGACGACGTGCCGGTCGAGCCCGTGCCTGGCCGCAGGCCGGACGTCTGGATCGTCCATGGCCACGACCAGGTAGTGATCCGGCCTCCGGCTGCCCCGGGCCAGCGAGTCGTGCTGCGCCGCGAGGTGGTCGTGCCGTCCGTGGGCGAGGGTGACCACCCCGACCCTGGTCACGACGGCTCCTGCAGGGAGGTCCGGCGCACCACGTCGGCGACCCGGTCGGCCGCGCGCCCGTCGCACCACCCCGACCAGCCGGCTCCGTCGAGCGCCGCGACGCCCGCCAGCCGCTGGGACCAGCCGTCCCGGGGCCACTCGGTGACCACGACCGCCGGCCAGCATCCTCGAGCGAGCACGTCCGCGGTGGTCTCCTGCTCCCGGTGCGGCCTGGGCTGCGGCAGGACGACCGCCGGCCTCCGTGCCGCCGCCACCTCGGCCAGCGCGTTCTGGCCCGCGTGCGTGACCACCACGTCAGCCCCCCGCAGCGCGTCCCAGGGGTCGGCCACCCACGTGCCGAGCGCGCGGTCGAGCACGGTCCACTCCCAGTCCGGCGAGTCCTCGCGCGCCCTCGCCACGTCCTCGGCGGAGATGTCGTGACCACCCGCGCCGGCGAGCAGCAGCACCCGGCGCCCATCCGGCGTCCGGGGCGCAGGATCGACGACCGGGAACCGGCTCAACGCCCCGACCGCCTGCACCCGCTCCTCGACCTCGGCCGGCACACCGCGCAGCATGCCGGCGGCGGCCGGCGGCCAGCAGCCCACCAGGGCGTCCGACACGTCGAACCCGAGCCGATGCGCGGCGTCCCCACGATCGCCGGGCAGGACGACCGTGACGACCGGGATCCCGTGCAGCCGGACCAGGACGGCCACCTCCACGGACACGTCCACGACGAACGCCGTCGGCTCGCAGTGCCGCAGCCAGGCAGCGATCTCGGCCATCCGTGACCGCAGGCCCCGATGCCCCAGCGGCACCCAGTGCAGCCGTTCGCGCGCCGTGGTCCCCGCGGGGTCGGCCCCGCCGTCGGTCACCTCGTCGGCCTCCAGCTCGATCCACGGGCCCGGCCAGTCGGCCGGGGCAGGGAGGGAGGAGAACCCCGTCACGGGCTCCCCCAGTGCCTGGGCCACGGCGGTGGCCCGGTGCAGGTGCCCCGACCCGACGTGGTGCACGTAGTAGCCGATCACGCGGCCTCGGGCTGGATGAGCGCGGCGTAGAGCCGCTCGTAGTCGTCGACCATCCGGTCGAGCGAGCAGTGCCGCTCGGCGTGTGCCCTGACACTGGCCCGGTCGCAGTTCATGGCTCGGCGGATGGCGACCGCGAGCGCGGCCACGTCACCGGGTACCCCGAGCACGCCGGCACCCTCCGGCACCAGCTCCGGAAGGGCGCCACGCGCGTACGCCGCCACCGGCGTCCCGCACGCCATGGCCTCGGCGGCGACGAGGCCGTAGGGCTCGTCCCATGCCGGCGTGACGACGGCGACCGAGGCCGTCGCGAGCAGACGGGCCAGCTCGTCGCGTCGCAGGTGGCCGGCGTAGGTGCAGCCGTCCCCCAGCCGCGGCTCGACCTCCGCGGCGACATAGGCGGGATCGGACAGCGGCCCTGCCAGGACCAGCCTCACACCAGCGGCGCGGGCGGCGTCCATGGCTTCGTGCGGCGCCTTCTCGCGGACCATCCGGCCGGTCCACACGGCGGGGCCGCCGCCCGGACCCGGCAGGAACTGCTGGGTGTCCACGCCGTTGCGGATCACCGTCGCGGGGACGACCGGCGCCCACGCCCGCGCCGTCCCGTCGCTCACGGCCACGAAGGCCCCGGGTCGCTCGGTGATGGCGATGGCCGACTCCAGCCACGGCACCGGCGGCGTGTGCAGCGTCGTCACCATCGGCGGCGTGAGCGCCGACGCCATGGCCACCGGCAGGTGGTGGAGGCTGCTGTTGTGGACGACGTCGAACGGCGTCTCCCGGCGGCCGAGCCCGAGCATCAGGCCCAGGTAGGCGTGGTGCTCGTGCATGAACACCACCGGCGGCGCGTGCACGTCGGCGACGGCGGAGGCGCTGGGGCTCCACTCCGGCACGGGCAGGGTCGTGACGGGGAGCGCAGGGTCGGACCCCGGGCCGGCGAAGAGCGTGACGTCGTGGCCGCGCCGGTGGAGCTGCGAGACCAGCGCATGGGTCCATGCCTCCAGCCCGCCGGCGAAGGGCTCGGCGATCGGGAAGCGGCTCGAGGCGATGACGCAGATACGCACCTCAGCCCGCCTCCGTCACCGATCGGTAGACCTCGTCGTGGGCATGCGCGACGTCGGCCCGTTGCCGTCGGCGTTCCGGCACGGTGGCACCGAACGGCGGCCGCTCGTCGTAGGCCGTCACGACGGCGTCCCTCAGCGAGTCGGCGTCGAACCGCTGCTCGTCCATGCCGTAGGTGAGCACGGGTCCCTGCTCCGCGAAGTAGCCACAGGTGGGTGCGATGACCGTCGTCCCCAGGTCGCGACAGGCCTCGAGCCAGCCGGAGTGGGTGCCGAACCGGTACGGGAGCACCGACACGTCCAGCGAGTTCAGGTAGCTGAAGAACCTGCGGTCGTCGGCGAGGTAGGGATGAACGCGAAGGTCCACGTGCCGGTGTCGCGCGGCAGCCGTCAGGGCCGCGGCCACGGCAGGGTCGTGGCGGCGCCCGTCGGGCTCGAAGAGCTCGTCGTGCACGTTGACCTGGAGCACGGCGAGGGGCAGCCGACCCACCTCCTGCACCAGCACCGGCAGGACGGCCAGGGGGTCCATGCCGGCCCGCACGCTCTTGACGTGCAGCCCGACCCGGAACACCCCGGTGCGGCGCCGAGACCGGGCGTCCGCGGCGATCTGCATGGTGCGCAGGTCCACGACGTGCGGGTGCGGGACGACCACCGCCTCCCGCCCCCACCGTCGGCGGATCTCCTCGGCGGCGCCCCGCGTCAGGGTGATCAGCGCGTCCGCTGCGGGGACCAGGACGTCGAGCTGCTCGTCGTGCAGCGCCCTGGTCGGGTGGTGCGGGTTGCGCAGGTCGTGGACGGTGAAGACGAGCGGGCGACCGCGGTCGTGGACCGCGCTCACGAGCGCCGCCAGCTCCTGCGGCGTCCGGGCGTCGAACCCGAAGTGCACGTGCATGAGGTCGTAGTCCTGGGTGCTCGCCCACCCCGGACTGAGCATCCTGGGCGGCCACCAGGTCTGCTCGGCCGATCGCGGGTCGTCGGGGACCGGGTCGGCGAGCCGACGCGGCCCGGGCCCCTCCTCGGGGCTCAGGTGCCGGATGTACACGTGGTCGGCAGGCACGGAAGCCACCACCACCGGCCCCTCCGACCGGTGGTTGACGGACGCCGCCGTCATGACCCGAGCCCTCCCAGATGCTCCTCCATTCCGATTCGGTGACCCTCACGGCCGCACGCACTCTCACCCGGACGGGTAGTTGCGCGGTCGCGCAAGGAGGAGGCTTGGAGTGCCGGTTGCGGACTCAGCGGGAGGACTCAGCGGGACGACAGGGCGTGGACGAGCGTCTCCTGGAGGTAACCGACCCAGTCGTAGATGTCGTGCGCCTGGGCCCGCGGGTCGTCGTCGGGCATCGCCGCCCAGACCGCCTCGTCGCCCTCCTCGACGCCGAGCCGGGTGGCGAGAGCCAGCCGCAGGTCGGTGAACGACCGCATCCAGGTCTCGGCGTCGGGCTCGTCGAGCTCGACGTCGATCATCAGGCCCTCCTCGGTGAGCTCCGAGGGCAGCCCGGCCTCCTCGAGCCCGTCGATGATGGCGATCGCGGCGTCGGCCTTGCCGTCCCGCAACGCCCCCTCGGTGAACCGCCGGAACTCCGCGGAGGCCTCCGGGTCGCTGGGGTAGGCCGTGGGGAACAGTCGCGCCAGGACCGGGTCGTCGGGCTCGGTCTCGGGACCGGAGAAGTCCATCATCGCCTCGAACGGGTCCACGTGGTCGCGCGGCACCGCGGCCTCGTTGCGCAGCAGCTCCACGAGCTGGGCGGCCAGCGAGCGGAGCAGGTCGGCCTCGAACCCGGTGAAGGTGGCGATGATCCGCTTGCTGCGCCGGTGTCGTTGGAAGGCGCTCACTCAGCCTGCTTGTCCATGGTGGCCCACAGGCCGTACTCGTGCATGGCCTGCACGTCGCGCTCCATCTCCTCGCGCGAGCCGGAGCTGACGACGGACTTGCCGTCCTCGTGCACCTCGAGCATCAGCTTCTCGGCCTTCTTCTTGTCATAGCCGAAGTACTTCTGGAACACGTAGGTCACGTAGGACATCAGGTTGACCGGGTCGTTCCAGACGATCGTCACCCAGGGCTGTGCGAGCTTCGTCGACTCGTCCGGGACGATCTCCGGCTCGACCTCGACCGGGGCGGCGGCGGACACGCATCCCATGGTGGCACAGTCGTCCCCGTGCCCTCGCCCGACCACACAGTGCACCACGCGGCCTCGACCGCGCTCCTCACCGACCACTACGAGCTGACCATGCTCCAGGCCGCCCTGGCGTCCGGGACGGCTCACCGACGCTCGGTGTTCGAGCTGTTCGGGCGCCGACTGCCGGAGGGTCGGCGGTACGGCGTCGTGGCAGGCACCGGGCGGGCACTGGACGCCCTCGAGGCGTTCCGGTTCGACGAGGCGACGCTGGCCGTGCTCGAGGACGTGGTCGATGCGCCGACCCTCGACTACCTGGCGGCGTACCGCTTCTCCGGCGACATCTGGGGCTACGGGGAGGGCGAGGCCTACTTCGCCTACTCACCGCTCGTGGTGGTCGAGGCGACCTTCGCCGAGGCGGTGGTGCTGGAGACGGTGCTGCTGTCGATCT
>SXGU01548833.1_pt1 | contig 13806 bp, 11 predicted proteins | sample 3174531 | NCBI WGS metagenome assembly SXGU01 (sample SAMN11356863, study PRJNA531348) | freshwater metagenome | isolation source: freshwater sample F1-140 | place: China: Fuxian Lake, Yuxi | collected 2017-12-25 | reverse complement strand
GTCGAGCAGCACCACGGTGGGTTCGGTCATGAGTGCCGTGCCGAGCACCACCTTCTGCTGGGTGCCGCCGGAAAGTCCGCCGGCGCGCACGTGCTGGCCCGCCGCCTTGATCCGCAGCGCATCGAAGAGCTGCTGGTTGCGCACATGCTCGGCGGCCTGATCAATGCGGCCGGGCGATCGCGTAAACTGGCGCAGGCTCGAAAGGGAAAGGTTGAACCCCACCTCCTGCCCAAGCACGAGGCCAAAGCGGCGCCGATCCTCGCTGGCGAGCACGAGGCCGCGGGTGATCGAATTGCGCGGGGTCGGATTCGCATACGGCGCTCCGCAGAGGGTGATTTCGCCTTCGGTACGGTACCCCCACGCCCCGAACAGATGCATGAGCAACTCGGTGCGTCCCGCTCCCATCAGGCCGCCGAAGCCGAGGACCTCTCCCGCGTGCAAGTCGAACGAGATGGCGCGTAGCAACGGCGGTTCGCCTTTTGTCGGCGCGGCGCTCAGGTCCCGAACCCTGAGCACCGTGGCTGGGGGCGGGGCGCCCTCCTCGCGCTTGGCCGACGGAAGCGTCGGCCCTTTCGGGGCGGCGGACCTGCGGGGAAATAGATTTGTGATTTCGCGGCCGACCATGTGCTTGATCACGGCGGGAATCGTGACGGCGGAGCGCTCCAGTGTGACGATGCTCGCCCCGTCGCGCAGCACCGTGATGCGATCGGCGATGGCAAACACCTCGTCGAGCTTATGGGAAATGTAGATGCACGCGGTCCCTTGTGCCCGGAGACGGCGCAGATGTTCGAGGAGGACTGTGACCTCCTGGCCGGTGAGGGCGGCGGTGGGCTCATCGAGCACCAGCACGCGGGATTTTTTGTCCATTGCGCGGACGATCTCGATCAGTTGCTTCTGGCCGATGCCGAGGGTGCTCACCGGAGCCTCGGGTGAAATCGCAAGGCCAAAATCCGCGAGCAGGGCCGCCGCGCGTCGGTGCAGCTCGATCCAGTCGACGCGCCAGCCTTCGCCCAGCCGACGGCTCGGCCCGTCCGTCTGGCGCACCCGCGCCGCTGCTCGCCGAGCGAAGGCGGGCAGCCCTCGTCGCGGCGGACGACCGAGAAAAATGTTCTCCGCGACGCTCAAGCCATCAATCAGGGCGAGCTCCTGCGTGATGACCGCGAGGCCCGCCGCCTCGGCGTCGCGAATCGAGTGAAAAGCCGCCCGGCGGTCGCCGACCCGCAATTCGCCCTCGTAGCTGCCGTGCGGGTGGATGCCCGCGAGCAGTTTGATCAAGGTGGACTTGCCCGCGCCATTTTCGCCGCACAGGGCGTGGATTTCCCCGGCAAAAAGATCGAAATGTACGTCGCGCAGCGCCACCACGCCCGGGAAACGTTTGGTGAGATGGTGAGCTTCGAGAACGGGCGGCATGGGCGGTGTGGCGGCTGACCGGCTGGTTCGACCCGCCAGCGGCTCGTCTCACGGTGTCGTCTTCCTCCGAACTAATCGGTCCAGAAACTTGTCACCCAATAGGTGACAAGAAACTGGTGACGGCGCGGATGCTCGCGGGGTCGTCGACATCGTGAGGCTCGCCGGCGTTACTTCAGGTCGCCGGCCTGGTGAAAGCCGTCGGCGACGACCGTCGACAGCAGGTTCGCTTTTTCCACGCTGATCACGTTCTCGAAAATGGCAGGCACCTTCTTGGTGCCGTTGTCGGAGGTCGCCGTGGTGGTGGGCCGGTTGCCCTTCGCGACGTCAACCGCGATGCGCGCGGCGAGGCTCGCGAGGTTCTTGAGCGGCTTGTAAACCGTCATGGCCTGGGTGCCGCGCAGGATGCGCTGGCACGCGGCGAGGTCGGCGTCCTGGCCGGTGACGAGCACTTTCCCCGCCAGGCCATCCTCCTGCAGCGCCTGGATGGCGCCACCGGCGGTGCCATCGTTGGAAACGACGACCGCGTCGATGGCGCGGCCCGCCTTGGTCACGGCGGCGTTCATGATTTTCTTCGCGTTCTCCGGCTTCCAATCGAGGGCCCAGTCCTCGTGCACGACCTCGATCTTGCCGGCTTTGATCAGCGGCAGGAGAATGTTGTCCTGCCCCTGCTTGAAAAGTTTGGCGTTGTTGTCGGTGGGGGCGCCGTAGATGCGCACGATGCGGGCGGGGCGGCCGGTGGGGAGGCGGGCGGCGACGTAGCTGGCCTGGGTTTCACCGACCTTCACGTTGTCGAAGGTGAGGTAGTAATCGATCGCGCAGTTCATGATGAGCCGATCGTAGGCGATGACGGGGATTTTCGCCTCGTTGGCCGACTTCACGGCGCGGGTCATCGCCTCGCCGTTGTGCGGGACAATCACGAGCACGTCGACCTGGCGGCTGATCAGCGACTCAACGTCGCGGACCTGGCGGGTGTCGTCGCTGTTGGCGGATTGCACGATGACGGTGGCGCCGAGTTTCTGCGCCTCGGCGATGAAGGTGTCGCGGTCGCGCTGCCAGCGTTCCTCTTTGAGCGTGTCGAGGGAGAGCCCAATGACGGGCTTGGCCTTGGAGGCGAAGGCCGTCGCGGTCAGGCCGAGCGTGAGGAGGGTGGAAAGGAGGCGGATTTTCATGAGAGCGGCGGACGGGATAACCGAATGGACAACAACTGTCGGAGCGATGAGGCTTGCCAGGCCGTGACGCTCGACAGCCCAAAACTTTTTTCGCTGGCTGGCGCGATGGAGCGCCGTGAGCAGCTCCGTGCGGCTGGCCGGCGCGTCGTGCTGACAAACGGAATCTTCGACCTGTTGCACACCGGTCACCTTTATTATCTGCAAAAGGCCCGCGCGCTCGGTGATGCGCTTTTCATCGCGCTCAACGCCGACGCCAGCACCCGCGCGCTCAAGGGCCCGGCGCGCCCCGTGCAGACCGAGGAGCAGCGCGCCTACGCGCTTGGCGCGCTGGCGTGCGTGGACGCGGTTTTCGTTTTCAACACGCCGCGGCTCGACGCGGAAATCCGTGCGATCCGCCCCGACATCTACTGCAAAGCGGGGGATTACACTCTGGAGAAACTCGATCCCGGCGAGCGCGCGGCGCTGGAGGCGGTGGGCGCGCGCATCGAGTTCATGCCGTTCCTCGCGGGTTTCAGCACGACGGCGCTGATTGCGAAGATCAAAGCGGCTGGGGCAGTGTGAACTTGCCAAACGCCCCGCCCCACGCACCTTTCACGCAATGTCAGTCGCCGAGATCAAAGAAGAAATCAGGCACTTGAGTGCCGTCGAGCGTGCGGAATTGCAGCGACATATCCGACTTTTGAAGTGGTCGGAAGATCCTGAAACACCGAAGCGTCTGGCGGCGGCACATGCAGCCATGGACGCGGGCCGCAAAGTCACCCAGGAGCAAGTTGAGGCTTTTCTTGCGGGACGGCGGCCGTGTCCCACGTGAGGCCGGGCGCCTACCGCTACGTGGTCGAAGAGCGGGTGATGGAAGCTCTCCGATTTGTAAGCGAAGAAGAACAGGATTTTTTGGTGGCCTACTTTCGCCTGCTCGCTTCGCGCCCGCACACGGAAGGCGCGGCGTGGCGTCTCGACGACGCGGGGCGGAAGAATTTCGCTGACACAACGGGTCCGTTCACCGTCGTGCATTGGGCCGATCACGCGCTGCGTGAAGTGCGGATTGTAGAGTTCATGCGCAGCTAACTCCCATGCGCGTCGTCATTCTCGGTTCCGGCCGCGGCTCCAATGCCGCCGCGATTCTCGAAGCCCAATTCGCGGGCAAGCTCGGCCGCGCGCGCGTTGTACAGATTCTCTCCGACAAGCCCGACGCGAAGATCTTGGAGCTTGGCCCGCGCTTCGGCGTGCCGGCGGCGTTCGTGGATCCGGCGCCGTTTAAGACCAAGCTCGAGGGGGAAGGTGAGGAGCGGTTTATCGCGGCGGTGAGAGTGTGCGCACCGGACTTGGTCGTGCTTGCGGGTTTCATGCGAGTGCTGAAGCCGGGATTTCTAAACGCGTTTGCCGGGAAAATCATCAACCTCCACCCGAGCCTGCTGCCGAGTTTTCCGGGTCTCGACGGGATCGGGCAGGCGTTTCGCCGCGGTGTGAAAGTCACCGGCTGCACGGTGCACGGCGTGACAGCCGAAGTGGACGGCGGCCCGATCATCGACCAGATGCCCGTGTGCATCGAGCCAACCGACACGCTCGAAACGCTCGCCGAAAAAATCCACGCCGCCGAGCACGCGCTGCTGCCGGCGGTGATCGCGCGGCTGAGCGAGGGTTTGCGCTTCGCAAAAACCTAATGCGCGAGCGCGCTCGCGCGCAGACTTTATACCCACCGGCGGGCGGCCTATTTTTTCCGCTCCGGCCCCTTGAGTAGCGCCTCGAACTGCGGATTGCCGCGCAGCGCATCCCATTCCGGGTGGTAACGGAGAGAATTTCTCGCGGTGGAACCCACGTTCCCTTCTCCCGCGAGCGAATTGAGCGCAACCATCGCCTCATCCTGCCTGCCCATCATCACCAGCACGCGCGCCACGTTAAACCGCCCGTTGCCCTCGCTTTCGGTCGCCGCTCGCTGTCGAATCTCGCGCAGCAATGGCTCAACCTCGGTGTGCTCTCCGAGCAACGCCAACAGCACGGTTTTGTTCAGCAGCAGGGGACCCGCGTTGGGCTGGGTGGCGAGACGTTGCTCAATCACTTGGAGTGCCGCGCGCCAGTCGCTTCGGGCGGCATCGACGTTTCCCGCCATGCGCTGGGCCAGGCCGGTGAGATACGCCTTGGGAATGCTCCTGACCAAGCCGGAGTTGTTCTGACTGATAAAGTCCTGGGCCGGGCGCAACGATTCCAAGCATTTCTCTGGTTCACGCGAATACAGCCATACGATGCCAGCAATCACGGCCCCTGAGTCGGTGGTTAAGAAGGCCGGAGGAATTTTCCCCAAATGTTCCCGGGCTGCGGCTAGATTGCCGTGGTAGTCCAGCAGGAGACGCAGCTTCATCGCGTTCGCATCGGGATAGTGAGGCGCGAGGGCCAAGACTTCGTCGGCGGCGGCCTCGGCCTCGACAAAGCGGCCGAGCTGCTCGAGCACCTGCCCGCGATTATACAGCGTGACCGGATCGCGGCCCGGCAGGGCGGCCGCCCGATCGAGATAAAGGAGACTCTGCTCCGCCTGGCCGAAACTGTTCAACGTGGTGCCGAGAATCCGGACGACCATCCGGTTGCCCGGCTGGCGGGCCACCTCGTCCCGGAGTAGCCGCAAGCACTCGTCGCGGGTCTGGGGATTGAAGCGCAGACTAAACGCACGGGCAAAGCGGGCCGCATTCAAATCTGGAGCGAGTTTGACTGCCCGCTCGGCTTGGATGCGTGCAACGGAGGTGCGGTCCACGCCAATGTCTCTGCCTGAAACGCTAAAGCCGCATGACAGAATGGCAAAGGCCGCCCACGCGTCGCCATCCGCCGGATCGAGATCGGTGGCTTTCTTGAGCAGTTGCTCGGCGAGGATAAAGTCGTCGCGCGACGCGAGATCCCACGGCTCGTAGAGCGCGCGCGCTTTCGCGACGAGCTGGCGTGCTTCGGAGAGGGGACCGGCAGCCGAGGTGGGCGGTGCGCTCCGTCGCGCCGCAGGCTCGGACGATGGGCGATTGAAATAGACGATAATAGCAGCGACTGCGAGCGCGCCAGCGCCGGCGGCAACCCAGCCGAACCGCGCGCGGAGCGTACGGTCCACCTTGGGCGGATTCGCCTCGTGGTGGCTGCTGGAGCGGGAGGGCGCCGCGGGCTTGGAGGGTGTGGCGAGCAGCCGCTTCACTTGCTCGACAAATTGCGGGGTCGGCAACGCGCCGGGCAGCCGGGTCCACTGCACGCGGAGGAATTCCGCGGGCACGCTCGCGCCGCTTTCCTTGGTTTCGTCAATCACGACCGGTGCGATGAACGGCACGCCTTCGGCCAGCATCTGCGTCTGAGCGACAGCGAGATTCCATTCGAGGCGGAAGTAACCTTTCGTGCGCGATTCGGTGTTTTGAGAGATGACCGCGATGAACAGCGCGCACGCGTCGATCTGTTTGCGGATATTCGCGTCCCACGCGTCGCCCCCGCGCAGTTCGTTTTCGTCGAACCACACCTCAACGTCGGAACTGCGCAGCGCCTCGGCGATGCGCCGCGCCGCTGCCGCGTCGTCGCGGGCGTAGCTGAGGAAGATCGCCTTGGGCGCAGGGTCGAGCATGGAGGGCAGCAGGAAAGGTGGCAAACACTCAACGTTCAACGTCGAACGCTCAACGCTCAAGTTTCGTGCTGGCGCAGGCAATGTTGGCACCCGCAGGGCGTTTTCCTCCGGAAACGCCAGGTGTTTGGGGCAACTGCCCCTGTCCGGTGCAAGCGTGGGCTCAAGGGTAGAAAGCGTTTGCCCAACCCTGCGGGCCGACTGATCGTGGGGCTGCGGTACGCATCGCGTGTCGCTGACTGCCGTCCATGTTACCGCCCATCCTCATCATCGAAGACGAACCCGCGATCGCTGATACGCTGCTCTACGCGCTGAAGACGGAAGGGTTTGCGCCGGAGTGGTGCGCGACCGGGCGGGCCGGGCTGGCGGCGCTGGCGGTGAAACCGTTTGCGCTTGTCGTGCTCGACGTCGGCTTGCCGGATGGGTCGGGTTTCGAGGTGTGCAAGGAGATCCGCAAGCGCTCGGCCGTGCCGGTGATTTTTCTTACGGCGCGCAACACGGAGCTCGATCGCGTGCTTGGGCTGGAACTTGGCGGCGACGATTACCTCGCCAAACCTTTCAGCCCGAGAGAACTCACCGCACGCGTGAAGGCCATCTTGCGCCGGACCAATGCGACAGCAACTGCGCCGGCGACGTCGCCTGCGCCCGCGCCCGGCGCATCTGGATCTTGTCATCCATTAAATGACAAGAGGCCGGGTGCTCCCGCGGATTTGGTGGTCGATGACGAGCGGTGTGCGGTTCGCTATCGCGGCGTGGCGCTCGAGCTTACCCGCTATGAGTTTCGTCTCTTGCGAGCGTTGGTGGGGAAACCAGGCCGGGTGTTTTCGCGCGATCAGCTGATGACGGCGGCCTGGGAGGATCCCGGGGCGAGCCTCGACCGGACGGTCGATGCGCACATCAAGACGCTGCGCGCCAAGCTGCGCGCGATCGCGCCGGATGCCGATCCGATCCAGACCCACCGCGGGCTGGGCTACTCGTTGCGGGTGGAAGCCTGAACGCGCTTTTTTTTGTGAAAATTCGCACGGCGATCTTCGGGGTCTACGTCACGGCCTCGGCGCTGGGCTTTGCCGCCCTGATGGTGCTGGTGTTGCGGGATGTGCGGCTGCGCTATGTGGAGTCGATGCGACGCACCATGGGGGACACCGCGGCGTTTCTGGCGGTCTTCGTCGCCCCCGATGCGGGGGATCGCGTGGCCTGGCCGCAGCGGCTGGCGGCCCTGCCACCGAACACGGAATTGCTGCGGGTCTTTGCCTGCGACGGGGCCGGCCGCGTGCTGTTTGATTCGGCCCACGGGCGCGATGTGGGGCAAATCTACTCGTGGCCGATGCGCGGCGGTGGGCGCGCCGCGTCGGAAAACTACACCATGGCAAACGTCGCCGAGGTGAACGGCGAGCTGCGCGTCGCCGCTCCCGTCCGACGTGAACTCGAACTCGTCGGCTGGGTTGGCGTGGGCCGTTCACTCACCACCGTGACGGAGGGGGTCAACGAGGCGCGGCGGAGCCTGCTGTGGTCGCTCGGGTTGATCGCCGCGGTGATGGTGGCGGCAGGGTGGTGGATCGCGTCGCGACTCACTCACTCGCTCGAGCGACTGACGGACTACGTGATTGCCGTGCGGGACGGTCGCGCGGTGTCGCCGCCGGCTTCGCGGGCCCGGGAGGTCGCCGCGCTGGCGCGAGAGTTTGAGGCGATGCGCGTTGCGCTCGAGGGCAAGGCCTACGTTGAGCATTACACGCAAACGCTGGCGCACGAAATCAAGGCGCCGCTGTCGTCGATCCGCGGGGCGGCCGAACTGCTGGCGGAGAATCCTCCGGAGGCGGATCGCGCGCGTTTCACGGCGAATCTCCGGGCCGAGTCCGATCGCCTGCAACTCCTCGTGGATCAGCTGCTGACGCTGGCGGCACTGGAATCGCGGCGCGCCGGCGTGGTGATGGAGGAAGTCGATCTCGTCGCCGCGGTGCGCGCCGTGGAGGCGGCCTACCAGGCGGCGACGGCGGCGCGTCGGATCGCGTTGAAGATTTCGGTGGCTGGCGGGGTCGGCGTGCGGGGCGATAAGTTTCTCCTCGGACAATGCGTCGGCAACTTGTTGCAAAACGCGGTCGAGTTCACTCCAACCGGCGGCACGGTGGCGGTGGCGGTGCGCCGCGAGGGAACCAGCGTGATGGTTGCGGTCGAGGACACCGGGCCGGGTGTGCCGGACTACGCGATCGCGAAGATTTTCGACCGGTTCTACTCGCTGCCGCGTCCGGAGACGGGACGGAAGAGCAGCGGTCTGGGCCTGAGCATCGCGCGGGAAATTGCGCGGCAGCATGGAGGCGACGTGACGCTCGAGAATCGGGCTGAAGGCGGAGCGCGGGCGATGCTGCGACTGCCGGCCGGGTAACTGTGCCGCGCCGGCAGCGCCGGCGAGACGTGCAGGATACCGCCAGCGGCGGTGGCAGTATTTCACACCGAATTCATGCTGACTTCATCGTGGCTTCATGCCGCGCCGTCATCGTGTTGGGACAAAACTCATGAACACACCTCCCGTCCTCCCGACCCGCACCCGTTTCGACCGTCGCAATACAGTCACCTTGAAGTTACTCTTCATCGCCGGTCTTGTGCTCGTGTTGCTCATCCCGTTGCACCTCGTCAATTCGTTGCGCCAGGAGCGGAACGAAAACCGACGGGTTGCCTTCAACCTGCCGGCGGTGACGGCTCCCGCGCGGAGCATCGCGACCGAACGCAACCGCGGCCCTCGCGACGTCGCACGTGCGGCGGAATTTGCCGAGGTGGCCGGCGACCCGGTCTTTGAGGGGTATCGGATGGTGGAGCGTGCCCTGAAGCACGGAGCTCTGGTGCTCGCGTTGATCTTTGCGGCATTTTTTCTTTTCGAGACGCTGGCGGACCTGCGACTCCACGGCGTGCACTACGGGTTGGTCGGCGCGGCGCTTTGTCTGTTCTATCTCGCGCTGCTGGCACTCGGTGAAGTGATGCTGCCGGGGCCGGCGTACGTGGGCGCGGCGGTGGCATCGTCGGCGCTCATCACGCTCTACAGCGCCGCCATTCTGCGGACGTGGCTGCGTGCCACGTTGATCGCCGGGCTGCTGGCGGCGGTGCACAGCGTGCTGTACGTCGTGCTGCGGATGGAGGATTTCGCCCTGCTCGCCGGCACGGGGGCGCTGTTCGCGGCGCTGGCGGCGGTGATGTTCTTCACCCGCAACGTCGACTGGCACGCGCATGAAACCACGCCGGCGGGCAATCCGGAGCCGGCCCGATGAAACCGAAACACCTTCCGCGATTGTGGTGCGCACTGCACGGCTTGCTGCCGCTCGAAACGCGCCCGGCGGCACCCAGCGGGGAACTCACCGGGCCCTTCGAGGCGCCTCAAATGGCTGACCGGCCAATCGGCCCCGCGAGGGTGCCTGTGATTTCCAATATTTGCCGGATTGATCTGAAAAAATGCAGTTGGACACAGAGGCCACTGAGGCAAACCGCGAGGACACAGAGGGAGGGGAAGACAATCTTGGATTAACGGTATTCACCCGCCAGCTGAATACGTTCCAGCGGGCAGCCGAATGTCCAACTGCTGCTCGGTGAACTCCTTTTCATCCTCCGTGCCCTCTGTGACCCAAAATAACCGCGGAAAATAGGTTGATGAGGACGCGGCATTGCCGCCTTGCTTCCGCGCGATCAGCGGGTGCGGGCACCCGCACTCCTTTGGCCGGACCGCGTAATGCGGCAGATCAGCGCGGCGGCGGTCCCGCGGGTGAATTGGCGTTGCGCAGCGGCGCGACCGGGCTGACGTTGGCCGCGTGGCACTTTTTGAATTCAAGATCGAAGTTCCGGCGTCGTCGGCGGAAGCCGTGGAGGCCATTTTGGTCGAGCACGGCCTGGAGAATTGGAGTGTCTTTGACGACGTGATCGTGCAGCGGGCGTGGCTGATCGGCATCTGCGCCGACGAGCACGAGGCGCAGGTGCAATGGGGGGTGCTCGCTCCATTGTTGTCCGCCGCTGGAATCAAGCCGGTGGCGGCTCCGGAGCGGCGGGCGTTGCTGGATTCCGACTGGCGTGACAGCTACAAGGCGCATTTTCACGCCTGGCAATTTGATCGACTGCACTGGGTGCCGGAGTGGGAGCGCGACACGTTTGTGCTGCCGCCTGGCGATGTCGTGCTCTGGCTCGATCCGGGTCTCGCGTTTGGCACCGGCAATCATGAGACGACGCGACTTTGTGTGGAAAGACTGGTGACGCTGGCCGAAGAACACGGCACCGGCGGCCGGGTGATCGACGCGGGATGTGGCTCGGGAATTCTCGCCTTGTCGGCGGCGTTGCTGGGTTTTCGTGACGTGGCCGGCTTTGACAACGATCCGGAGGCGGTGCGGGTGAGCGAGGAAAACGCGGTCCGCAACGGTCTCGCCAGTCGCGTGCAATTTATCGCCGCTGATCTTGTCACCGGCCTGGCCGGGCGGTCGGCTGACATCGTGCTCGCCAACATCCAGGCTGATGTGCTCATGCGTTTCGCGCGCGAGTTGATCGCGGCGGTCGCGCCGGATGGTACGCTGGTGCTGAGCGGAATACTCGCGCCCGAAAACGCGCTTGTCCGGGAGGCGTTTGAGCGGTTGACGCCGAAGTGGACGGTCAACGCGCGCGTGATGGGCGAGTGGAGTGACATCGTCCTGACGCGGCCGGCGTAGACCGCATTTTCACGTAATACGTGAAAATGGACTTACGGAAACAGACTGCGCGGTTGTCGTTGTTCCGCGGCCAGCCGGGCGAGAAAATCGACGCGCGAGATCTCCCGGGCGCCCAGCGCGGCGAGATGAGGCGTGAGCTGTTGAATGTCGAGCCAGGTCGAGCCACGCGAGCGCAGGTGGGCGACCAACTGGAGCAGGCACAGCTTGGAGACGTCGTCGATGCGGTGAAACATGCTCTCGCCGGCAAACACTCCGCCTGACGTCACGCCGTACATTCCGCCGACGAGCGCGTCGCCGTCCCACGCCTCGATGCTGTGGGCGTGCCCCTGACGGTGGACGGCGAGATAGGTTGCGACCATCGGCGGGGTAATCCAAGTACCGCGCTGGCCGGGGCGATGGGCGGCGGCGCAGGCGCGTATCACCTCCTCGAATGCGCGGTCGATGGTGAAGCGCAGCGTGGTGAGTTTCCGCTGGGATTTGCGCAGACTGTGGGGAAGGTGCAGCGCGTCGAATTCGAGAATCGCGCGACGGACTGGACACACCCACGGGATGGGATGTCGTTGGTTTCCGTCAGGCCAGGGGAAAATTCCGTGACGATAGGCCGAAATAACCCGTGCAGGCGTCAAGTCGAAGTCCAGCGCAACCAGACCGGACTCGTCGGTTGGGTCGGGTGAAGGCCATTCATGGGAGGTCAGACGGCGCACGTGCGGGAATAATGGGGGTGTAGCGAAGCTGCGTCGAGGCTGAGCGCGCGGCGCGCAGTGTGGGGCCGCACGGGACTGCGATAACTGTTGGTAGATTTTTGGAAATAATTTTCGGGCTGGCCCCCAACCACCGCCGATGCGATCAGATTTTCCGGGTTAATCCTCCCGCAGATTCAGAAAGACCGTAGATGGTCTGATTTTTGACTTCGCCGTGACTATGCAGCCCTCACCGCAAAAGCGATTTTTGCCCGGGACAGCAAGAAACAGCAAGGTAGCTCGGTTGGAGGGCGGACCTCCGCGTCCGCCGAAATACGTTCCGAACGGGCGACGGGGATGCGCCGGAGGCGCACAGGGGCTCGCTCGCCTACGGCGAGTCGTCCTTCCAGAAATCAGAACGCTGTTTCCTCGGAGCGGCGGTTGCCCAACCGCCGAAGTACGATCGACGAGCCTGTTCTGGGCGGTTGGCAACCGCCCCTCCTTTCGACTTCCTTCCGACCGCCATCGCCAATCGGGAGATACCCCCGATCGTTGGGCGCGCGGGCATTAGTCCTTGCCTCGCGCAGGCGCGCGGCGCTTCGCTCGGACTGCGTGTCGGCGAACTGCTTTTTTTCTCAGCCTGGCGGGGTGACTCATCGGCCGGTCGCGACCGGTCGCGTGTGCCGCGTCCGGCGGTTCGGGATTTCCGGGCGGCGGATTCTGCGGCTGGCTTTTGTCGTGGCGACGGCGTTCGTGTATCCGGCGTGGGCACACGATCCGGGGATCAGCACCGCCCAAGGCGAAATGCGCGCGAACGGACTTTTGCTGACCACGGGATTTGCGCCGGCGGACGTTGCCCACCTGCTGCCGGCGTCGGCGCCGCGCGCCGAGCAGTGGGGGCCGGCGGAGTTTGAGGAGGTGCGGAAGCAACTTCTGGCCATTGCCCCGCGGCTTTGGGAGGTGCGGGCCGGTGAGACGCGGCTGCCGGTGCGTGATGCGCGGGTGGAGTTGCTGCCGGGTGACAACGTGAGTTTTCACGTGATGATCCCGGCTGCGGTGGGCGCGAACCAGCTCACGCTGCGGGCTGCCAGGATCCCCGAACTTCCGGCGGGTCACCGGCAGTTTGTGATTATCGCGGATGAGCGCGGGTCGACGCTGGCCAAGAAATTACTGAGCGCGCGCGATTTCACGCTGGAGGTCCCGTTCATGGCGATGACCGCGACGAATGCGCCTGCGGCCCCCGCAGCGGAGTTTGCCGACCTCCCGAGCGGCGCGGCGTTCATCCGGCTGGGGATTGAGCATATCTGGACCGGCTACGATCACCTGCTCTTTCTCTTCGCTCTCCTGGTGGTGTGCCGCAGCTTTCGTTCGATCGTGGGAATTGTGACCTGCTTCACGCTGGCGCACTCGCTGACGCTCGCGCTCGCGACGCTCGGTCTCGTGAATCTGCCGCCACGGCTCGTGGAGCCCCTGATTGCGGCGTCGATTGTTTTCGTGGGTGTGGAGAATCTTCTCAGCCGGGGCGAGGAGCCGCGCGGGCGCTGGGCGCTGTCCTTTGGTTTCGGCCTGATTCACGGATTCGGGTTTGCCAGCGTGCTGCGCGATCTTGGGGTGGGGGGTGGTGCCGCCGGCATCCTGATGCCGCTCTTTACATTTAATCTGGGAGTGGAGATCGGCCAGATCGTGATCGCGGGGGTCGTGCTGCCGTTGGTGTGGCGGCTGCGAAAAAACGAGAAATTTGTGGCGCGCGGCGTGCCGGCGCTCTCCGCGGTGGTGGCGCTGGCGGGCCTGTACTGGCTGCTGGAGCGGACGGTGCTTTAGGAAAACAGATCGGACGCCGTGCGACCGAGAAAGTCTTCCATGTACGCGGTCGTGGCCTTGCCTTCGATAAAGACCGGGTCGGCCATGATGGCACGATGCAGGGGGATGGTGGTCTTAATCCCGCGGATGAGGTACTCGCTAAGGGCACGATAGGCACGCTCGAGGGCGACCTTCCGCGTCGGACCGAAGCAGATCAGTTTCCCGATCATCGAGTCGTAGTACGGCGGAATGGTATAGCCGGAATAAGCGTGGGAATCGACCCTTACGCCGAAGCCGCCCGGGGCGTAGTAGAGCCCGATGGTGCCCGGGGAAGGGGCGAAATTGCGGGCCGGATCCTCGGCGTTGATGCGGCACTCGAGGGCGTGTTTCTCAACCTTCACGTCGCCCTGGTCGAAATCGAGTTTGGCGCCATTCGCCACGTGAAACTGCTGCTTGATCAAGTCGATGCCCGTGACCTCCTCGGTGACGGGATGCTC
>SXGU01439793.1_pt1 | contig 13808 bp, 12 predicted proteins | sample 3174531 | NCBI WGS metagenome assembly SXGU01 (sample SAMN11356863, study PRJNA531348) | freshwater metagenome | isolation source: freshwater sample F1-140 | place: China: Fuxian Lake, Yuxi | collected 2017-12-25 | reverse complement strand
GACTGGATGATGTGGCTACCCCAAAACCTGAGCCAAAAACTTTGGCATGATATTCAAACCATTGAGGAGCAAGAATCTATGCGCTACGTAACATCCATTGAACGACTGGAACGGGAGAAGGTGTATCAGCAAGGTATGACGCAAGGCCTGAACAAGGGCGAATCCCGGTTATTGAGAAGGCTGCTCGAAAAACGCTTCGGCCCTCTGCCGGTTACCGTGGCGGAGAAACTGGAGGCCGCCAGCGTGCAGGAACTGGACACCTGGGGAGATGCAGTGCTGACCGCCACACGCCTGGAGGATGTGTTTGGCTAAGTCTTTCGAACTACCCTGCTCCAGCCTTCTCCCCCGGAGGGGTGCCCGCAGGGCGGGGTGGTTTGAAATTCCCCTCCACCGGAGGGGTGCCCGCAGGGCGGGGTGGTTTGAAATTCCCCTCCTCTGGAGGGGTGCCCGCAGGGCGGGGTGGTTTTAATTCCCCTCCCCTGGAGGGGTGCCCGCAGGGCGGGGTGGTTTTAATTCCCCTCCTCTGTTGGGGGGGGGGTATGGCGATGATTTCTATCTTGGTGGGTAATACATACCACCACCCCGTCAGGCTACGCCTGCCACCCCTCCACAGGAGGGGAATGTTACCTGCCACCCCTCCACAGGAGGGGAATGTTACCTGCCACCCCTCCACAGGAGGGGAATGTTACCTGACACCCCTCCACAGGAGGGGAATTCTACTGTCCACAGCTCGATCGTAGACATCGTCGGCGCGGCGATCGGATTTGATCTGCTCGGCGTCGATGAAGTTGTCTCCAGCCCGGTTCCGACAGGACGCGGACGCATCGAGATCGCTCACGGCATTTGCCCGGTGCCAGCTCCCGGCACGGCCGAGTTGCTCAAGGGCATCCCGCTGGTTGATCTACCGGTCGAGGCCGAACTGACCACACCGACCGGCGCGGCGATTTTGAGAGCGCTCGTCACACGGTACTCGGCACTGCCACCGATGACCGTCGAAGCGATCGGTTACGGAGCCGGCGGCCGCGACTTCCCTGACCGAGCCAATCTGCTGCGACTGTTCGTCGGCGAGAGCACGACGCTGCCGGAATCCGACGAGGTCATCCAACTCGAAACGAACCTCGACGACGTCTCGCCGGAGGTCATCGGCTACACGAAACAGAAACTGTTCGAGGCGGGTGCCGTCGAGGTCTTCACGACTCCGATCCAGATGAAAAAGAATCGCCCCGGCGTGCTGCTAAGCGTTCTCTGCCGCCCGTCCGACATGGACCAGATGGAAGACATCATCTTCACCGAGACCGCGACGTTCGGCATTCGCCGCTCGCTGATGCAACGCTCGAAGCGTGCTCGGCAGTCGTGCGTCATTGAGACCCCGATCGGCCAACTGCACGGCAAGCTCGGCTGGCGACACGGCGAACGGCCGCTGTTCACGCCGGAATTTGAATCGTGTGCGAAGATCGCCTCCGAACGCCGCATCCCCATCCGCGAGGTCTACCGCACCGCCGAACAAGCCTTCGCCGAACACCTCGATGCCGTCTTTGAGCAGCACGATCACGATCACGACCATGACTGCGGAGACGATTGTGGGCACGATCACGACCATGATCACAGCCACGACCACGATCACTCGCATGACCATGACCACAGCCACGATCATGACGGCGGCCATCAGCACGATCACGACCATGACCACCGGCACGATCACGATCATTCCCACGATCACGACGGCGGACATGATCATGACCACAGCCACGATCACGACCACAGCCATGACCACGATCATGGAAAGAAGAAAAAGAAGAAGAAGCACTGATCGCAGTCGGGCGGGCACTCGTGCCTGTCCGCTTCATCGAGCACAGGTCTGGCCGAAGTGCCGTTCCTGACAGAACCAACCCACGGACGGGAATTACAGAATGTCGCTTTTCATAGCCGGCACGATCGCCTGCATTAGTTTGATCGCTGGTCTGTTGCTGGCACTGTCGGAACAAGTTCGAGTTCAATTGCGTCGCCGCAAATTCGCTCGCGTGGCACAGCCGCAGGCTCCAGTCAAGCCGGCTGTTGCCTCGACGGCGGAGACTCGTGCGGCGGCCTATCACGAGATACTCGATGCCTTGGGAGACGACCTCGACGACGACATCGCCGAATGGGAAGCGGTGCTAGAAGATTTCCCGCAGGTGATCGGAGCCGAAGAACTCCGCACGTCAGACGATCGAGCCAGCGAGCCGATGGTCGAAACCGCTCACGAAACGACGGCCGCAGCGGCGCTCCCGGCGCGTGAATCGATCACTCCGCTGCATCGCACGCGGCGTGTCTCAGCGGACGAGCGGGACATGATTCAGCGATTGATGCGAACCGGCTTTGCCCCCGAGGAAATCGCCTTGTGGTTGAACCTTCCACTAGAGCGCGTACAGGAGTTCTTGCTGCGCGATTGAGCGTCGGCGGCCACAGGCGGCCCCCACTCACCGCTTGATTCTCGGAAAGAACCGGCCCACTCGCAGCATGTAGTCTTGGTACTCGACACCAAATCGCTCGACCAGTTTTGCTTCTTCAATTCGGGTGCGAGCCACGATGAACCCGAACGGGACGAGGCCGACGAGCCAGACGAACCAGTTGGCTGTCGCCAAACCGCCGCCGGTGAGGCCCAGCAGGAACGCGAGATAAAACGGATGCCGGACGAAGCGATACGGGCCGCTGGTGATCAACGAGGAATCTTTTCGAGTGACGACGGTGTCGGTCAGATTCTTGCCGAGGTTGTGAAAGGTCCACCACACCAAGAGGCCGGTGCATCCCGCGAGCGCCACGCCCACCCAACGCAGCCAAAGCGGAAATGGTAGCGCTGACCAGACCATCCATCGCGAGTCGATCATCCAGACGATCCCGCTGACGACACAGGGCACCGCGCTCAGCCGCAGACCAAACAGAATCCATGCGCCCTCTTGCCACCGGTCGAGCTTTTCATCCGTCTGGCTCCGCAGACGGTAAGTCATCGCAATTGGTCCAAAGACGACGGCGATGAGAATCAGCATCAAACGGAACATGCTGTCATCGGTCATCTCATTCTCCTCAGGGCGATCACGCGAGCCAGCGGTTGATGACTTTGCCGCCAACGTCAGTCAGGCGGAAGTCTCGGCCTTGGTGGCGAGCGGTCAGCTTCAAGTGGTCGAGGCCGAACAGGTGCAGCAGCGTGGCGTGGAAGTCGTTGACGTGAACGGGGTCTTTCGCAACACCCCAGCCGATCTCGTCAGACTCGCCGTAGACTTGGCCTCCCTTGATGCCGCCGCCCGCCATCCAGAGCGTGAATGAGAACGGATGATGATCGCGCCCCGACGGAGGCGTTCCCGGCGTACGATTCTCGCCGAGCGGCGTGCGACCGAACTCGGCTCCCCAGACGATCAGCGTGCTGTCGAAGAGGCCGCGCAGTTTGAGGTCCTTGATGAGTGCGGCGATCGGTTGATCGACAACCCAAGCGTTGTACCGCAAGTCACCTTCGAGATTGCTGTGCTGGTCCCACGCCTCGTAGATGATGTTCACGAAGCGGACGCCTCGTTCAACCATGCGTCGCGCGAGCAGACAGTTGCGAGGGAACGTGAGGTGCGCGTCGAGCACATTGCCTCGGCCGGTCGCTTGCGGATGCTGTGCCCGGTCGATGCCGTAAGCGTCGAGCGTCGCTTTCGTCTCACCCTTGAGGTCGATCAATTCCGGTGCGGCGGACTGCATCCGAAACGCAAGCTCGTAGCTGGCGATGCGTGACGCGATTTCGGGATCGTGAATCTCCGAGAGCCGGCTCTCGTTGAGCGACTTGAGCGTGTCGAGTCCGCGCCGCTGCAGCTCGGCGGGCAATCCGCTGGGGTTCGACAAGTTCAGCACCGCCTCCCCCTGATTGCGGAACAGTACGCCCGCGTAGTGCGACGGCAGAAAGCCGTTATTCCACAGTGACGCCCCGCCGCTCGACCCGCGACCGCTGGTCAGCACGACATAGCCGGGCAGGTTTTGCGACTCGCTGCCGAGTCCGTAACTCAGCCACGAGCCGATGCTCGGCAAGCCAAACGTCGCTCGACCGCAGCTCAGCAACAGTTGCCCGGGGTGGTGGTTGAACTGCTCGGAGAACATCGAGCGGATCATCAGAATGTCGTCCGCATTCGACGCGATGTTCGGCACGAACTCGGAGAACTCCGTGCCGCACTCGCCGTGCTTCGTCCACTTGCGGGGCGAGCCCATCAGCACCGCACCCTCTTTCTTGATGAACGCGAACCGCACCTTCTCCAGCATCGAGGCGGGGAGCGGCTTGCCGTCCAACTCGTTGAGCTTCGGCTTTGGATCGTACAAATCGAGATGCGACGGCGCGGCGGCTTGAAACAGGAAGATGCAGTTCTTCGCCATCGGAGCAAACGTCGGCGGCTTGATCGCCAGCGGGTTCGCCGCCGAGTCGGCTGCAAGCACTCCATCGTTCGAGAGCAACGCACTCAGAGCCGCTCCGCCCAGTCCGCAAGCGGACGAGGTCAGGAAATCGCGGCGGGTACGTTCGATGAATTTGAGTTCTGAAATCGGAGATTTCAAATTTGAGATTTCAGATTTCCGATGGTTGATGTGGTTCACGATGCCAACTCCTCGTTCTCTTCCTCTTCAGGGTCCCAGCCATCGGCAGCGACCAGGATCTCGTCCAGGTGCAGCACGAAGCCAGGCAAGAGTTTGGTTTCGTAGGTCTCGAACTCGCCGACGACGATCGGCTTTTTGGCGGTCTTGCGATGCACGGTCAGCGAGCGGCGGAAACGGTCGATGATCCAGTACTCGGCGGCACCGACCGACAAGTACTCCACTCGCTTTGTTTCATAGTCCCGAAAGGCGTTCCGCTTTCCAGCCGACACAAATTCGACCGCAATCGCGGGAACGTCTTTCTTCACATTGGGCCGACGTCCGAGTCCGAGCCAGAGCACGCGATCCGCTTGGCGGAGCTCTTTGCCGATGCGGATGTATTGCTCCGGCAGCGTTGCATCGAATGGATTGCGTCCGCCTGATCTCGCCGCAAATTCTCGCAACTGGTAGTTCAACTCTTCATTGGCAGAGACCTGCGCGACTGACGGACGGCCATGAACGACAAGAACACCCTTCATGAGTTCGTACCGGTAGCCGCAGACATAGTCGGTGATCGCATCGAATTCCTTGGGCTTCAAAATCATCCCGGCCGAACCTGGACCGATGCGTCCAATTCGAGGCGATGCGAGTGTTGCCGTGGGCATGAAATGTCCTTTGCGACGATGCTCGTCATGACGTCATCAAAGAATTTATCCCCATTACGCGGGTTGCGGTTCCGTTGTGATGACTTCCGCAATGTTTCGGTAGGCGACAATTCGCATGAGTCCGTCATCACAAAAAACCGTGCAAGCAGCCGCATTCGGCTGCGTTGCGATTTGATAGGGATGATCGACCTTCATGTGGGATCCATTGTTCAAGTGAATTTCAATTGGCTGGAAAGGGACTCGATTCATCAATTCAAGCAATTGTGATGCAGTCATGTTGGCCTCGGTTGGGAGAAAAAAGGTTCCATTGTCGCTCTATTCGCGTGTGATGAATTCGTCGAGGTTCAGAAGGATTCGGGCAGTCGCGATCCAAGCGGCCGTCTCGTCGGGTGACGCACCGCTGACGTCAATCGAACCATTGAGCTTTTTCGCGTCGTCCTGGTGACCACGATAGAAGTCACGGTTCGCAATCAACAGTTGGGTCAGTTGGTGGAGTTCGCGGTCGCTCGGCACGCGAGCAACGCAGAGTCGGAAGGCTTGTGACAATCGCGCCGCGTCGTCCTTCGATGGCTGGCTCAGCAGGCGTTTCGCGAAGGCTTGCGAGGCCTCCAGGAACGTCTCGTTGTTGAGTGTGATGAGCGCTTGAAGCGGCGTGTTGGAGGCTCGGCGTTCGACGCAGGTGAGGTTGGCGTCGGGGCAATCGAAGGTCGTGAGATTTGGGTGCGGAGCGGTTCGCTTGAAGAACGTGTACATGCCTCGGCGGTTGCGGTCCTCGCCGGTGCTGGTCGGCCACTTGAAGTTGCCGGCGTAGCTCAGGTCGGTGATGCCAGGAGGCAACGCGGGATAAACGCTCGGCCCGCCAATTTTCTTCGAGAGCATTCCCGCCACTTCGAGGCTCAGATCGCGGACGATCTCCGCTTCGACGCGCAACCGATTCTGCCGAGCGAGCAGTGCGTTCTGCGGATCGACGTCGAGCAACTCGTCGCGATGCTTCGACGCTTGCCGGTATGTCGCTGAGGTCACGATCAGCTTGATAAGCGCCTTTCGCGACCAATTCATTTGAAATTTCAAATCTGAGATTTCAGATTTTGTGGCAAACGCACTCGCCAGCCAATCGAGCAACTCCGGGTGACTTGGCTTTTCGCCGCGGACTCCGAAGTCGTTGACGCTCGCGACGATGCCTCGGCCGAAGAGTTGTCGCCAGATGTGGTTGACGGTGACTCGCGGAGTCAGCGGGTTGTTGGGCGAGACCAGCCAACGGGCGAGATCAAGTCGGTCGGCCATCGCGGCCTTCTCGTCACGCGGCTTCATCGGCGGGAGCGTCGAGAACGCGGCGGGGACGACCTCTTGCTCGGTGAGTGGTTCGAGGAACTCGCCGCGTCGAAACACGAACGTCTTGCGCGGGTCTTTCGTCCGTTGCAGGAGGACGCGAGCGGTCAATTCTGGCTTCGGCGGCTCTTTCTTTTTGAGATCATCGAGCTGCTTGACCAACGCCTTGGTCGCCGCATCAAGACTGGAGTAGTAGTCAAGCAGTTGCTGCGATTGCTCGGCTGAGCGTTGCTCCGGTTTGACGGCGAGCAGTTTTTGAACGTTCTCCGGCAACGTGATCGACGGCTCGATACCGGTTTGCAGCGATAGCTTGAACCGGCCAATCGTGTGCTGCTGACCGTACTGCTGCCGAAGTTGCACACGAACGAAGACGTGGGGCAGGTTTTTAACCTGCCCTTCCGAATTGGCACTCGCGACCGCATTACCTGGCAGGTTGGAAACCTGCCCCACGACGAGCGGCTCTTTCAGGCCGAAGATGGCCCAATGATCTTTGCCGTACTGCGGCGCAATGGCCCAACCGGTCTCCTCTTTGCCGTCGATGACATCGACCGCTCGCCACGGCTTATCGGCTTGCTCGAAGTCCGCTTTTGCTCCAGCGAATTCCAACTTGCGAGCGTTCGAGAAGTCGGCGGCCGGCGCCACTTCGGCGGTCATCTCGCTGAGTACGAAGTTGCCGTGTGCAACGCGCCCCGGACCTTTCGCTGGCAGGGAATTGTCCGGCAACACATCCAGACGCAACGCCGTCACTCCGACAACCGATGTCTTGCCGGTGATCGTGTAGGTGGCGGAATTCGGATTCGCACCACTCGCCAAGAACGAGCCATCCTTTTGAGCAACGAATGTCACGTTGCCGTCGCTTTCGACTTTCAGATCGTCCAGAGCGAGCAGCTTCAACGGGTTCGCGACCGATTCCGCGAGCGACACTTGTGCCTGGCTTTCCCAGACAGAGAACGCCTCGCCAAGCTTCCCTTGTTCGGCTCGCAGTTTGATGGTGACTGTGGCGACCTCGGCATCGTGCGCGGCCTTGGCCTTCTCGAATGCGGCGACCTCTTCGGACGACTTCGGAACAACGGTCGTCTCCTCGTCGCCGTTGTTGTACGCGGCAAAAAGCTGGTAGTACTCACGTTGGCTGATCGCGTCGTATTTGTGCGAGTGGCAGCGAGCACAGCCGACGGTCAAGCCCAACCAAACCGCGCCAGTTGTTTCCGTGCGGTCGAAGCAGGCCTCGACACGCCACTGTTCTTTGTCGGTGCCCCCTTCGGTGTTCGTCAGTGTCTGCCGATGAAACGCCGTCGCGAGTTGTTGCATCGCCGTCGCGTTCGGCAACAAGTCGCCGGCAATTTGCTCGATCGTGAACTGATCGAACGGCAGGTCGTTGTTGATCGCATCGATGACCCAATCGCGCCAGCGATAGGCATCGGGACGCGGGTTGTCTTTTTCATAGCCGTCGCTGTCGGCGTAGCGAGCCATGTCCAACCAATGCCGGCCCCAGCGTTCTCCGAAATGTGGCGACTTAAGCAACCGATCGACGAGTTCCTCGTAGGCGTTCGTCCGCGAGTCGTTCACGAACGCATCGACTTCTTCCAGCGTTGGTGCTAGGCCAAGCAGATCTAAATTCAACCGGCGAATGAGCGTGAAGCGATCCGCTTCCGGCGACGGCGCGATGCCGCGCTTCTCCAATTCGGCCAGAACAAACTGATCGATCGAATTGCGCACCCAGTCGCTCTTCTTCACGTTGGGGGCCGCGACTCGTCGAATCGGCTGATACGACCAATGCGTGTTTTTGATTTCCGTCTTTGGCGACACGTCTGCCGGCCACACGCAGCCCTGGTCGATCCATGCCCGGAGAATGCCGACTTCTTGCGGTTTGAGTTGCGGGCCATCAGGTGGCATCACTGTTTGGGAATCCGTCCCCGAAACGAGCACGATCAGTCGGCTTCGTTCACTGTCTCCGGCGGCGATCACCTGACCGATATCGCCGCCACGCAACAGGGCGTCGCGGCTATCCAAGCGCAACCCCGATTCTTGTTTCTTCGCGCCGTGGCAGCCCCAACACTGTTTTTCCAAAAGCGGACGGACATCCTTCGCGAAGTCAATCTTGCGGTCGACCGGCGGCGGGAGCTTGTCGGCAGCGAGCGTGAACGAAGTCGCGACGACAACAATCGTCGCAAGAAACAGAAATCGCGGAGTCATAAAACAGGTCTCCGAGAAGCAGGCGGGGGCTCGGCTGAGGGTTGAGGGAGGATGAGGACGGCAACATTCTGCCGACAGGCGGTGGCTGGCGAAAGTCTGCTCGTGAAATGCAAAGGGACTCACCGAAGTGAGTCCCTGACTGCATTTCATTGGGACGGACAATCCGCGTTTGGCGGTGCATCCTCGTTGGTCAGTCACGTTTCGCGGTCGGAGAAGAACTACGGCTATTCTTGGCCGATGCGACCGCCGACTTGTCAGAGTTCTCTTCACGCTCTTTCACACGAGCGACCGCCGCGACGTGGATATTTTTCGCACGAGCCAGAGTCTCGGCCGAAAAGTATGGCGACGCGGGACGCCCGATGTGCGGAATCGACTTCGCCGCGAGTTGCTCCCAACTCATCTTGTCCGTGAGGTGCCAAGTTGCCGCTTGGCCAGCTTGCGGATCGAGTTTCCCGTCGGACACCATCCCCAAAATCTCCGCCAAGACAGGGTCGTTGCTGAACTCTTCGACTTTGGCGATGCGATACGTCATTCGTGACGTGGGTTCCGCCTTGCCATGTTCGAGGCAAACTGAGCGATATGTGACGCGAACAATCTTGTCGGCTGGCACGGAAAAGAATCCGCCACCTCCGCCACCTTGCTGACCACCACCACCGAATCCGCCACCGCCACCTTGTTGACCACCACCGCCGCCGCCACCTTGCTGTTGGCCGCCACCACCTTGCTGACCACCACCACCAAAGCCACCACCGCCACCACCTTGTTGGCCACCGCCGCCGAACTGCTTCAGCACTTGCTTGCCGATAAACGCCCCCGGGAAGTCCACATTGAGCGGCTTGTCCCCTTTATTCTCGATGAGCATGTTTCCGCCCATCGCGTCCTTGGGGATCATCTTCACATCGAGCACTCCCTTTTCGATCCCCTCGAACACGTCAAGGTGATCCAGCGACTCATCCACCTTTTGTGCGGGGATGACCTTTCGTTTCGTTTCCTTTTTCGAGTCCGCCGAAATTCCAGGAGCGACGAGGCTCGCCGCCAGCACTCCAACCAACGCCCAGGGACGCCAACGAGACAACATGTGAGAGTTCCTTTCGGAAAAATCTGGAGGCCGGCGCGGCAAAAATTCAAAGCACAGCAACGCCGTATTGAGTCTTATCGCCGCTCTACCGACGCAATTCAATGCAAACTTCGGCGAACCAGCGAGATTTGCCACTCCACAGAAGATCGCGCCCCCCGATTCGGCACACCACGTCGCTGACCTTTCCGACCATTCTTGACATGCCGCACACAACGGTCATACCGATCACGACCGATCCGACGCTTCGACGCAGAATCACTGAGCCTGTCAGTGATTCTGCCATCAGGCACAAATCAGATGTTGCTGACCCACCGGAATCGTGAACATGATGGTGGGTCATGGCTTGATCGCGAACAGCTCGCCCGGCTTGGCACCATCCCGTACTGGTGCGTATGAGCCAGCCGCACCGCTGACTGCCGAATCATCTCGCAGGCTTCAATGACCGAACGGGAACCACGCTCTTTGCCCCGACGCCTCAGACGTGAACACCATCCGCTGCGCTCCGGCGTGAGCCGCAATGCCTCGGAGTCGCTCGACAAGAATCGTACGACTCCCACGATTCTTCGGCACTTTCCTGGCCGCCACCACACCATCCTTGCCACGACGCTTTTCAACATCAACGTTTTGTCATGCAAATCACAACCAACCATCAATCCGTCTGACATCATCCACGCTCTTGAAGTTGTTTTGGAAATGGGGTTTGAACTCTCCATCCCAAGTTCACCTTCCAGGAGCATTGTTTCAAACCTCCCACAAAGTGACTGGCGCGTCGGGCTGGATTCGAAACTGCCGCTGGAGATGTGTCCTAATCCGACTGTGCACCTTCGAGCTGGAGTCCTGGCTTTCGCCGGTTGCGCCACCGCCTAAAGGCGGAACTCCAACGAAAAAGTGCGCTGTCGTCCTAACAGGCAACCGGGCGTTTGCCGTTCGACTTCGTGCGGAGCGGCGGTGAGCGTTCATCGAGCGAATCGGTTGAGGAGGATTTCCACAAGCTCGCTGCGGACAAGCCGGCGACTCCCACGAGTGACGCCCATTGCGAGTACGACCACGAACCGCTCGTGCTATCGGCGTTAGACGGAGCCTCATTCGAGTTTTCAACAGCGGGACCGCGTTCACCGCGAATCAATCGCAACATTGACGAGCGTCCCGCGCCGATTCCCAGCATCGAGGGGAATCGGGAGAAGAACGTATCGAGTGATTTCGTTTCGCTCGTTGAGACGGCGAGGTTGAGAATCGGCTGTTTGGCTTCGGCCGACATGGCGACCGGTGCGTCTCGCAACACAGTTTCGACGTCGGCACGAGTGGCCGACTCGAATGTTGGACTGCTTCCAACAACGACTCGCGTCGGCAGGACAGCGGCCATCGCCGATTCCTCCGCAGGCGTTCGCGCAGCTCCCGGCAACGCGAACGGCTGTGCTTCAAACCGTTGTGACCACGAGGCCACCTCGGCCTTGGCCGCAGCGATGACATCCGTTGTCTCGGTTTCGACGGCCTCGAAATCATCGGCCAGGATTTCATCGCTCGCAGAATTTGACTCCGAGAACTCGCTCGACGAATCCGGCGAGAAGTCTAGGAAGTCATTGCCGGCCGCCCCACTGACATCGGTGCCGCCGAAAAAATCACTCGTCAGGAATTCGCCGTCATTGAACGAGCCGGCGTCAGTGCTGTCATCGAACATCCCACTGTCGATCAACGTGTCCATCGACATGTCGGGAAAGAACGTCATCGCCAGAACGTCTTCGTAGAAAAAGTCTGGCTCGGAATCCCACAAGTCGTTAAGTAGTGTCCAAGCCATGTCAGACTCGGCGGTGTTCAACGCACCGCCGCTCGCGGTGGCTGGGGTGACATTCGCCGGCAGCCCCATTTCGATTTCGTCATGTTCAGCATTCACCCACTGTGACTCGCCGTGAAGCGTGTCGGCACTCGCTGTCGGCGCGAGCGAGTTGAATGTCGGATCTTCGATCAACCAATACGCGTCGATGGTCTCGACGACCAACACAGCGGAGAGATTCCAGCGCCGTTCGAGAGACTCCAACCGCGTCGCCGCCCGACGACGAGCACGCGGACGACTGACACGACTCCAAGTTCCACTTTGCCAGCAACGCCACAATTTTGAAAACGGACGCATGTGCAACCCTTTCGTCTCTCGAACTCATGCCGAGCCTGAGTTGAAACTATTTCACGTCGTCAAGAACAACCAGTGATTTCCGGCGATGGAATTCCATTTCACACAAACCCGAAGCATCGTGACCTGGATTGCCGGAATTCACCGTTTGCCGGACACCGCATTTCGGAGGGCCGTCAACTCGCGGAGTTGCGAGCTGAGCCATTCGTGGTTGGCCGGTTGTTCGGCAGGTTCTGCTCGCATTTTGAGATCGTTCAAAATCTTCTCGAAGCGCCCCAAGCAAAGTTCGGCCTCGGCTCGCTGGCTGAGGTGCAGTTCAACGACGGCCAGATTGCGGAACAGGAGTGCGGCGGCCTGACCATCGGCGAACGTGACCTCGGCGGACTCGAACAATCGCTCGGCCCACTCGACGGCGGGTTTGAGTGCCTTGTGAGCCGGGTCGAATTCCTGGCGTTCGAGCAAGTCATTGACACGCCGTCCGGTCGCAGCCAGCGCTGCGCGAAGTTGCTCGACGTTCGCGTCTGACTGCGAGGCGATGCGTCCCAGTGTCTCGCATTCCAGTCGAGCTTGCTCACGCGATTCGTCGAGCCGACCGAGCCGCAACAGCACGTCCGCGAATCGTCCACGCCACTGGGCGACGTCACGGATTTCTGACGGTTCGAGTTGGAGTTGCTCGACGGCCTCCAACTGTTTACGGCAGTCAGCGACTGCCGTTTCGATCTCCGATTCACCACCGAACTGTCGAGCCAAGTCCGCCTGCCGCACCAGCAGCCGAGCAATTTCCAGTGACCATTCGCGACGACCCGATCGGCTCGTTTCCAATTCGCGCAGAGCCTGTGAAGAAGCTGTCGGGCGGGTCGGCGTCAGCCCCCCGGTGATCGCGCTCTCCGCTAAAAACCGGGGGGCTGACGCCGCCCCGCTCGCCTGCGCGTCAATTGTTTTACGGCCTCGCAGCGTCCTGATCGCGGCTTGAATGTGCCGCATCGCGTCGGCCAGTTTGCCGTGACTCGCACTCAACTCGCCAAGCCGGCTGTGCGCTGCGGCCAACGTTTGCGACAGCGAGTCATTCGGTTCGTCGGTGCGGATGCCGTCCAGGCTGAGCACTGCGGCGGTGAGTGCGTCTTGAGCATTCGACTCGTCCGCTTGAAAGACGGTCGCTTCGATGAGTCGCAGCAATTCCGAACGGTGCTTTTCGGAGGCCGTCCGCCAAAGCGCGGCCTCATGTCGAGCCGCGTCCACTTCTTGTCGCCACGACTCGGAAGGTCTCAGATACCGCGTGGCATCGACTGCTCCGGCCAGCAGCATGGCCACGACGACCGCGTTCAAGATTGCAATTTTGGGATTCCGACGACACCACCGCCACGACCGACCGATCACTCCAATTGGTCTCGCGTTTACCGGTTCCCCTTCCAGCCAGCGACGCAAGTCCTCGGCCAGTTCCGTCGCCGAGCCGTATCGACGTGACGGCTCTTTCGACATGCCTTTCAGACAGATCGTTTCGAGGTCTCGCGGCACGCGGTCGTTCAGCCGACGTGGCGGCTCCGGCTCTTCGTGCAGAGCCTGGTGCAAGACCATTCGCACAACGCCGCGAAACGGACGCTCGCCGGTCAGCATTTCGTACAGCAACACGCCGACGCTGTAGACATCACTCCGAGCATCCGAATCTTGCGGTCGACGAATCTGTTCAGGACTCATGTACGCGGGAGTCCCGGCGCTCGCTCATCTCAAACGCAACGGTTCTGAACAAAGCAGAAGTAGAGGAAAAGATCGCTGGGACGTTCTCATTGGGTGTGTTTTGGAAAGGCCCTTTGGGAATGGAGTCCCAGCGATGTGTGCGCAGATTAAGTTT
>SXGU01077417.1_pt1 | contig 13808 bp, 11 predicted proteins | sample 3174531 | NCBI WGS metagenome assembly SXGU01 (sample SAMN11356863, study PRJNA531348) | freshwater metagenome | isolation source: freshwater sample F1-140 | place: China: Fuxian Lake, Yuxi | collected 2017-12-25 | reverse complement strand
GCTTCGCCTTGCACAGCATGCGGTCGCTGACGGTGACCCGGCTCTACGTCCAGTGTGAACCAAACGACTCGGTCGAGGATTGGCCCGACCAGCGGATCTGGGATGAACTGCACCTCCGCTTGGCCCTACCGGGTTGGCGACTGAACGAAGGCCCCATCATCGAGAAGTCGGTGACCGGGATGCGGAGCTTCGTGGCCGAACCGATGCGTCATGGCCGCCTGTACCTGGCCGGTGACTCCGCCCACATCGTGCCTCCAACCGGGGCCAAGGGCCTCAACCTCGCGCTTGGGGACGTCAGCGTGCTGGCCGCCGCCATGGTCGAGTGGTACCGGACCGGATCATCTCGCGGGCTCGACCAATACTCCGAGCGCCGCCTGGCCCGGGTCTGGCGGGCCGAGGATTTTTCGTTCCAGATGACGACGCTCCTCCATCGCTTCCCCAAGGATCATGCCGGGTTCGACGCCCGGCTCCAGCTGGCCCGGCTCCATTCACTGATCCGGTCGCGGGCGGCATCCACCGCGCTGGCCGAGGAGTACGTAGGCCTTTGATAGCGGAGGCTCGGCGGTTTCCAGGTCTCGGCTCGGTCATGGCGGCCATCGCGGCCGGTGCGGTCGTGATGCTGTTGCCCCGGCCGGAAGCGCTGCCCCCGGAGGCCCATCGGTTGGGAGCGCTGTTTCTGATCTGCCTGGTGCTCTGGGCCACCGAAGCCATGCCGCTCGCCGCCACGTCGCTGTTGGCACTCGCCCTCCAGCCGATCTTCAGCGTGGCCCCGCTTCCGGTGGCGCTCGCCAGCTTCATCAGTCCGGTGTTCTTCTTCGTCGTGGCGATGTTCTGCCTGGCGCACGCGTTCACCAGTTCCGGGCTGAGCCGCCGGTTTGCCTTGGCGCTCCTGGCGCGGGCCGGCACCGATCCGCGACGGGTACTGTTTGCCATCATGGCCGGGACCGCGATCAGTTCCACGGTCATTTCCGATGTGCCCTGCACCGCCATCTTCATGGCCATTGCGCTGCCCCTCTTGGACAAGTTGGGCCTCGAGCGGGGCCGGTCCAACTTCGCGAAGGCCGTCATGATGGGGATTCCGATTGCGGCCTTCATCGGCGGCGTCGGCACCCCGGCCGGGAGCGCCATCAACGTGCTTGGCCTCAACTTCCTGGAGGAATACGGGAAGGTCCGGGTTTCGTTCCTGGCGTGGATGGCCATCGGCGTGCCGATGGTCGTGGTCCTGATCCCGATCGCCTGGTGGTCCCTGCTCCGGTTCTTTCCGCCCGAACTCCCGGCCATCGGCGAAGCCGGCGACGTCGGCCGCGAACGAGAGGCCCTCGGTCCGATGCGCTTCGCCGAGATCAAGGTGCTGGCCGTGTTCGGGACGATGTTCACCCTTTGGGTCCTGAGCACCTGGGTCCGCGAGTTCGACGTGGCCTTGGTCTCCATTCTCGGGGCGGTTGCCCTCTTCCTGCCCGGGATGAAGATCTTCACCTGGAAGGAGGTCGAGCAGGCCACCGGATGGGATGTGTTGCTGGTGATCGGGGCCGTCACCTCGCTCGGCGCCGCGTCGGTCAAGACCGGCCTGGCCAAAGCGGTCGTGGATTTGTCGTTAGGCGGTCTTGGAGGCGGGTCGGTGTTCGGTATCGTGGCCGCGATTGCCGCCTTTACGGTGGTGATCCACTTGGTCCTGACCATCGGTCCGGTCATCGTGGCGGTCTTGGTGCCGCCGATCGTGGTCCTTGCCACGGCCACCGGTCACAATCCAGCGCTGTTTGCCTTGCCGGTGGTGTTCACGGCCTCGTGCGCGTTCCTGCTCCCGCTCGACGCCGTGCTCCTCGTGACCTATTCCAAGGGGTACTACCGGATGCTTGATCTGTTCCGGCCCGGCCTCATCATCAGCCTGGCCTGGATCCTTCTCATGGCCACGCTGATGACGCTCCTGGGCCCGTCGCTCGGTTTTTTTTAGCCGGCTGAACCAGACTAGGGGCGGGGCTTTCCCGGCGGAAGGGTCTCGTTCCACTTGAGGGCGTTGTACTTCTTGAGAATGGCCATCGTCGGCTCGAGCGGCAACGCCTCGAAGGTCCCCCGATAGCCTTTGACCGTGGTGGCCTTGAACATCGCGTTGTACACCGCTTCCTCGGTGGCTTCGACGGCGGCCAGGAACACCGGGGACGCGGCATCGTTCGAAATCCCAGCCGAGGGTTCCCGGGCCGGCTGATCGATCCGGCGGCGCACCGATGCGGCGGTCGAGAAGGCGATGACGTAGTCACCGGAGCCGTTGTACATCGGCGATCCGGTCCGGATCATCGCGCCAACCGCCCGTTTGGCCAGCCGTTCGAGATTCCGGGCGTCCAGCGGCGCGTCGGTGGCGATCACCATCATGCAGCTGCCGCCCTCGTCGCCGCCGCCGCCCGGTTTGGGCTGATCGGCGCCCTCGAGCTGCCGGCGAAAGATGTATTGCCCCAGCTCCCGGCCCACCGGAGCACCATTGATCGTGAGAATGCCGCCGTAGTTGGTCTGGACCAGCGCGCCGACCGTATAGCCCCCAAGGCTTTGGGGCAGTTGCCGGGAGCTGGTGCCGATTCCGCCTTTCCAGCCAAAGGCGCCGGTCCCCGCCCCCGCTCCGACCGAACCTTCACTCACGGCGCCACCGGCGGCCGATTCGAGCGCTCGGACGACGTGTTCCGGTTTGATCGGGCGCAAACGAATGTTGTTGAGGGTGGCGTCGTTGGTTTCGCCGACCACGGGATTGATCGAGAACACCCCCTCCATGCCCGGTTGGCGGAGGAGCCAATCCACCATCGCGTCGCCGGCGCGCCAGACGCAAAGGGTGCAGGTCAACAGGATCGGGGTCTCGAGCTCACCCAACTCCCGCACTTGGCTCAGCCCCATCAACTTCCCGAAGCCGTTGCCGACGTAGATCGCCGCCGGCACCCGGTCCGCAAAGACGGTGCCCGAGTGAGGCTTGATCACCGTTACGCCGGTGTGAATCGAGTCGCCCTCGGCGACCGTGACTTGGCCGACGAGTACTCCGGCAACATCCGTGATGGCGTTCAAGGGACCGGGCTGGAGCACCCCGACCACCAGCCCCGCTTCCCGGGCCCGAGGCCGGTTTGGAGCCGGCTGAGCGGAAACAGCCGACGCCAAGAACAAGACGAAGCCGAGCGTCGCACGGTAGGGCATCGGAGTTCCTCTGACCTATGATCCAGTGGCGAGGGGCGAGATGCCGTCTCGATAAGCGCCTAACACGGCGGCCAGCGCCCGCCGCCCATCGGCCCCCGTTACTTCCGGTGGCGTGTCGTTTCGGATGCTGGCCGCGAACGACGCCATCTCGGCCGCGAACTGCCCCGGCATCGGCCGGTCCTCGAGCCGGATCTGTTCGACCCCTCGCGCGGTCCACAACATCAAGTGGTTGGCGTAGTGATAGATCCGAAGCGCCCCGGCCGAGCCGTACACCCGGATGTGGCCCGGGTGGGCCTGCCATCCGGCGGGACGGTTGTCCGCTTCCCCCCGCGCCATTTCGTCCCAACTCGGTCCCCAACTGAACAGGCCTTCGCCCGGCAAATCGGCCGACCAAGTCGCGTCGTCGTAGATCAGATGACCGACCGCGCCAGACCGCAGTTCCATCGTGAGGTATTCGGCCCTCGGCGGCTCGCCCGACCGCTGGCCTCGACCGGTGACCGCGATGATCTCGGTATCAGCCAGCCACGGAAAGAGATCAACGAGGTGAATGCCGTGGTCAACCAGCCCGTTGCCGGAACCGCCGGGCCCACCGGCGGGATAGTGATGGGGGCCCATGTCCTGGTATCCGGCCGGCCCAGTGGAGCCGATCATCGTCTCGGTCAAGAGCCGCACCTCGCCGATGGCACCCGAGCGGATCAGCTCCCGAGCGGCCACGACCGCGGGCAGGAACCGGTACGACGCGGCGTAGAACAGCTTGACCTTCCGCTCCGCGCAGCGGGCAATCATCCGGTCGGCGTCTTCGAGCGAGAGCGTCAACGGTTTTTCACAGAGCACGTGGAGCCCGCGATCGGCGGCCGCCTCGACCGCCTCCCGATGGGTGGATACCGTGCTCAGCACCGCGACGAGGTCGAGCCGTTCCCGCTCGAGCATCTCACGGTAATTACTGTAGGCCGTAAAGCCGTACCGGGCGGCCATCATGGCCGCCCGGTCGGCGCGGGGATCGGCGCCGGCCACGACCTGAACTTGGTCGAGCCGGCGATACCCTTCGAGGTGAGCGAGGGCGACGTTGCCGAGGCCGATCAGGCCCAGGCGAAGGGACGACGTCATCGGATCACGTGATCGTGATCGTCCTCATCATGCCATGCACGGCGTGGGGCTTCCCGTCCTTTGCGTCCGGAATGAAGCAGATCAACGCGTAGTCGCCCGGCGCCAGGTCAGCCTGAAAGACGTTGACCTCTCCCGCGGCAATCGCCGTCGTACCGCCGGCGATGCCTTCGATCGGGGGCGGCCCGTTCATCTTCTCGACCCAGGCCAGGAAGTCTTCAGCTTTCTTGCCCGGGGCCAGCCGGGCCAGAATGAACTCGTGGGGCTGGCCTGCTACAGTCTCGACCCGGAAGGTGTGCCTGCCGGCCGTCAATTCGCCGGCAATGGCAAAGGTGAAGTCCGAGAGCGTGACGGTGATGTCAGCCGCCGGCGGCGACGCTGTCGTGGTCGAGGCCACCACGGTGAAGGCCTTCATCATCCCTTTCATGGAGTGGAGTTTCCCATCCGGGGACGGAATCTCGCACACGATGACGTAATTCCCAGGCGCCAGATTGACCGTGGTTTCGAGGGCTCCACCGGGAGCGGGCGCGCTCGGGCCCCCCATCGGGACCATCCATGCCGGCGGGGCCGGGGCCGCGAGCGTCGCCACATCCGCCATCGTCTTGCCCTGATCGAGCCGGAAGATCTGCCCGTGATGGAGTTCCTGGCGTTTGTTATGAATCCGGATCGTGACCCAGCCACCCGGGATGGTATCAGGGGCCTGGTAGCTGAAATCGAGCGCGTTGACGTCCACGACCATCGGAGCCGCCGGTGGCGCCGCGGTCTGATCGGCCGGCGGAGCCGGGCGTTCAGCACATCCTCCGACTAGCAGACTCAAAAAGACGATTCCGGTACCAGCCGAACGCTTGCTCATGGGGAGCCGTTGGGTGAGGGGGAAGAAAAATCTACTCGCAACGAAACGGCCCGCAAACCCATCCCGGTTGCGACTCCCTCGAACCGGGATCAGATTACCCACATTCCGGCCCGCTGCCGACTACGGAAAGCAATCGATGCCCCCCCAAGCCCGGGCCCTGCTGCCGCCCGCCCTCCGCGCCGGCCTTCTCGCGACCAGCATCCTCGCGGGAACCGCCACCGCCCAAGACCCGGCGGCCCGCCGGGAACGCCAAGTCGACTCGTTGTTCGCCGAGTATACCTTGGGCCTGAGTCCCGGGGCCGCGGTGGCCGTGGTCCGCGACGGCCAGGTGCTGTTGAGCCGGGGCTACGGGTACGCCAGCCTGGAACAGCGGACTCCGATTACTCCGGCCACGGTGTTCGACGTGGCGTCGGTGTCTAAGCAGTTTGCCGGACTCGCCGTCGCCATGTTGGTTGACCAAGGGCGGATCAAGCTGACCGACGATATCCGGACGTACCTGCCCGAACTGGCCGACGTCGGGAAATCGATCACTATCGATCACTTGGTCCATCACACCAGCGGCCTTCGAGATTGGCCTGGCACCCTCCGACTGGCGGGCTGGCAGTACGACGACGTGATCTCGTTCAACCAGATCCTGACCTTTGCCGCCAACCAGCGGACCCTCAACTTCGCGCCCGGAACGGAGTACATGTACTCCAACACCGGCTACAATCTCCTCGCGGAAATGGTCGCCCGGGTTACCGGCACCACCTTTCGAGCCTGGACCACCGAGCAGCTGTTCCGGCCCCTCGGCATGACCAGCTCGCACTTCCACGACGATCACCGCGAGGTGGTGGCCAACCGAGCCCTCGGGTATGGCCGAACCCCGAACGGGATGGCGGCCATCACTAACAACCTCACCGCCCTGGGCTCGAGTTCGCTGTTCACCACGGTCGAAGACCTGGCTCGCTGGGTCATGAATTTCGACGACCCGAAAGTCGGCGGCCCGAAGGCCTTGGCGTTGAGCCGGACCAGGGGCGTCCTTACCAACGGCACCACGATTCCCTATGCGTTCGGCATATCCCACGGCGAGTATCGCGGCCGTCCGACCCTTTCGCATGGGGGTTCATGGGCCGGCTTCACCACCGCGGTGCTCCATTTTCCCGAGCAGCGGTTTGGGGTCATCGTCCTGGCCAACAGCCCGATCGTCCCAGCCAGCCGGTTTGCGAACTTCATCGCCGATTTCTACCTCGGCGCCGAGCTTGGGCCCCGGGCCGTGACCGCTGACCCGCTGGCCGCCGCACCCACGGTGGCCTTTGGCTCCGAGGCACTCGACCGGTTTCCGGGGCTGTATCGATTCGGCCCCGGGCTCTACCTCCGAATCGTTCGGAACGGCGACCGGCTCACCGCCGAGACGATGCCCGGACCGGACTCCCCGATGACCCCGAAGTCGGATACGTCGTTCTGGTTGCCGGGGTACAACTCGCCGCTGGTGTTCCATCAAACGGGGCGGACCGTGGCGGCCGAGTTCCGGGGCCTCCGGTCACCCAAGCTTCCCGCGGGGGCGGCATTGACGGCCGCGCAACTGCCCCAGTTTTCGGGTGACTATTGGAGCGACGAACTCGCCACCCTCTACCAGGTCGAGGTGAAGGACGAGAAGTTGGTCCTCCGGCATCGCCGCCACCAGCCCAACACCCTCACCTGGCTCGCGGGCGACGACTTTGCCGGCGGGCCGGGGTCGGTGCGGTCAGTGGAGTTCCGCCGCGACACCGCGGGACGGGTCACCGGCTTTTCGGTCTTTATTGACGAACGGAGTCGGGATGTCCGATTTACTAAGCAACCGAGTGGGACCCCGAAGTAGCGATCGATCCCGCCCGAGCCGAAGCAGTCTCGCGCTGGAATGGACCTCAACACGGCAAATTGCTTAACAGGTCCCGCCGAGCCTACCTTAATATGGTACCCGCCTCTTCATGGACGGGTCCGATGCCGGTTACCGCGAAGTTGTCCCGAAAGTTCTACGACACGTTGGGAGACGATGTTGCCAACGAACTCGTCGAGTGGTTCAACGCTGTGGACCTGACCTACCGGACCGACCTCAGGGAGCTCAACGAGCTCAACCACGGCCGGTTCATGGCCAAGCTCGCCGAGGGCACGACGGCCCTTCGGGCTGACTTCGAGCGACAAATCGGCCTCCTTCGAAGTGACTTCGAGCGACAAGTCGGCGAGGTCCGATCCGACCTCAAGGTTGAAGTCGGGGGCCTCCGCTCCGAGTTCAGGGCTGACCTCGCGAGCCTCCGGTCGGAACTCAAACGAGACATCGCCGAGTCCCGGATGGCAACCGAGGCGCTGGGCTCACAGCTGCGATTGGAGATGGCCGGCCACCGGGCCGACTTGATCAAGTGGATGTTCCTCTTCTGGGTCGGCACCGTCGCCGTCGGAGTGGCCACCCGGTTCCTCTAGTTTCCGGCTAGATTCCCCGAACGATCGATCGCCCTACTCGTTCGACGGCCTTCGGATCGACGCCCACCCGCCATCGCGTGAGGAATTCGATGTTGCGACTCAGCACCCTGGTACTTCTGGCCGCCCTTGCCCAGCCCCTCGCGGCCCAAACGGCCGTCCCCCCGCAGGCCGTTCTGGTTACCGGCGCGAGCAGCGGCATCGGCCGGAAGATTGCCGAGCTCCTGGCCAAGCAAGGCCACTTCGTCTACGCGGGAGCCCGAAAGCCGGAGGACCTCGCCGCCCTGAACGCGATCAAGAACGTCCAAGCCGTCAAGCTCGATGTCACGTCGGCCACGGATATCGCGGCCGCGGTCGAGACGATTCGAAAGGCCGGCCGGGGCCTTTACGGCGTGGTCAACAACGCCGGCGTGGCGATGGTCGCGCCGCTGATCGAGGTCGAGGAAAAGGAGTTGGCGTTCCTGTTTGACGTCAACGTCTACGGCCCCTACCGGATCACCAAGGCCTTCGCGCCGATGTTGATCGCCTCGAAGGGCCGGGTCACCACGATCAGCTCGATTTCCGGAATTCTCTCAGGCCCGCTCTTCGGGCCCTACAGCATGAGCAAGCACGCGATCGAGGCCTACGGCGACGCGCTGGCCGTCGAGATGGCGCGGTTCGGCGTCAAGGTGAGCCTGATCGAGCCGGGTAACTACCGCTCGGACATCGGCCGAAACACGGTGAGCCAGATCGAAGGCGCCATCGCGCGGAACCCCAACTCGCCGTATTTGGCGGAGATGCAGCGCATGGTCACAGCAATGAGTGCCTATGAAACGGGCGTCGAGCCCGACCTGGTCGCGGAAGCGGCGGCCCACGCGCTCTTCGATCCGGAGCCCAAGATGCGGTATCTGGTGGTACCGGTGGCCCGGCAAGCGGAAGTCACGATCCGGAAGGCGATCGAGGAACTGGTCCAGCTCAATCAGCGCCACGCCTTCACCTACGACCGGGATGCTCTGGTCCGGATGCTCGATTCGGCGCTGGTTCGGGTGAAGTAGCTGCGCTCAACGGGGCGGCGGCGGTTCGGAACGATACCACTGCCGAAAGTCTCGTCCGGTCAGCACCTCGAGCTGGTCGATGTCGGGCCGGAGATAATCAAGCAGTTCCTGACGGAATGATGGATCGAGGATTGGCTTTTCCACCGGGGTGGCAAACGGGAAGTACGGCAGGTATCGAATCCTCCAGGCGAGCGGAGGGGGGAGTTTCCGGATGATCGCCATCTCGGTGAGGGGTACGAGGCGGAGCCCGAGCCAGGTTTTTCTTCGCTGATCGGCGGCCCGGAATCGGACGACGTCGAACTTGGGACTGGTAAAGGTGTCATCGACTTCCAAGAACCGGAAGATGCCCCGCAGGGTCTCTCCTCGCTTGACCTTGAGATCCTCCGAGGTCACCACCAGCACCCGAGCCATCGGATAGTGGGCCAGGAACTGCTGGAGTTGCATCGCGTAGCGGCTGCAAGCGACTAGTTGGCTGGTCGCGAAATCTTTCAGCGCCTCCTCAATCGGTCGGTCCTCGCGGCGCAACGCAACCAGATGTTGGTAATGTGAGAGGATCCGTTCAACCGGGTCGCGAACGAGGTAGATGAGCTTCGCGCCGGGTATCACGGCATGCATCCGTTCCGGAACGCCGCCATTCTCCGGGTATGACGTGTAAAACGGGGACGTTTCTCCAAAGGCCCGGTGGCCGGTATTGGTCAGAGGGAAATTCGACTGATACCATCCCGCGCCCCGGCCCCAATTCCGATTCTCCACGAAGAAGTTGAGCTCCTTCTCGCGGGACATGAAGATTTGCGGGTGGAGGCTCAGGTAGTAGTGGAGACTCGTGGTGCCACACTTGAGCCCTCCGACCACGACGAAGCTCGGGAGCAATACGCCCTCCTTGTCTCGGTTGTTGCGCGGTGGCGACGGCTTCCAGAAGTAAAAACCGATTGGGGGCAGAAGCAACCCCCCGGCGGAAACCCGCCGGGGGGCGATCGAGAGGTTCGCGACGAGTTGGTTACTTCTTGACTTCGAACTCTTGTTCGCCGGCCGGCATGCCGTTCAGCGTGATGGCGACCTTGTACTTCCCAACCGGCCAGGCGGATTTCTTGGTGATATGGAACTCCGTCGTAGCGGGGCCGGTCGGGGCGATCGCGACGCTGCTGGTATCGACGACCTGACCGGTCTGGAAGGTCCAGGTGGCCGACAAGGTCGCGGCCGAGGCAACGCCAGTGGTGCCGATCGACGCGTAGATGGTATCCCTGACGCCGAAAGTCACGGTCGCGGCGGTAACGGCTTTGTCGGCTCCGATGGCCTTCCCGAGCTGAATTCCCGCGACGGCGACCGGCGGGGGCGGGGCGGGCTCGACCACGACGGGCGGAGCCGGCGGCTCCTTCTTCTTGCAGCCGCCCGCGACAACGGCCAAGCCGAGCAGCGTGACACCAAGGTGCCGGGAGACGAATCGCATCAGCTGGTTCCTCCGAGATCAGGAATGACGAGGACCTGGCCAGGAATGATTAGGTCGGGGTTGGCTCCGATGACGGCCTTGTTGGCCTGGTACAGCTGTTTCCATTTGCCGGCGTGCCCGTAGTAAGTCTTGGCGATCTTCGACAGGCTATCGCCCCGGGCAACCGTGTGGGTCTTCGGCTCCTCCTTCTCAGCCGGTGGCGTGGGAGCGGTGGATGATCCGCTACCCTCGACGTCCGAAAAGTCGGGCCATGGTTCTTTGAGAGGAGGGTCCCGTTTGGCTGGTCCCGCCACCGGTGGCTCAGAATCGGCCGGCTCGACGCGTTCGATCGTCCCGACCAACCGACCGCAATGCCTATGATCGTCATATCTTGACAGTCAAGATGTCGGCTTGGTATCATCCGGCATGGACGAACCCACCGGCGATGTCATCCAGGGCACCTTGGACCTGCTGATTCTGAAAACCCTGAGCCTCCAGCCGCTCCACGGTTTCGGCATTGCCCGCCGGATCGAGCAGATCTCACGGGACGTCTTCAAGGTCAATCCCGGCTCCCTCCTCACCGCCCTGCAGCGCCTCGAGCGGGCCGGCTGGCTCGACGCCGAGTGGCGCCAAACGGAGAACTCCCGGCGGGCCAAGTACTACAGCCTCACTCGGACCGGCCGGAAGCAACTCGAGGCCGAAACGGCTGACTGGAATCGCCGAGCCCTCGCGGTCGCCAGGTTGCTCAAGGCCGAGGCCTGAGATCGCGATGAATCCAGCCCAGATCTGGCGGCAGCTTGCCCGGGGGTTCCGGGCACTTTTCAATCGGCCGGTCACCGACCGGGAGATCGCCGACGAGGTCCAACACTATCTCGACTTGGCCGCGGAGGCCCACCGGGCCCGGGGGCTGTCGGCGGCAGATGCGCTTCGGAGAGCCCGCCTCGAACTGGGACCGGCTACCGCGGTCCGGGAGGAGATCCGAAGCCACGGCTGGGAGAACGCCATCGACACGGCGCTCACCGACCTCCACTACGCCGCCCGCCGGCTCCGCGCCGCGCCCGGTTTTGCCATCGTCGCCGTCATGACCGTAGGAATCGGGATCGGCGCCACCGCCGCAATCTTCAGCGCCGTGAAGCCGATCCTCTTCGAGCCCCTGCCCTACCCGGCCGCCGGCCGGCTCACGATGATCTGGGAAGAGGGCCCCGAGGGCTCCCGGCTGCCGGCCACCTTCGGAACCTACCGCACACTCGAGGACCGAAGCCGTTCCTTCGAAGCCCTGTCAGTCATGAAGAGTTGGCAGCCCACCCACACGGGAGCCGACCGCCCCGAGCGCCTCGATGGCCAAGCGGTCTCGGCTTCCTATTTCGAAACGCTGGGCATTGTCCCCGCACTCGGCGCCGGCTTCCAAGCGGGCGATGATCGCCGGGGTGGCCCTCGGGTCGCCATCCTCAGCGACGGGCTCTGGCGCCGCCGGTTCGGCGCCGACCGGTCGATCATCGGCTGGACGATCATGCTCGATGGCGACCCCTACGCCGTGGTGGGGACCCTCCCGGCCGGCTTCGAAAACGTGGTGGCGCCGGCCGCCGAGGTGTGGACCTTGCTGCAGTACGACCTCGGCGACGGTCGCGCCTGGGGCCACCATCTCCGCCTCCTTGGGCGACGGAAACCCGGCGTCGGGATGGATCAAGCGCGATCCGAGCTGGCGTCGATCGCGCCCGACCTGAAGCAGACGGCCGCGGCGGCGAGCGGTTTCTTCCCCGGGCGGTTCGGGTTGGTCCGGCTCAAGGACGAGGTCAACGGCGGAATCAGGGCGGCGCTCTGGGCCGTGATCGGGGCGGTCGGGCTGGTGCTGATCATCGCCTCGGTCAACGTGACCAATCTCCTGCTTGGCCGGGGCGCCGAGCGCCGCGGCGAGTTGGCGGTGCGGGCCACCCTCGGCGCCGGCCGGGGCCGTTTGGTCCGCCAGCTGCTGACCGAGAGTCTCCTGCTCTCGACGTTAGGCGGAGTGGCCGGGATGGCCATCGCCTGGCTCGGGGTCCGGGTCTTGGTGGCCGCGAGCCCGGCCAACCTGCCCCGGCTTTCGGCGATCGGGGTGGACGGCTCGGTTCTGGCGTTCGGATTCGTGCTGACGACCCTGGTGGGTCTGGCCTTCGGACTCGCGCCCGCGCTCCAAGCCGCGGGGCGGGACCCGAACGAGGGGCTTCAGTGGAGTTCCCGGCGAACGGTTGGCGGACACCGGCGGACCCGAGGCGCCCTGGTGGTGGCCGAGGTGGCACTCGCGCTGGTGCTGCTGGTGACATCGGGGCTTCTGCTCCGGAGCCTGAACCGACTCTTGGCCGTCGACACCGGTTTCGATCCGTCGAACCGGCTTACGATGCAAATCCAGACCGCCGGCTCAGAGCTCGCGGACGCCAGGGCCGCCACCGGGTTCTTTGCCGAAGTGCTCGACCGAGTCCGGAGTCAACCGGGGGTGGTCTCGGCGGGTCTCGTCAACCAGCTGCCGCTGAGCGGCGACCGGGAGGAATATGGGGCGCACTTCGAAGCCGGCCCCTCCGACGAGGCCAAGACCTTCAACGTCTTCCGCTATGCCGTGAGCCCCGGGTACCTGGAAACCATGGGCATCCCGCTCCGTCGGGGCCGGCTCCTCGGAAACGCCGACCAGGCCGGCGCCCCGTTGTCGGCGCTGATCAGCGAGTCACTGGCGCGGCGAGCCGTGCCGGAGGGTGATCCGATCGGCCGCCGGCTTCGGATCGGATCGCCGGACGGTGCGCCCTACACCATCGTCGGCGTCGTCGGTGACGTCCGCCAGGGGTCGCTCGGCCTGGCCGAGTCGGAGGCCGTCTATACCACCCAAGCCCAATGGCGGTTCGCCGACAACCCGATGTCGCTGGTGGTTCGGACGAGCCGGAGCCCGGCGGCCCTCGCCGGCCCGGTGCGCGACGCGGTCTGGTCGGTCGATCGGGATCAAGCCATCGTTCGGGTGGCCCCAATGACGGACTTGGTTGCCGCCTCGGAGTCCGAGCGGCGATTCACCTTGCGGTTGTTCGAGGCGTTCGCGCTGGCGGCGTTAGGGCTGGCGGCCGCCGGGATCTACGGCGTGATGTCGGCCAGCGTGACGGAGCGGACCCGCGAGATCGGGGTTCGCTCGGCGCTCGGCGCCCCGCGGGGACTGACGCTCGCCCTGGTGGTGCGGGAGGGCATGACATTGACCGGGCTCGGCGTCCTCCTCGGACTCGCGGGCGCCATCCTCGCCACCCGGGCGGTCGAGGCGATGCTGTTCGGGATCTCGCGGCTCGATCCGGCGACGTACCTCGGCGTTACGGCGGTGCTCTGGGCGGTGGCGTTGATTGCGTGCGCTGTCCCGGCGTGGCGGGCCGCCCGGGTCGATCCGGCGACGACCCTCCGGACTGAATAGCCGCCACCCGGTTCCTCTAGTTTCGGCTAGATTTCCCGGATGACCGATCCGAAGCCCTACTCGCTCGACGACAAATACCTCCTCGATGACGGCGTCGTCGCCTTGTCCGGAGTTCAAGCCCTCGTCCGCCTCCCGATCGACCAGCACAAGGCCGACCGCCAGGCGGGTCTCAACACCGCCACCCTGATCTCGGGCTACCGGGGCTCTCCCCTCGGCGGCTTCGACTTCCTCCTCCAGGGGGCGAAGCGGATTCTCGAACAACACCAAGTCCGGTTCCTCCCGGGCGTGAACGAAGACTTGGGCGCCACCGCCATCTTCGGCTCCCAGCTCGCCAACCTGATGCCGTCACCGAAGTACGACGGTGTCCTCGGC
>SXGU01147058.1_pt1 | contig 13813 bp, 14 predicted proteins | sample 3174531 | NCBI WGS metagenome assembly SXGU01 (sample SAMN11356863, study PRJNA531348) | freshwater metagenome | isolation source: freshwater sample F1-140 | place: China: Fuxian Lake, Yuxi | collected 2017-12-25 | reverse complement strand
GCTTCACCCATTGCCCGGACATCGGCCCGACGACGCTGCAGCAGATCTCGGACGTGCTCGCCGCCATGGGCCCGAAGGCGGATCGGCTGAAGGTCGCCTTCGTCACCGTCGATCCCGAGCGCGACCGGCCGGAGACGCTGAAGACCTATCTGGCGAGCTTCGATCCGCGCATCGTCGGCCTCACCGGCAGCCCGGAGCAGGTGGCGGCGGCGGTGAAGACGTTTCGGGCCTACGCCAAGAAGGTGCCGGGGCAGGGCGACGACTACACCATGGAGTACACCGCGCTGGTCTACCTGATGGACGCCAACAACGGCTTCGGCGGCGCGGGGGCCCTCAACCGGCCGCCGAAGGAGACGGCGGCGGAGCTGAGCAAGCGGTTGTGACGCCGGACGCCACCCCCCTGCCCAAGGCGCCCGAGCGCGAGGTGCGCGACAGGCCGTGCTCGGTCTTGTTCCAGCGGTGGGGATGGCGGGCGAGTTCGATCACCGCGAGCCACGCGGCGAAGCTCACCAGCAGGAAGTAGAGCGGCAGCAGCGGCACGAACCACATCAGGTCGCGCCAGCCCCTTCGATAGCAGCCAACGAAGCCGGGGATCAGGATCGCCGCGAGGCCTCCCAAAAAGATCGTCCAGGCGCCGGCATAGGTCGCGTGCGCCAACAGGCCGGCCCCCGGGCCGGGCGCACCGAGGATGAGTTCGGCGAGCCCCGGCCCCATCATGAACGGGTAGAACAGGGCCGAGGCGACGGTGCCGGGCAGGAGCGCCAGGGCGCACAGGCTCTCGACCGGCCCGAGCCGGCGCCACGTCGCCAGCGGATCGCGCCCGTGGGTGAAGCTCGTCTGCAGGAACCCCTTCATCCAGCGGGTGCGCTGGCGCAGCCACGCCTTGAGCTGCTTCTGTAGCGCGCGAGTTCAAATGGCACTTCGCGCAGGTTCAAATGTCATCACCTGCGGAGCCGTTGAGGCGGCCTTGAAGGCATCTTGAACCGCCCCTTACGAGCTGTCCAGAAGACTGTTGTCTCCCCCCTCATCCCCTCCGAATGAGATTGCGTTGCAGCCCCCAGGTGTCCTCAAGCGCATTGCCGGCTGGGGAGCCAGGACTGTTTATCGCGTCCCCTACCATGCGCTCGATGATTGCTCGCAGTTCCAGTTGGCCGCCTGGGCCGCGACGCTTCTCTTGCCGAACCTCTACCCCAGCCTTGTTCTCGACCACGAAGTTGACGTTCGGCATCCCGCTCGCCTGGGCGCCAGCCTAGGCGACCCGCTCGCGCATCTGCGGGCGCGCCGCCGGCGGCGCTTGCCCGACGATCCCGCCGGCCGCGAAGACGGGGAGCTGTCGCTCCCCAACGAGGCCCCCCGTGCTGAAGGCCGGGATGCGGTTTTCGTTGAGGGCGCGCAGGAGTGGGAGCTTGTCGCGCGCCGCCTCGGCCCGCACGATGAACTCGCCGTTGCTGACGCGGGCAAGGATGCTGTCCGAGGTGCCCGTTCCGGGCCCAGTGATGAGACCGCCGGTCGCCGCCGCGACAGTGCCCCCGGCCCCTGCGCTCGCCCCGGCACCACCGGAGAACAGCTGCGCGATCATCGACAGGAGGCCGCCCCCGCCGCCGCCCGATCCGAGCGAGCTGGAAACCTGGGTCAGCCCCTGCGCCGTCTGCGAGAGCGGGCCGGGCAGCGCCGAGAGATCGCCCGAGAGGCCGGCGACGCCTTCCGCCGCGCGGGCGGCCGAGCTGTTGATCGTGCCCAGCGAGGCGTCGAGGTTGGACAGCGGCGCCGTCACGGCGGAGGCGGCCGGGGCGGAGACGGTTGGAGCGGAGCCCAGAGCCTTGTTGAAGCGATCGACGTAGCCGGACCCGGTCGTTCCGAGGATGTCTCGCCGGCCGCTCCCCTGCGCGAGCGGGCTGCCGGTGAACCACACCGACGCGGCGTCCTGCGGATTGCCGTATCGGTCCACCGACCGGGCGAACTGGTCGCGGAACACGGCGTCCTGCGCGTCGCGGTCGCCCAGAAACTGATCCGGGGTCATGGTCCGCCCGAGCGCCTTCTGCGTCCAGGACGGGATGTTGTTGCCCATCACCTGATAGGCGCCATAGGCCCGATCACCGCTCTTGGTGAGCGGGCCGAGTGCGCCGTAGTTTCCGGCCGCGCTCCCGCTCTCGACCGTGCGGATCGCCGCGGCATACCGGTCGAGGTCGCTGCCCCCCCTTAGGCCGGAAACGAGGCTCGCCACGCTCCCGCCGGGCGTGTTGCCGTTGGCGGCGCCCGCGAGCGCGCCGAGCCCGGAGATCGGGCCCGAGACGTTGACCACGCCCGCGGTGATGTCGGCCGACGGCAGCCCCGCCGCCTTGCCGAACAGCCCGCCGAGCGCGTCGCCGAGAAGCCCGCCGCCGGGCTTGCCCTCGTCGCCCAAGAGACCCGAGGCGAGCGGGCCGGCAACGTTGCGCTCGAACAGCGAGAGGGCGGTGCGCTCGGCCGCGCCGGCGAGGCTGTCGAGCGGGTTGCGGCCGTTGAGGACGTCGCCGAGCGCCCCGGTCAGGCCGCCGCGCAGGCCGTAGCGCATGTCGTCCATGCTGCCGACCACCGCGCGCTGGCGCCGGGTCAGATCCTCCTGGGCGGCGGCGAGCTTGCCGACGGCGGCGGCGCGCTGGTCGATCGCCCGGCGGAGATCGCCCTCGATCGGCACGCCGTCGGCGGTGTAGCGGTTCACGAGCTGCTGGGCGGCAGCCATCCGCTCGGCCGCCTCGGTCGAGGCCCCGAAGGCCGCCTGCTGGATGCGCAGGCCGGCCGCTTGTTCGGTCAGCGATCGGTCGGCGTCGCGCAGCGGGCCGGAGATCGCCTCGACGGCCGCGGCCCGGCGCTCGATCCCGAAAGCCTTCTGGGTGTCGGCGTAGGCGGGAAGGTTGCCCTGCGCCGCCTCCAGGGCGCGCCGCTCGCGCGCGGTCATCTCGGCCAGCCGGCGCGGATACCCGGAGAGGCCGGCGCCGGCGGCGGCGTCCTCGGCCGACCGGAGCCGGTCCTGGGCCTCGCGGGTCGATTGGGCGAACGACGCGCGCCGCGCGGCCTCGATCTGGCGCTGGCGCTCGGCCTCGCCGTCTTCGACCTTCTGCCCAGCAAGGGCGAGGCGCTGACGCTCGGCCTCGATCGCCGCCTTCTCCGCCGCGGTGCGCGCCTCGATGGAACGGATGGTCAGAGCCTCGGAGGCCCGCGCCCGCTCCTGCGCCGTCATGAACGTCGCGATGGCGCTGGCGCCGGTCTCGATCGCCGCATTCTGGCGCTGGCGTGCCTCCGTCGAGAGACCGGCCACAACGTTCAAGTCGCCCTGCGCGGCCCGCAGCTGTTCGACTTGGTTGCGCAGCTGGTCGAGCTGGTCGAGGTCGGGGAGGAGCGAGCGGATATTCTGCTCTGCGGTCTGCGACTGTTCCGCCGCCGCTTTCAGAGCCGGGGCCGCCTCCCTGTCGTTGAGGCGCTGCCGCAGCGCCTCAACGATCTTGCGCTGTGCGGCGACTTCCGGGCCTTCCTCGGCGCCGAGGCCGATCCCGTACAGGGCGCGGCGCCTCGTGAGTTCGCGCTCGGCCTCTTTGACCTGTCCTTCGAGCGACAGGCTGTTTCCAGTGACGCCGCCGACAATCCCGCCGACCGTATCGGCCGCGCTCTTGACGGTGTTCCAGGCTCGCCCCCAAGAACTGGTCGCCTCCGCAGCCTTCGTGATCTCCGGGCCGAACTGGCGCGTCAGGACAAGGATCGCCTCCTGCCGCCGGCCTTGTTCCACCAGCGTGCGGATGTAGCGTTGCGTGCTGGCGTCGAGCCCGCCTATCCGGGCGTTCAGTTCCTCCGCGCCCTTCACCGGATCGGCGAAGATGCGGGCGAGATCGCCGCCGGCCTCTTCGATGCTCTTGCCGAAGAGCTGCGCATAGCCGGGGGCGAGCCCGGCCACGGCGCCGATGTTGGACACGTCCACCTTGCCGGTCGCCGCGATCGACGTTGCGACGCCGCGGGCCTCGCCAGTCGACATGCGGTTGCCGGAGGCTGCCGTCTCCGCGATCCGATTGATGTCGCCGGCCGTGGCGCGCGACATGGCGCCGATGCCGGTGAGCCCCGCCTCGATCTCCTTTTGCGAGCTGGCCCACTGGTAGCCGAGCGTCGCGAAGGTCGCGCCGAGCCCGACAAAACCGCCAGTGAGGAGGCGCACGGGCGTGAGGATCGACGCGACCCGCTCGCCGATGATCCTGAAGCCGCCCGCGATCCCGCCGGGTGCGTCGGACAGGATTTGCGCGACCTGCGGGCCTTGCTGGGCGAGTACCATCATCGGCGACATGCCCATCGCCAGCGAGGTAGCGATATCGTTGCCCTGGTAGCCGAGATTGGTCCACTGGTCCGACCGGAGGCCGCTACGCTGTGCTGGGCTCGGGGCCGGCCGGGCGCCTGGCGGTGCCGGCTGAGAGCCCGGAGGTGTTACCGGCCCTCCGGCACCGCCGCCGAGCCGACCGGCAGCAGTTCCCGCCGCATCGAACTTGCCAGCCGCACCCGCCGCCTTGGAGCCCGCCGCGTCGAGGGCTGCGCCGAGCCCTTCGGTCGCGGTGCGCGCCTCCTGTGCCTCCCGCTTGAGGCTGGAAGCGTCGCCCGTGATCTTGACGGCGAGTTGAAGCGTCATAGGACCTACCGAAGTTGTTTGAAGTGGTTCAGTCCAGCCACGGAACGACAAGCAATTCGGCAGTCCCCTTCCAGGGATTGGTTTCGCTGTAGGCGACGGGGTTGGGCCCTGAATTGTCCACCACGATGCCGGTGGTTTCGTTGAGGAGAAGCCGCCGGGCCGCGGCCTCGTTCGAAGGCCCGACGATGAGAACCGCAGGCTTCACGGCAAGGAGACGATCATAGTCCCCCTTCATCGTCGTCAGAGCAGTACGTGCCTTGACATAGTTCTCCTCATTCAGCGGCTGCTTCGAACCCCAAATGAGCTGCGGGAGGCCGTAGCCGACATTACACCGCCCATCGACGCCGTAGCGGTATTCCTTCCGATTGAACACCGCCTCGTCTGTGTCCTGATCCATCCTCGCAAGGGTGAACTCACGTCTGTTTTGAAAGATGATCGGCTTAAGGGAGCGCGTGTTGTCGGCCAGGAACCATGCCGGGCCGGTTCCGCCATCCGTGTTGGCCCATGAGACCTTATTGGTCCCGCCTGCATCGAGCCGCGGATGGTCGGTGTCGAAAAAATATTGCCCGTCGTAGCATGGCGTGGTCCATCCCTCTTTGAGAAGCGACCACACCAGCTCGTCAGGAAAGGTCGAGGACAGAGTGCCGAGTTCCGACATCATCGGCGTGTAGATGCCGACCTGATCGTCTTCGATGTCTTCTTTGGGAACCGCAACCGTACTCTCGAAACTGCGGTTCTTGATGGTGTACCCGTGAGCCGCAATGTTGCGGACGATGCGGTCTCCAATCCACTCCCGCAGCCTGGGGAAGTCCCCCAGCCAGCCGTATTCGTTCGACCGGGTGGACGATGGGACCGTCATCGCGACGTTTGGATAGAGGGGCTTTGTCGCCGCGAAGGCACTGTGAAACGCCGAAGAGTAGCCGGTGAACAGCGTCCGCAGATTGGCAGAATTGAGGATCATGGAAGTCTGGCCTTGTTGCAGGGACGTTTCGGACGAGTGGAGTGCCGGTGCTGCAGCGTCGGCGATGCGCTGCTGATTGAGTGCGAAGTCTTCGGCGGAGAACATGCACAGGGCGATGTATTCCCCCGTATCCGGGTCGTATCGCGTGAAGCTCATGGCCGGTTCGCCTCGCGCTTGGGCGGAAGGAGGTAGGTGCGCACGCTCTCGCGGGTGACGCGAAGGGCGCGGGCGATGGCGGCACGCGACAAGCCCGCCTTATCGAGCTGGCGCGCCGTCCATGTGTTGGCGAGTGGGATGTTGACGGTGCCGGTGCCGAACTCGCGCAGCAGTCCGGCACAAGCCTCCTCGCCCATCTCGGACGCCAGCTTGGAGGCCGCCTGCGGACGCTCCGAGAGGTAGACCGTGCTACCGCCGAATTCGAGAAACAGGCGCACGGCTGACTCGGCGCCGACCGCGCGGACGAAACGCTCGGTCGGGTCGGGCTTGACTGAGGCTTTTCGCTTCGGAAAGGCGCGGGACATGGAAACCAGTGAGGCTTTGGCTTTCACGCAAAGCTTCACCCCATATTTGCAGGCGGGCGTGCCCCGGACTGCTGTCCGGGTCGGGCGTTATTCAGCAGCAATTTTCATGTTTGCGGCGCGCTCGGCCGCGAAGTGCTTTATCCACTTACAGGCGGTTTTACCGGTCACACCTGTACGCTCGACTATCTCAGCCGCGTGGATGCTGGGATTGCCCGCCATCGCACGCACTTGCGGATGGTCCGGCCCAAAACGGCGGGGCCTGCTCTTTCCGAGGCGGGCTCGCCAGCGCCGGACGGTTCGCTCGCACACACCGGCTCGGCTGCAAATCTCGCTATCACTCAGGTCTTGCTCGATCATCGAAATCACGCGCCGCTGAGCGGACCCGAGGGCGCCGTGCCCGCCCATCGGAACCTCGACGGCGCAGCCTCTCCCGCGCATGGTCTCAGGGCCATAAACGACCAGCCTGTCGGCGAGACGCCGGGCGCTTTCCATCCCGAGAATAGCGACGATCGGGCTGTCTTCGCGCGGATTGGCCGGCACGAAGACCTTCCGGCCCGCAAAAGCTTCGGCCAAGATTTCCGCGTCTTCCTGCCCGATGAACTCCCTCAGTTTCCAGAAGGGCATGGGCTCGGCACCAACCATGGACATGCGGACCTCCGACGACAGGATACCTGTCCGGTATCGGATTTCCGGGATTTCGGCGGCAGAGCCCAACATTTTGCACGAGCATGGTCCGGTGCGCTCAAGCCAGCGCCGCCGTCACGCTGATAGCCCCGCCAATCGCCTCAGGTGCTTCAATTCGGCCTTCAAGAACTTCGGGGCGGAACCGCCCATTTCTACCGAAATGCCGCTCCACGACTCTCTGAGGCGATTTTCGCCGGAGCGCCCCCCCCCGCTTCAGTAGAGCACGCTGCCATCCTTGATGACGTTGCGCTCCAACCAAACGATCTCGGCCTCGGTCATCGGCGTGCCGCGAGCGAGGGCACGGGCGGTCACGTCGGCCAGTTCGTCGGCCATCATCGCGAAATCGTTGATGCGGGGGTCGGACGGGCCGAAGGCGATGAAGTAGCGGGTGCGGTCGTCGGGCTCGATGTCCCGGTCTGCCAGAGCGTCGAACTGCGCCAGCGTCAGCGGCGTGCCAGCGACCACGGCCGCGTCGAGGGCGACAATCGACGCCTCGTCCCGCCCCAGCGATGCAGCCAGCGTGCTGCGCTGTCCCTCGGTGCAGAGGCCCGCGTCGCGGTAGCGGATCGTGGCGTCGTTGAGCGCGCGCATTATCGAGCCTGCCGTCACTGTGGTGCCTCCGAACCGATCAACGGGCGGCCCCGCTTCATCGCCTCGTCCACCATCAGGTTCGTGAGGCAAAGGTCGCGGTTCCACTCCAAGAGCCGCGCGCGGTCCTCGCCCTGAATGGCCTCGGAACGGGCAAGGTGTGCGCCGAAGGCCTGGTTGATCGCTACCATCTGGTTCCAGGCCTTGCACATCCCATCGAGGGCTTCGGCGATCTGTTCGGTGGACATGACACGCCAGTCGGCGCCCGGCATCTCATCGACCATCGCGCGCGCCTCGCTCAGTTCGCCTTGGTGGAGGCCGGGGGCCGATCCGTCGCCCGCAACATAGCCGGCACTCGCTCATGCGCCTTCGCCACAGCTCGCGACCACTGTTCGATCCGCTTAGCATCCTCCTCGCCCAAGGTCTTAGACTTGCCCATCTCTTCCACGAACTTGTTGTTGATGGCGACGATGAGGTTCAGCGTGCCATACATCGTGTTCATGGCGTCTTTCATTTGATCCGCGCTCAAGATATGCGGCTGTGTCTTCGTCTCGCTCATGGTTTCCTCCTGAAACAAACGTAGGGCCTGCCGATCCTCAACATGGATCGGCAGGCCCGTCTTGTGAACGATGAGGGCGCGGCGGTCACACCAGCCCGAGGCGAAGCAGCGCGACGGCGGCCTCTTCCTCGCCCGGCATGGCGACGCCCGGCGGCAGGTTGGCCGGCAGGGCCGCCCACGCGCGAGCGAGGGTGCCGCGCTCCCGCAGAAGCCGCATCATCGGCAGCACCCAAGCCGGGACCGTATTCGCCCCCGGCAGAGCCGGCCGGTAAGGACAGCGCGCGCAGGGAGGCTCCCCCACGAGCGCCGATAGGCCGAGCCCGTCAGGCTCCAACATCGGCAGCTCCCGTCTCGCGCAGCGTCTTCACGAAGGCTTGAAACGTCCGCAGCGGAGGCATCGGCACCAGGGCCGGCAAGCCCTGTGCGATGACGACGATATCGAGGCCGAAGCGCTCGATGCACCGATCCCGCACGGCGGCCACAGCCATCCGCGGATCGGCTGCGAGGCGTTGAAGGATCAGGGCGCGGAGCTGCCCGCCCTGCGACACGGCCAGCACGCTCGTGCCAAGCCGGGCGAGCCGCCGATCGCGCGGCTGGGACACGCCGAGCTGCGTCTTGCGCCGGGCCTCGTAAGCGACGATCGCCTCAAGCGGCAGGCACGTGTAGTGGATTTCCACGACGCTGCCCGGCGCACGCGCCCGAAGGTCCGGGCTCTTCTCCAACGGCCGCTGGCGCCACAGGTGGTGCGGGCCGTTCTTCCGAACCTCGGCGACGATTGCGTAGGCGCATCGCAGGGTGTCACCGACCCCGGCAAGGTTCTCTTCGTGGATCTCGGCGCCCGTGAGCCACGCCTTGAAGGCGGGCGGGGCGGTCTCTGGGTTTTGGGGGATACGCATTACATGAGCCCCTGAAATGGCGGCGGGCGCGGCACGATCGCCGCGCCCGGTCGGGTCTCGGATCAAGAGCCAAACTTTGGCACTTGATTTCACCGTTGAAAAATATGCGCTTTTTCAAGTCCCAAAGTTTAGGACTTGATCGTGAGCCTTATGCGCTGGCGGCCCGAAGCGCCTCGGGCGCGGACGGGGCCGAGCCGCGGAGCTGGCCGATGACGCGCTCGATGGTCGCCCGCCGCATGTTGAGGGCGCCCGCGATGACGCGCGTATCGGCACCGGCCCTCGCGCCCTCGCTGATGAAGGTCTCGCGCAGCTTCGTGATGGCGCGGCCGAACTCGCCGGGCTCCTGCGCCTCGGCCGCCTCGGCGGCCTCGCGCTGGGCCGTCTCACGGCGCTCCTCACTCCACAGCTGCACTTCGTTCGTGATGCTTTGAAGGATGCTCAACTGCGCGCCGAGCAAGGCCTGCGCGCCAATCTGGATGTGCTCCGGCTGCCCTTCGCCGCTGGCCATCATCATCTGGTTCATCAGGTTGAAGGCGGCGATGGCGTCATGAACCTGCATCAGCGCATCGGGGATCATGCCCATGCTGAGCGGCTGGCTGTGGGCGATTTGAGGGTAGGGAACGAACTTGGACATGACGGTCTCCAGGTCGCTTTCTAGGGCGACGACAGCGCAGACGGCGCGCAAAGCCGGGAGCTAGAAACCGTCCTGGAACGGCACCGCAGTCTTTAGGCCGAAGCCCTGGACATGCACCGCGATCTCCCGGCCGCAACTGGCGCGACCGTCCGGCTTCGCAGCGTCGTCGCGACGGGCGAGAGACCGGGAAAATATGAGCGCCGTTCGGGCCGTAAGGCCATGGGGACGCGGACCACCAGGGAGGAGGTTTCTAGGCTCCGACCCTGTGCATAAGGCGGATCGGGCACCTTGCCAAGGTGGACCGGTCGGCGCTCGTACGGAGAGGGTGAAAGAGGCCCTAACAGGGGTCGCTGCGATCAAGTCGCAAAGTTTGCGACTTGAAATCGTTCTAAGGTATTATAGGATTATTGGCATAGAACGATCCTGCTTCACCGATTTCCCACTTCTCTCCCGGCGGCCCGATTGTATGGCTCCGCCGGGGTGGACCTAAGCCACTGTAGACGTTGGTCTAGCGCCGCAAGGGCACGAAACGGGGCGAGCTACCGACTTCTTCCCACTTCTCGGGAGCAGCCTCGGGACGCCTCTAAACATTTCAGGTACTTAGCAACCGCGCGGCGCATCGATTGCGCACAATATGTGCCATTTGAACCTGCGGGACTTTTCGCGCAACGCGACCCGCCGAAGGCCGCCAAGCCACTGCGGTTTCGGCGCAATTCCACAAAATTCCACCAAATCCCGCCTAATCCCGTCTGCGCCATTTGAACACGTACGTCACACGTCAGCAGCACGACGAGCGCGAGCACGAGACCGGCGAGCGCCAGGTCGAAGGTCTGGGGGCCGGGCCGGCACGACCATTCGGGCCGGTGCCGGGCGAGCCCGTCGGAGGCGTCCGCCGCGATTTTTTCACCGACCTGCGCGAACACCGCCTCGCGCAGCCGGGTCGGGGAGGTGAGGGCGGGCGAATGCTCCAGGGATGAGGCCGCCTCGATCAGCCGGGCGATGGCGAGGCCGCGGGGCGCGGCGACGATTCTTCTTGTCGGATGGCCCGCGAGGGGCGCGGCGCCCGCGGCGAGCACCTGCGGATAGCGCAGGTCCGTATCGAGCCGGATCGGGCCGTCGAGGAAGTCGGTGCCGAGATGGCGGGCGAGCGCGCGATAGAAATCGTCCTCGGCGATCCGGCCCTCGTTGAGGAGCACGGTTGCGGCGTCGGTCCCGAGTTTTTCTGCGAACACGGCAGCGCAGTGCAGGATCGCCGACGGGAGGGTGCCGGCGAGGAAGCCGATCTCCGTCGGCAGCGGGACCGATCGTGCGAAGTGGAACAGGGCGGCGGCTCCCTGCGGGCCCGCGCCGTGCTAGGGAGAGGCATGGGCCGAGACCTCTCTACGCACGTGTATCGCTCCGCCGCCACAACCCGCGCGTCAAGGCGCCGCCGGGGGCTGGAAGCCGCCATGTTAACGTGCATTAACCTTTTGCTCGCGAGCGTTGCGCAGGCGCAACAGCCCGCCCCGGTGGTGGCACCCTCCGTCACCATCCCGAACTTCTGGAATCCTCGCGCCCGCGGCGAACGGGTGGACGCGCCGCAGACCGGCCGGGCAGTGCGGTTCATGACCGACGACGAGTTCCCGCCGCTCCACTTCGCCGGCCCGGACGGCACGCCGACCGGCTTCGCGGTGGAGCTGTCGCGGGCGGTGTGCGAGCGCCTCGCGATCCCCTGCACGGTCCAGGCGCGCCGCATCGCCACCCGGCTGGATGCGCTCGCCGACACGCAAGGCGACGTGGGCGCCGCCGCGGTGCCGCTGACGCCGGCGCTTCGCGCCCGCTTCCTGGCGACGCGGCCGTATTTCCGCTGGCCGGCACGCTTCGCGGTCCGCAACGGCGGCAACCTGCCCGCACCCTCGGCCTCAGCACTCACCGACCGGACCGTCGGCGCCGTCGAGGGCAGCGCGCACGAGGCCTATCTCAAAGCCTTCTTCCCCAAGGCGGTGCGAAAGACGTTTCCCGATCTCGCCACCGCGGAGGGCGCGCTGAAGCGCGGCGAGGTGGAGTATCTCTTTGCCGACGGGCTCAACCTCGCCCTGTGGTTCAACGGCCAGGATTCGGAGAATTGCTGCGCCTTCACCGGCGGCGACTATCTGGAGAACCGCTATTTCGGCGAGGGCATCGGCCTCGTGACGCGCACCGAGGACGCCGCCCTGTCGCGGGCGCTCGACGACGCGCTGCAGCGGGTGTGGGACGACGGGAAGTACGCGGAGCTGTATCTGCGATTTTTTCCGGTGAGTCCGTTCTGACGACACGGCGCAGGCTCGACGGATGATGGGGACCGGACACGGTCCGCTCCCCCACCGTCGGCATTGCGAGCCGGGCGAGACCGTGTCCCCAGGACACGGCCCCGCACCCGGAACGGAAGCGGTCGGCGACCGGCAAGGCGTGCCTAGCCGAAGGCCTGCGTCATGCACCCGACGCCGCAGCCGCAGCCGCCTCCCGTGGCTTGCGCCTCGCGCCAGCTCCGCATCATCTCCGCCGCCTTCTGCCCCGTGCCGCGCGGCCCGGTATGCGAGGGCGCGATCAGCGCCTCGTTCCCGGGAGCCACGAGGATGGTGTTGTCCGGCACGTCGCTGGTGATGGCGATCGGGCCGAAGGCGAGCACGTTGCGGCCGATCTTGACGTTGGGCGCCACGCTCGGTCCGAACAGCACCGTTCCGTTGCCGATGCGCACGTTGTCGCCGATCCGGAGCGGCCCGTGCAGCACCACCCGGTCGCCGATCGCGACGTTGGCCCCGATTCGCACCGAGGTGAAGGTCAGCTCGTGGACGCTGGTGTTGCGCCCGATCGTGGTGTTGGCACCGATCGAGATCGCCGGCGCATCGCCGCCGTGGAGGTAGGAGCCCGGCCCGACCCGCACGTTGGCGGCGAGTTCGACGCCGCCGATCAGGATGGCGTTGTCGATCAGATCGGGCGAGGCCACGCGCGGCGCGATGAACCGCGCCCCGGCCTCGGGGCTGTCCGACGGCGGGGCGTTCACGCCGCCCTTGTCCGGTGCGGGGGTCGAGGGGGTCGGGACCGGCGACAGCGGCGGAAACACCTGGAAGCCCAGGTCGTCGAGCGTGGCTTGCCGCGCCGGGATGACGCCGGTGCCGCGGCGATCGACCGTCGGGGGGCCGACCGAGAGCTTGCCGAACGCGGTCGCCAGGTTGGGGAAATTGGGTCCGGGATTGCCCGGATGGTTCGCGATCGCGGAGAACGGCGTGATCCGCCCCGCCGCCCGGTAGAGGAGATTGTAGGCGCGGGCGAGCAGCACGTTCTCCTGGTTGACGTCGGAGGCGAACAGCGAGAACGGCGCGGGGATCGGGATGGTGTTGGCCGCGACATCGGCCTGGCTGCGGATACGCGCACCGAACAGGACGAGATGCGCCGGCGGAATCCGGATCGGCGCCAGGGGGTTGGTCCCGAGGATCTGGGCGGTGAAACCGACGATGCTGGCATCCCCCACGACCGCGTTCTGCACCACCGCGCTGATCACGGTTCCGACCGCATCGCCGATCTTGACCTTGCCGATGAAGGTGACGTTGTGCGCGGTGAACGAGCCGTCGCCGATTTCGAGGAAACCCGGAACCGAGCCGTAGCTCAGGAGGCGGGTGTTGTCCTGCAGGTCGGAGGCGTGGCCGAGTTGCGTCGCCGCCCCGTCGAGCGTGACGAACCCCTCGATCAGGCTCTGCGCACCGATCCGGAACACGGGCGTGCGCACGGCGGCCGTGGGGTGGATGAACGAGGTGTACCCGACCGGTCCCGAGCGCGGCACCGCCGCGCGCTCGTCGAAGTCCGGCGTCGCCGCCCGTGCCTCCGAGCCGGCATCGAGGACCGCGACCGCGCCGGACGCGGCGGCCAAGCCGCCGACGGCGGTGCATTTCAACAGGGATCGCCGCGTCGGCGATGGCGTGCGCGTTTCCAGAGACATCGTTGGCACTCTCCAGTGAGAGCGTGACCATACGAAGCAAATCTACATTGCGTAATCACAAGCTATTGATAATGTAAAATTTGGAACTGCGTCCTCGATCTGTCGATTGCGATGGACGCAGTTTCTACTTTTTCAGTAATTCCGAGACGGAACGTCCAAGCATACCCACCTGTCACCGCACCGCACGAGCGAGCCGCGAGGATGCCGGCGCATGTTGCCGCGACGCGTAGGCTCCGACAGAACCGGAGAGCGGCTGGTCGGAATGCGCTCAGCGGCCCCCGGCGGCCCGCCGCGGTGCCGGCGCCATGCGCCCGCCGCCCGCATCCTCTTCAAAAAGCTCGGCGAGCTTCTCGGTCATCGCCCCGCCGAG
>SXGU01190396.1_pt1 | contig 13819 bp, 9 predicted proteins | sample 3174531 | NCBI WGS metagenome assembly SXGU01 (sample SAMN11356863, study PRJNA531348) | freshwater metagenome | isolation source: freshwater sample F1-140 | place: China: Fuxian Lake, Yuxi | collected 2017-12-25 | reverse complement strand
AGATTTGGATCTTGGACATTATGAGAGATTTACTTCATGTACACTTTCAAGGTCCCATAGTGTTTCCACTGGGCAAATTTATGATGCCGTAATAAGTAAAGAGCGTCGTGGAGATTATTTAGGAGGAACGGTTCAAATCATTCCCCATGTCACCGATGAAATTAAATCTCGAATATATATTGCAGCTCAAGGAGCTGAAGTTGTACTCGTTGAAATTGGTGGTACTGTTGGTGATATTGAAGGCCTTCCTTTTTTAGAAGCAATTCGACAAATGAGAGTTGATGTGGGAATTGAAAACTCAGTATTAATTCATGTGACTTATTTGCCATATATTAAAGTGGCTGGAGAATTAAAATCAAAACCTACTCAACACTCAGTTAAAGAACTACGTGAAATTGGTTTGCAACCGGATTTTTTAGTTTGTCGTTCTGAGCGAGAAATTGAAGACTCATTACGGTCTAAAATTGCTTTATTTTGCAGTGTAAAATCAGACCATGTTATTGCCGCAACTGATGCAAGTAGTATTTATGAAGTGCCTCTTCGTTTGCATCAAGAAAAACTCGATGAGTTACTAATCGAAAGATTAAATTTAAAAGAAACGAATCAAACATTTGAGATAAAAGAATGGGAACGCATTAATGATGCTTTAAAACATCCAAAACATACGATCACAATTGGTGTGGTTGGAAAATACGTCGATCTCAAAGAATCTTATAAATCACTTCATGAATCCTTAGTGCATGGTGGAATTTCACATAAGAGTATTGTAAATACAGTTTATTTTGATTCAGAAAAATTAACTGAAAAAAATGTTCATGCAGAATTAAAAAAAGTTGATGGTATTTTAGTTCCAGGCGGCTTTGGGGAACGTGGAGTTGATGGCAAAATGCTTGCAATTAAATATGCACGAGAAAATAAAATTCCATTTTTTGGAATTTGTTTTGGAATGCAATTAGCTGCAATTGAGTTTGCTAGGAATGTTTGTGGAATCAGAGATGCCACAAGTCGTGAATTCAAACAAGGGGCTGGCACATTAGGTTCTAATGGTTCTTCTGGTGCAAAAGAAAATTTAGTCATTGATTTTATGGAAGAACAAAGAGGGTTATCAAATAAAGGAGGCACTATGAGACTTGGAAGTTATCCATGCTCTCTTAAAGTTGGTTCTTTGGTTTCTAAAGTGTATGGAACAGATTTAATCTATGAACGTCATCGACATCGGTTTGAATTTAATAATAGATATCGTCCTTTATTTGAGAAAAAAGGAATGGTTATTTCGGGAACGAATCGTGATCGTGATTTAGTTGAAATAATAGAAATTCAAGGTCATCCATGGTTTATTGGAGTCCAATTTCATCCTGAGTTTAAATCGAAACCCCTTGCTCCCCACCCATTATTTGAATCATTTTTAGGAGCAAGTTTAAATAAAAGAATTAAAAATAAATCGCATTTAAAAAATAAAATGAAAACAAAGTTAAAAATTAAAGCGATTAAAAATAGATAGTGAAAATTATGGATATAAAAGAACAAGCAAGAAAAGTACTTTCAATTGAAGCACAAGCCGTAGCAACACTTACTTCTCGTATTGATGATCAATTTATCAGTGCTGTGGAGTTAATTACTAATTGCAAAGGTAAATTAATTACAACGGGAATTGGTAAATCTGGAATTATAGCAAGAAAATTAGCGAGTACATTCTCTTCTACTGGAACTCCTTCAGCTTACCTACATCCTGCAGAAGGCTCCCATGGTGATTTAGGATTGATTAGTGATTCAGATGTTGTGATGGTTTTGAGTTATCGTGGTGAAGCTTCAGAGTTAACTGCTGTTTTGCAATATTGTGCTCGTAAAGGAATACCTGTGATTGCATTGACAGGTTCTCAAGATAGTCGATTAGGCAGATCTGCAACTTTTATTATAGATTGCTCCGTAAGTACAGAAGCTTGTCCATTAAATTTAGCACCAACAGCGAGTACAACAGCAGCTCTTGCAATGGGTGATGCCATTGCAATGTCTGTATTATTAAAACGCGGATTTAAAGCAGAAGATTTTGCAGAATATCACCCTGGTGGATCATTGGGCCGTAAACTTATTAAAGTTAAAGATGTTATGCACGGAGGAGATGCTTTACCTGTGGTAAAAGAAGATACACCAATGAAAAGTGTATTGTCAGTAATGACGGCTAAAGAAGTTAGAGGAACAGCAGGTGTTGTTGATTCTAACGATAATCTCATTGGAGTTATTACCGATGGAGATCTTCGACGTCGTTTAGAAAAAGAACAAAATCCACTCAATGGTATTGCAAAAGAAGTAATGACTTTAAATCCTAAAACTATTGATGCAGAAGAATTAGCAGAAAAAGCATTATTTTTAATGGAAGAGTTTCGAATTCAGTTATTATTTGTTACAGAAAATCAAGTTAGTGGAATTCAAAATAAAAAGCCTATTGGAATAATTCATCTTCAAGATTTATTAAAATTTAAAATTCGTTAGAATTTTTTTAAGTTATAATGAAAATACAAACTTTAGTTTGGATTTTCATTATACGGGGGGATTCAAAAATCACCCCAAACAAACAGGAAAATAACTGCTCGTGATTATGTCTGATATAATTGCGTAGCAATCAGACTTAATCATGAGCAGTTATTAATTATAGACTTAGGTCGAGAATAATTTTGCTCTATATTTAAGAAGTGTTATTCAATTTAAAAATTTGTTAAAAATATAATTAGCTTTTGGAGAAAATTGTTACATGTTGCAAAAACTAAAGAAAATCAAACTATTAATTATGGATGTTGATGGAGTATTGACTGATACACGAATTTTTTTAGATGCAAATGGAGAATGGAAGCGGTTTTTTTCTATACGTGATGGAGTAGGAATAAAAGAACTACAAGAACGAGGATATAAAACTGCAATTATTACTGGTTCAAAAGCAAATGATATTAAAGAAAGAGCTAAAGTTTTAAAAATTAATTATTTTTATGATGGGTTTTTAGATAAAGAGCCTGCCTTTCAACAACTTTTAACTGATTCGGGATTTAGACCAGAAGAGATGGCTTACATTGGTGATGATATTTATGATATCCCAATATTAGATAAAGTAGGATTTGCTGTCACAGTACCCGAATCCGTGGATGAGGTAAAGCCCCATACTTGCTATGTCACAAGTAGAGCGGGCGGTATGGGCGCCGTTCGAGAACTATGTGATTTAATTATTAAGAATGGTTTTTACACTAAAAAAGTTCATGATTAAAAATGATTTAATTTTTTTTCAGCCGAAATAATCAAACAATTTTTTAAAGGATTAAAAAATGTTAAGTAGGGTAAAATTTTTAAATTTTAAAAATCTGTTGAGTTTGAAGAATGTTAAATTATTTAGATATTTTTTATGGCCTCTAATTTTAAATTCTTCTTTTGCCCAGGCTCAAGATGCATATATTCCAGAGCAAGAGCTTTCTCGAGAGTCAGTACTACCAATTTTTGATGTTACTAATTCTGTTCGAAATCGAAATGTGGTTTTAAAAGATAAAATTGAATTGGGTATTTTTGGTGGAGCGACAACTGACGAAGCGATTTATAATGGTAAACATTTTGGAGGAATAGGATCATATCATTTTGACGAAATTCACAGCGTAAATTTGATGTTTGGGCAATATGCGACAGGTTTAAGTAGCTATTCTGATCAGTTAAAAAACTCAAAAGTAAATTTAGATTTTGGTAAAACTTTTGCACCCAAATCCTATTTTTTATTAAATTATCAAGGCATGGCTTATTATGGAAAATTTAGTATTTTAAAAAATTATAATTATAATTTTCATGTTTTTGGTATAGGAGGGGTTGGGTTTATAAATTATGATGGGGCCCAAGAATTAGCTCTAAATTTTGGTCTAGGTCAAAGAATTTATTTTACCCCAAATATTGCAATAAAAATTGAGTATCGTTTTATTAGATTTAATGGACCAAATCCAGTGTCAATATCTGATAAAGTAAAATTAAGCTCAGGCTCATTAAAAATTGGTGACTACTCAACTGCAACTTTTTTTCAAAATCATATTACAGTTGGTTTAGTAGCTCTGTTCTAGCATGAGCAGTTTTTTAACATGTGTATTTATTTGAGTCTGATGCAAGAACCTGGTGAGATTAAATTTGCAGATTGTGATGAAGTATAAGAGTACATTCCGTTTGATTTTTTACATTAATAGACAGTTTTATTTCCTTCAGTAGTTATATTTTGAAAAAATCAATACAAATGGAATAAAGACTATCTTCTGGTGTTGAGTCGCTAATAATTTTACTGGCCGCTTCGATGCCTTTGATATATTCTTCCTTAATTTTTGCTAGATCTTTATGATTAATTGAAACAACACCAGAATAATGTAAATCTGATTTTAAACTTTTATCAAGAGATTGAATGGATAATATTCTCCAATTGGTATGGTGTTTGGTAATTAAGGGCGAATCTGTTCCTAAAAATAATTTATTGGTTCCAATAGAATACTTTCCATTATTATATAATATAAGTTTTGTACGTGTTAAAAAATCTAATACATCAGTTATAATTTCAGTAGGTAAATTGAAATACTCCTTTATTTTATCTTTTGTTCCTTTACCTTCTATTGAAATAAAAATATGAATTGCAGAATAATACCAATGACTATAATAGATAGTTTGATCATTGAGATCGAGGGTTTTTTCAGCTACCAATCTTTTTTTTAAAATCTGACGACCTTCCAAAACTTTATTGATTTGATTTTTTATTCTAAGTTTTAAATCATATGATCCAGCTCTTCCCAATTGGACTAACTGTAAAAAAAAATCAGATTCTTCCTCCGTATGTTCGAGTAAATTATTGAGTCGTTCACCTTGTTCGAGACTAAATTGGGCTTCGCCATTTAGAACTTGTGACACAAAAGCGCTTCTGCATTGGATAGCATCTGCAATTTGAGTTTTGAAACCATGGCCTTTTCCAGGTTTGCTTTTAATAAAAGCATTTAAATAATCCTTATAATCTAAGTAGTCAAATAGTAATTTCATATATAATTCCTATAGTTAATAGATTTATTTAAGTAATACTTAAATAAATATAACATATTTAATTAAAATCGACTAGAAGAAAAAATGAAGAGCATCTATATTGCTTATGTAAGACAGACTTAGATTTAGCATTTTGCTAAAAACCAAAAAAGGATTTATTATGATTAAAATAATTTATTTTATTTCGGCATTGTTAACGGGTTCGTTAGTAAATGCAGGAAGTTCAAGTGTAGGTGGAGCCTCTGTAGTAATATCAGTGAGTAAATCTGGAGAGTGTAAAGCTACGCTTGTCGATTATGCTGCTGCTGAATTAAAAAATAATAGACCCTATTCTCAAGAGCAATTAGATAAATGTTATTACGACAAGTATAAAAATTTAGAAGGTAAAAATGCGTATCTACAAGCGGGTGACTTTTTTGATGATGCTTTGGATATATTTAAAAAACAAAAAAAATATTCAAAAAATTATAAAAAAATTATAGATGGTACACAAGTTTTTATTGAATTAAATCCATTTGAATATACAGCGAAGCGAATTAATATTTTAAATCCAATTTTTATTTATTCAAATTCTCGCTCTTCTGAAAAAGTTTTTTTAAGTGATAGTTTTCCAGAAAATATTCAAAGTCCCTTAGTTTATTTTATACCTTCAAGTTTTAGTTTAGTTGGAATTTCTAGTCCAATTTTTACAACTTTAAGTGCTGAGGAAAAAATTGGTGCCAAACTTCATGAAGCTTTTCGTCATATGAATTCTCTCGAGATTTTGGAATCACCACTAACGACAGAAGAAATTGAAATCGCAGTTCGACATTTTACAAATAAATCATTTATTAATGATAATTTTACTCCAGTAAATAATAAGCTTACAAAACTAAATAAAAGTTTTATTGAAGAACAATTTCAAGTAAAAATGGGAAATAATTCTCAAAAAGAACTTGATATGGATGAGCTTGCAAAAAGTTCAATCGTGACTACTAAAGAATTTAGTGGATTTATTAAACAAACATTAGATACCTACGGAGAATTATAATTGTAACTTTAGTCTAGCATTAAAAAATAAACCTATGAATTACAACTTTGATCTAGCATCTGGGCAATAAAAAAGCGTTAAGAAATTACAGCAAAAAGCCGATTAAAAGGTGATGTTAAGCATACAGTATCGTTTTTTTATTGCCCTTGGTTTATCTATGAGTGTCGCTGCGGTTACACTTATGTTATATTTTAATTTACAGAAAAACTTTATTTTTTCTTCTTCACAAAAACCAATTGCACGAATGAGTCGAATAGTAAATGAAAGTTTAAAAAAACAATCAGGGCATCTTATATGGGAAGAACTAGAAAAAGATGATTTTATTTATGCTGGCGAATCTATACGTACGATGGAAAATAGTGTAGCACATATAGAGTTATTAAAAGAAGGGTCAATTATAAAAATTGATCCCGAATCTGTTATAGTATTGGACTTATTGAATGATAGCATTCAATTGGATTTTTTAAAAGGATCTTTGGTCATTGAAAATTCACCTGTAGCTAAGTCAGGAACAAATCAAATTATTTTAAAATCAGATGGTAAGTCTCAAGTTTTAGATGGTAAAGAAATAAATTTAAGTAAAGACGAAAAATCAGGTTTAACATTAGAATCAATTTTTAAATTAAAATTTCCAAATGGAAACTCCGATTATATTTATACTGAAAATGATTCTGAAAATATTGAGTTTATATTTGATTCAAAAGAAAACTTAATTGATGCTGAATTATGGCTGGGAAACAAAAGAAGTAATCTCAAATTTCTTCAAAAAATTAATAATATTAAATTAGGTGAGAATAGAATTTTATTGGATGTACCTACCGGATCTCATTTTTGGAAAATAAAAACAAATAAAAATAAATCTGATCTTGAATCTGGTGTATCATTTTTTACAATAAAAAAAATAATGAAACCTATAGCAGTTTTTCCACAATCTGATAGCGAAATTCTTAAAAATAATGATCAACAAATTACTAGTTTTACTTGGGCTAATAAACAAAGTTCAAAGTTACAAAAAATTGAACTTAGTGTTGATCCCGAGTTTAAAACTTTAGTTGCCAGCAGTGAGTGGGGTGCCTTATCTCAATGGGATTACACACTTAAAGATGAATCGACCTACTACTGGCGTATTTTAACTGATATCAATAAAAAAATATTTAAAAGTAATATTTTTAATTTCAAATACGCTTCATTAGAGAATATTAAGTCAGATAAAATTGATAAAATTAAAATTGATTTAATAAAACCTTTACAGCCTGTGTATGAATTTACTAAACCGGTTATCACAATTCCAATTGCATGGAGGTCTTTTAAGGGAATAGACCTTAAATTTGAAGTACGAATTAAAGATTTAATTTCAAAAAAAGAAGAAATTAATTATGTTTCAGATTTTAATTACTTATTTGAATCTGATGTAACAAGTGATTTTGAACTCACTATTAAAGGAACTTCATCGGGGCAATTAATAATTGAACCTCTTAATCATTTAATTTTTAAAACAGTGTATCCTATACTTCCAGCCGCACCTCAATTGATTGGCGTTAAAAATGAAGGTGAAATAAATGCTGATTTGAAAGGTGACTTAAAAATTAAATGGGATCAAATTAATAAAATAAAAAAATATTATCTTGAGTTTTATAAAGAAGGAAAAAAAATAAAATCTGTTTATGTTAATAGTACAAACTACGAAATTAAAAAAATGAATCCTGGTCAATATAAGATTAAAATTTACTCTGTTGATTTTTTAAATAGAAATAGTGGGCAACCAAATTTATATAATTTAATTGTACCTAATCAAAGTGATGCTGAAGCTCCAAAACTCAAACCCATAAAGATTAGGTGATTGAGTGAATATAAAAATAAATTTAAAAAAATTTATATTATTGATTATAACTTTACTTTTTATTAGAAACGTAAAAGCTGAAATATTTAGATTTGCAACACTCGAATGGGATCAAGTTTCAAACACGTCGATTTATGAAACTGAAGTTCAAAATAAAGCAACTGGAGAATTACAATATTTTAAATCTAAAGAGTCAGTAATTGAATTAAAATTAGTTGTTGGTAATTTTAAAGTTAGAATGCGATCCTATGATTTAAGAGGGGCTCCTGGAAAATGGGGAGCTGAGAGAGGTCTAGATATTTATCCTCCAGATATAAAAGTTAAAAATAAAGTTATTGAAACTGTAGTAAATCAAAATAATGACGTGAATTATGAATTTAAATGGGAACCTATTGATAAAAAAATTAAATACAATATTTATGTCGAAGATGTTACTTTGAATGAAATAAAAAATTACACAGTAACAGATGAGAATTTTGTATTAGAATTAAATAATCGAAATGAATATCGCTGGTGGGTTGTTGCTGTAATTAATAATATTGAAGGTTTAAAACCTGAAGTGGTTAATCAATTAATTTTAAAAGGTGATACACTTGATTTGCCAAATTTAGACATTCCATCAGATGGATACGTTGAGCAAATTTATTGGAGTGAAGTAGAGAACGCAGAGCTGTATGAATATGAAACTTACATCAAGAAAAAAAATGATTGGGCTAAAATTGAATTGGGACCAGGGATTATTGGAGATCGATATGTTTCAATTCCAAAAGATTTTAAAGGTGGAAATTATAAAATTAAAATTAGAGCACTCGCTAAATATGCAAATCCATCCAAATGGCAAGAGCAAACTTTTTTCTTGAAGAATGGAGATCGAAGTAAAAATGCGTTACAGTCATTCTTATTAAAAACGTCACTCTTTTTACCAACTAATAAATATTTTGTTGCAAGTTACTTATTAACTTCTATTGATTATACTAGTAAGTATATTTTTACGAATGTAAATTTCAAGGCAATTGGTGGAACTGGTCGACTAGGAATGGGATACATTAAACCACATTCCTCTTTTGGAGTATACGGAATTGGCGATATGAGTGGTTTTACTATTTACGGCAAAAGTCGAACTTATAAGTCAATTGAAATTCACGGGTTTTATAGAAAAAAATTTGATTTTTTTAATTATCGAATTAGTGGCGGAGTTTTTATAAGAGATTTACCAGAACTTTCGTCACAGAACAGTTCTGGTACTGAAGCACAATTTAATTCTGTTTCAGTTTTAGGACCGCAAATTGGATTTGAATATTGGAAAGTATTTACAACTAAATTAGGTTTGCAAATCAATGCCCGATATTATCATTCTGTAGTTGGATTACAAATTCCTGATCAGCAAAAAATTGTTTCTACTCCATCGTATCAAATTGGCTTATTAGGAAGCTTAAAACTGACTCCTAATATTATGGGTTTAGCTGGATATGCATATCGTAAGGATCAAATTTCATATAAAGTAAAACCGGGATCAAAAGATATTCGCGCGAATGGGAGATTAGCTAGTGGTTCCGAAACAAATACTATTACAGTTCAAGGTCATTACTTGAATTTAGTTTTAGAGTTAGGATTTTAAATACATATTATTTTCCAATAATTTGTATCTGCCTATGTGGAAAAATAATCGCTAGGTACTCATAATTTAAAATGAGTTCTTTCATGAGAATTGATGTGGCCACTCACTTTAAGATATTCATAAGTGGTTAGCGAGAGGTCTAACAATATTGATAATTGGAGCAATTACTTAATAGTCACGTGAAAGTAAGTAAGTCTTTCGTTGCTGGAAGCAAAAAAGCGGTTTGACTCAGGAGGATGCTACTAGGTTGATCAAAGTAACTAGATCAGAAGGAATTGAATGGGGTGTTATTAATTGACCATTCTCGTGAATTTGTTGAAAGAGATAATCTAATATTTTATTGTTAACATTAATATCATTATTCAAAAGTAAAATTTTAAATTTTGACTGAGTTGAATTATGGAATTCAAGTTCATCATTTGATGCTGTACTTAATGATACAAAAAATTCTACAAGATGTCCTAAATCATGGCGCAGAATTTGACTTGGTGACATGTAAAGCCCATCAAGTTCTAATGAAACCTTAGAAAAAGATATTGGCCAACAATTCTTAAATAAAATATCATTTATTACTTCTCGAAATGTGGGAATTCTATTATATAATTTAACTTTAAATTTATTTTTGTAGTTTAAAATTAACTGTAGAGTAGTTTTTGATTTTGAAATATCTGCCAATATTATATCTTTAGAAAAAGGGTTATTTTCCAAATAGTTGAATGTCTGGGGAAAAAGAAACTCACCTTGTTTTTTTAATTCAAATCTTGGTTCATTAGCTAATAGCATAGACTTTATTAGAACAACTAATGTATCTAATGAAATTTGCGATTCATTAACTGTGGATTTATTAAGTTCAGTATGAATTTCAATGATTACATTTTTTTGCACTTGTGAAACACTATCAAAAGTGGAATTCTTTATTAAGCTTTCATTTATCCTATTTAAAGAGAAATTTAAAAACTCATTTACATTGGAGCTTGTCAGTTCTGAGTAAATTTGACTATTTATATCTTTAAATAATTTATTACATGTTTGTGAAAAGCACATTAAATCGAAAATTAGTATTAATGTAGGAGAAAAAATCCTAATTAATAAAAGATATTTCATCTTGAGCTCCAATACAATTAATCCATTTAAATTCGTTAAATTTTTTAAAAGAACATTAATTGATTGTTGTCCGCAATTGAAATTTAACTTTTTTAAATATAAATTATTAGATATTTTACCAGAACAAATTTGATATAATAGTTTATTATTTATATTTAAATTATTTGCATTATCTGTTAAAAATATAATCAGTTTAATATTTAAAAATTTTTTACAAATTCTGTAAGAAATATTATTCTCATAAGTTAAATGAAAACAGCACTTTAATTTTTGCTACTTTTTTGCATTAGCTGTCGAATCGATTTCATCCTGCACAGGAACTCCAGCTGCATTATCTAAAATCGAATAGCGATAAAATCCATGATCCATTGAATATCCTGTTGTTCGAAAAACTGTCATTGGCTTTTTAACCTCTTTCATTAAAAGTTGTCGTGTTTTTTTTAAAAAAGATTGAAATGTCGTAAAATCTAAATTCAAATTATAAGGAACATCAAAAATATTTGAAACAGATATAGAATAAATATTTTTTGAATCCCCCTGTAGGCTAACTTGTTTATAAAAATTAAAATCATCTACTTCTGTTTTTGCATATTTTAAACCATTAGCAAACATAGTTTTAAGAATATTAAACTTAGATAAATTATGCAGCACACTTTGTTGCATAAATTTCAAATTACTTTTTTCATCTATTAAAATATTGGGATAATTATTCTTTAAATAAACTAAATCATAACGATCAAATAATCGCCCTACTATAAAGCTGGGGCAACTATAATAATTATCAGGTGGTGAAAAATTATAATCGATAAGATATTTGGTGCTTAAGACTTTGAATTCTAAATCTGATATTTCTTTATTTTGAGCTAAATTACTCATAAATAATTCAAGATAATCGGCACGTTTATTAACATCTTGAATTAAACTAGGTTTATTTTTTTTTACAAATTCAATAGTTTCTTGAATTGATTTTTGTAAGAGTGTTTCTGTTGGTAAAATACCTGACAAATATAGTATCAGTTCATTAGGTGATTTAGAAATTCTCCAGATTGGTTCAATTTCGAAAGCAAAACCTAGAAGTGGCTCAAGATAAACATCAGCTAAAATTAACTTAGAGACATTTTTATCCGCAGCAATTTCTAATGCAGAATTTGTTCCAAAACCAATAAGAGTATCCGCTTTTATATGATCAAATGGTGTTTTTATCCAGTCATTTTCAGTACTACCAGAAAAATATATTTCATTATCATTTATCTCATACTTACTTTTATATTTTGTTATGTCATTTTTAAACTTTCTGAGATTAGTTTCATAGATTAATTTATTTTTTCTTCGGAGTTCTTGAAGTAAATCATTTATTGTATAGATAGGCCAAGGCTCAAAAGTTCTAATATGAGATGGAATAGTTTTATCGTATTTTTTAAATATTTTAGAACATTTATTTGAGATTACATTTGCAAAACTTATAAAAGGCAACGTTAGTATGCAGGTAAAAATTAAATAATTTTTTAAAGAAATTAATTTAATCATGAATAGATCCCGTTCCAAATGTTGTGGAATAAATTTCCCAGAATTTCCTGTTTAAGGTTCTTTCGGTAGTGAAGTGATGGTAAACTAAATAGACCATTAAAAATTTAACTCATAATAAGTTTTAAGTTTTTCATACTAATTTCTCCTATTTATTTAATTAAAAGGAAATTAAGCAATACCTATTCCAACTTAAAAAATCGGTTTAATTTTAATAAACTATTATTTAATGTCTAATTACCAAATTTTAGTGTCATTAATTGTCATTAATTGGTTTTTTTAGATTCTTAAATGCGCCTTTTATGAATAATTGTAACTATATGATATCCCTGATATGTTAACTCTAGTATTTAAATCCCCTCAAGTTTGCATAAACTTAGTTAGATTTGCATCTTCCCTTTAGAAATTTGAAATTAAATACTATTTTATGCATTATGCATGGTTAAAGTGTCTCATAAGTAGTTTCTTTATTACGTAAAAACAAATTTATGATAAATTAGTTATCATCAAGGAGAAAATATGTCTGCAATTACTTCATTTAAACCTGGTCGTTGGAATCAAGAAATTGACGTTAGAGATTTTATTCAACAAAACTTTACTCCCTACGAAGGCGACGAGTCTTTTTTAGCTCCGGCCACTGAGTCTACTCGTAAACTTTGGGCAAATGTAATGGAGTTTATGCAAATCGAACGTCGAAAAGGGATATTGGATGCCGATACAAAAATTGTTTCTTCAATTACATCGCATGGTCCTGGTTATATTCAAAAGGATCTAGAAAAAATTGTTGGATTACAAACCGATGCTCCTTTGAAAAGAGCGATTATTGCTTTTGGCGGTATTCGACTCGCAAAGCAGGCTCTTGAATCTTATGGTTACAAATTGGATCCTGAAACAGAAAAAGTTTTTAAAAAATTTCGTAAAACTCATAATGATGGGGTATTTGATGTCTACACCGAAGAGATGTTGAAAGCCCGAAAGTCAGCAATTATAACTGGTTTACCAGATGCTTATGGCCGAGGTCGTATAATAGGTGATTATCGTCGTGTTGCTCTTTACGGTCTAGATAAATTAATTGAAGAAAAAATTAAAGAACGAGACAGTATTGATTGCGCTAATTTAGATGAGAATTCTATTTTATTAAGAGAAGAAATCAGTGAGCAAATTAAAGCTTTAAAAGAATTAATCGAAATGGGAAAAACTTATGGTTTTGATTTATCAAAACCAGCGCAAAATGGTCAAGAGGCGACTCAATGGTTATATTTTGCATATCTCGCTGCCGCAAAAGAACAAAATGGTGCAGCTATGTCATTAGGACGTGTTTCAACATTTTTAGATATTTATTTTGAACGTGATTTAAAAAATAAAGTATTTACAGAAGAACAAGTTCAAGAAATCGTCGATCATTTTATAATGAAATTGAGAATGATTCGTTTTTTAAGAGTGCCAGAATACAATGATTTATTTTCTGGTGATCCAACTTGGGTGACCGAATCTATTGGTGGCGTTGGTGAAGATGGTCGTCCCTTAGTAACAAAATCAAGTTATCGTTTTTTACATACATTATATAATTTAGGCCCAGCTCCAGAACCCAATCTTACTATTTTTTGGTCAGAGCGTTTACCTACTCCATTTAAAAAATATGTCGCTAAAGTGTCTTGTGAAACAAGTT
>SXGU01091322.1_pt1 | contig 13823 bp, 9 predicted proteins | sample 3174531 | NCBI WGS metagenome assembly SXGU01 (sample SAMN11356863, study PRJNA531348) | freshwater metagenome | isolation source: freshwater sample F1-140 | place: China: Fuxian Lake, Yuxi | collected 2017-12-25 | reverse complement strand
GTATCGCCGGTCTGGACGTTAAACGGATTATCAACGAACCTACAGCGTCTGCGCTGGCTTTCGGCATGGATAAACCCAAGGGCGACACCAAAATCGCGGTTTATGATTTGGGCGGCGGTACTTTTGATATTTCCATTATTGAAATTGCCGAGATAGACGGCGAGCATCAGTTCGAAGTGTTATCGACTAACGGAGACACTTTCCTGGGTGGTGAAGATTTTGACTCACGCATCATCGAGTATCTGGCATCAGAGTTTAAAAAAGACACCGGTGTTGATGTCCACAACGATCCATTAGCGTTGCAACGTTTGAAAGAAGCGGCGGAAAAAGCCAAGATCGAACTGTCTTCAAGCCAGCAAACCGATGTCAACTTGCCGTACATCACTGCCGACGCCTCAGGTCCGAAGCACTTGAATGTGAAGTTGACCCGCGCCAAACTGGAATCGCTGGTTGAAGAGCTGATTAACCGCACCAAGGGCCCTTGTGAAATCGCGCTGAAAGACGCCGGTTTGAAAGCATCGGAAATTAACGACGTAATTCTGGTCGGCGGTCAAACCCGTATGCCCAAAGTGCAGGAAATGGTTAGAGACATTTTCGGCAAAGAGCCTCGCAAGGACGTTAACCCTGATGAAGCGGTTGCATTGGGCGCTGCGATTCAGGCCGGTGTATTGGCGGGCGATGTTAAAGACGTGTTGTTGCTGGACGTTATTCCGCTGTCTCTGGGTATTGAGACCATGGGCGGCATCATGACCAAGCTGATCGAAAAGAACACTACGATCCCAACTAATGCGCATCAAGTGTTTTCTACGGCGGATGATAACCAAACTGCGGTAACGATTCATGTCCTGCAAGGCGAGCGTGAAAAAGCATCGGCGAATAAATCCCTGGGCCGTTTTGACCTGGCGGATATTCCACCGGCACCGCGCGGCATTCCGCAAATTGAGGTGTCATTCGATATTGATGCGAACGGTATTTTGAACGTATCGGCCAAAGACAAGGCGACCGGCAAAAAACAATCCATCGTCATTAAGGCGTCCAGCGGTTTGTCCGATGACGAAGTCGAACGCATGATTAAGGATGCCGAAGCGCATGCCGATGAAGACCGTAAATTGACCGAACTGGTGCATGCGCGCAACCATGCCGATGGTATGATTCACGCCACCGAAAAATCGCTGAAAGAATTGGGCGACCAAGTCGGCGCCGATGAAAAAGCCAGCATTGAACACGCGATTAATGCGCTGAAAGATGCCGTCAAAGGTGATGACAAGGAACAAATCGAAGCTAGAACCAACGATTTGACCGAGCTGTCAGGTAAACTGGCCGAACGCGTTTATGCGCAAAAAGGCGCTGCTGAAGGCGGTGAAGCACACGGTGGTTCATCCGCCCATGCTGACGACGGCGTGGTTGACGCTGAGTTTGAAGAAGTTAAGGACGACGAGCGCAAATAAGTAGTCGCGCTATAGGCAAAAGTCGGGTTAGGGTTAGCTTAACCCGACATTTTCCGGTTTGTTATATAACAACATAAGCAACTTGTTGGGATTGCAATTTCGGGAACAAGGCGGTAACTTCCAAGACAAGAGGCTTTAGCCTCTTTTTTGCGTTTGAATTAATGGATAAATCCGTGCGGAGTCTATAGCCATCGCTATTAAACAGACTGTACCGGCAAGATTTTTGCACTGAGATTTAATTTTAATAGATATACTTAGCTGTAAATTCAAGAATTTTTATCAAAATTAAATTAAGACAAGGTCAATAACTACCCATGGCAGAAAAAGAAGATTTTTACAAAGTCCTCGGTGTTGAACGCAATGCCAGCGATGCTGAAATAAAGAAAAAATACCGCAGCATGGCGATGAAATATCATCCCGATAGAAATGCGGATAACCCCGAAGCGGCTGAAGTTAAATTCAAGCAGATCAAGGAAGCTTACGAGATATTGTCGGACCCTAAAAAGCGCGCTGCCTACGATCAATTCGGTCATGCCGGTATTGACCCCTCCATGGGTGGACGCCCCGGCGGTTTTGGCGGGGAAGGTTTCAGCGATATTTTCGGCGATGTGTTCGGCGATACTTTCGGGGGCGGCGGCAGACAGCGCAGCAACGCCCAACGTGGTTCGGACTTGCGCTATAACCTGGAACTGACTTTGGAAGAGGCGGTTGCCGGAACTGAACAAAAAATTCGTATTCCGGTACTGGTTACTTGTAATGAATGCACCGGCACAGGCGCCAAAAAAGGTTCCAGCCCGGTAATCTGTTCAACCTGTCATGGTCACGGTCAGGTCAGGATGCAGCAAGGCTTCTTTTCCGTACAGCAAACCTGTCCTACCTGTCGCGGGACCGGCAAGCAAATTAAAGACCCCTGCGGCGTGTGCCATGGTCAGGGCCGTGTACAAGAAACCAAAACCCTGTCGGCAAAAATCCCCGCCGGCGTCGATACCGGCGACCGCATACGCTTGAGCGGAGAAGGCGAAGCCGGCGAGCGCGGCGGACCGTCAGGCGATCTTTACATTGAAGTCCAGGTTAAACAACACGCCATTTTCACGCGTGACGGCGCCAACCTGTATTGTGAAGTACCGATCAGTTTTGTAACGGCCTGTTTGGGTGATGAGATAGAAGTGCCTACACTAAACGGCAAAGTGAAACTGACCATCCCGGCGGAAACCCAGACCGGAAAAACTTTCCGCTTGCGCGGCAAAGGCGTCAAACCGGTTCGGGGCGGCTCGGTCGGGGATTTGTTGTGCAAAGTACAGGTGGAAACTCCGGTACACCTGACCAAGGAACAAAGAGCGCTAGTCGAGAAACTGGGTGAATCATTATCAGGCGGCGGTAAACATCACAGCCCGCAAGAACACTCCTGGACCGATGGCGTGAAAAGCTTTTTTGATAAATTGACAGGATAATAATCATGATACGTATTGCTGTAGTCGGCGCATCAGGCCGGATGGGCGTGTGCTTGATCAGGGCCGCCGTATTAGCGGATAAAGCCACGTTAGTTGTTGCCGCCTCGCGCCCCGAAAGCGATGCGATAGGCAAGGATGCCGGTGAATTGGCCGGAATAGGTGCGTTGGGTATAAAAGTAGTTGATAACCTGGCCAGCGTTATCGACCAATTCGACCTTGTGATCGATTTTACCCGTCCCGATGCGTCGATGGCTTATATTGAATTATGTCGGCAAGCCGGTAAAAAGCTGGTGATCGGCACCACCGGCTACAGTGAGGCACAAAAAGCAATCATCAGCGCCGCCGCTCAGGACATCGCCATCGTGCTTGCTCCGAATATGAGCGTCGGCGTAAACCTGTCGCTCAAACTGCTGGCTTTGACTGCCAAAGTGATGGGCGATTCCACCGATATTGAAATCATTGAAGCCCATCATCGCCATAAAATCGATGCGCCGTCCGGCACCGCTTTACGTATGGGCGAAGTCATTGCCAGCGAATTGGGACGTGATTTAAAAGACTGCGCGGTTTACGGCAGGGAAGGCAATACCGGCGAGCGGGACAGAAAGACCATCGGTTTTTCGACGATTCGCGCAGGCGACATCGTCGGTGAACATACCGTAATGTTTGCCGATGAAGGTGAACGCGTGGAAATCACCCACAAAGCCAGCAGCCGAATGACCTTTGCCAATGGTGCAGTCAGAGCGGCAATATGGTTGCAGGACAAACAAAAGGGTCTTTACGACATGCAGGATGTTTTGGGGCTTTCTTAAAGCCGGAAACCAAATATGCCGAGAATTTAGACTACCCAATGATTTGAAATATATACGATCAAATCCAAAGGAATATTTTGAACAAATAAACGGGCCCAAAGATGAACCAAAAATGATCTCGAGAAATGTGCTAGTACATAAGTTGGTTCAAATTCTCAAGCTTAAAGATGAAAAAGAATTAACCCCTCAATACTTATCAAACTTTACCGCATCTCAACTAACGAGCGTAGGAATAACGCCAGTTGCGATAGTCGAAATCCAAGAATGGTTATCACATTTCAAATTGTCATTGAAAATAAAAGCTCCCCAAAATGAGGATGATGTTAAGAAAGTAAAACAAGCTATAGCTGTTTTGGAGGTTTTTCAGTTTGATACCAGAGCTGTTAATGAGCAATTGACACATTTTCTGGGCGCTAGCTAACCTGTCGCTCAAAGGGATGCTCCTCTACGCGCCCCATAGCCCCATAGCCCGGTAGTCCGGCAACAGCTTTATCGTTGCCCGACAGGACTGTCAAGCGCTTTCATTATGACAACGTGGAGAGGTTCAAAGAGCACTTCTACGCGCGTACATTCTAAACTAGAATTTTGATCTTAAGTTACGCGCTATTGGACGTAATAACCCCCCCTTTTTTGAAGCCATACTCAATTTCTTTAAAAACCCCCGATACTTTTAGCATTAATCCTAATCGCTTAATTGTAGGACTAAATTTTTAGACTAATATTATGCTCGTGTAATGAAGCACTACGGAGGAGTCCGGTGCGGTAGTCCTGTACACCGGGATCTGTGCATGGATAGTCGAGTAACTGGCCGTCCTGCCGCCATCGTTCACAAGATGGGTTTCACTTCGCTTTTCCTATTCGTCCATGCGAGCTGATAGCCCGATTTTCCATCCCTTATCAGAGCCCGTTTAGGGCAGGAGCAGAGCATGCTACAACAATGGTTTTATTTGGCAAACGCACAGGATCAGACCGGTAATCTTGTCGCGGATATTGATGGCGCCAACCCGGCAGCAGGAGCACAAGTCATCGTTTTCTCCCGTAACGGTGGTTCTAACCAACTCTGGACACTATCCAACGGCAACTTCGTGAGCCGTTTGAATAGCTTCGTGCTGGACGTCCAGGGCGCCAATACCGCGGCGGGAACCCCAATCATCGCCTTCCCGCCACGCAGCAAGTCGAACCAAAACTGGACGGTAAACGGGGATGGCAGCATTACCAACGGACTCAATGGATTTGCGTTGGATGTGAGTGGCGGCAGTTCAGCGCCTGCCAGCAATCTCGTGGCCAATCCGCGCAATCCTGACTCCACCAGCCAGCAATGGGTACTGGTTCCTGATTATTCCTTCACTGCCATACTTGCTCTCCCCCAAACCGGCTTTCCGGCTTTCACCGGTGATGAACTCACCGCCTACCAAGCCATCAGCCAGCAGTCCATTGGCTTAAAATCCCCGGACAGCAACGATGTCCGCGCAGAGTATTCCAATATGAATGCAGTTCTCAGTAAGACCGGCTTCGTAAAACCCGCGGATGTCCCCCAGGATGCCTGGGATACCGTAGTCAGCATCATGGAGCAAGAAATCGCTGCCGTCTTGAACGTCCAGGCGCTTTTTAATAATCTCCAGGAGTTATATCAGCGGGTATTCATTTCCGATATTCTTGGGGTGAACAAGATCATTAATTCGTCTGCACTCTCCAGTTCGAGCACCTCGCAAGCTTCCGTGTTTGGCATCTTCGCCGAAGTGCTGGCATCCATGCTGGGGGAACTCGGTCCCGAAGTGGCAGCCGTCGCCATCGCCATGTCGGCCTCGATCGAAAGTGGATTGTCCGAGGGTGAAAACGGCGCAACGATCCAGGCAAAACAGTCGGAACTCTGGGGGAGCCTGCAGATTTCCTTCAACGCCATAATCAGCGCCCTGGGTTCGCAATTCAAGCAGATATTATGCAATCAGGCCCCCCTCATGGAGACGGGGCCACGGACTGTCAGCAAAGGCCTCAATTCACTGCGCTGGAATGTGAATTGGGGATCTTCATCTTCCCCCAGCGGCCTCACACCTGTCCTCTCCGATGCCATGAATGCAGGGCTGGTTGTTTCCATCCTGCAGATGTTGATGCCTTCCATCTATTTCGTTCGGGTCATTCCTCAAACCACCGACCAGAATGCGAGCAATGACATTCCATCGCAGGGTCGATGGGTGGAAGACCTGGGCGGGGGCTTCTACAACATCCATCTATTGATCCGGACCGATAACTCATCGCTTGACACCGATTTTCTGCAGACTAATCTATGGGATAACGGTGTGAATCCACAGGATTTCTATTATGCAAGAAACGGTTGGGAAGGTTTCCAGCTTCAATATCTTCTCGACACCTCAACGCCGTGCAATTCCCTGATCAGCATCCTGACCAATCAGAGTTCTCGGACCCTTACCGTGAGTCCCCAGTCTTTTATAGGAGGATTCAGCAATGACAGATCGAATCAGGCGCAAACGATGCTTCCCGGCGGCAGCGTGATGTATATCACTCACCATTTGCTTGGATTCGGCAACGGCGTTACCCTGCAAGTCATCGATCCCGTCACTTCCAGCGATACCCCGGTAGCGGTGCTTACCACCCATCAGAAAGACTGTGCATTAAAAGCCTCCGATCCCTGGGTCGATGGACAATCCAGCAATAATGGCTTCTCAGTCGGCCAGGCACAGGTCATCGGCGGCAGTTTTCCCGACTTGCCCGGAATCCTGATCATCCCCATCCAAGGCTAGTCAAGCTTGGCAGATATGCTCAGTTCAAGGTCAAGTGAATACCAATGGCGCTAGTTTTAATATCTGATCAACTGAATTCGGCAATGGACAGCGGGACGAAGCCATCGTCAGTGGCCTGCAAGCCGAACCAGCTGATAAAGAGATTGAAGGCGCCAGCCATCAACCCGACATGGGTTTGAAAATATTGCATAAAACGATGCCGCATCTTCTTGGCATGGCAGATCACGGTCAGCATCAACAGGACGGTTTCGATCCTGAGCGTGACGGGGCATGTTGCCCATACGCGCCAATTTAAGGAACAATACGTCATTCCGGCAGGGATTGCCGGAATGCTACAAACACATCCCTGTGTTTTGGATGTCGGCAATCCCTGCCGACATGACGGCTTCTTATGCAAATGCCACATAGCATAAACGCTAAGTTGGCGCATATGGGCATGTTGCCCCGTCATTCACGTTTTGCCGATGGTATTTTTGAACCCTGCGGACGAGGCAACATGCCCTCGTCCGGCATAATACCGGAAACGCCCCAGACGTTGATCACTCTTGCTAGACGGGTAACATAACCCGTCCACACGTTTAACGGATCAATACAATCTATTAATCTAAACCACTTTTAACATTTCGGTCGGGGCAAATGTTTCGATCAGCAACCAGAGTGACACTCGTTCCCAAGCTCCGGCTTGGGGACGGGTCCACTATAACTTAACGGCAGTGGCCGGAAAAAGAGTTATTCAAACTTTCCGCTACAACACGCTGAGCAGCATATCCAGCGGTTATCCCCCTTCTTCTATCCGAAAATCAATCCGGGTTCGGACCATTATGGCAACTGAAGCAACTGACCTGATAACCGGCAGGCCAATTCTTGATTCCGAATTCTTCGGCATTGATGGTTTTGGCCGTTTTAATCGCGCTCAGTGGAGTGCCCGCGCTGGTGGTGCCGTGGCAATAAGCGCAGCTCGGTGTCGTCGCCGTACCGTTTTTGTTGGCGTCTTCATGTAACTCAACCCACGCATTGCCGGTTGTATGCATACCATGAGGGCCGCCGTTGACGGTCGTGGGCACCGTCTTATGACAGGCCGTACATTCAGCGATAGTACCGGTATGACCTTGAACCGCCACACTCTGGGTATTGTCGTCTTTATGCGTGCTTGGATACTCGGCATGGGTCGCGCCGTGGCAGGCTTCGCATTGCAAACCGCCGTGTCCGGTACTGAAACGATACAGATTCAAACCGCTTACCGGTGTATTGGCATTGGTTGCGAACGTGTGATCGCTCGGCACAATGGGAATACCTTTAGCATTCACGCCGGAAATGGCGCGTTTTCCGGGTGCTGCGCTGTTGTGACAAGACTCGCATGTGGGTTCATCGAACCAGCCTTTACGCGCCGAATTACCCACTGCCGTCATATTGCCGTGACAACTTTGGCAACTTATCGACGGCTTGCCGCCTGCATCGACGGCTTTGCTCATCGCGCCACGCAAACATTGAGTCACCGATCCCGGATGACATTGGTAACATGCCGTACGATTTCTGATTTTATCAAGCACCAGTTGCGTTGCAGGATCTTTTACCGTCGCATGTTTTTTATGCAGGGCCTGGGTGAAAGGCGCAATGCCCACCATGCCGCCCATCACGGTTTTCTTGTTATGCTTGTCAAAATAAGCGTTGCTGGCGTGACAGGCGACACAGAGAACCGGTTTACCGGCAGTCGCCGTTGCTAACAAGCCGCCGGTATTGTAGCCGCTCTGGATAAGGGCTGATTGATATAAAGTGCTGGTTGCGTGTTTTTCATCGTGCAGGCGCAGGATGTTCTTTTTCCAGTCCTTATCTGGATTGCTGTCAAATACCCAACCGGCAGCGGGCTTCGCGGCAATCCGGGCCGGATTGGTGGTCGACGTCGTGGAGGCATGACAACCCTTACAGGTCATTTCATCGCTCACCGGCAATACCGTCGTTGTGGTAGCCAGAACATTACCGGCAAGATCCTTGGCAACCACTTTGACCGTGGGATAGAAATTTCTTTTACCCTGGTCATCAAACGGTGTAATGGGGAGACCTTCAGCCTCATACCAACGATACTCGGTGTTATAGATCATCGGCGCGGGAATCAGGGAAGGCGTTTCATTGCCGGGCGCCGGCGTTCCGGTAGCCAGGCCGTCCAGATTAAGTCCGATGTCGTTTGCGGGTTTGAGACCGACCAATGCGTCAACCCAATCCCAGAAATTGGTTTTGGTATAGCTGCTCGTATTGATAGAGCCGGTACTGTCGGCGACCGCTTGGTAAGTCAGTTTTACGCCGCTGCTAATCAACTTGCCCGACTTATCCTTTAGTTGGGCATGCAGCGAGTTATAAGGCGGCAAGATGGCGAAAACGGAAAAATCGAAACCGTCCATACAGTGCATGCCCAGATCATTCCAGGCGAGCAAGGTGTAATTACCTGCTGTCGGAGTCGCGCCGGTCTTGACTGAAATCGGTACCGTCACAGTAGATTTGCTGTCTTTAACGGTAAGCGTGGCGGAACCGACTGAGATGCCTTTCACCGTGACTTTGCCGCCCGCATAGCTTGCAGTCGCGACAGCAGGCTTTGAAGAAAGCACTGTCACCCTACCGGAAGCATTGGCAACAGTGATACCGGCTGTACTCCCGATATTCAGAGTAACCGATGTGGGACTGACGTCCAGCGCAAAAACAGGCGTAAAAGCAAGCAAGGCGCCAAGGAGCAACAAGAATCGGAAAGCGGAGATATGAATAGCCATAATAACCTCACAAATATACGGGAATATCACTTGAGGCGGATAATATATTAGAGAATCATAAATCGCTAATGCTATTTGAATCAGCTTTGCTTATTTTTGACGCAAGTCCGATATAGATGTTAGGGAAGTGAGCAATAGCCCATTACCTATGTCCCTCCCGAAAATGATGCTGGTTAACAATTCGTATTTGAAAAGCCGCCTGTGCGACAAATCCGCAAAACGCCCGATCGACGATGCCCTGTGCTGCGAGTTGCTGCAAGCCGGACTCAACGTCAACATCAGCCGACTTGACTAGAATAAGCTCAGTCGCCGACAGTGCGTCGCCCAGCCAGGCCGCCAGGCTGTCGGATGTAATATCCCAACTTGCCTGAATGCCAGCGTGATCGAGCTCATCACACGCCGGCGACCAGATGAGGATTTTGTTTTGTTGTGACTGCGCTTTAATAGCGGCGACGGAATGAATGACAGCAAAATCGGCTTTCAGCCCGTTGCATAACAAGGCCATCTGCTGCATCGCTAAAATCGCCATCCGGTGCGCCGTCCTGTCGTCAAAGCGCCAGTGTTGTTGAGCCAGCCTGACCTGATCGGCAAACGCGCCGCCGCCCGGAACAATGACTACGTCCTTGCCCTGATAGCGTTGCTCTATCGTATCCAGGCAGTCTGTCAGGGTGTCGGCATAAGCGAGACTCCCTCCCAGCTTGATGACAATCATTTCACCGTCAATTGTTGCAATAAATCCAGCATTGCTGCCGCCTTGTCAAAACACTCCTGGTATTCCTCTTCCACCAGCGAATCATTGACGATGCCGCCGCCCGCCCAGAACCGGATTGTATTATTTGAATGTACCAACGTTCGGATGGCGATATTGGTGTCCATATTGCCGTCAAAACCGATGTAACCAATCGCGCCGCAATATACGCCACGGCGGTGGGGTTCCAGTTCTTCAATAATTTCCATCGCGCGGATTTTCGGCGCACCGGTAATGGAGCCGCCCGGAAAACAGCTTTTTAACAAATCCAGCGCCTCCCGGTCGTCGTCCAATACGCCGGTCACGGTACTGACCAAATGATGGACGGTGGCGTAAGTTTCGACGGCAAACAATTTAGGCACTTTGACAGAGCCCTTTTTACAGGTTTTACCAATATCGTTACGCAGCAAATCTACAATCATCAGGTTTTCCGCCCGGTCTTTTTCGCTGGTTTCCAATTGCATGATTTGCTGCTGATCTTCTGCAAAATCAGCCTTGCGCGGACGCGTGCCTTTAATCGGTTTGGTTTCAACAACCCTGTCGGTCAGTTTCAAAAACCGCTCCGGTGATGAGCTTAAAATCTGCACGTCGGGCAAATTCAGGTAACAACTGAACGGGGCGGCATTTAATTCGCGGAGTTTCCGATACGCAGTCCAGGGATCGCCTGCGCAGGAAGCGGCGAAGCGCTGGCTTAAGTTTACCTGGTAGCAATCGCCTTCCTTCAGATATTGTTTAATCCGGTCAAATGCCAGCGTGTAGCTGTCCCTGTCCATATTCGATTCGATGTCGCCGGTGACTTGAAAAGCCGCTTGTACATCTGTTTCGGGTAAGCGGCTAAACTGTGCTGTCAAAGTTTGCCGTTTGGAATCATCACAGAATCCCACCAGATGCGTTTGCTGTTGCTGATGATCGACAATCACGGCCCAGTCATAAATACCTACCGCCATTTCCGCGATATGTTCGGCATCTTCGGCAATAACCGGCAGCACTTCGAGGCGACGGGCCAGATCATAAGAAAAATAACCAATAGCGCCACCGTTAAACGGCAAGTCCTGTAAACCCGATTCAAAATCGGTGCCTTGAATAGAACGAATCTGTTGCTTGACCAGATCAAACGGATCGGCGCCGGATTTCAACACCGTTCCGTTACAGGAAATCTCGGTGATCTCGCCATGCGTAACCAAAGTACATACTGGGTCGGCGGCGATAATATCGTAGCGGCCTTGATTGCTGTGCGGATAACCGCTATCGAGAAAAACCGACCAGGGTTTGCCTGCACAAACAGAAAATAAGGCTGAGCTATCGGGAAAGTAAGGTAGTGGGGCGATGAATTGTTTGACCGGCGGTTGTTTGGGTGACGACATTTAAAAAGTGGTCTGATTGAATAAACGGATTGGCAAAAAAACAATGGCAATGCAGCCACGAGGAGAAAAAATGTGGGAGTTTATTATAAAAACCGCATTTGACTGATGAATGGCGATTTCTAACTTGGTTACATTGTAACATTAATTTCAACGATACTTGATGGCACTGTTAAAAAGCGCTGTAAAAATTAATGAGTTAACTCGAGCCTGTTGGAAAGGAAGAAAGCAGGTGTTTTCGGCGCAACACGCACTTTGAAATGCCGGGAATGACCGCTCTTGATATGCTCGAGCGGTTCTGTTGTGAACTAATGATTGACCTTAGGAATGAGCATGAAATAACTTGCGCAACTTGTTCCCTCTCCCTCCGGGAGAGGGTGAGGGAGAGGGGAATCAAATGATCAAGTTATTTCATGCCCATTCCTTAACACCCCGCATCATGACTAAAACGCGCACTCTCCTCCGGCGAATATCCCAAGATTTTGGCAAACCACGGCGGTGGGGCGTCAAACACTTTCTGGAATTCCTTCAACTGCACCGATGCTTCGACAACATCGGGCACCTTGATCGGATAAATATCGGCGCGGATTACTTTTGCCGCTGCAGGTCCACCAATGGATTGTACGAACATGACGTGGCAGTCTTTAATCAGGTTGGCGCGAAACAGGTTTCTGTCATCTGCGCTGTCGGCTTCGAGGGTTGAGCGTATGTCCACCAGTCGGTAATCATCCTTTGATAATTGATAGACCAGGAAGCGGATGCAGGACCCGAAATGACCGTTGATTAACGCGCCGCTGTTGGAACCGATGGCGACACGAATCGAGGCGGGCATATCGCCGTCCTTGTAGGGCATGATTTCCGGCAGGTCTTCATCTTCCGCCTCGTCGCCCCACAGGTAACGCACAGCGAGTTTGATATTCGCAAGGCCGATGCCGATGTCTTCACCGTCTTCTTCGCCGTCCAGACTGCCCAGGCCGGTTTTCAGGTTGGTCACGGTAATGGATTTGAGCTTTTCATCGCTCAACGGTGAGCCGACGCGTTCATGGAGGATGCCCAGCAATCGGGGTATATCGATACCGGGCAGGATGCGCGATGCCAGGGCAATGCGTAAGGCAAGTTCACGGGGTAATGCGTCCATTTCAATCTCCTTAAGTTAAAGCTGGGATAATAATTTCAGTATTTTTCGGGTGGAGGCCAAATCCAGCGCAGTGAAATCGTCGTGGGTTTTGAGCGTTGGGTCGGCTCCCGCTGTCAGGAGTTGCGCGACGACTTTTTCCCTGCCGCTGGAGGCGGCATAAATCAGCGCGGTCGCACCGGCGGCGGTGTTTTGATAGTTAAGGTCTATGCCGGCCTGGATCAACGCATCAATACAATCGCTGTTTTCAGCGTAACAGGCCGCCCACAGAGCGTTATTACCGAAGTGGTCGATAGCATCCAGCGGGGCCTGTCGCTCGATCAAAAACCGGACGACGTCGCTGCGGCCTTGCTGACTGGCCGAAATCAACGGATAAATACCGGCGATGTTTTTTGAAACCGGATCGGCTATCGAGAAGTAGTTATTCTGTAGCCATTCCCGTACTTCAGGCGTCATCAGGCTTCCCGGTGCCTTTCTTTCCAGCCGGAATAACCGCCGTCCAGGCTGTAAACGTCTTTAAAACCGAAATCACTGAAAAACTCGGCCAGATGTTCGCTGGCATGACCGTAATAACAATAAATCAGCAGACTGCGTTGTTTATCGCCGCGTTTTACCAATGAATCTTTCAAGCCTTCATGCACATGCAGGGCATCGGCCAGATGTCCGGCTTTGTAATCCTTGGTATCGCGACAATCGAGAATCATCGGGTCGGATGCTTTAATCAGGTTTTCAGCTTCAGTAACAGAGATTTTTTTGTATTTCATAGGAGTACTCCTGACCAATATTTTTAGATCAGATTAAAGAATAACCACGAAGACACGAAGAACACGAAGAAAAATATCTATTTAATTCAAGGCATTGAAAACTTCGTGTTCTTCGTGTCTTCGTGGTGAAAAATGCTTTTAGCCCGCTTTGGATAATTCTTTAGCCCTTTCCAGCTCCATGCCCCGGAAAATTGAACAGCGCTTGAAAACATCCAGACTCGGCGGTACTTCCTTATGCCGGCAAAATTTCGCAACCAGTTTGGAGAGTCCTTTGATGTCGCGACCTGTCGCGTCCGGGAAGACCTCCACTAACTGGTTGATTAGCTCAGCGTCAACAGCCAGCTCGAATTGCTCAATCATGACCTGCCAAATCCGGCGGCGGGCGTCATGGTCCGGCGGATAATATTTAATCAGCGCGATACAGCGCGAAACAATGGCTTCATCAATGTCATCGACGCGATTGGTGGTCAAAAACAGCAGGCCGTTAAAATATTCCAGCACCCTTAAAAATACGCCGACGACGGCATTCATCGCGATATTGTTATCACGGCGCTTGATATAAACATCGGCTTCGTCGATCAGCATCACC
>SXGU01262447.1_pt1 | contig 13827 bp, 10 predicted proteins | sample 3174531 | NCBI WGS metagenome assembly SXGU01 (sample SAMN11356863, study PRJNA531348) | freshwater metagenome | isolation source: freshwater sample F1-140 | place: China: Fuxian Lake, Yuxi | collected 2017-12-25 | reverse complement strand
TGTATTCGAGGTCGAGTCCAAACTGGTTTTGTTCCTTTTTTGAATCAGTTCCCGAGGACGAATCGAGTTGATCGCTGTTTTGCCAGCTCAAAATTCCAGAGACTCGATCATTCAAGCGATAACGGGCCTCAGCGTCAGTGGTGCGATGGCTGCCGATTGCCTGACTGGCGGCGACCCCGAATTTATTGCTGAATTGGCGTTTGATAATGATCTTCTGACCAGCTGATTTTTCATCAAAGCTTGGAGCAAACTGTAGCTCAAAGCCGGTTTTTTCTTTGATCTCTTTTGAGAGGGGGTTGTTGCGTAAAGGTCCAGAGCCATAGGCGACGTTCGGACCGCTCGATTGACTTCCTGGTGCCCCACTCGTCAGAGCCGATGGTGTGGCCTGGGAGCTTTCAGTGGTGCCGAGAGCAAGGAGAGAAATAATATCACGGTTAGTGAGCGGTGGTACGCTGGTGAAAGTCAGATCGGGTTTGGAGCCAGTGCCTTGTACGAGAAGGTTTACATCGTATTCTTGCACTCGGGAGCGGGCAACAATGTAGAGCTTGGGATTCACGGCATTCGGATCATCGAGTTCGATGTTGCCGGTTTTGACCTCGAAGACGGTGTCTTTAACTATGATCTTAGAGTCTTTTTCCATATTGATGGTGCCGAGGATGGAAGGTTTTGTCGGTGGTCCTTTGACGCTGATCGCGCCATTGACCTTGCTTTCAACAAGTTCATTTTTGACTTGGATGCCATTCTTGAAATTGATATTGAGATGAAGAACCACGGGCGTAAAGCGCTCCTGCAAAAGGAGTTCCGGTAAAAACTGATCGCGACGAACACTGTCGCCATCATCTTGATCTCCGCCACCGAACTCTTTTGTCCACTGGCCTTCGCTCACCTCATAATCGATCTTCAAGAGAAATGGAAACCAGTTACCGGTGAAAGCGGCGTTGCCAGAACCTTGGGTGCGAACCTTATCCGGCACATTCATTGATACCTTGTCGAACTGACCGGTGATGTTCACTGGATAATTTTTATTCCCCTTTAGCTCCACCGCGCCCGAGCCGGTTATGCGCCCACCAGCAAACTCCGACTTGATCGTATTGAGGAGAATTTTGCTTTGGCTAAAGAGCAGATCCACTCGAAGGTCTTCGAAGGGATGTACGAAGTCGAATAGCTTCACGTATCCCTTTTCCACATAAGCGGATCCTAGGAGATCACTCTTTCCAGGCGAGCCACGGAGGTTGAAGGCGAACGAAACCAAGCCGCGCAAGTCTTCAAGAAAAGGAGTAAACAGGCCAAAAAGACTCATATCAAGTTTGCCGTTGACCTGGAGATCGAGTTTGGAAACCGGTTTTGGATTCTCGGTGACCTTAAGGAAATTTCCGTTGTCTCCCACGAGGTCGATCTTTTCGACATGAAACTGTCCGGCCTTCAGTGACAGTGCTGATGGGCTTTGTAGTTTCAGGGCCAAGGTGCCTCGTGCCAACGAGAGTTTATCGATTTTAATCTGGCCACTGGAGTTCCAAAAGCCACCTGTCTGCGAACTGAGATCAACATCTAATGTTAATCGTCCTTCATAATCTTTGCGCCCCGCGGGCCCGGCGATAGCTGCGAATAGCGGCGCGTAATTCCACTCGGTCGTGTTGAGTTTAAGCACAAATGGCGACGACGGAGCAAAGGGAACCGTGAAGGATGCTTTGACGGCTTCGCCAAGAAGGCGGCCATCTCCGCGCAACGCCTTCGAGCCGATCACCATGTGAACAGTCGAGTCCGGCATGCCCTGATCTCCGATCGAAGTTCTCGAAACATGTGCGCGGAAATCATTGTCAGGCGCAAGTACGGGGCCGCTCAAATCCATATCGAAATCGACTTGGCCAGAGAGTGCCAGGCCGCTTGTCGACACAAAATTAGAGTCTTCGATCTTGAGACCGCGTCCCTGCACCAGAGTCTTGATGGTACCGTCCGGGTGAGCGACGCCTGTCAATGTGACCAGTGACGTTCCCTTGGTCATCTGCACTCGTTCTGCTTTGACCTCGCCGGCAATGGATTTCACATCGAAGTTGAATTGATCAAAAGTCTCGCCGGCAATACCGCCGCGAAAGACGCTGGTCCGTAGGTCATAGGTCAATTGCCCTAGAGAGAGCGGGCCCGAAGCTTTGATCTGGGCTTGGCCGGTGCCCGTGGCGGTAAAAGGTAGTTTTACTTTTCTCGAGAACACTTTCAACATATCGCGGACATCGAAAAACGGCGATCGTCCGGTAATGCTGATCTCTTTCTTTTCGAGATCGAGCTTGAGATCGCCATTGTAGCGTGACACTGAGTAAAAGCCCTGCATATTGCTAAAGGTCAACATTCCCGATTTATAGGCAATTTGTCCTTTGGCGTTTCCGAGCCAGAAATCGTCGAGCCAAAAATCGCTGCCATCGATTTCGAGGTTCATGGTCGCAGCATCTGAATCGCCCTCAGTGACGCCTTTGATCCGGGCCGAACCCTCGAGTTTAAGGTCCGCGAGGTTGGCGACATCCTTGAATGCCAATCGATCTCCCTCATAGGAGATCTTAAAGCCTTCGTCATAGTGAATGGAGCCGCTCGAGCGCCCTTTTGAGTCGGGCATGACGACCTCAGCCGTGTAGCTGACTTTGTTTTTGTCGACATGTACTTCGCCATCGGCGGTAAAAGTACGGAGAGCGACAATGGCTCCCTTGCTGGTCATGGAGTCGCGGACCAAAAGATTGTCGCCAGTCAGCTTGCCGGTGCAAGTCACCTTAAAATCCTCTTTAATCAAAGCCGTGCACGGAAGTCCGCCGGAGATTTGCAAAAACACGGGGATCTCGCCCACGCCGATGGAGAGCATCAATTGGTGAAGTTGTAGATTCTGCGTGTTGATCGTACCTGTTATTGTTTTTTCGTCGCTGAGAGAAATGACGACATTTTCGAGATCCAGGGGGCCGGCAGGATTGTCGACTTCAAGCCGCGCCATTTTAATAACATGAACCTGGCTAGAGGGGTGAGACGAGGATGAAGGCGTCGAAGAGGACGTAGATGAATAAGTCGCTTGCGTCGTCAGTTTGTCGACAAGATACTTATCGATCTTGAGACCGTGGGTGCGTAGCTTGACATCGGCAGAGGGGCCTTGTCCGCCATGGCGCTTGAGAACCGCGTCCACGACAGAGCGGCCTTTGAAACTAGGCAGCCCGCGAAGATCCTTGGGAAATGTGCGTGCCGCCCATCTAGCAATCGATTCCAGATTGATTTCACTTTTGAGTTCGACAATGGCCTCTTTGAAATCAAGTGCTTCTAAATCTCCCTGAAGTTCAGCAGTCGATGAAATGAAGGAATCACCACGGCGAAGATGGAAACTCTCGATCACTGCTTTAGAGCGCGACAGGAGCGCTGTGGTCTCAAGTTCAGCACTGAGTGCGCTTGTCGAGCCCTTTTCGCCATTAAAGACTTGTACCGATGCCGATGCGAGCTCTACGCCTAGGGTGTTTCCTTTTCGCTTTTCAATGATCAAGTCAATATTGTTGAGCTCAAGAGACAGCTTCGGATCCGAAAGCGTCAGGTGTCCACCAACTTCTTTGAGCTCAATAAAATTGATTGGAATCTGACCGATGAGTGCGAAAAGGCCGTCAAGCGGCGGGCCCGAAGTCTTCTTTGTGCTCGCGGGGATCGTGGCGTTGATGCGAGCTCCGTGAATTTCGAGCGTGTTTAAACGTAGTTTGCCGCGAAAAAGTTGCCATGGCGAAATGGTCACGCTGACATTGCGAAACCAGGCCGACTCAAGAATCTTTGCGACTTCTTCCTTGGGTATAATGTTGACGTGGCTGAGGGCGATTCCCAAAGGAAAGAAACTCACGTCCACCGATCCTGGGAGAATCCGCACCGGCAAATTCTCGCGGCTGGCTTTTTCAATCTGTAGCATGACGAAAGAGCGGATCTTGGGCATTTGGCTGGTGCCAAGCGCGCCGATCAAAAAGGAAATTCCGGCGATCAGGATCACGATCAGAAGAAAACGTCGCCCGGGCTTCAAGCGTCACCTCCGGCCCATTCGAGAAGAAGCGACTGGGCTGACCGATAATGGGGGCGAATATTCACGAGACTGCGCAAAAGATCGATGGCCGCTTGCGTTTGTCCTAGTCCGTGAAGAGCGCGTGCCCGCGCATAGGTCACCGCAAAAGCCGTATTGGGAATGTTGGCGTAATCGATCTCGAGACGGCTGGCTGCTTCGAGTGCGGTTACAAACTGCCGACTGCGAATCATCAACTCGAGGCGGAGCCACTCGGCTGCCGGCGTGATTTCAGCACTCTGCAAAATCTCTAACGCCTCTGCGCTGAAATCCATCATGTGCAGGCTGATGGCGAGATCATAGGCGAGTTTCGGATCTTTGTCGGCAAGCTCTTGAGCGCGAGAGACGAGGAGTTTTTTGGCGGCGAGTTGTTCGGGAGATAGTTGATCGACTCGCCAGTTGAGGTCGAGAGTTGGATCAGTCGAAGCACTTGAGTTGGCGATGATTTCGCGGGCCCAGCGAAGTTTGTGGGCCTCGCGTTCGGCCTTAACTTCATTTTCATTTGGAAACATTGCCTGCATTTCATCAAGAACCTGAGCCTCTTGCTCGAACATTCGGTTGGCTTGCATGTAGGCGAGCTTGTCTTTCAGAGCCTGTTTTCGTTCATCAACTTTACTCTGCTGGACCTTTTCGAGTGCCTTTCTGCGAATCTGGAAACCAGGATCAAAACTGTCGAGAGCGAAAGATCGCACCAGCTCAGCGGTGGCCTCTTGGCTTTCAGCGGCATCAAAGAGAGCTTGTATGTCGAATTTATCAAGCTTCACCATCTTGTCTTGAGAGGCTTTACCAAGCGCCTCAGCAAGCTGAGCCCACGGAAGTCGGCCCTGGCGATCGATCAGGCGATTGATTTGATGAAAAAACACGGCCGTGAGCCCGGCGGTCAAAAGAAACTGAAAGCAGTCAATGACCTCACTCTCGTTGAGAATATTGCGACTCATGCGCATGACCAGCTCATCAGCAACGACCACGGCGTCACCGTGATGCTCAAATAAAAGTGTGTTGATCTCCGCTTCGAGGGGAGTTGGCACCGGCGATCCTTCTAAGGGTTCGTTTAGGACTTAAAAAATCAATCAACAATCTCGATCTATTATCTCGAAAAGACGGGGAAAAGTGGAGAAAGAAGCAGCTGTCGTCGGGTGCTTTTTTGGGCCATTCTCTAGCCATCGGTCCAGTTGCGGAACAGATATTGATTTTGCGCCACGACAGAGGGCGAGAGGTGTGCCTCTCGCGCCCAAAATACCAAGCAGAAAAAATCAAACCAATTACTTGTTAGCGCGTTCGACGTAGTCACCGGTACGAGTGTCGATTTTTAACAAATCCCCCTCGTTGATATGCATGGGAACGTTAACGGTGTACCCGGTTTCAAGGGTTGCCGGCTTGGTGGCGCCAGTCACGGTATTGCCTTTGAAATTCGGGTCAGTCTTTGTGACTTTCAAAATCACCGTATTCGGGCAATCAACACCAATCGCCTTACCGTTGAAGAACATGATGACACATTCCATATTCTCGATCAGGAAGTTCTTAGCGTCGGCGACATCGTCTTCGTTAAGGGCGACCTGTTCATAATTGGATTGGTTCATGAAGTTGTAGCCAGTGTCATCTTTGTAAAGAAACTGCATTTCGACCGTAGAAATATCGGCCTGTTCGAATTTCTCGCCCTGTTTGAAAGTGAACTCGCGATTCTGGCCAGTGATAAGATTGCGCATCTTGCAACGCGTAAACTGGTTACCTTTACCTGGCTTCACGTGTTGAAAATCTGTGACTGAAAAAGGCTGACCTTCATACAAAAGCTTGAGGCCCTTTTTGAAATCCGAGAGCTGATACATAAGACATCCCTTTAAGTTGCTAAAGCCCGCTAGATTGGCAGCTGGACTAGACCAAAAGTTATGCGGGAATTGGCGGGTTGAGTCAACCTAGTAAAAGCGGCGTTCGTTGATACGTTGCAAAAATGTCTCGAGCATGATGCGTCGCCGGTCGTGTACGGAGCTGGATGAATCTCTTGCTGGATCTTTGGTGGGAAGATCGAAAGCCTCGCTCCCTTGAGTTCTTTTGTGTAGGAGCTTGAGGCGTTTGTCGATCTCCTCATTGCTGCCGAGCTCTGCGCGCGCGGATTTCAAAACTTCCATCGCTTGCTCAAGATCGTTACGAACTGTGAACGCATCGGCGAGCGAGATTGCCCGCTCGATTTCGCGCAATCGCCAAGGTGTATTGCCGGCGGAAATAGCACCGGGAACAGCGCCGGGAACAGTAGGGCGCTCCGGCTCGAGCAGGGTGGGGATAGCCTCAGCTTTTGCCGCGAATATGGGCTGCATTTTAAAAAGCTCATCGTCATATTCATCGGCCGAAAGGAACTCCCATTTACGCACGGCGCGAAGCGCTTTTTCATCGTTAGGATTAATGAACAGGACCATCTTGAAAGCCTTCAATGCATCTTTAGGTCGACGCAATTCAAGAAGTGTTTCGCCAAGTAGAGTTTGTGCGAGCAGATTGTCGGGAGAAATCTGGACCGCTTTTTCGAGTTGAATCAGGGCCTTTGGGCGTTCGCCTTTGGTAATCAGTGTGCGGGCAAAGGCCACCCGACCGCCCGCAAAATCAGGATGAAATTGCACCCCGTTTGCGCATAATTTCAGCGCTTCATCGACTAGTCCCATTTGTCGATAGGCTTCGGCCAAGGGGGCGAAAATGCGAGAGCGCGGGTTCTTTTCGTATTCGATTTGATAACGTTCGACAAACTCAGGATTAACCGTGCTCATGCAGTAATCTTGGCACCTCTCGCCACAAGGATGCAACCCGAGTTTGTGGCTTGGGCTTGAATGAAAATGGGCATTCGGACTTGAATTCGAAAGCGCTACCGGGTTCTATTGAATCTGTAACGCCGCAGGAGGATCTATTTCTAGATCGCAAGCAAGTACACGCTCGGATTCGTCACGGACTCTATCGATGACCACGATTCTTGGTGTTGACCCCGGCAGTCGGGTCACCGGATTTGGTGTGGTACGGACCGACGGTGAATCCGTTATCGAGGTAATATCTTATGGTGTGATTGCGCCGCCGCTAAGCTTGAGCTTTCATGAACGTATTGGCATCATCGCCGGTGAGTTTGAGATTCTACTGGAAAAGCTGCAGCCGCAGATTGCGGTGATCGAGAGGGTTTTTCTTGGTAAGAATGCCGACAGTGCGTTTAAGCTCGGTCATGCGCGTGGGGTGGTTGTGGCTGCTGCGGCGCGGAGCGGTTGTGGAGTTGTTGAATACGCGACTCGTGCGGTCAAACAAGGCATTACCGGTAATGGTAATGCAAGTAAAGAGCAAGTGCAGACGGTACTGTTTTCCGCGCTTGGCATCGGCGAACGATCTGCGGCACTAACGCCAGAGAGAAACATGGCTGATGCGAGCGATGCCTTGGCGTTAGCTTTTTTTCACAGCCGCAATCTTGAGGTTCTACGCAGACTCAAGCGGGCGGAAAGGAATCTATGATTGGCTATCTTCGCGGCAAAGTAGTTGAGACCATGAGTGAGGGTGCAGACGGCGTGCTCACTCTCGATGTGAACGGTGTTGGTTATGAACTTACTTGTTCAGCCAATACTCTTGACGATGTCTTGGTGCTTGGAGGCAAAACTCCACCAGGAGCAGAAGTTCATCTTTGGGTGCAGACCCAGTTACGTGAAGATTCGCTGACACTTTTCGGGTTCTCGACAGCGCTTGAAAAGCGGATGTTCAATTCCCTTCTCAAAGTGAACGGTGTCGGGCCGAAAATGGCCATCAAGATTCTTTCAGCCGCGACGCTTGAGAGCTTAGCCGCCATGATTGAAGCGGGCGATGTGAAGGCGCTTTCGAATCTTCCGAAGGTCGGCAAGAAAACCGCCGAACAATTGATTTTGTCACTCAAGGGTAAGCTCGTATTAACCTCTGAAGAAGCGTCAGCAAGTAAGGGCAAAAGATCCAAGGAGTCGGTAAAATCGCCGCCATTAGGCCGCTTTGATGGTTCGCGTGCCTTGGTGCTTTCAGCGCTGCTCAATCTTGGCTTCCGGCAACAGGAAGTTGAAGCAGTGGTCGAGCAATTATCGAGTGAAATTGATGTTGAGAGCGGCATTCGCCAAGGGCTTCAGGCCTTGGCTGGCGTCTGATTCGGGGCCTGAGTCGGGTCATGAGTCGGGCCATAAGTTCGAGAAGTCTCTTGCGAACCAATGATGGGAGTGATTCAAACGTGGAAACCCTTAAAAATAAGAAAAAATCCACCGGTGGGCGCTACACCCGCGAGCTCTCTGCAGAGGCTGAACTCTTCGGTACCGACTCACTTCTGGCGGTGCCAGAAACAGCGCCCGTAAAGACGTCAGCAGTGTCGTCCGTAGCGTCGTCAGCAGTGTCGTCTGCAGTGTCGTCTGCAGAGCGGGTGATCGACGGTGAACGTCGCGAAGGCGAGCTTACTTGGGAGCATGGACTTCGACCTCAGCGCTTCGAGGATTTTCCTGGTCAGGATCGAGTGAAAGAAAAGATAAAAGTGTTCGTCGAGGCCGCCAAGGGGCGCGGCGAACCGTTGGATCATGTTCTGCTCAGTGGACCTCCCGGGCTCGGGAAAACGACGCTTGCGCATATTATCGCGCATGCCATGGGAGTGGAGATCAAAACGACTTCCGGGCCGGCTCTCGACAAAAAGGGTGATCTCGCGGCGGTGTTGACCAGTCTCAAGCCTAACTCAATTTTATTTATCGATGAGATTCACCGCCTGCAAACCGTGGTGGAAGAATACCTCTATAGTGCTATGGAGGATTACTATATCGATATCGTCACCGGTGACGGCCTTGGCGCGCGTTCGATGAAATTTACTTTGGCGCCTTTCACGTTGATCGGCGCGACCACTCGTGCGGGATTGTTGAATGCTCCGTTTCGCGATCGCTTTGGTATCGTTGAGCGGTTGTCGTTTTATGATAAGGCCACGCTTGCGCAAATCATCACGCGTTCGGCAAGTTTGTTGACGACGAAAATTACGGCTGAGGGCGCGCTTGAAATCGCCAAGCGATCGCGCGGCACTCCGCGGGTGGCGAATCGTCTTCTCAAGCGCGTGCGCGATTATGCTCAGGTTCGATCCGATGGCACGATCGATGCGAAGCTCGCAAGCTATGCGCTTGATCAACTCGAGGTCGATCATCTCGGCCTTGATGACATGGATCGAAAGATGCTGACTTTGATCAATGATAAGTTCGCCGGAGGGCCGGTGGGGATTGAGACTCTTTCCGCGGCACTGGCGGAAGAAAAAGACACACTCGAAGAAGTCTACGAGCCCTTCCTTATTCAAGAGGGGCTCATTCAAAAAACCCCACGCGGCCGCATGATCACCGCGCTCGCCAAAGCGCATCTCGAGGAGATGAAACTTTAGAACTTCATCTCCTCGTTTGAATCTGTTAGGCAAGTGCTTTGCGAATTTCCTCTTGCAGGAGAATTGTATCGGTAGCCCCGGTTTGGGTCGAGGGGTAGAGCCAGTTGTCCTGCTCGACGAAAACCACGCGTCCCTTAAAAGGTTTACGTAGTTGTTCAATGGTTCCATCGCTATAGAATCCAGGAGTTGCAACCGGCAGCGCATGCCCCCAAAGCGTAAGACGCAAATCAGCGACATCGGCTTGTGACAGCTCGAGAAGCGGCAAAACCGATTTTGCGATTTGCGTTTCGAATTTTTTTCGGTACTCGCTATAGGCCTCGGGTGTGTTCAGTTTGGCGCGCATGCCATCGACTGGGAAGGCGCGATAGAAGGTGAGCGCAGTGACGCCCGCTGAACGATCGGCGAAATTAGCCAAAACGAAATCGGTGGCGTTAACCTCGTCTTGCCACTTTTCGAGGTTGCCATATTTGCTCTTGCCGTTTCCGGTCATGAAAAGATCATAAAACAGAGCTTTGGGCTTTTTCTTCAGCAAGAGATTCGCTGTCATGTATGAACGATACTTGATTTTCTTGATGGCATTCACACGCTCGCTTTCAATACCTTCTAAGAATTTGGCGGCGACAAATTTCGGACAACACATGACCACACAGCGGGTATGAATTCGGCGCAAGTTCCGCTCGGCGTCTTCGTACCAAACCTCGGCATGATCGTCGTGAACCTTCACCTTAACGACCAACGCCTGGGTACGCAGGTTTTTCGTCGGTAGCTCGCGAACCAGTCTTTCTAAGAGGACCTCACCGATGCGGGCGTTGCCACCGGCGCCGATGCGAATGGGGTTGGATTCCTGAGCTAGAAAGTTCAACGCCGCCGAGGCGCTGATCTCTTTTGCCGATGCCGCATAAGTCGACCAACAATAATACTCGAGTGCGGTTTCCAGATGCGGCGGCAGGCGTCCGCCTACCACCTCTGACAAGAGCGAATGTAAGCTGTAACGATCATAATACTTTACCGAATCGAACTGACCTTGGTTCAGCGCTGGGATAAACGGAAAGGGTCGATCCTTCTCTTTGCAGAGTGAGCTAAAGAAGGTGTTCATCTTTTCATATTTCGTGGCGAGTTTTGGCTCTGTTTCACCCTCCCAAAAATTCGCGTAGATTTTCCCGTTAAATTCAGCTGGATCCGAAGTCGGGCGACCGACCAAAACTTTTTCGAGATCGAGTTCGTCATAAAATTTGCGCATCGGGGTTCCTGCTCGCGGCAGATCAATATAGGCGGCGCCTATGGAATAGGTTAGATCCCGCCACTGCTGTCCTTTGGCATTGCCGCCGAAGCGTGGGGCCTGTTCAAGAATTATGGGCTGATGCTGTCGATACTCATAGGCGGTAAACAGTCCTGACATTCCGCCACCAATAATGACCATCGGCGCCTTTTCAATTTCGCCTTTAGGTGAATGCGTGGAAAAATACGAATCGAGATTCCAAAGGATCGAGTGCGGGCGAGTGTTGTTGTCGCCAGAAAAAGCTTGAGGAACCTGTTCGCCGGAGAGGCGATCGATGGGGCCATATGTCCTGGTAAATGAATTTAATTGATCCGCCGCCGATTTTGGACTGCCGTCTGCTCCTTGCTCTGGACCCGCTCCTGGAATCGAGGCGCAGCGACTCAAGAGTAACGCCATACTGCCCTGAGCTCCCAACCACAAAAAATCACGACGACCAAGGATCGATTTCCATCGCGGATTGAACGTCATTGGCAAAACTCCCTTTTATAGCGTTATGGTTTAGCTTGAACCATGGCTTTGAGGAGAGCAAAGACTTTCGCAAGGTTGCGGCAGCAAAACACCGCGCATTCGAGGGCGCAGTTTATCGATATTCGATTGAAAGTAGCGGCGAAAATGCGGACAAAAGGTCGTTGATTTGGTGGACGCGATTGTTGTCGGATATGCAAAGAATCGTCAGGCGTCCTTCGTCCGTGATGAGTTTCAAGCGCTGAAAGCCGGGAGTGTAGCTCTCAACGGCGTCAATCAACTGGAGGACACTGTTATCAATAAGTTTTGTTGGTACCACGCCTTTATCGTGTGTGAACATACAGCGCGTGTGGGCATCGACATCAATTGATTTTGGATACGACATGACCTGGCCCTTGATGGCGACCACTTTAGTGCCCTCTGTAACCGCGTACTGAAGCTGCTCACCGGCTTTGACCGTTAGCTTGAGGCGCGACAGCTCTACTTTGTAGAATGGGGCGATTTCGTTTACCTTGCCGGGCGGGATGGCCTCGATGGAGATCGGCTCGCCCTTGACCTTTGCATAGAGTTCGATGATGCGTTCGCAGGCGGGGGCAAAGTCGTCATAGCGTGGTTCGGTATCTTCGCCAGGCAGGCTGCACATGATACCATTGAAGCGTTGCTGGAGTTTCGCGCAGGTGATAGCCGCTTCACTGAGATTCGGCGGCGGAGTCTGGCCGGCACGCACGTACATTTCAGCGTTTTGGCTTTCGTTGAGCGTGTTGAAATAGGCGCGTCTAAATTCCGGTGAACATTCGGCAACTGGTGTCGGTGATGGAGTGGGCGGCGGAGTCGGAGAAGGTGTTGCCGACGGTGTCGGTGTGGGAGTCGCGGTTGGCGACGGTGTCGCAGCAGGAGCCGATGGAACAGGCGCTGCGGCCGCCAAAACAACCGTCGAAGTCATCCACAGAACTCCCAAAATCAAAGCGGCTTTAGTGGCTCGCGTTTGAATTCTGTTTTCCGTGGTGATCATGCTTACTACCCCAGCGAAGCCAACCCGAAGTCTCCGGGAGAGGCTGATGGCAGCCATATTAACTCATCGTGTTATCTTAAGCAAGATACCTATTAACGAGAATCGAAACAGAAGAGTCGCGGGTGCTGAAAAACGTTCACGAGTGTCAGAAAGACGGACAGGTCTGTCCTTCTTTTTGGCCTTCTTTTTGGCCTTCTTTTTGGCTCTCTTTTTGGCTCTCTTTTTGGCCTTCTTTTTGGCTCTCTTTTGCTAGTGGCCCCATCTGCGGTTTCTGTGCAAGCAGAGTCCTTTGCCAAGGTTCTTGGCTTCAGGTGGCGCTTCTACTCGCTCGTCATTACGGCTTGCGTGCTCTTCAGAATCCGGGCTCTAGTCAATGAGCGATTGGCAGCGTAGTCAGTAAGCGTACGCAGGATACCTTAATGATGTTAGCGCTGTTGTTCAAATCGACAAAAGACTTGTCGGCCGAGCAACGCGCCTATCGGGAGATGGGACGGAGCGGATTGGCGAACAATATCATGTCGAACGTAATGGAAGCTGTCCGAAAACGGTCTGCTGTAGTTAAGGCGCATGGAATCGGTTTGACCCGTAAAAGGGTTCACTGTCCGTAGAAAACCTGAAAGGTTTTTGAACCCATCCTCCGAAGGGCCTATGACTTCGAAATCGATTTCGATGGGGACAAGGTCTATCGTTCCATCAGCCTGAATGGCACGCATCGATTGGCGAAGGAATATCTTACCGCTGCCAAACTCGATGAGAGTGCCCATTGAATCGCGAGCGGTAGTAGAGGCTGAGAACGCGACACGATGTTCTTCAAAATGAGTCAAAGACCCGATCGGCGTTCCGTCTTCAGTGACGGAGATCAACATGCATGTAATGGCTAGGTCGATCGATCGACCTGCTGCTGATGCTGAGTGGGCAGTCAGTGCGATTCCCAGGCTAATCAATACAAACAGTTTATTCATTTGCTCTCGCTCTCTTTAACTATTGTTACATCACAGTGAGCCTCGGCTTCTCGCGACCGCTGAAAGATGTAGCACACCTACGGAGGCCTTCAAGGGAGAACCCCATGCAAATACTGCGTTAGAAGGGTGGCGTGCAGCCATACTCCGCTTGTGAATAGTGCGCTTTGGGGCTACGTCGTTGGATGAGTTCGCAATGCTTGAAGTAGAAGACGAAGTCATTGGGTGCACGAATTTTCATGCGTTTGGCGAACATAAACGAGTCAGCGCCGAAGGCTGCGCCATGAATCTTTGCGGTCTCTGGAACCTCCGGATCGGTTCCCATGCGCGTTGTCGGACTGGCGCAAGAAATCAGGTTAAGGCAGATGATCGCGCCTATACCTAAAAAAGTTGTTTTCCCTGCAAGCGTGTGTCTAAGCATATTCGTGTAGGTACTAGTTTATACCTTGAAGATTAAGAAATGCGATGGGTACTAGACGCCGCTTCTTGTGATGGGCGTGTGGCACCCTTTGTTGCACGGCGCTTCCTGCTTTTAACTTACTGTTGCTTGCGAGCCACACTTTCGTGTTTTAGGTGTGGCTTTTTAGCACTCGTTTACCATTTGAGAGCTACCTAATTTAGCTCGACAAATGGCTGGCGGCATTCACCTAGGAATGGGCTGTTTTTGATAAAGCTTAAAAG
>SXGU01412450.1_pt1 | contig 13838 bp, 14 predicted proteins | sample 3174531 | NCBI WGS metagenome assembly SXGU01 (sample SAMN11356863, study PRJNA531348) | freshwater metagenome | isolation source: freshwater sample F1-140 | place: China: Fuxian Lake, Yuxi | collected 2017-12-25 | reverse complement strand
GTAAAGACGCGATCCGGGTGCCCATGATCACCATGAAGGAGCTCACCCGCAGCTTTGACACACAAGGGCGTGAAGTCGCGCTGGCTGCGAGTCAGGTCAAGATCGCCAAACGCTGAGTCTTGATGGCTTGATGAGAAGGGAACAATGGGGGCTTAGGCCTCGATTGTTCCCTTAAGTTTTTCGTCGCACTGAAAAGCCCCTGCGCCGGTGTATGCTACGGGCCCATCGATTTTTTGGGCGCTTCCACGGTGGACCTGACACCGTGGCAAGGCCAATGACCGCCATGTCCTGCACCGCAAAACTCAAGTTGCATAGGTTTCTTGCCCTCCTGATGGTGTCCGTCTTTTGCACTGGGCTGACGGCGGCACAGGCGGCCACGCCGCTCGTTGGAACGGATCGGGCGGCGCCTGCGGTAGCAGCGGCCATCAAAAACCGCATCGTGATTCAGGTCAACGAAGACGGTGCGCGGAAATGGAACGATATCCTCGTCAATGTTCACAACATCCAGGCCGAGATGGGGGCGAAAAATATTGCGATCGCCGTGGTGGCCATTGGCCCGGCCTTGGGTATGCTCAAGGCCGATTCGCTGGCCGCCAATGGGGTTCAGGAGGCGCTTGCGACCGGCGTTGAGTTTGTCGCGTGTGGGAACTCGATGCGGGCGCAGAAGCTCACCAAGGATGACCTCGTGGATGGCGTGACGGTCAGCATCGCCGGTTATGTCGAGATCATGCAGCGCCAGCAGCAAGGCTGGGCCTATCTCAGGCCCTGATCAACGGGGTAATCGTGCGTTCACTTGAATCGGTGGCCATCATCGGTGGCGGCCCGGCAGGGCTCATGGCGGCAGAGGTGTTGGCGGGTGAAGGCCTGTCGGTGGATCTTTACGATGCCATGCCTTCGGTCGGCCGCAAGTTTCTGCTGGCGGGCAAGGGCGGTCTTAATCTCACGCATTCCGAGGCGCACGAGGCCTTTTTGTCGCGCTACGGCCAGCGTCGACCTAACATCGAGCCGTTGCTGGAGGCCTTTGGTGCCGAGGCGCTGCGGGCCTGGGCCGATGGTCTGGGGGTTGAAACCTTTGTGGGTAGTTCCGGTCGGGTGTTCCCGCGGGAGATGAAGGCCGCGCCCTTGTTGCGCGCTTGGCTGCATCGTTTGCGGACGGCGGGGGTGCGTTTTCATGTCCGGCACCGTTGGTTGGGTTGGGATGCAACGGGGACCCGGCTGCGATTTTCCACCCCGGAAGGTGAAACGGCGGTTCAGGCCGATGCCGTGATCCTAGCCTTGGGCGGTGGCAGTTGGGCGAAGCTGGGTTCTGACGGGGCCTGGGTGTCTTTGCTCCGGGCGCGTGGTATCGACATTGCGCCGTTGCAGCCGGCCAACTGCGGTTTTGATCGGGGTTGGAGCGAACACTTTCGCAGCCGCTATGCGGGTCAGCCGCTCAAAACCGTGGTCGCCACGACGCAGACCCAGGATGGCTCATCCCTCCAGCGGCCAGGGGAGTGCGTGATAACCGAAACGGGCATTGAGGGCAGTCTGATCTATGCCTTGGCGGCGACCTTGCGCGACCGTATCGCGGTGGAGGGGAGCGCCATGCTCCATCTCGATCTGGCGCCTGGCAAGTCGCTGGAACGGGTGAGGGCGGAGGTGACGCACCCTCGCGGTTCGCGTTCGTGGTCCAGTCATCTGAAGGGGCATGTCGGGATCAGCGGCGTCAAGGCGGGCCTGCTGCGCGAGGTGTTAGGTGCTGAGGGCTTTGCCGACCCTGTTCGGCTTGCGGCGGCGATCAAGTCCTTGCCGTTGAACCTCGTCGCGCCACGGCCTTTGGATGAGGCCATCTCCACCGCGGGTGGGGTCCGCTTTGAGGCGTTGGATGCGCGTTTGATGCTGCGCGAATTACCCGGTATTTTTTGCGCGGGCGAGATGCTCGACTGGGAGGCCCCTACGGGGGGCTATCTGCTCACCGCCTGTTTCGCCAGCGGGCGTGCGGCAGGCTTGGGTGTGCGGGCGTGGCTAACTGAACAAGGAGTGTGTCCATGAGCAGGATATTGGTTCCCCTCGCGGAGGGGTTTGAAGAGTTGGAGGCCGTTACGGTCATCGACTTGCTGCGCCGCGCGGGGGTGGAGGTGGTGACGGCGGGGTTGCAATCGGGGCCGGTCAAGGCCAGCCGGGGCGTGGTCATCGTGCCGGATGCGTCGATGGATGCGGTGTTGAATGAAGACTTCGACATGATCGTGCTGCCCGGTGGCTTGCCGGGTGCGCATCATCTGCGCGACGACGCGCGGGTGCAGGCGATCTTGAAGCGGCATGCGGCGGCGGGGGCGTATACGGCGGCCATCTGCGCGGCGCCGGTGGCCTTGGCAGAGGCCGGGCTGTTGGTCGGCAAGACGGCGACGAGCTACCCCGGTTTTGTTGAAAAACTGGTTATCGACGATTTCACCCATTCGACCGAGGCGGTGGTGGTGGACGGCCGGGTGGTCACTTCGCGCGGGCCGGGCACGGCGATGGATTTTGCGCTGACCCTGATTGAGCTCTTGTGCGGCAAGGCGCAGCGCGATCAGGTCGAGGCCGGGCTGGTGCGGGCGTGAAACTGGAGCGCGCGCTGGCGGCCTGGGGGAGTGAGGCCTTTGCGGCCACGCTCAAGGCCGAACTGGAAGCGATCTCGCCCGAGGTCTTGGGGCTGCAAAAGGCGGCCAACTGGGCCCTGAAGATCGACGCACCCGTGACGGTGCGGGTGATGTCGGTTCAGGCGGATGCGGTGGCGCTGCAGGCCCGCGTGGGCGTGTTCTTTACGGAGACCATTGCGGGCTGCAATTGCGCCGATGCGCCGATGGAGCAGCCGGTGTATGCCGAGCTGGGCATCGGCATCGACCTCATTACAGCCGAGATGACAGTCACCTTGCTGTAATGAGGATTCCAGAATGGGGCCGGGTCAGTGGCCCTCGACGCAGATCTCGCGCCGCCACACAGCCAGTCCTGTGCGGATCATCAGCAGGCTCATGAGTGCGGTCAGGATGGTCAGTAGCACGAGGCCCAGTCCGCTGTACAAGGCGTCGCCCGTCGCCTTGTACATGAGCAGGGTGGCGATGGTGATGGCCGCGATGGGGAAGGAGTAGGCCCACCAGGACAGGAAGAATTTCAAGCGGGTGAAGTAGGTGGCCTGGACCAGCAGGAGGAGGGTGAAGAATAGCCCGACGAAATACAGCACTTTGGCGAAGGCATCGATTTCACCCACGAGGTGATACCACGAGATGAACCCGACTGCCGGCGGCGCGATGAAGATGAACAGCGTCGGGATGAGGCGCTCGGGCAGGCTGGGGTGGAAGATCAACCGGTAGAACAGGATGGCGGTGAGCACCGGCCAGAAGAACACGCCGAGGCTGAAGAAAAACCAGGAGATGTCGGCCGGGGCGTGGTGCAGCCCGGCGATGGGCACCAGAATGTTGCCGACTACCGGGATGAACCAAGCCGGATTGAGGTGAGCGATTTCGTATTTGCTGTGCTGGATCCAGGACGAAAGCACGAACAGCGTGATCACGAGGTGCAGGGCCGTGCCTACACTCCAGAGCCAGAAAGAGAGCGTCTCGGCCATGGGCAACACGGCGATGGACAGCAGCAACAGGCCGATGGAAAAAGTTGGCACAAAGGCCAGTTTCACCGGGTGCCGTATTTCAGCCAGGACATCGCTCCGATATTTCAGGAACTTGCTCAGGTACAGGAGGGAGAGGCCCACAAACATCAAGCCCGCAATGGCGGTCAGCCAGGGGCTGATGGCGAGATCAAGCGCAAAGATCTGCTCGGCGCGCATCCAGGCGATGGCGAATCCGCTTAAGCCCATGACGGTAGCGAACCAGGATACGGGAAGGTTTTTGAGGCGAGAGGCTTCGGTGCTCATGTGGACGGTCTCCTTGAAGAATCACTGGTATGAACAGCAATTATATAAGCAAACAATTATTTTATGGGGTTTGAATCGGCCTATCTGAATGAATCGCGCGGGCTGTTAAGGTGTGGCGGATTTAAGGGCGTCGTGCAGGTCGCGGTAACACTGCCAGCGGCGCTTGCTAATGCGGCCTTCCGCCACGGCCGCTGTGATCGCGCAACCGGGTTCCTGCAAGTGACGGCAGTTGTAAAAGCGACAATGGCCGATCAGCGGAGCGAAATCGGGGAAGTATTCGCTTAAGTGGTCGATGTCCAGATGAGCGAGCCCGAAGGACTGCATGCCGGGCGAGTCGATCAGCCGCCCTGCTTCCGGCAGGGCGTGGCTATTGGCGTGGGTGGTGGTGTGGCGGCCAGCGTCCAGTGCAGTGGAAATGTCACCGGTCTTGGCGCAGGCATCGGGAACCAGTGCGTTGAGCAAGGTGCTTTTGCCCACACCGGAGGTGCCCACCAGGACGGAGGTCTTGCCGTTCAACATGGCAAGCAGTGCCGTCAAGTCCCCCTGTGCGGACAGTGTCAGCAGCGGGTATCCCATGTCGCGGTAAGACGCCAGACTGGCGGCGTAGGCGGCCGTCTCCGTCAGATCGGCCTTGTTGACGACCAGAATGGCGGGGATGCCGGCCGCGGCTGCCGCGATCAGGCAGCGATCGACGAGTTCCGGGCGGGGTGCGGGGACGGCGGCAGTGACGATGACGGCCTGATCGACATTGGCAGCAACCAGTTTGCTGCGCATTTCGTCGGAGCGGTACAGGAGGTTGCGGCGCGGCGCGATCGTCTCGATGACGCCTTCGCCCGGGCCGATCACGGTGAACTCAACCGTATCGTTGCAGGCGACGCCAGCCTTCTTGCCGCGAATGACGCAGGCGTATTTTTCTCCGGAATCCGTCTCGACGCTAAAGCGTTTGCCGTGGGCCGAGACGATCAGTCCTTGCATTACAGCGCGAACAGGGCGTCGATCTTGGCGGCGCAGATGAAGTCGGATTCGGACAGGCCACCGATGGCGTGGGTGATGTATTCCACCCGGCAGGTGTTCCAGCCCACTGTCAGGTCCGGGTGGTGGCCTTGTTGGTGAGATACCCAGGCCACGGCGTTGACGAAGGTCATGGTGACATAGTGGTCGTCGAATTTGAATTCGCGGCGCAGTTTGCCGTCGGTGAGGGTCCAGGCGGGATCCAGCTTGGGTCGCAGGGCCTCGATTTCGGTCTCGGTCAGCGGGGGGATGCCGCCTTCACAGGGTTTGCACTTGCCCTTGGCCAGGTCGCAGAAAACTTCACTCATGATGTCCTCACTTGAATTTGTAAAACTGTCCGTTGAGATAGACGCCCAGATTGGCCTCGTCCTCCGGGAACAGGTCAAGGGCCAGCATGCTGTTGCAGGCGGTGATTTGCTGGCTGAGATGTTGGGCCGACTTTACCTTGCGGTTGGCGCGGGTGTAGATCGAGTTGCCGTCTCCGCCGAATTTGGTTGTATGACAGGCGGCGCATTTTTGCGTGTGGGTTGCCTTGCCCTGGCTGGCATTGCCGGCGGTGGCCCAGGCGGGCGCGGTGGCGAGAAGCAGGGTGGCGATGATCAGGGTGCGCATGGTCGTTCTCCTCAGGCGGTGAGTCGTTGTAGTTGGCCGATGCGTTCGGTCGGCTTTGGATGAGAATCGTAAAACAGGGCGTAGAGTGGATCCGGTGTGAGCGTCGAGGCATTCTCACGATACAGCTTGAGCAGGGCAGCAATCAAGTGTTGGGCGCTGCTGTGCTGGGCGGCGTAGCGGTCAGCCTCAAATTCATGGCGTCGCGAGCTGGCCGAGAACAGGGGCGAGAACGGGAACAACAGGACGGGCAGGATGAGGATGAAGAGGGCCAGTGCGGTGGCGTCACTGGGGCTGCTGACCCCCAGGCTGGCATAGAAAACGGGCATCTGTTTGAGTTGAGCCAGCAGGTAGAGGAGACCCAGACTGAGGGTAAACATCATCGCCAGGCGTTTCCGGATGTGTTGATGGTGGGCGTGACCCAGCTCGTGGGCCAGGACGGCCTCGGTCTCGGCTGGGTTGATCTGGTCCAGCAGGGTGTCGTAGAACACGACGCGACGCGAGGCGCCAAAGCCGGTGAAATAGGCATTGCCATGGCTGCTGCGGCGGGAGCCGTCCATGACAAAGACACCCGAGGCGTGAAAGCCGCAACGCCCCAGCAGGTCTTGGATGCGGGTCCGCAATTCGCCCTCGGGGAGGGGCGTGAACCGGTTGAAGAGCGGCGCGATCAGGGTCGGATAGAGGCTGAGCAGGGTGAGGTTGAAACCGGCCCAGGCCAGCCAGGCCCATAGCCACCAGCGTTCACCGGCCATCCCCATCAACCAGAGGATCAGCAGGATCAGCGGCAGACCCATGGCGAGCCCCACCAGCGTCTGGCGCACAACATCGAGGAGATAACCGCGCGGGGTCTGGCGGTTGAAGCCAAAACGGACATCAATGACAAATTGGCGCCATAGGTCAAAGGGCAGGTCGACCAGTGACGAGACCATTGCCAGGCTGATAAGGAGTAGGGCCCCATGCCAGAGTTCGCCCAGGGACAGTGACTGCATCCAGGCATATTGGAGGGGGTCCGTCAGCGTGTGAAGGAACTGCAACCCGCCTCCCAAGGTCAGGGTGAGCAGAAGGAGGGCTTCAACCGGAAGTTGAAGGCGCGCCAATCGGGTCTTGGCCAGGGTGTAGTCGGCCGCCTTCTGATGGGCCTCCGGGGTGATGGTGTCTGCAAAGACGGTCGGCGGCGTGGTGCGGTGGCGCGTGACATGGCGGATTTGCCGTGTGGCCAGCCAGAAACGCAGGACCAGTCCAACGCCGAAAAGGGCCAAAAAAATGAAGGTCAAGAGCGAAGGAAAGGGGAGGCTGGACGGGTCCGTCAGGGTTTGCATGGGGCGATTCCGGAGGCGGTTCCGAAGGGGGTGGATGTGGGCCCGCCGTTGGCGGGGGTGGGCCCGCCGATGGCGGGGAGTCGCCCGATTATGCCATAATAGAAGATCCCCGCTGACGGTGCCCGCAATGCCCAAAGACAATACCCATCTGGTCTGGATTGATATGGAAATGACCGGTTTAAAGCCCGATTCAGACCGTATTATCGAGATCGCCCTGGTGGTGACCGACAAGGATCTGAACCTCGTTGAAGAAGGGCCAGTGCTGGCCGTCCACCAGACCGACGCGGTGTTGGCCGGGATGGACAAGTGGAATCAGGGCACACATGGCAAATCCGGTCTGATTGATCGCGTCAAGGAGTCTGTCCTGGATGAGGCGACTGCTGAGAAGGCTATGCTGAAATTCATGAAGAAACATGTGCCGGCGCGCAGTTCGCCCATGTGTGGCAATTCAATCTGCCAGGACCGGCGCTTTCTGGCCCGTTATATGCCCGATCTGGAGGCATGGTTCCATTACCGCAACCTGGATGTCTCCACCCTGAAGGAACTGGCGAAGCGCTGGAAGCCGACCGTGCTGACGGGGTTTGAGAAGGAAAACAAACATACGGCGTTGGCCGACATCTATGAGTCGATTGCTGAGCTGAAACATTATCGCGAGTCGTTTATACGGCTTCAGGACTGATTTTTATTTGTAAGGAATTTTCCATGAACAAAGGTACTACTTTCGAGTGTCAGGTGACCCCGCGCGTGCCGCAGCGCCTGCAACGCCTGCAGGATCTCGCCGATAACCTGTGGTATGGCTGGGAACGCCCGGCGCGCAGCCTGTTTTCGCGCCTGCAGCCCAAATTGTGGGAGGCGGTTGGTCACAATCCCAAGGCCTTTTTGAAGCGGATTGACGAGAGCCGCCTGGAAGAGGCCGCGAAGGATTATGTCTTCCTCGACAATTACAACCGGGTGCTGTCCTCGTTTGATACCTACATGAGCGCATCGTTGGAGCGCAATGAGGATCTGAATTTCAAGGATGGCGATCTGATTGCCTATTTCTGTGCCGAATTCGGTTTCCACGAGAGCTTCCCGATCTACTCCGGCGGCTTGGGCATCCTGGCGGGCGACCATTGCAAGACGGCCTCTGACTTGCGTTTGCCGTTTGTGGCTGTGGGCCTCTTGTATCGCCAGGGTTATTTCTCGCAGCGCATTGACGGCGACGGTAACCAGGTCGCGACCTACAACGACTCAAATTTTGACGATTTGCCGGTATCTCCGGCTCTGCGCCCGGACGGGAGCGAGGTCCATGTGCAGATCGAGTTCCCCGGCCGCATGGTTGAGGCCAAGGTTTGGAAGGCCCGGGTTGGACACATCACCCTGTATCTGCTGGATACCAATCTGGAGGTCAATGGCGAGGCGGACCGCCATATCACCCACCAGTTGTATGGGGGAGATAAGCACACCCGCATTCAGCAAGAGATTGTGCTGGGCATCGGCGGGATGCGCGCCTTGAGCGAGCTGGGTATCCAGCCCTCTGTTTTTCATATCAACGAAGGCCACGCCGCCTTTTTGGTGCTAGAGCGTGTGCGTCAATTGGTCAAGCAAGGCCTGCCTTATGAAGCGGCCGTCGAGGCCGTTGCGGTCAATACGGTCTTTACCACGCACACCCCGGTGCCGGCCGGGCATGACCACTTCCCCGAGGCAATGATCTGGGAGTATTTCGCGCATTGCTGCACCGATCTGGGGCTGACACGCGAGACCTTCATGTACATGGGCGGGGGTGAGCATGATTTCAACATGACGCGTCTGGCCCTGATCGGTTCGCGTCATCACAACGGGGTTTCGCGCATCCATGGCGGCGTTTCGTCGGATATCCTGTCCGATATGTGGCCGCAGATTGCCCCGGAAGATTCACCGATGGATTACATCACCAACGGGGTTCATGTGCCGAGCTTCCTGGCCCAGGACTGGCAGGACTTGTTTGACAGCCGTTTGGGCTATGAATGGCGTCGGCGTGTGACCGATGTCGATTATTGGCAACATCTGGAGGCCTTACCGGATCACCAGTTCTGGACGGTACATCAGACGCAGAAGTCCTTGTTGCTGGATTATGTGAATCAAGTGCTTACGCAGCAGCATCAGCGTAACCACGGCTCACAGGCTCACCTTGACCGCATCCTGAAATTGGCTGATCCGCTCAACCCGAATGTCCTGGTGATCGGCTTTGCCCGTCGTTTCGCGACTTACAAGCGCGCGGCCTTGTTGTTTGAAAACATCGACTGGTTGCGCACCTTGCTTAACGATGCCAACCGTCCGGTGATCTTCCTTTTTGCGGGCAAGGCGCATCCGGCAGATCGTCCGGGACAGGAATTGATTCGTCGTATCCATCAGCTCTCGTGTGAGCCGGAGTTCGAAGGCAAGATCCTGATGCTGGAAGGCTACGACCTTGCCCTCTCGCGTCGTTTGGTGGCGGGCTGCGATGTCTGGCTCAACAATCCTATTTATCCGCTGGAGGCCTCCGGTACCTCGGGTATGAAGGCGGCGATGAATGGAGTGCTCAACCTGTCCGTGACCGATGGCTGGTGGGATGAGGGCTTTGACGGAACGAATGGTTGGGCGATCAAGCCGGCGCCGGAGTGGTACGACGACGCGCGGCGCGACCGCGAAGACAGCCGCACCTTGTACGAGCTCCTGCAGGACAAGGTGATCCCGCTCTATTACCAGAAGAATGATCTGGGTTTCTCGCCGGGCTGGGTGCGGATGGCAAAACGGTCCATCGCCACCTTGTTGCCGACCTTCAGCTCCTCGCGCATGGTGAGCGAGTATGTGCACAAGTTCTATGTCCCCGCCTCCGAGGTGGGGCGCCGGTTGCACGAGAATGACTATGCGGGGGCCCGCGAACTGGCTTACTGGAAACAGCGGATACGCACCGGGTGGGGTGGAGTCTCGGTTCGCCTGTTGTCGGAAATGCCCCGGAACCTGGCCTATGGTGATCAGGTGACCGTGCGCGTGGCCGTGAATCTGGATGGATTGAGCCCGGATGATGTCCGTGTCGATCTGCTGCAGAGCCGTGGCTTTGGTGAGCGCGAGGTGCAGCACGAGATTTCGCTAACGCATGTGGGTAGCGAAGGCAATGAGGCGATCTTTGATGTCGTGCATACACCGGACTGGTGCGGTCGGATGAAGTTCCAGGTGCGTGTTTATCCCTCCCACGGGTTGTTGACCCATCGTTTCGAGATGGGCCTGATGATCTGGCTTTGATCGGGTGAGAGCCTGATTCATACAGGCCCGCGCCGTGAGGCGTGGGCCTTTTGTTTAGTGATGTTTTTGTTTAGTGCTGTGACTGCGCGATGAGTTGCGCATATAGCGCGGCGTATTCCCGGGCGCTCTTCTCCCAACTGGAGTCCTTGCGCATGGCAGTCTGTTGTAGGCGGCGCCAGAGTGCGGGGTCATGATAGGCGGCCAGAGCGCGTTCAACAGTCAACCAAAGGGCGTGTGCGGTGTCGCCGATGAAGCTGAAGCCGTCCACGCCGTCCGTGACGCTGTCGGCCAGTCCGCCGGTATCGCGAACCACGGGCAGTGTGCCGTAACGCTGGCTGTACATCTGGTTAAGGCCGCAGGGTTCAAAGCGGGATGGCATCAGGAACAGGTCGGCGCCGGCCTCGATGCGGTGCGAGAGGCCTTCGTCGTAGCCGATGAAGGCGGCTACCTGCTTCGGATACTGGTTGGCCAGTTGTCTGAATCCGGCCTCCAGGAGAGGTTCTCCGGTGCCGAGGATGGCGATCTGCCCGCCACGAGAGAGGATGCCGGGTGCAATCTGCAAGACCCAATCCAGACCTTTTTGATGGGTGAGCCGCGAGACGACGCCGAACAGGGGGGCATCGGCCGACGGGGTTAGACCCAGTTCGGCTTGCAGGGCTGTTTTGCAACGGCGTTTCCCGGCCATTGCCCGGTAGGTGAAGTTGTGTGCCAGGTGGAGGTCGCTGCTGGGGTTCCAGTCGGCCGTGTCGATCCCGTTGAGGATGCCGGTGAGGTGATGGTTGCGTTGCTGCAGCAGGCCTTGCATGCCCATGCCCAGGGTTTCGTTCTGGATCTCCAGGGCGTAGTGGGGGCTGACGGTGGTAATCCAGTCGCTGTAAAACAGACCCGCCTTGAGGAAGGAGAGGCTGCCGTAGTACTCGATCCCTTGGATGGAAAAGCTCTCGGCCGGCAGGTCGAGGGTGGGCAGGATGGCGGGCTCATACACCCCCTGGAAGGCTAGGTTGTGGATGGTGATCAGGCTGGGAATGGGACGGCCGGCAAAGTGCAGGTAGGCGGGGGCCAGGCCGGTCTGCCAATCGTTGACATGTAGACAATCGGGTTGCCAGTCGAGCGGGCTGTCCGGCTTGCACAACTGCGCGGCCACTTGCGAGAGCAACGCAAAACGCTGGGCGTTGTCGGCATGATCCATCCCGTTCGTGTCTTGATAAGGGCCGCCCGGGCGCTGATAGGCCTGGGGTGCATCGAGGACATAGACGGGGGTGCGGGTGTCTGGCATGTGTCCGGCCAGCAAGCGCGCCGGACCGAGGCGTGTGGTGGGCAGCGTCGCAATCGGGGTCAGCGTCCCGCAGCGTTCCAGCACGGCGGGATAGCCGGGGACCAGGATGCGGCAATCGAGGCCCAGTTCTCGCAGGGCAGCAGGCAAGGAGGAGGATACATCCGCCAGCCCACCCGTTTTGATCAGGGGCCGAACCTCAGAGGTGACGAATAGGATTTTTTGTGGGCGCAGCATGGTAGAAAACCTCCCGAAATATGGCTCCTATTATAAGAGCCTTGCGTTCAGGACGGGGTATCCTTAGGGAGCCGCTGATCAATTCCAATTCCGTCATTCCGGCGAAGGCCGGAATCCAGTCAAAACAACAGCATGGACACCGGCCTGCGCCGGTGTGACGAATAAATCAGTATGTCCTTAGCGGGGATCGCTGCCTTCCGTCGGGGTGGCGGGGCGCGGGCGCTTTTCGACGCGCAAGGTCAGTTGAAGGCGGTTCTGCGAACGGAGAACCTGGATCGTGGCCGGGCGACCAGGCTTCAGGATGGATATTTGGGTCATGAGATGTTCGGCGTTATGGATATCCTGCTGGTTGACGCTGAGGACAAAATCACCCGGCAGTATGCCCGCCCGCTCGGCGGGGCCGCTGCGCAGGATGCCGGTGATGAGTGCGCCACGGGTTTCCTTGATCCCCAAGGTGTCGGCGGCTTCCGGGGTGAGATCGCTGATCTCCACGCCGATCCAGCCTCGAGTGACTTCGCCCTGGGTGATGATCGATTCCATGACTTGACGCGCCATGGAGACGGGTACGGCGAAGCCGATGCCCTGATTCCCGCCGCTGCGTGAAAAAATGGCTGAATTGATGCCGACCAGGCGGCCAGCCGTGTCCACGAGGGCGCCCCCGGAGTTGCCCGGGTTGATGGCGGCATCGGTTTGGATAAAGTTCTCGTAAGTGGTGAGGCCGAGGTGCTTGCGTTGCAGTGCCGAGACAATGCCGAGGGTGACGGTCTGGCCGATGTTGAAAGGGTTGCCGATGGCCAGCACGATGTCGCCGACCCGAAGGCTGTCTTCTGGGGCAAATTCGATGGCGGGCAAGTTGTTGGCTTTGACGCGCAGTACGGCGAGATCAGTGTCCGGGTCGCTCCCGATCAGGCTGGCAGGGAAGCTGCGACCATCGGCTAGCGCAACACGGATGGCATCGGCCGCCTCGATGACATGGTAGTTGGTGAGGATGTAGCCATTGGGGCTCAGGATGACACCGGAACCCAGCCCATCCATTCCGGAAGTCCGTGTGCGGGGGGCGTTCTGGGAGGTGTGCAGGCTGACGATGGCGGGCATGGCGCGCTCTGCAGCCAGCGCATAACCAGAGTGAATCAGGGCTGGAGGTGTCGGCGGCGGCGTGCTGGATTTGATCTGGGTGGGGGCCGGTAAGATCCCGGGCCAGAGGCGATCAACGGCGAGCGCCGCTACCAGGATGAGAAGCACCACGGCGCAGGTCTGCGCGAAAATCAGCCAGGCGGAGCGGTAGGTCGGAGGCAGCATGATGTCGGTGATTATAGCCACGAGGGTTTTGCCATGGTGGGGCTTCTTTAAGCGCCTCGTGTTTTGAAGTAGAATAGCGCGTTTTTTAGGGTTACGGATCCGACGATAACCCGGTTTGTCGCTCAGATGGCAGACCTGATTGAACGAATTTTACAATATCTAATTGCATTGATTGCACTGGGGTGAGTATGAACGAGATGGCTGTAGACCCGTCTAAACGCCGATTTCTGGTGGCCATGAGCAGCGCTGTGGGTGGCATTGCGGCTGCGGGTGTGGCGATTCCTTTTGTTGCCAGCATGACGCCTTCGGCGCGGGCCCTGGCGGCGGGTGCGCCGGTTGAGGTGGATCTGTCCCAGGTCGAGCCGGGCATGATGCTGACGGTTGAGTGGCGTGGAAAGCCGGTCTGGATCGTCAACCGTACACCGGAAATGCTGGCGATGCTGAGCAAGCACGACGATCGTCTGGTGGACTCTGCGAGCGAACAGACCCAGCAGCCGGACTACGCCAAAAACCCGAACCGTTCGATCAAGCCGCAGTATCTGGTGGCCGTGGGGATTTGTACCCATCTGGGCTGCTCACCGACCTATCGCAAGGAGATCGGCCCGGCGGATCTGGGCGCGGACTGGCCGGGCGGTTTCTTCTGCCCTTGCCACGGCTCCCGTTTTGACCTGGCTGCGCGAGTCTTTGCCGGTTCACCCGCTCCCACTAATCTGGTCATCCCGCCGCATCATTATGTCTCCGATGCGCGGCTCCTGATTGGTGAAGATGCCAAGGCCTAGTCCCTCAAGGCCCCGGTTACAACGATAACAACATCACTGCAATTAATAGGAGAGCATCAGGATGCAAAACCTGCTCAACTGGATCGACGCGCGGTTTCCGCTGACGGCGAGCTACAAGGCGCACTTGTCCGAGTACTTCGCGCCCAAGAACTTTAACTTCTGGTATTACTTCGGTTCCCTGG
>SXGU01209460.1_pt1 | contig 13838 bp, 18 predicted proteins | sample 3174531 | NCBI WGS metagenome assembly SXGU01 (sample SAMN11356863, study PRJNA531348) | freshwater metagenome | isolation source: freshwater sample F1-140 | place: China: Fuxian Lake, Yuxi | collected 2017-12-25 | reverse complement strand
CCTTTGCCCACGGCGTGCTGAATGACGGTGTGCTGACCGGCGACCTGCACCTGCGCGGCGGCGGCGATCCCAAGCTGACCTACGACCAGTTCGGCCGATTGCTGCGACAGATTCGTGCGCGGGGCATTCGCGAAATTCGCGGCGACCTGGTGCTCGATCGCAGCGCCTTTGCCATCAATGGCACCGACCCGGCTCGCTTCGACGCACAGCCGATGCGGCCCTACAACGTCGCGCCGGATGCGCTGCTGGTGAATTTCAAGGCGGTCACGCTGCAACTGATTCCCGACCTTGCGAACAGGAAACTGATCGTCGCCATGGAGCCGGCGCCGGCCAATCTCGACCTGATCAACCAGGTCACATTGGTTAATGGCAACGGTAACGGCTGCGGCGACTGGAAGGAAAAGCTGCGCGCCGACACCTTCAGCCACGGCACGACGACGCGCCTGGTGCTGACCGGCGTCTTCCCCCAAAGCTGCGGCGAGCAGCGCTGGAACATCGCCGTGATGGACCATCCGCAATTCGTGCTCGGCGTTTTCCTCCAGTTGTGGGCGGAACTCGGCGGCTCGCTGACCGGCGGCGTGCGCGACGGCACGGTGCCGGCCGATGCGCGCGCAGTCGCCGTGTCGCCATCGCCGACTCTTGCCGAGGTGGTGCGCGACATCAACAAGTTCTCCAACAACGTCATGGCGCGCCAACTGTTCCTGACGCTCGGCCTGGAAGCCGGACGCCGTCCGGCAAGCGCGGAAGACGCCGATGCGGCGATCCGTTCCTGGCTCGACGCGCGCGGCCTCGGCGTCCCGGAGCTGGTGCTGGAAAACGGCTCCGGCCTGTCGCGCCGCGAGCGGATTTCCGCCGAAGGCCTGGGGCGCGTGCTGCAGGCCGCGTGGCGCAGTTCGGTGATGCCGGAGTTGATGGCGTCCCTGCCGGTGACGGCCACCGACGGCACGATGAAGAAGCGCCTCAAGCAGAACGGCGTTGCAGGACAAGCGCATATCAAGACCGGTTCGCTGGAAGGCGTGCGCAGCATCGCCGGCTATGTCCTCGATAAAACCGGGCGGCGTTGGATCGTGGTGTTCTTCGTCAATCACGTCCATGCCGGCGGTGCACAGCCCGCGCAGGACGCCTTGCTCGACTGGGTGTACGCCGGCAAATGAAACGGCTGCTGCTGCTTTGCGCCGGCTTCGCCTACATGGTGCTGCTGATCGAAGCGCTGCACGCCGCTGTGGCGTGGTGGAAAGGCGAGCTGGCGCAACCGGGCTGGAGCGACATCGCGCTGATCGCCGTGCTGCCGCTGCTGGTCTGGATCTGGTGGCGCTACATCTCGCCCTTCGGCCAGCCCGAATGCCAGAAATGCACGCTGCCGCCCGAAACCGACAAGCCGCAGTGACGCCTTGCCCCTGCGGCCGCCCGCTCGCCTATGCGGCCTGCTGCGGCCTGCTTCATGCGGGAAGCCCGGCGCCCGATGCCGAGTCGCTGATGCGTTCGCGCTACAGCGCCTATGTGCTCGGGCTGGAGGACTACCTGCTCGCCACTTGGCATGCGTCCACGCGTCCCGGCGCGCTGAATCTCGCTGCCGAGCCGCAACCGAAATGGCTGGGGCTGGAGGTCAACGCCGGCACGCAAACCGGTGACAGCGCGACCGTGGAGTTCGTCGCTCGCTGCAAGCTCGGCGGACGCGCGCAGCGAATGCACGAAATCAGCCGCTTCGTGCGCGAGGATGGGCGCTGGTATTACGTCGATGGCATGATTGACGGCGAAGCAACCCCCACACAGGCCAACCCTGGGCCGAGAGTCATTCTGACCGGATAAGCCGCACGCTCGATCGCGCATTGCGCCATCGAGTTCATGGAGGCCGACGGAACAGCGTCGCAGTTTGAGTAGAGGCCAACATCACGGCAGCGCGAGATCTAGCAGGCGGCTCAATTCAACACCGAGCACGATGAACCAGACGAAGATCGATATGCCGACGCCGGCGGCGGCGATGTCCTTGATGACCTTGATCTTCTCGTTGTGGCGCGTCTCGACGAAATCGCAGAGGGCCTCGATCGCGCTGTTGAAGATCTCGGCAACCAGCACGAAGGCGGTCACGACGAGGATCAGCAGGAAATCCACCCAGGCGCGCGCGCCGAAGGCGACTGCAAGCACCACCACCGAAGCGATCAGCTTGTAGGTCACCGACCAGTCATAGAGCACTGCGTAGCGCAGCCCGGAATAGACGGTGCGGATCTTGCGCAGCGGGTGGTAGCCGGCATCGCCGGTGCCGAGGAATTTGTGTCTCATCGTGTTGTCTCCCGCCAGGCCGGCAGACGACGCAGCAGCAAAACCCAAAGGCTTGCGAGCATTGCGCCGGCGACGACGTCGCTCGGAAAGTGAACTTGCAGATAGAGTCGCGAGGCAATCACCACGGTCACGGCGGCGAGGAGGACGGCGATCTCGATCCGGCCCGTCGACGCCCCCGGCCGAAGCACCCAGGCCAAGGCAAAGGCGGTGACCTGCAGGGCATGGGCACTGGGAAAGCTCCAGTCTTCGGGCATCGGAATCAGCGGCGGAAACAGGTCGGGCCGCGGCCGCGCCGCGATCAGTTTGACCAGGTGTCCGAGCGCGGAGGCGCTGATCAGGGCCAGCGCGACGAAGGCCGCGCCCCTCTCGCCGCGCCGCCGCCACCAAAGCAGCATCGCCAGCGGCAGCAGCACCGCCAGCGAACCGAACCAGGTGACGGCGCGGAACAGGCTGTCGAGCCAGCCGGCACGCATCGAATGCAACAGCGCCAGACCGCCGGCATCCCAGGAAATCATGGCTTCCATGCCTGTCGCTTACACCCTGCTGCGATCGGCTGCTGCGCGTTCCAGCTTTTCTTTGCGCAGCGACATCCCGATCGAGATGCCGATGAAGGTGGCGACCACGGCCAGCGAGAAGCCGATCGGGATCTTGTAGAGGTCGATCAGCAGCATCTTGACGCCGATGAATACCAGCACCGCGGCCAGGCCGTACTTGAGCAGCGAAAAGCGGTCGGCCATGTCGGCCAGCAGGAAGTACTTCGCGCGCTGGCCGAGGATGGCGAAGACGTTGGAGGTGAGGACGATGAAGGGATCCGCGGTGATGGCGAAAATCGCCGGGATCGAATCGACGGCGAAGATCAGGTCCGATATTTCGACCAGGATCAGCGTCAGGAACAAGGGCGTGGCGTAGCGCACGCCGTCCTTCCAGACGAAGAATTTCTCGCCGTGCAGTTCGTCGCTGATTTTCATGTGGCCGCGCAGCCAGCGGATCAGCGGGTTGTTCGCCATGTCAGGCTTTTCCTCCGCGAACCACCACATCTTGATGCCGGTGACCAGCAGGAAGGCGCCGAAGATGTAGAGCAGCCAGTGGAACTGGGTGATCAGCCAGGCGCCGGCAAAGATCATCACCGTGCGCATGACGATGGCGCCGAGCACGCCGAGCACCAGCACGCGCTTCTGCAATTCCAGCGGGATGCCGAAAAACGAGAACAGCATAAGCCAAACGAAAACGTTGTCGATCGCCAGCGATTTTTCGATCAGGTAGCCGGTGGCGAACTCGAGCGACTTTTGGTTGGCCACCTCGCGCCCGGCGCTGCCGTCGAGGTGCCACCAGAGCGCCGCCGCGAACAGGAAGGACACCGACACCCAGATCGCCGACCAGGTCGCGGCCTCCCGGAACGACACCTTGTGCTGCTTGCCACCACCGACCACGAACAGGTCGATCGCCAGCATCACCAGGACAATGGCGAGGAATCCCGCCCACATCCACCACGTACCGATGGTTTCCATTTCGCGTTCTCCGTGTCTGGTCCGGCTCGCCGTTTCGCCTGCCGCGCGGGGCCGCTTCAGCGCGCGCCGCGTTCCGGACGGGCGGCGTGCCATTCCTCCAGCGCGGGCACGAGGTCGTCCAGGGCGTCGACGATACGCACCCCCGCGATGGCGCGCCGAGGACCGGCCAGGCCGGCCCCCCCGGCCCAGAGCTCGACATGGGCCGGCAGCGCGGCACGCAGCTCGATCAACGCATCGCGCGCCTTGCGCCAGGGATAGGCGCCCGAAAACGACAAGGCGACGATGTCGGTCGCCGTCGCGCTCGTCGCTCCCACGATATCGGCGATGGGAGTGCCGGTACCGAGCGAGACGCAGCCGGCACCCCGCACCGCGAGCAGAGCCTCGACCAGCAGCAAGCCCAGTACATGGTCCTCCTCCTTGACCGTGGTCAGCAGCACGCGCGGCTTCGCATCGCGCACGCCGAGACCGAGGATCGCCGAGCGCAGCAGGTTCTGCACCTGCTCGGTGTACAGGTGCTCCTCGTAAACCTCAAGTTCGCCGTTCATCCAGCCGTCGCCAACGCGCTGATTCAGCGCCGGAACCGTATGGGTGGCGAAGCGCGCCAAGCCCTCGCGCGCCAAGCGCTGGGCGAGTTCGCCGCGCAGGCGTTCAGGCTCGCGCTGGCGAAGCAGGGGGATCAGCCACTCTGTCGCCGTGTCGCCGCCCGCCACCGCCACCGGCTGCCCGCCCAGTTGCGCATCCAGCACCTCAAGCGCTTGGCCCAGCAGCTTGCCGGGACGCCCTCCCCGGTCCATCAGGCGCTTGACCAGGCGCAGCCGCGCCACCTGGTCCGCCGGATAAACCCGCTCGCCGCAAGCATCGCGCAAGGGCTGCGGAAAGCCGTAGCGCCGCTCCCAGACGCGCAGGGTGTCTTTCCCGAGTCCGGTGTCGCGCTCTACGGCAGCGATGCTGAATCCGCTCACCGGGGCGCTCGGGGCTACAGGCTGAGAATTGTCCATGAAATTATTTTATGTCTAAGACAAACGAGTTGACAAGTGGAATTTCAGGCCGTATCTTACGGCCATATTCAGTATTTGTCTAGGACAATATTATGAGCCTACAAGGTTTAACCAAGCTTTTCCTGATCGCTGCCGGTCTCTTTTCGGCGCTGCCCGCTGCCGCCGCGAGCTGCCCGGCCCTTCTCGACCATAGCTTCCCGCGCCTGCAGGACAGCGCGCCCCAGTCGCTTTGCCAGTACCAGGGCAAGGTGATCCTGGTGGTCAACACCGCCAGCTTTTGCGGTTTCACCGGCCAGTATGAAGGACTTGAAGCTGTCTACGACAAATACAAGGATCGCGGCCTGGTCGTGGTCGGCTTTCCGTCCAACGATTTCGGCGACCAGGAACCGGGCAGCAACAAGGAGATCGCCGATTTCTGCCGCATGACCTACGGCATCAAGTTTCCGATGATGGCCAAGACCGACATCGCCGCGCCAAAAACCCACGCCTTCTTCAAGCAACTGATTGCCAAGAGCGGGACCGCGCCGAAGTGGAATTTCCACAAATACCTGATCGACCGCAGCGGCAACACGGTCGAGAGCTTCAGCACCCTGACCGCGCCCGACAGCCGCAGACTGATCGCGCAGATCGCGCGCCGCCTGGCGGAAAAGCCCTGAAACCCCTTCCACGCCCTACCGAGGAGAACGCCGTGAATGCACCCGATCGCTTTTTCATGCCCGACATACAGTCCAGCCCGGACCACCGCCAACTGGCAATCCAGCAGGTCGGGGTCAAGGGCCTGCGCTATCCGCTGACCCTGCTCGATGCCGCCGGCGCGGCCCATCCCACGGTCGCCACGCTGACCATGAGCGTCGGCCTGCCGCCGGAGGTCAAGGGCACCCACATGTCGCGCTTCGTCGAGATCCTCGAGCGCCCGCGCGCCGCGCTGGGCCTTGCCGACCTGCGCCGCCTGTTGCAGGAAACCCTGCTGCACCTGCAGGCCAATTCCGGCCGCATCGAGATGAAGTTTCCCTATTTCATCCGCAAGCAGGCGCCGGTCTCGAAAGTCGCCAGCCTGCTCGACCTCGACGCCGCGATCACGGTGTGGCGTAAAGAGGGCGGCCCGATCGAAACCGAACTCAAGATCACCGTCGCGGCGACCAGCCTGTGCCCCTGCTCCAAGGAAATTTCCGATTACGGCGCGCACAACCAGCGCTCGCACCTCAGCTTGCGCGTGCGCCTGCTGGAGGACATCAGCCTGGAGCAGTTGGTGCGCATCGCCGAGGACGAGGCCTCCTGCGAAGTCTTCGGCCTGCTCAAACGCCCCGATGAAAAATGGGTCACCGAGCGCGCCTACGACAACCCGAAATTCGTCGAGGACCTGGTGCGCGACATCGCCCTGCGCTTGCGCGACGACCGGCGCATCGCCGAGTGGACCGTCGAATCGGAAAACTTCGAGTCCATCCACAACCATTCCGCCTACGCGCTGATCGAGGGTCGCAATGTTTGATCTGCTGCTCGGCCTCCTCCTCACCGCCCTGCTGCTGCGTGCCGCCGCGCACCTGCCCGAGCGCGCACGCGCCGCCCAGCCCAAAAACACAAGGAGCAAACCATGAAAATCGCCGTCGTCGGCGCCGGCATCTCCGGTCTTTCCGCTGCCTGGCTGCTTGGTCGGCGCCATGAAGTGACCCTGTTCGAAGCCGGCGACTACATCGGCGGCCACACGCACACCGTCGACGTCGAGCTGGCGGGCGAGCACTTCCCGGTGGACACCGGCTTCCTCGTCTTCAACCACCGGACCTACCCGAACCTGACCGCGCTGTTCCGCGAACTGAAGGTCGATACCGTCGCCAGTGACATGTCCTTCGCCGTCAGCCTTGCCGAGCCGGACCTGGAATGGGCCGGCTCCAGCCTCGCCACCCTGTTCGCGCAGAAGCGCAACCTGGCGCGCCCCGGCTTCTGGCGCATGCTGCAGGACACACTGCGCTTCAACCGCGAGACCGCCGCTGCGCTGCCCGAGGTGACGCTGGGCGATTACCTGGTCATACAGCGCTACAGCGCCGAATTCCGCGACTGGTACCTGCTGCCGATGGCCGCGGCGATCTGGTCCTGCCCGGCGCAGGCCATGCTCGACTACCCGCTGACCACCTTCGTCCGCTTCGCCCGCAACCACGGCCTGCTGCAGGTCTTCGACCGGCCGCAGTGGCAGACGGTCAGGGGCGGCGGTCGCCAGTATGTCGAACGCATCGTCGCGGTACTCGACGACGTGCGTCTGGCAACGCCGGTGAAATCAGTGCTGCGCGATGCCGACGGCGTCTGGCTCGGCCTGCCCGGCGGCGACTGCGAACGCTTCGACGAAGTCGTGCTGGCCTGCCACAGCGACCAGGCGCTGGCCCTGCTCGGCACCGCCGCCACCGCGGCCGAGCGCCGCATCCTCGGCGCCATCCGCTACCAGCCCAACCGTGCCGTGCTGCATACCGATGCCCGCCTGCTGCCGCGCGACGAACGCGTCTGGTCGGCGTGGAACTACATGGCCGGCGCGCCGGGCGGAAGCGCACAACGCGGCGACGCACAGCCGGTCAGCGTCTCCTACCTGATCAACCAGCTGCAGCCGCTGCCGACGCGGACCCCGGTCATCGTCTCGCTCAATCCGCACCTCGAACCCGACCCGGCCACGGTGATCGGCGACTGGGACTACGACCATCCGCTGTTCGACCAGGCGGCGATCGGCGCCCAGGCGCAACTCGATGCCATACAGGGCGTCGAGCGCCTGTGGTTCTGCGGCGCCTGGGGCGGCTACGGTTTCCATGAAGACGGGCTGAACTCGGCGCTGGCGGTGGCGCAACGACTCGGCTGCCGCGCGCCCTGGCAATCCGCGACGACAGGCCTCGAAAGCGCGGCATGAAACCCGAACTCTGCACCGGCACCGTGATGCACGCGCGCTTTGCCGCCGGGCAGAGCCCCGCCGCGCACCGCTTCGTCTATCCTCTGTTCTTCCTCGCGCTGCCGCTGTCGCGCTTGCAGGATGCCGGCAACCGCTGGTTCGGCATCGAGCGAGCGCGCCCGCTCTCGCTGCGCTTCCGCGACCACGGCGCGCGCGACGGCTCGCCGCTCCTGCCGTGGATACGCCGGTTGCTGGCCGCCGAGGGCATTACCGCGGCCGACGGCGAAGTGGTGCTGCAAACCTTTCCGCGCCTGTTCGGCTTCGTCTTCAATCCGGTCAGCTTCTGGTTCTGCCATGACCGCGCCGGCGCCCTGCGCGCGGTGCTGGCGGAAGTTCGCAACACCTTTGGCGACCGCCACAACTACCTCGTCGCCCATGCCGACCAGCGCCCGATCACGGCCGCCGACACGCTGACCGCGCGCAAGATTTTCCATGTCTCGCCCTTCTTCCCGGTTAACGGCGAGTACCGCTTCCGCTTCGACCTGAGTCCCGAGCGCCGCCGCGTCGAGCTCGACTACTGGCTCGACGGCGAACGCGTGCTGGCCACCGCGCTGCAAGGCGTGCCGCAAACGCTGGATGCCCCAGCCGCACGCCGCGCGCTGCTGCGCCAGCCGCTGCTGACCCTCGGCGTGGTCTGGCGCATCCACTGGCAAGCCTTGCGGCTCTGGCTTAAGCGCGCCGTCTTCCATTCCCGTCCCCAACCTCCGCTACAGGAGACCACCCGATGAACACCCTGGTTTCGACTTCCCTTCCGCTGCCCCGCCAGCGTGCCGCCGTCCCGTCTTCCCTGGCGCCGGCAACGCGCACCGCGATCAAACTGCTGCAGAACATCGAGGGCGGCAGCCTGCGCCTGTTCCTGCCCGACGGACAAACCCTGCTGCTCGGCCACGGCGCCGAACGCGCGACGCTGGAAGTCAATGACGAACGCGTGTTCCGGCGCGTGCTGGCCGAAGGCGACATCGGCTTCGGCGAAAGCTGGATCGATGGCGACTGGGACAGCGACCAGCCGGCCGAACTGCTGACCCTGCTGGCGGAAAATCGTGGCCAGCTCGCACGCGCGGTGCATGGCAGCTGGCTGCCGCTGCTCGGCCACCGCCTGCGCCACCTGCTGCGCAGCAATACCCGCGCCGGCTCAAAGCGCAACATCCTCGCCCACTACGACCTCGGCAACGATTTCTACAAGCTCTGGCTCGACCCGTCGATGAGCTATTCGTCCGCGCTGTTCGGCGCCGATTCGCAACAGTCGCTGCAACAGGCGCAACGCCAGAAGTACATGCGCCTGATGGAATCGCTGGACCCGAAGCCGGGCGACACGATCCTCGAAGTCGGCTGCGGCTGGGGCGGCCTGGCGGAAATCGCCGCCACCGAATTCGGCTGCCGGGTGCACGGCATCACGCTGTCGCCCTCGCAACTGGCATGGTCGCAGGCGCGGGCACAACAAAAGGGTTTCGCCGACCTCGCCGATTTTTCCCTGACCGACTACCGCGACGTGCGCGGCCGCTACGACCACATCGTCTCCATCGAAATGTTCGAGGCGGTGGGCGAGCGCTTCTGGCCGGGCTATTTCGCGCAGTTGCACAAGTGCCTGAAGCCGGGCGGACGCGCCGCGGTGCAGACCATCACCATCGCCAACGAGCGCTTCGCCGCCTACCGGCGCGGCACCGACTTCATCCAGCGCCACATCGTCCCCGGCGGCATGCTGCCCTCGCCCGAGGTGTTCGAACGCCGTGCCGCCAGCGCCGACTTTTCCGTGCTCGATCGCCATGCCTTCGGCCTCGACTATGCGCGCACCCTGGCGCACTGGCATCGTGATTTCGAGGCCGCCTGGCCGCAGATCGCCGCGCAGGGTTTCGACGAACGCTTCCGCCGCCTGTGGCGCTTCTACCTCGCCTACTGCGAGGCGGGTTTCCGTTCCGGCGCTACCGACGTCTATCACTTCCTGTTGGAAAAGCCCCGCGCATGAGGCCCGCCCTGCGCCGCTGCATCGCCGGCCTCGGCCTGCTGCTGCTTGCCGGCGGCGCGGCGGCGGTGTTGCCGCCGGACTGGCGCATTCAGGGCCAGGGCGAAATGCGCTGGTTCGGTTTCCGCCTCTACCAGGCCAGCCTCTGGGCGCCGGACGGACGCTGGCAGGCGGGCCAGCCCTATGCGCTGGAACTGCGCTATGCGCGCGACATTCCATCGGTTCGGCTGGTGCAAGCCAGCATCGAGGAAATGCAGCGTCTCGGCAGCGCCGACGAAGTGCGTCTGGCGCGCTGGAAAGTCGAGCTGGAGCGCGTCTTCCCGGATGTGCGCAGCGGCGACGTGATCCACGGCCTGCACCTGCCGCAACGCGGCGCCGAGTTCTACCACCAGGGCAGGCTCACCGGGCGCATCGACGACGTCGAGTTCGCCCGCGCCTTCTTCGCCATCTGGCTCGACCCGCGCACCCGCGAACCGACGCTGCGGGCCAATCTGCTGGGAGCCGGATGATGGCCGCCGGCACCATGCCGACGCGGCAGATGCTGGCCTACGGTGCGTTGGGCTTTCCGCTGGCCTTCGCCGCGCTGCCGCTCTACGTGCATGTGCCGCGCCTGTATGCGGACAGCGTCGGCCTGCCGCTGGCGCTGGTGGGCGCCGTGCTGCTGCTGACGCGCTTCGCCGATGCGCTGATCGATCCGCTGCTGGGACAGTGGAGCGATCGGCGGGGCGACCGGCGCCGCCTGATCGCACTGGCCCTGCCCTTGCTCGGCATCGGCCTCGCGGCGCTGCTGGCGCCGCCGGCGAGCGGCGGAACGCCGTGGCTGGTGATGACGCTGGCGCTGACCTTCATCGGTTTCAGCCTGGCCACCATCAACTACCATGCATGGGGCGCCGAAATCGGCGAAACGCCGCAGGAGCGCGTGCGTGTCACCGCCGCGCGCGAAATATTCGCGCTGGGCGGCGTGGTGGTCGCCGCGGCCCTGCCCGCGCTGCTGGCGAACGATGCCGCCACGGCGCTCCGGTATCTGGGCTGGATCTTCGTGCCGATACTGGCCGTGGCCGCGCTGGCCACCTTCGCCGGTGCACCGCCGGCGGCTACGCCGGCAGGCACGACGCAACCGCAGTTGCCGCTCTCCGCCGTGTTTGACGACCCGCGCTTTCGCCGCCTGCTGATCGTGCTCGCCGCCGGCGGCATCGCCTCGGCGATCCCGGCGACGCTGGTGCTGTTCTTCATCGCCGACGTGCTGCAATTGCAGGAATGGCAGGGTCTGTTCCTGGTCATCTCTTTTGTCTGCGGCGGCCTCGCCCTGCCGGGCTGGGTCGCACTCGCCCGCCGCCACGGCAAGGTGCGCGCCTGGATGGCGAGCATGGTGCTGGCGATCGTCAGCTTCGTCTGGGCCTTCCTGCTCGACGCCGGCGACGGCGTCGCCTTTGCCCTGATCTGCGCCGCCAGCGGCGCCGCGCTCGGCGCCGAACTGGCGCTGCCGCCGGCGCTGCTGGCCGACCTGCTGGCGGACAGTCGCCGTGCTGGACGCGCTTCAGCCGGCGCCGGCGCCTACTTCGGCGTCTGGAATTTCGTCACCAAGTTCAACCTCGCACTGGCCGCCGGCATCGCCCTGCCGCTGGTCAGCTTCGGCGGCTACAAAGTCGGCGCTGGCGACACGGCGAGTGCGCAGGGACTAATGGCGCTGGCGGCCATCTACGCCCTGTTGCCGGCCGCGATCAAGTGCGCTTCGCTGCTGTTGCTGTGGCGCTGGAAAGATCACTTTGAAGGGAGGCAAGCATGATCCGAAAATTACACCGGCTGTGCGCCGCGCTGCTGACCGTCGTCTTGCTTGGAGGCTGCGCCGGCATTGAAGTCGAGCAGTACCGCGCCGAAAAGCCGCAACTCGATCTGCGCAAATTCTTCTCCGGAACGGTGGACGGCTGGGGCATGTTCCAGGACCGTTCGGGCAAGGTGATCAAGCGTTTCCACGTCGTGATCGAGGCGAAGTGGCAAGGCGACACCGGCACGCTTGACGAGCGCTTCACCTGGTCCGACGGTGAACAGGGCGGCAATCCGCCGCGTCGCGTGTGGACCTTGCGCGACACGGGTGGCGGGCGCTTCACCGGCACCGCCGGCGACGTGGTCGGCGAGGCGCTGGGCGAGACGGCGGGCAATGCCCTGCGCTGGCGTTACGTGCTGGCGCTGAACGTCGACGGCAAAGTGATCCACGTCGATTTCGACGACTGGATGTTCCTGGTCGACGACCAGGTCATGCTCAACCGCTCGCTGATGAGCAAGTACGGACTCAGGCTGGGCGAAGTCACGCTGTCGCTCAAGCGCAGGACACCATGAACAAGCCCATCCGCGACTGGACGGCGCAGCGGGTCTGGATCATCGGCGCCTCGTCGGGCATTGGCGCGGCGCTGGCTGCCGCGCTGCTGGCACGCGGCGCCCACGTCGCGGTGTCGGCCCGGCGTGCCGAGGCCTTGCAGGCGGTGGTCGCGGGCCACACGGAAGCGCGCGTGCTGGCCCTCGACCTCAACGACGACGCCGCCTTCGCCCGCGCCGCGGATGAGTTGTTCAAGGCTTGGGGCGGCATCGACCTCGTGGTGTTCTGCGCCGGCGCCTATGCACCGATGCGCGCCTGGCAACTCGACGCCAATGACATCGACCGGCTGCTGGCGATCAACCTGCGCGCACCGATGGCGGCCGCGGCGCGGCTGATTCCGCAGTTGCTGAAGCAGGGTGACGGCGCGCTGGCCTTCGTCTCCAGCGTCGCCGGCTATCGCGGCCTGCCCAAGGCGGCGGCCTACGGCCCGACCAAGGCGGCGCTGATCAATTTCGCCGAAACCCTGTATCTCGATCTCGCGCCGCGCGGCTTGTCGGTGTTCCTCATCAATCCCGGCTTCGTCGCGACGCCGATGACGGCCGCCAACGATTTTGAAATGCCGGCGCTGATCAGCCCGCAACAGGCAGCCAAGGAAATCATCGCCGGCTTCGGCCGCGGCAGTTTCGAAATCCATTTCCCGCGCCGCTTCACGTACTGGCTGAAACTGCTGCGCATGCTGCCCTATAGTATTTACTTCGCGCTGGTGCGGCGCTTCACCCGGTTGTGACCGCCATGAACGATCCGCAAGCCCTCATCGACTGGTTCGAGCACCTGAGTCCGCAGACCATCGACCAGTTGCCGAACTTCTACGCCGCCGATGCCGAATTCAAGGACCCGTTCAACGAGGTGCGCGGCACGGACGCCATCGCGCATATCTTCCGCCACATGTTCACCCAGGTCGATGAACCGCGCTTCGTCATCGGCAGCCGCTTCAGCGGTGATGACGGAGTAATGCTGCTGTGGGATTTCCACTTCCGCACCCGCGGTCGGCGGCCGCAGGCGATCTGCGTGCGCGGCGCCAGCCACCTGCGCTTCGACGCCGCCGGCAAGGTCGTGCTGCATCGCGACTACTGGGATGCCGCCGAGGAGCTGTATGCCAAGCTGCCGCTGATCGGCCCGCCGATGCGCCTGCTGCGCCGCATGGGGCAGGCGCGATGACCCCACGCATTTAGCGCGGCTTCTCCGCCGCGCCCTGTCTCGTGTAGCGCAGTTGCGTCAGATCGAAGCCCTGCGTCGCTGCGGCCTTGAGCGCCTCATCGAGCAGGTCCTTCGACAGTTGCGGAGTCCGCGACAGCACCCAGAGATACTTCCGGTTGGGGTTGCCGACCACTGCCCAGCGATACCCGGGATCGAGTCCGAGCACCCAGTAGTCCGACCGAAACGGCCAGAAGAACGACACCTTGAGGCGCGCGTTGCCGCTGCCTTCGACCGCCGTGGCGCTGCCCTGCGCCTGGTCGAATCCGCTCTCGGTACGGCAGCGATTGGTGACCGACACATCGCCTTCCGCAGTCAGTCCGTACTCGGCGGTGGTGTCGCCGATGCACTGGCGCTGGAAGTACATCGGAAAGCTGGCGATCTCGTACCACTTGCCGGCGTAGCGGGCCAGGTCCAGGACCGGCACGCTGCTCACCGGCGCCTCCGCGCAGGCCGGCATCGCCAGCGAGGCGAGCAGCGCGAGCGCGATGCGCAGCAGTGCGGGACGGATCAAAGCAGCTTTTCGATGTCGTCGGCCATGTCTTCCGGCTTGTGCGCCGAGGCATAGCGATCAACGACATTGCCTTCGCGATCGACCAGG
>SXGU01079668.1_pt1 | contig 13844 bp, 12 predicted proteins | sample 3174531 | NCBI WGS metagenome assembly SXGU01 (sample SAMN11356863, study PRJNA531348) | freshwater metagenome | isolation source: freshwater sample F1-140 | place: China: Fuxian Lake, Yuxi | collected 2017-12-25 | reverse complement strand
GCTTGCTCGATGGCCAAGCATCCAATGCGATGGACAAGAGCGCAAAGGACTTGGGAAGTCACAAACAAAGTATCAATTGTTCCATCAGGATGAGGCGACAACATTATTGACAGTTACCGGCGTCCAAAATTCCCGAGCCTAGATCCCCGCCGGGATGTAGTTCACGTCCACCTTGTCCCCGGACTTGTAGTAGTTCGCGGAGCCGTTGAGCTGGAGCATGAAGCCGGACTTGATGATGGCCGGCTGGTCGTCGCCCGCGTTCGGGTAGGCGACCTTCACGTTCTGGTTGGTCTTGTAGCCCACGTAGGTGAAGCCGTCGGTGGCGCTGGACGAGATGGCCCTGCCGTTGATCTGCATGGCGAGGGTCTGGGGCTTCGGTTCCTTCGGGAGGACGACGTAGTTGAAGTACTCGGTCTTCGACGTCGAGGTCACGGAGACGCAGGTCGGGTAGGAGATCTCGTGGCCCGGGAGGAACTCGATCAGGTGCCGGGCGCGGGTCGGTTCGCCGGAGCTCGGGAAGTACCGGGTGTCGAAATCGTTCGGGTAGTTCGGGTTGAGCTTGTACTGCCAGCCGGAGGTCAGGAGCACCGGAGCGGAGTTGGCGGCCGTGGTCTTGTAGACCTTGATCTTCGAGGTGTCGATGGCGTCGTTGGTGAAGGTGATCGGCCAGTAGCGGTACTTGTGGCTGATCACGACCTGCTTGATCGAGGAGTTCACGGTGGCGAAGAGGGAGGAGATCCCCGTCTCGCAGAGGTCGTAGCTGTCCTTCTTCGCGTTGTTGTCGGAGGCCTCCGAGTAGGTGTACATCTCGTTGGCCATCTTCACGTAGGACTTCACCGAGGGGAGCCAGCCCGTCTTGCACGCGGACTTCGCGGTCACGGTGAAGAGCCGGAGCTTCTGCGTGTTCGGAGCCGGATTCAGGGAGGCGTCGATGGCCTTGAGGCTCGCGAGGCGAGCATTGAAGACGTCCGCACGGACTCCCGTCTCGCCGTTGCCGTACCCGAGGTCGTATTCGACGTCGTTGTCCCGGCCATTGGAGACCAGGACCACGAGGTGGTAGGCGTTCTGCCGGAAGAGGTTGTCGGAGGTGTGGTTACTCATGAAGTCGATGGCCCGGCGGAGGCCCGCCTCTTCGCTCCCGCCGGCCGGGTTGGTGAAGAAGGTCAGCTCGGAGGAGGAGATGATCTTCCGGTTGGTGGCCTCGGCGCTCAGGGCGTCGCTCGAGTTGGTCATCACCTGGTAGTCGTCGTACGGATTGGCGTCGTTCGCTCCGGGGATCAGCGTGGTCCCCACCATGCGGTAGTCGAACTCCTTGGAGATCGAGTCCACGGTGTTGCGGATGGCGGTCTTGATGTCCCCGGCGAGGTAGTAGCTACTCGTCGAGTTGTCGACCACGTAGAGGATGTCGACCTTCGGCTTGATCAGGGTAGAGGAGGAGCAGGAGAGCTGGTCGTAGTAGCGGAGGCCGTCCGGGGTGCTGGTGGAGGACTGGGGGGTGGAGCCGAACTTCTCGCCGCCGCAGCCGGCGAGCGTGCCCAGAAGAACGAGACCCGAGAGAACCTGACCGTACGCTTTCATATAAACACCTTAAGGTAATTCCCTACTTACCCATCGGAGGAAGCGGGGGGAAACTTTAATCAAGACGGGGGCTTCTCCGACTAACCTGGTGAGGTAAGGACGGGAAAAGATTGCCACGATTCCTCTTTATCAGGAGGTTTGAGGTAAGATATCCTAAACAATTATTTCAATAGCTTGAGGAATTTATGGCAGACAACTGGTACTACGTTCAGAAGGGCAATCGGCACGGTCCCGTTGGAGTAGAAGTCATCGAAAGTATGCTCCGGGGTCAGCAGCTGCAGCTCGAGGATTTCGTCTGGAAGAAAGGGTTCGAGAACTGGAAGAAGATCAGTGAAGTGCCCGAGCTCCAGTCGCAGCCCGCGCCCGCGCCCGCTCCGAAGGAGCCGGAGGCCGCGCCGGTGTTCACGCCTCCCAAGCAAGCGGCCACGCCGAAACCTACGGCGGCCCCCGCGCCGACGCCGAAGCCCGCGGCGGCGCCCGCACCAGCTCCGAAGCCGGCCGCGGCGCCGACCCCGAAGCCCGCTCCCGCTCCGGTCCACGTCGAGCCGGAGAAGGTCTTCAGCCTCAAGGATCTGAACTTCGAAGAGCGCGCCGTCTTCCTCCGCATCGGCGCCGACCGCGGCTCCGCCGCCTCCGACTACGGCCCCTACAGCGTGAAGCAGCTCAAGCAGCTGTTCAAGGAGAAGCGGATCAACGGGAAGACCTACCTCTTCTCGAAGGGGATGAAGGAGTGGATGCTCCTCGCGGACCTCCCGGAGTACCAGGAGATCTTCGAAGAACTCCCGCCGCTCATCCCGGAGGCCGAGCGGCGGATGGCCGTCCGCAAGCCGTTCGTGGCCCGGCTCTTCGTCCAGAATAACAAGGTCGTCTTCGAGGGCATCTGCCGGGACATCTCCATCGGCGGCATGCAGGTCCTGATCGATAAGTTCAACGGCAACGCCGGCGACAAGATCACCATCAACGTGCACCCGGAGAACACCGAGTACCACTTCACCGCCTCCGGCGTGGTGGTGCGGATCCTCGAGGGGAACTCGGGCTTCTCCTTCCGCTTCCACGGGCTCTCCGACGAAGCCAGGCGGGCCATCGAAAAATATGTGCAAGAAAACTAAGCGTGAGCCGGGGGATCGTTCCATTCACCACGACTGACTACTCCGTCCCGTCCTGCGACGGGGAGACCTCGCTCTTCATCCGCCAGTACCACCGCGGGTCTCCGCGCGTCCACTTCTTCCTCGTCCACGGTGCCCTCGAGTACTCGGGCCGCTACACCGATCTGATAAACTTCTGGCTCCGGCACTACCGGGACGTGGTCGTCACCGTCTTCGACCACATCGGCCACGGCCGCAGCGGCGGCGCCCGCGCGTACGTCGAGAGCTTCAGGGCCTACCTCGACGACTTCCTCATCGTCGGCGACTTCGTCCAGCGGAAGCTCGAGGAGAAGACCGAGACCTTCATCTGCGCCCACAGCCTCGGGGGCCTCGTCACCCTCACGCGCCTCCTGGACTCGGCCTACGGCTGGCCCCATCCGGTCCGCGGGCTCATCTTCTCGAGTCCGTGCATCCGGCCCCGGAAGTTCCTGGGCCCCGTCTCGGAACCGGTGCTGCGGAGGCTCGTCGGCCTCTCTCCGCGGCTCCACCTGCCCATGCTCATCCGCGGGAAGGAGCTCACCCGGGACCCGGAGCGCGCGAACGACTTCGACACCGACACCCTCATCCCGACCTTCATGAGCGTGAAGATGGCGGCGGAGGTGGTGGAGGCGAGCCACCGGATCTCCGGCCTGTCCTACTACCTCAAGACCCGGAGCCTCTTCCTCATCGCCGGCGCGGACAAGGTCGTCGACCCGGAGAGCGCGCGGCTCTTCGCCCACGGGATCGACAAGCAGCTGACCCAGATGATCTATTACCCCGAGCACTTCCACGAGCTCTGGAACGAAATTGATCGCCACGAAATCTTCGAAACCATGAGAAGATGGGTGGACACGCAACTCAAGGAGTCCAAGTGAAGACCGGTTTCCTTCTACTGCTCGCCGTCGCCGGCTGCGCTAGCTACAAGACGTACAACCAGACCACCACCGGACGGGTCGTCTTCCGCGGCGGGATCTACCAGAAAGACTCCTGGGACAATTCCCTGAAGTTCAAGCGCATGAGCTGGTACCACGGGATGACCCTGTACTACGACGCCCTCTTCTGGAAGGCCGATCCGGCGTCTCCGTTCTCCCAGTGGTTCTCTCCCTCGGAGAAGGAGTTCTTCACCAAGTGCGACTCGCTCCTGGTGACCGCCGGGTACAGCGCGGATCCCGCGAAGATCTCCCACGTGAATTTCCGGGAGCAGATGAAGCTCAACGGCTACGACGACGTGGTCCTCAACACCTTCGCCTCCTACCTCAAGAGCCATCCCTCGGCCAGCGACTGGCGGCTCCAGAACTACAAGATCATGGGCTACTGCAAGCGCTCTCCGACCCGGCTCGAGACCAAGAACCTCGCGATCAACTTTCCCAGTTTCCAGCACTTGGAGATCGAGCTCTAGGAAACCCGAGCAGATTCCTTCGGTTAGCGGAACCTTCGGAAAAAACCTTTAGAAAAACCGCAGGGTACCGATAGGTACTCGAGGCACTATGAGCGACAAGAAATTTCAAAGGTTCGGAAAATATCTAATCCTGGATCACCTGGTTGACGGTGGCATGGCGAAGATCTGCCGTGCCCGCTACCTCGGGGAGCAGGCCAATAAGGTCGTCGCCATCAAGATGGTCCAGCCGCAGTTCTCGAACGACGAAGCGTTCGTGCGCATGTTCCAGGACGAGCTCAACATCACCTTCGGCATGCTCCACCCGAACATCATGCAGGTCTACGACTACGGGAAGACCAACGGCCAGCTCTACACCGCCATGGAGTACATCCACGGCGCCAACCTCAAGCAGTACCTCGATCGCCTGCGGGACAAGAAGAAGGGCGGCTTCGCCGTGGAGATCTCCTGCTACATCATCTCCCAGGTCTGCCAGGGCCTCCACTACGCGCACACGTTCACGGACAAGCTCACCGGCAAGCCGTACAACATCATCCACCGGGACATCTCCCCGCACAACATCATGCTCACCTACGACGGCGCGGTGAAGGTGATCGATTTCGGAATCGCGAAGTCGAACACCAACTCGGAAGCCACCCAGGCCGGGACGATCAAGGGGAAGCTCTCGTACCTCGCCCCCGAGTACCTCGAGGGGATCGAGCTCGACGCCCGCTACGACGAGTTCGCCGTGGGCGTGACCCTCTGGGAGCTCCTGTGTTCGCAGAAGCTCTTCCAGGCGAACAACGACCTCGCCGTCCTGAAGCAGATCCAGGCCTGCAAGATCCGGCCCCCGTCGGAGATCAACCCGACGGTCCCGAAGGAACTCGACGCCATCGTCATGAAGGCCCTCTCGAAGGACCGCTCGAACCGCTACGAAGACCTGGACCAGATGAACCGCGCCCTCGTGCGCTTCCTCTACTCGAAGTACCCGGAGTTCAACGCTTCGGACCTCCGGAAGTTCGCCGACGACCTCTTCGGGAACGAGATCGCCCGGGACCGGGATAAGTTCGTCGAGTACGGGAAGATCGACACGGCCTCCTACATCGAGGACATGAAGAACGAAGAGAGCAAGACCGGGAAGATCTTCCGGAAGGAACCGCTCGGCGTGAAGGCCGAGGACCCGCGCGCCCGCGTGCGGGAGCTCGAGCTCCCGATCAGTCCGCAGGTCAACATCGAGATCAACAACAAGCCGGACCTCACGAAGACGAAGAAGCTCGGGAACAAGGGGTCCATCGTCGCCCCCGCGCAGGCGGCGTCGAAGAACACGCGCCTGACCAGCACCGTCTCCCGGCGGATCGAGAAGACCATCACCCAGGGGATGAACAAGCAGGACGTGGAGACCGCGGAGGAGTCCTCCTCCTCCGGCAAGCAGATCATCATGATCCTCATCGCCGCCTCCGTCATGGGTGTGGCGTACTTCCGGCCGGAGCTCTTCGAGAAGGTCTTCGGGATCAAGTCCGAGGCCACCGCGCCGACGGCTCCGGTGGTCACCAGCGCGCCCGTGAGCACTTCCCAGAAGGTCCGGGACCCGGCCGAGGCCACCGGGGAGATCGTCCTGAGCGGCATCGACATCTCGATGGAAGTGGTGGTCGACGGCATCCGCACCGACTACATCGGCAGGCCGATCAAGGTTCCCCTGGGCCAGGCGGTCTCGGTGATCGTCAAGAAATCCGGCTTCACTCCCTTCGTCACCAAGGTCACCCTCGACGACGGGAAGACCTCCGAGGTCATCTCCGTCCCGCCGCTGGAGAAGACCCGCGCGGGCCTCCTCACGACCTCGCTGAACTACACCGCTGGATCGAAGCTCGTCTACGAAGAGGGCGGAGAGACCGTCGAGCGCGACCTCCCGTTCAAGGACGTCCAGATCACCGAAGGGACCTACGAAGGGAAGGTGGTGAACCCGATCCTCGGAACGGAGAAGCGGGTGGAGTTCAAGATCGAAGAGAACAAGAAGCACTTCCTCGAGTGAATCTGCCTTAAGGTCCCCAATTTCGGCGTTGCCTGCGTCGATCGGTCGTGCGACGTACTGACGTACGCCTCCTCCCTCACTCCTTGTCGCCTTGAACTTGGCGCCCTTAAGGCAGATTCAGGAGATTCTACTCTTCGAACCGCTTCGACTGCTTGAAGCGGTTCACCTTCCGCATGTTCAGGAGCTTGATGATCTCCGCCGCGGTCTCCTCGAGGGCCTTGCCGGTGACGTTGAACACGGGCCAGCGCTTGTTCTCGGAGAAGATCCGGTTGGCCCACTCGATCTCCTCGGAGACCTTGGCGATGTCGGCGTAGTCCCCCTCGTCGTTCGAGAGGCCAAGCCGGGTCAGGCGGTTCTTCCGGATCTGGAAGAGGGCGTCCGCGTCGATGGTGAGGCCGAAGATCTTCCGCTGGTCCACCTGGAAGATCTTCTCCGGCAGGTGCACGCCCATGACGATGGGGACGTTGACCACCTTCGTCCCCTCGAGGGAGAGGTACATGGAGAGCGGGGTCTTCGAGGTCCGGGAGATTCCGACGAGGATCACGTCGGCCTCTTCCAGGGAGTTGATGTTCCTCCCGTCGTCGTGGTTCAGGGTGAACTCGATGGCGGCGACGCGCTTGAAGTACTGGTCGTTCACCGCGTGGAGCAGGCCCGGCTGGTAGTTCGGTTCGGCTTCGAAGAAGTTCGAGAACGTGGTGAGGAGCGGGCCCATCACGTCCACCGACCGCACGTGGTCCCGCTTGGAGAGCTCGGCGATGTAGGCCCGGAGCTCCACCGAAACGATGGTGTAGACCACGATGTCGTGGTGGATCGCGGCTTCCTGAAAGATCGCATCGATCTGCTGCTTGGTCCGGATGTTCTTGTAGCGGGTGAAGAAGATCTCCTTATCCTGGAACTGCGTCATGGCGGCCCGGGTTATGGCCGACGCTGTTTCTCCGGTACCGTCCGAGATGACTATGACTTTCAATTTGTCGTGCGGCTGCATAATTTTAAAAGGTTGCTGGTTTATTTTTTGATTCGCTAAACTATCAGTACTTATTTTACTCAAGAGGGGACTCAAATGCACCTAAGAAAAATCTTATTTACCCTGACGGTCCTGTTCACGGTCACCGCCCGCGCGGAGTTCAAAGCGCTCCCGGACAAGGTTCCGACACCGGCGGATAATCCGATGACTCCGGAGAAGGTCGAGCTCGGGAAGATGCTGTGGTTCGATCCGCGGCTCTCCATCGACGGAACCATCTCCTGTAACTCCTGCCACAACGTCATGTTCCACGGCGGCGACGGGAGGCCCGTGGGCGTGGGGATCCACGGACAGCGAGGAGGCCGAGGGTCTCCGACGGTGTGGAACGCAGCCTTCCAGACCGTGCAGTTCTGGGACGGCCGCGCACCCTCCCTCGAGGAGCAGGCGAAGGGGCCCCTCATCAACGGCGTGGAGATGGGGATGACCTCGCACGACTTCACCATCGAACGGTTGAAGAAGATCCCCGGCTACGTCGAAGCCTTCAAGAAGGCGTTTCCGAAGGAGAAGCGCATCACCATCGACACCATGGCCAAGGCCCTCGCGTCCTACGAGCGCACGCTCATCACGCCGAACTCGCCGTTCGACAAGTACATGAAGGGCGACAAGAAGGCTCTGAACGCTCAGGAGCTCCGGGGGATGAAGCTCGTGGATGAGATCGGCTGCACCTCCTGCCACACCGGCGAGAACTTCAGCGGAGAAGGCTTCAAGATGGGCGAGGGGAACTACCAGCCGTTCCCGCAGATCCCCGGCTCGAAGTACGACAAGCTCTACGACATCACGGCGGACCTCGGTCGCTACGAGGTGACGAAGAAGGCCGAGGACAAGAACAAGTGGAGAGTCCCGACCTGGAGGAACGTCGCCATCACCGCTCCGTACTTCCACAACGGGAAGGTGAAGACGCTGGACGAAGCCGTGCGAGTCATGGCGAAGACCCAGCTCGACATGGACCTCAAGGAGAACCAGGTCGCCGACATCGTGGCGTTCCTGAACTCCCTGACCGGAGAGTTCCCGAAGCAGCAGATGCCCCAGCTTCCGAACACGGTGAACATGAGTCTAACTCCGGAGCCGTAGGCTCCGAGGCTTAAGTCCCTCCGGGCCCTGCGCTCGGAGGGCGTCCTTTCCTAGTACATGTCCTTGGCCCACTCGACCTTGGTGGCCTTGCACACGACCACTCCTCGCACCTGCTGGAGCCGTGTGGTCACGTCGAAGTGGAAAACTGGGATCGGACAGCCGAGACGGACTCGGAAGGCGGCAGTGTTTCGGATCGCAGCCGTCAGATGCGCGGACACTACCTGGCAGGCAGCGGCATTTCCCGTGGCGGCCTGGGCGGCTTCGATCGCTTCAGTCTCGCAGAGCTCTTGAGCTCCGTCGTTCGCCTGGGCTGCCGTCGCAACGGCGGACATGATACCCACGAGGGCAAGGACCTTAAGATTCGTTAAAAAGTTTTTCAAGCTGTGGCTCCTGAGAGGTGTTGTGCGGACTCTATATCTCCTCGGGGATTCTATTTAAAGGAGATGGTAAAACTTTCACTGACCTTCATGCTCCCGGATAAACGTGCTACTCAAGCAGGCCATCATCTAACCACCCAATAGAACTTAGGAACGGACATGAAAAGAATTCTTCTTTCGCTGATCTCAATAACCTTCGCAGCTTTCTCCTTCGGCCAGAACCAAGGCCTCCAGGATGACCGGCACGTGCTCGCCCGGTACCGGGTCATCACCGAGACCGCGCCGCAGACGCTCCAGGCGCTCCAGAGGCCTCAGCTCGAAGCGCTCTTCTTCGCCACCGCCAACAATCCGGTCGCGGCGACGACCCCGGCGAACATCCGGAAGTACGACACTCCGGCGGGCGCCATCGGCTACTGCTTCGGCCGGGCCATGACCGCGCACCTCGAAGCTCGCAAGCTCGGGCTCGCAACTGCGAGCATAAAGAAGCTCTTCATCGTCGGCGACCTCCGGTCGACGAGCCAGCCGGAGTGGCGGTTCCACGTCACCACCCTGGTCAAGGGAACGGATGACTGGTACGCCATCGACCCGATCGTAAACCGCGTCCTGCGGATGCGCGACTGGATCCGGTACGTGAAGTCCGTCTGGGACCGGTCCAACCGGGCGAAGCTCTACATCACCGACGCCGACGCCGTCCTTCCGGACCTGACCTTCGCAAGACCCATCCCGGAGGAAACCGGCGCGGCCCTCATCGAACTCAACTTCAATCCGGACCTCCGGAGGGCAGAAGGGATCGTGGCGATCCCGGTCCCGGGAGTCGAGCGGATCTACTCCGTGGCCCTGCCGGCGAAGGTCAAGTACTTCTCCTCCGTCCTCGAGCCGGAGGCGTCGCGGTTTAACTTCGAAGAGATCCGCGTCGGCGCCGACGTCATCCCGTACAAGAACTACTTCGAAGATCTCATGGGGACCCTGCTCGGTCGCAACCCGCGGCCTGCCTTCAAGGCCAACTCCAGCGAGGCCCGGCAGCTGTCCCTTGGTGCCGGCGGCGGCGGAAGCTTCAACCTCAACGAGCTCCTGCGGTAACGTATGATGTACGAAAAGGCCCACGGGCCATTCTTCCACGAGTTCGAGGCCTTCGACGACGACCGGCGGACCGTGTTCTGGAGGAAGCGCCTCGCGGACCTCGTAGCCCACTCGCGGGCGAAGGCTCCCTTCTACGGCGAGCGCCTCGGGGGGTACGACGCCGGGGCCGAGCACCCGCTCTCGAACGTCCCCACCATGGGAGCGAGCGACCTCCGGACCGCCGTCCCGCCGGGGGGCCGGTCCCTCCTCACTTCGGAGAGCACCGGCTTCACCGTCTTCCAGAGCGGCGGCACCACCGGCGTGCCGAAGACCACGCTCTTCACCCACACCGAGCTCGAAGAGATCAACCAGCTCAACGGCCGCGGCTTCTACGCCACGGGCCTCCTCCCGTCGGACCGGGTCGGGAACTTCTGGGCCGTCGGCGGCCTCTACATGACCTTCATCCACATGAACCGGATGCTCCAGCAGTACGGAAACATGAACTTCCCGTTCTCGAACCACACGCCGTCGGACTTCGTCTACAACGTGGCGAACCTCTTCAAGATAAACTGCTTCTCCGGGATCGCCTCCGTCGTCCTCAACACGCTCCGGGAGATCGAAGCCCAGGGCCATCACCTGGCCACCGGGTTCGGCGTCGAAAAAGTCTACTACGGCGGGGAACACCTCTACGAAGCCGACCGGAAAGAGCTCCGGGAGAAGTTCGGAGTGAAGACCATCCTCGCCCCGGGGTACGGCACCGTCGACACCTGGTACATCGGCTACCAGTGCACGGAGACCCCCGCCGGGGTCTTCCACGCCCACGAGGACCAGTGCTACAGCGAGATCTTCAACGAAGACGAGACCCGCCACTGTAACCTCGGAGAGGTCGGGATGCTCTACGCCACTCCGCTGGTTCGCTTCCTCACGCCGGTGATCCGCTACCGCGTCGGAGACAAGGCCCGGTGGCTCGGCGGCGAGTGTGCCTGTGGCCGGAAGACCAGACGGTTCGAGCTCCTCGGGAGAGGAGACGACGTGCTTCGGATCGGCTACGACTCCGTCGACTACAATGGAGTCCAGGAAGTCGCGCTGAAGATCCCCGGGCTCTCGGGGTCGATCCAGATGGAGAAGCGCCGGGAAGAGGGGAAGGACCGGCTCGTCATCCGCATCGAGTCCCCGGCCCCCGCCGAGAACTTCGCGGGCCTCGCGGAGAACTTCGAGCAAGAATTCCTCTCTCTGCGTCCGTCCTTCCGGGAGTTCGTGAAGAAGGGATCGGTCTGGCCCCTGGCCGTGGACATCCTTCCCCTGGGAACCCTGGAACGGAACTCCCGGACCGGAAAGCTCATCCGGGTCAAGGACGTCGTATGAGTTGCCTCCCGGCGCACCTCCAGATCCCCCAGGACCTCCGGTTCGTCAAACCGTCGAAGGCCTTCGTCCGTTCCTACGGAGACGCCCTCCGGCTTCCGTCGGAGAAGGTCCGGCGACTGGAGCAGTTCACCGAAACGATCCTCAACCTCATCATCACAAATTCCCGGAGCACGTCCCGGGAGGTCCCGATCGAGCTCGAGCTCCGGACCGACGGCGCGAGCCTCTCCCTCAAGTTCCTGAACCGAGGCCTCCCGATCTTCGAGCGAGACCTCCGGAGCACCGACGTGGCCATCGACTCGGAGGATACTTTCGAGTTCGTGAACCTGGGTCCGCAGGGCCAAGCCTTCGTCTCCGTCCTTCCCATCGATCCGACGGAGCACCCGGACCTCGAAGCTCCGCTCCCGGAGACGAACCCGGAGGAGATCGAGGTCCGTCTGATGGGGGTTCTCGAAGTCGACGAGCTCGCGAAGCTCTTCTTCCGCGTCTACGGCTACAGGTACATCAACGACTGGGTCTACTTCCCGGAGAAGATCCGCCGGAAGCTCGAAGCTCAGGACATGATCTCGCTGGTCGCAAGCTCCCCCGCGGGAAGGCACGTGGGCCACGTCGCCCTCGTGAGGTTCAACACCTCGCCCGTGGTCTACGACCTGGGCCTCGGAGTGGTGGACCCGGGTCTGAAATCGAAGGGCCTCTTCAAACGACTCCTGTCGGAATCCATGGACCTCATCTCCCGGACGCCGATGGACTACTGCATCTTCGACATGGTGACGAACCACCTCATCAGCCAGAGGGAAGTGTTCAACTACCCGGCGTGCGTGATGTGCCTGAACGTCGGGGTCCAGGGGTCCACCACGCAGGCGAGCCTGAAGAAGCTCGGCATCGGCACCGACGCCGAGGACATGGATCGGTACTCCATCCTCATGGCCGTGCGGCTCGGGGTTCCCCATCCTTTCGGTGAGACCGTGACCCTTCCGCCGAACCTCGGCGAAGCCCTGGACTTCCTCCTGACCCCCCTGGGCGTTCGCTGGGTTCCGTCCTCGAGGTTCTCCTCCATCCCCCGAACCGGATCCTACCAGACCAAGCTCGACTCGATCCAGAAGTCCGTCTTCTTCGACCTCGAAGCCCCGGGGCTCGACGCGGTCACGAGCCTCATCGACGACTGGAAGTACTACATCCGCCTCGGGAACCTCTACGGCGCGGTGGACGTTCCGCTGGACCAACCGGGCCTCGGGAGTGCCTACGAACGTCTCTGCCGAGCAGGCTTCTTCCTCGCAGGGCTCATCCCGTACCGCCACACTGGCCGGTTAGCGCTCCGGCTCCAGTGCCTCGGCCCCACCCGGGTCTCCTGGGAGAACATCAAGATCCACGGAGCCCAGGCCAACCAGTTGCTCCAGCTCGTTAGATCAGACCACGAAAGGAACTCTCTCATATGACCACATTCCCCAACGCCGAACAGATCTGCTCCGTGAAGGCCCCCCTCAGCTGGGACGAGAAGAAGAACCAGCTCTTCGTCGACGCCTGTCGGGAGATGGCCCTCTTCCATTCCCAGAACTCGCCCGAGCTCCGCCGGCTCTACGAAAAGAAAGGTTTCCGTCCGGAGACGCTCCGTTCGGTGGCGGACCTCTCCCGGATCCCGTACGTCGGAGTCACGGCGATGAAGTACCACCTCCTGACCTCCCAGCCGGAGGACCGGGCCGTCCTCAAGCTCACCTCGTCCGGAACCTCCGGCCAGAAGACTCAGGTCTGGTTCGACCAGGGAAGCCTCGACCGCGTCCAGCGGATGCTCGACGGCCTCCTGGAGGAGGAGGGCCTCACCTCCGCGCGGCCGACGAACTACCTGCTCTTCAACTACGATCCCCGGGAGGCGGGCGACCTCGGGACGGCCTACTCGCAGAACAACCAGCTCCGCTTCGCTCCGGTGAAGCGGGTCGAATACGCCATCCGGAAAGACGAGAAGGGCGAGTGGTTCTTCGACAAGGAGAGGACCCTCCGGGCGCTCGACGCCTTCGCCCTGGAAGGAGGGCCCGTCCGCTTCCTCGGAATGCCGGCGTTCCTCCACGACTTCCTAAGCTACCTCGGCGAGCGGCGGTACCGGCTCGATCCCGAGAGCCTCCTCATCTACAGCGGTGGCTGGAAGGCGAGCGAGGATAAGAAGACGACCAAGGAAGAGTTCCGCGCCCTCTGCGGCGAGAAGCTCGGCCTCCCGGCGAGCCGGGTCCGGGACGCCTATGGCCTGGCGGAGCACAGCGCTCCCTACTACGAGTGCGAAGCTCACCGGTTCCACGTTCCGGTGTTCAACCGTCTCATCACCCGGGATCCGGTCACGATGGAGCCCACCGCCCCGGGGGAACGCGGAGTCCTCGAACTCCTCACACCCTTCAACGCCATGATGCCGACCCTCGCCGTCCTCTCCACGGACTGGGCCGTCATCTCCGAGGAGCCGTGTCCCTGCGGTAAGAACTCACCAATCTTTACGATCCTCGGTCGCGCGGGGATCTCGAAACACAAAGGCTGTGCCCTCCACGCGGAGGACATCCTAAAGAAGAAGGCCCAGACATGAAGAAGACCAGATACCTCTTCGGAGAATTCTACCAGATCGACGGGAAGCTCACGGCTCCCGCCGTGCACGAGATCTGCGAGAAGGCGGAAGCTCGGCAGGAAGAGACGGCGGCACATCCGCTGGAGCTCGTCTACCAGCTCTTCGACCAGCTGGCCCAGGACTGGTCGGATCCGGAGTTCCCCGCTCGGAAGGAAGCCCAGGAGCGGCTCCCCGGCCTCACCGGATTCTCCCCGGAGATGGTCGCCCTCGGCCTGAACCACGTTTCGGTCCTGCTCAACTCCGCTT